>VFQO010000044.1_pt1 | contig 160103 bp, 147 predicted proteins | sample 3512331 | NCBI WGS metagenome assembly VFQO01 (sample SAMN10412371, study PRJNA504923) | tailings metagenome | isolation source: Replicate 3 from Balatoc abandoned mine | place: Philippines: Itogon, Benguet | collected 2017-08-28 | reverse complement strand
ACAGCATGCGGCGCGACAGGTCGCCCGTGGCACCAAACAGCAACAATGTGTGGGCCTTGGCTGTCATCTGTGTGCCTCGCGCATGGGCAAGCGTCCCTTTGGTTGTATCAACCGTTCATGCTGCACTGCAATAGCAGCCTTGTCCGAACGGTAGTATTTCGTGGCAGGGCGGTTCGTGGTCGAAGCGGGCCCTCCTGGAAAGGGTCTCAGGTGTACAATGCCGTGGGCGTCGTTACCGTTCCCCCTGGCCCGGCTGCCCATCGCCCGCCACGTGCAGCGCAATCTCGCGCCGATGCGGACGGGCGCGGTGTTCGGCCAGGTAAATGCCCTGCCACGTGCCCAGCGCCAGCTCCCCGTCGATGACCGGGACCTGCACCGATACGCCGGTGAGCACGGCCTTGAGGTGTGCGGGCATATCGTCCGGGCCTTCGTCGTCATGCTCGTACAGCGGCCCTTCGGGGGCGGTGCGATCAAGCCATGCCACCACGTCGCGCCAGACGGCGGGGCTGGCGTTCTCGGTAATCAGCAGGCTGGCGGAAGTGTGGCGGCAGAACGCGGTGACAAGGCCGGTGGCCACGCCGGTCGATCGCACCCAGCTGGCGACCTCGTCAGTGATCTCGGTCAGGCGGCGGGGGGAGGTGGCAATGGTCAACAGGGCGGCATGGTGAGGCATTGGCACGGTGTAGCACGCTTGCGCTGCGTTGCACCGGCTTATGCCTCAGCGCTACGTGAGGGAGCCTTTTGTGCCCTGTCGCTGCGCTACGTGAGGGCGCATGGTTCGCCCTATCGCTTCGCTACGTGAGGGCGGTGATCACGCCGTAGAGGTCGTGCGCGTCGGCGTCTTCCACCTCCACCTGCACGAAGTCGCCCGGCTGCACGCCTTCCGGCACGTTGCGCAGGAACACCTGCCCGTCGATCTCCGGCGCGTCGGCCTGGCTGCGTCCTGTGGCACCCACATCGCCGTCCTCGTCCGGTTCGCCCACCTCGTCGATGATGACGGGAAGAGTGCGGCCCACCTTGGCGGCGAGCTTGGCGGCGGAAATGCGCTCGGTCACTTCCATGATCCGGGCGTAGCGTTCCTCCTTCACCTCGTCTGGCACGTGGCCGGGCAGGGCGTTGGCGGCCGCGCCTTCCACCGGTTCGAACCGGAAGGCGCCCACGCGGTCAAGCTGGGCTTCCTCAAGCCAGTCCAGCAGGTAGCGGAAATCGTCCTCCGTCTCCCCCGGAAAGCCGACCACGAAGCTGGAGCGCACGGCGATGTCCGGGCAGATTGCCCGCCAGGACTTCAGCCGTTCCAGCACCTTCGCCTCGTTCGCCGGGCGCTTCATGGCCCTCAGCACCGATGGGCTGGCGTGCTGGAAGGGAATGTCGAGGTAGGGCGTGAGCAGCCCTTCGGCCATCAGCGGGATCACCTGGTCCACGTGCGGGTAGGGGTAGACGTAATGCAGGCGCACCCACGGCGTGTGTCCGTCCGGCGTCTTCAACTGGCCCAGTTCGCGCGCAAGGTCGGTCATGTGCGCGCGGACAGGGTGGCCCTTCCACATCCGCTCCTCGTGCCGGATATCGACCCCGTAGGCCGATGTGTCCTGGCTGATGACCAGCAGTTCGCGCGTGCCCGCGGCAACCAGCTTCTCCGCCTCGCGCAGCACCGCGTCCACGCGGCGGCTGGCCAGCTTGCCCCGCAGCGAGGGGATGATGCAGAAGGCGCAGGCGTGATTGCAGCCCTCGGAAATCTTGAGATAGCTGTAATGGCGCGGGGTCAGCTTGATGCCCGCATCGTCATAAGCGTGCGGCACCAGGTCCACGAAGGGGCCTTGCGTGGGCGGCGCGGCCACGCGCACCGCATCCACCACGGCTTCGTACTGGTGCGCGCCGGTGATGGCGAGGACATCGGGGAAGCGGGCGCGGATCGCTTCCGCCTCGTCCCCCATGCAGCCGGTCACGATCACGCGGCCATTCTGGGCCATCGCCTCGCCAATGGCTTCCAGGCTTTCCTCCTTGGCGGAATCGAGGAAGCCGCAAGTGTTGACCAGCACCACGTCCGCGCCTTCGTAGTCCGCGCTCATGGCATAGCCATCGGCGCGCAAGGCGGTGAGGATGCGTTCGGAATCGACCAGCGCCTTGGGGCAGCCGAGGCTGACCATGCCGATGCGCTTCTGGTCCGGGATCTGGGTAGTGGCCATGTTGCGCTGCCCCTACACTTCGCGGGGCATTTACGCTAGCCTTGCGGCAGGGATGCAAGGGAGGGTTGGGTCATGGGGCAAATCAACTACCTGGCCGTGGTGCTGGGTGCGGTGGCCTTCTTCGCCGTGGGGGCGCTGTGGTACGGTGCCCTGTTCGGCAAAGCCTGGCAGAAGGAACTGTGGCCGGAGGGCACGGTCATGGCGAAGATCACCCCCGCTGTGCAATTCGGCCTGTGCCTGCTGGCGGAACTGGTGGTGTCATGGATGCTGGGCCACCTGATCGCCCGCACCAGCCCCGCGCCGCACGTGGTGCTGATGTTCGCCGGGGGCTTTGGCGTGGGCATCATGGCCCCGACCATCGCCATCAACTACCTGTTCCAGGGGCGCTCGCTGAAGCTGTTCCTGATCGATGCCGGACACGTCATCGTCGGTTCGCTGGCGATGGGCGCGGTGTTCGTGCTGCTAGGCTGACGGCTCGGCTTCGCTCTCGTCGGTCGGCAGGATTTCCACCACCACGTCGCCCGGTTGCAGAGCATCGGCCTCGCTTTCCCAGAAGCCGATGGCCCGGCCCGCGCGATAGATGCGCAGGCCCTGCCCCCCGCTGGCGAGGCGGGAGAGCGGCTGGCCGATCTCCGCTGGCAGCACGGGCCGTTCCACCAGTTGCACGTGGCCGGTGACGCTGGCGAGATCCGCCAGGTAATCGGCAATGTGCGCCCCTTGCGCGCTGCCGGCCAGCAGCAGGCCGGTGAAGCGCACGGGGTTGATCACGTTGTTGGCCCCTGCCTGCCGCGCCAGCAACTCGTTATCCGCCGCCCGCACCACCACGCTGATCGGCACAGTGGGCGCCAGGTGGCGGACCGTCAGCACGATGAGGATGCTGGTATCGTCGCGCCCGGCGGAAACCAGCACGGTCTGGGCCTCGGCAATGCGCACCGCCATCAGGCTCTCGTCCCGCGCGGCATCGGCGCAGATCACGTTGCAGCCCAGCTCCTCGGCCAGTTGCAGCCGCTCCTCGCTGGGATCCATCACCACGATATTGCCGGGATCGGTCCCGCGTTCGATAAGTTCGCTGACGGCCTCGGAGCCGGAGATGCCGAAACCCAGCACCACCACGTGATCGGTCAGCTGTTTCTGGATGCGGGCCATGCGGAACTTCTCCCAGCTGCGCTTGATGATGAAATTGTAGGCCGTGCCCACGAAGATGAAGAGGACGGCAAACCGCACCGGGGTAACGATCACCGCCTCGATCAGCCGCGCACGGTCACTGATCGGGGCAATGTCGCCAAAGCCGGTCGTGGTGATGCTGATCATGGTGAAGTAGACCACGTCGAGGAAGCTGACCTCGCCGTCGTGGCTGTCTCGCAGGCCTTCGCGATCCAGGTAGTGGATCATCACCACGGTCATGATCAGCAGCAGGGCAAGGCCCAGCCGGATGCCGAGATCGCCCCAAAGCGGCACCCGCACCGCGCGGCGCAGCGGGGCGAAGCGGGGTTCGCTGCGGGCCCGGCGCACTGGAGTGCCGAGCCGGAGCATCAGGCGGAAAACCGTGCCGCCAGCGCGTCCATCGCGGCGTAGTGGGTCAGGTCCACTTGCAGGGGCGTGACGGCGATATAGCCATCGGAGACCGCTTCAAGGTCCGTCCCGTGGTCCAGTGTGTGTTCAGCCTCCTGCAGGCCGAACCAGTAATAGGGCCGCCCGCGCGGATCGGTGCCTTCCACCAGGCTGCCGCGATCGTAATCGTGGAACCCCTGCCGGGCCACGCGCACACCCTTCACCTCGTCCGGCGCAAGGTCCGGGAAATTGACGTTGACGAGGGTGCGCTTGGCCATCGGCACGCTGGTGATGGCGCGCAAGACCCTTTCGGCATGGGCGGCCGCGGCATCGAAACGCTTGCCGCCAATGCCGCCGGGCACGCGCTGCGCCTGGCTCAGCGCAATGGCCGGGATGCCCGCCAGTGCGGCCTCCATCGCGGCGGAGATGGTGCCGGAATAGGTAATGTCATCGCCCAGGTTCTCGCCCGCGTTGATGCCGGAGATGACGAGATCGGGGGCCTTGTCGACAAACAGCTTGCGCAGACCCAGGTTCACCGCATCGGTAGGCGTGCCGGTCACGGCAAAGTGCTTCTCGCCATGATCGCGCAGGCGCACGGGCATGTGCAGGGTGAGCGAATGGCCCGCGCCCGATTGCTCCTCCGCCGGGGCGCAGACCCAGACATCGTCCGACAGGCGGCGTGCGATCTCCTCCAGCAATGCAAGGCCGGGGGCGTGAACGCCGTCGTCGTTGGTGAGGAGGATGCGCATCAGGTGGCCGGGACCAGCCGCTCCAGCCCGCCCATGTAAGGGGCCAGCGCGCGTGGCACCATCACGCTGCCATCGGCCTGCTGGTAGTTTTCCAGCACGGCCACCAGCGTGCGGCCCACGGCAAGGCCGCTGCCGTTGAGGGTGTGGACGAAGGCGGTGCCCTTCTGCCCTTCCGGGCGATAGCGCGCGTTCATGCGCCGGGCCTGGAAATCGCCGCACCAGGAAACCGAGCTGATTTCCCGGTAGGTGTCCTGCCCCGGCAGCCATACTTCGAGGTCGTAAGTGCGCCGCGCGCCGAAGCCCATGTCGCCGGTGCACAGCAGCACCTTGCGATAGGGCAGCTCCAGCGCCTGGAGGATGCTCTCGGCGCTGGCGACCATGTGTTCGTGCTCTGCCTGCGCATCTTCCGGGCGGCAGATGGCGACCAGTTCCACCTTCTCGAACTGGTGCTGGCGGATGAAACCGCGCGTATCGCGCCCCGCCGCGCCCGCTTCGGCGCGGAAACAGGGGGTAAGGGCGGTGAGGCGGATCGGCGCTGTCAGGTCGTCGATGATCTGCTCGCGCACCGAATTGGTGAGGGACACTTCCGAGGTGGGGATCAGCCAGCGGCCATCGGTGGTGCCGAACTGGTCCTCGAAGAACTTGGGCAGCTGGCCGGTGCCGAACATCGCCTCGTCCTTTACCAGCAGCGGCACATTGCATTCGGTGTAGCCGTTCTCGCCCGTCTGCTTGTCGAGCATGAACTGGGCCAGCGCCCGATTGAGCCGCGCCATCTGGCCACGCAGGAAAGTGAAGCGCGCGCCGCTCATCTTCGCGGCGGTTTCGAAATCCATGCCCAGCGCCGGCCCCATGTCGGCATGTTCCTGCGCCTTGAAGGCGAAGGAGGACGGGGTGCCCCAGCGGCTCACCTCCACGTTGTCATGCTCGTCCGCGCCTTGCGGCACGTCATCGGCGGGCAGGTTGGGGATGGCGGCCAGCACATCGTCCAGCGCCTTGCCGGCGGCGCGTTCCTCCTCCTCCTGCGCGGGCATGGTCTGCTTCAGTGTGGCGACTTCAGCCTTCAGCGCCTCGGCCGTGTCCTTGTCGCCCTTGCCCATGGCCGCGCCGATCAACTTGGAAGCCTCGTTGCGGCGGGCGTTCATTTCCTGCAGGCGGGTGGAAAGGGCGCGGCGCGCCTCATCCTGCGCCAGCAGGCCGGCGGCAACAGGCTCCAGCCCGCGCTTGGCCAGCGCGGCATCAAAAGCGGCGGGATTCTCGCGGATCAGTCGAAGGTCATGCATGGGGCTGGCTATGCCCCCGGCAGCCCCGCATTGTCCAGCCTTGCCAGCCTACTTGCTACAGGTGTTGATCCCGATCAGCGAGTAGAGCGGGCACATGCGCATGAAGCCGGTGACCAGCGGGATGATCCCCAGAAAACCCCACGGCGTCTGCGGCCCGACGAAAGCCAGCGCGAGCAGCACGATACCCAGCACGATGCGGATGATCCGGTCCGTGCTGCCGACATTGGTGGTGAACATGGCAATCCCTCCTCCGTTAATCGCCTGATGGCATCGCAGAGTGCATTGCGCATTGATGCGGGTCAACCGGCCACCGGGCCGGGCCGCAGAACCATCATCCAGAGGGAGGAGATGGTGGGCGCGACAGGGATTGAACCTGTGACCCCACCCGTGTGAAGGGTGTGCTCTACCGCTGAGCTACGCGCCCACAGGGACGGTGATGCCGTCCGTGCAGGGGCGGGCCATTGGCATGGTTCGGCGGGCTTGGCAAGGCCTCAATGCGCGAAAAAGCGCGAGATTACCGCACCTGCCAGCACGCGCCACGCACCGCCTGTGGCGGCAGGGGTCGCCGGGGCAGTGGCGGCGGTATCGCCCAGGCATTCCAGGCACAGCGCCCGCACGCCGGGGCTGGCCACCAGCCGCTGGGCATCGCCCAGCACGCGGGCCAGCACCTGCTGTTCGCGCACCGCGACAAGCCCGGTCATGCTGACCAGCTGCGGCCCCTGGGCGCGGGCGTTGCTTCCGGCCAGGCTCTGCAGCATCTGGGCCCACTGGTCGGGCGGGCTGACAAGGTAGCGGCGGGTATACTTGTTATTCTCCAGCCCGGCCTGCGCGGCGGCCCATTCAACCGCCGCATCTAGATCACCGAACTGGTCCACCAGTCCCAGCTGACGGGCAAGGCCGCCGGTCCACACGCGTCCCTGGCCCAACTCATCGGCGCGGGCCTTGGAGATGTTGCGGCTCTCGGCGACCAGCGTCAGGAAGCGGTCGTACACGGCGGCGGTTTCGGCCTGCAACAGGGCCTGGGTTTCCGGCGAAAGGCCGCCTGCGAGATCCGGCTGGCCGGACAGCGGCGTGGTCGCCACCCCATCGCTGCGGATGCCGTAATCGGCCAGCACCCGCTCGAACGTGGGGATGACGGAGAACACGCCGATCGAGCCGGTGAGGGTTTCGGGCTGGGCGAAGATCCGGTCTGCCGGGGTGGCCACCCAGTAGCCGCCGCTGGCCGCGTAATTGCCCATCGAAACGGCAATGGGGATATCCTTGTCCTTGAAGCGCATGATCGCGCGGCGGATCGCTTCCGAACCGGTGACCGTGCCACCGGGCGAATCGACCCGCACCACCAGGGCGGCCAGGTCATCGTCCAGCGCGTCTTCCAGTAGGGCGGTGATGCGCGCCGCGCCGGCGGAACCGGGGCCTTCCTCGCCATCGCTGATTTCGCCCGCGATGGTGATGATGCCCACCGCCTTGCCGCTGCCGGCATCGTCACCCAGAGTGCCGGCATATGCATCGTAAGGCGTGCTGGCGAAAGCGCCGGGCAGGTCGGACCATTCGTCCTCCCCCGCCACTTCGGCCACGCGGGCGGACCATTGGTCATAGGTGCCGATCTTGTCGGCCATGCCGGAAGCCAGCGCGGCCTGCGCCATGTTGCCCCCGCTGGCGGCCAGCAGGTCCACCAGGCCCGTGGTCGCCTGCTCTATCCGTGCCTGCGGGCGGGCCTGGGTCAGGTGGGCGCGCCATTCGTCCCACACCGCGGTGAGGTACTGGGTGGCGTTTTCCCGCGCGGGATCGGACATGCCGCTGCCCATGTAGGGTTCCACCGCGCTCTTGAACGTGCCCACCTTGAAGACGTGCGCCGTGATGCCGTAGCGTTCCAGCGCCTCGCCGAAATAGAGGCTGCTGCCGCCCGGCCCGCGCACCGCCACGCCGCCCATCGGATCGACCCAGATCTCGCTGGCGTTGGCGGCCAGGGCCATCGCATCGTCGGTATAGGCCACGGCATAGGCAAACACCGGCTTGTCCGCCGCGCGGAAGCGGCCCAGCGCCTCTGCCACTTCCTGGACATTGACATGGGCCCCGCCGGTGAAGGTGGTGAGGTCCAGCGCGATGGCTTTCACCCGCTTGTCCTGTGCCGCGGCATCGATGGTGCGGACCAGCTGGCGGGCCTGGTACTCACGCATCGGCAGGGTGCTGGAGAGCAGGGTGTCGAATGGATCGGGCGTGGCCACTTCCTCCACGATGGCGCCATCAAGGTCCAGCAGCAGCGCGCCATCGCGCACCTGTGCGGGGCTGGGGCGATTGCTGAGCGCGGCGAAAACCAGCGCGAAGAATGCCAGCATGGTCAGCAGCACCAGCGCGTCCTTGATGCCTACCAGCAGCCGCCACACCTTGCCTGCAAAACTCATCGCCAGATCCCGTCCATGAAGGTGGGCGCAAACTAGGAGTCTTGGCGGCACAGCGCCAGCGGGAAACCGCTTGAGTGTCTGACACCGGTCGATTAGGGGCTTGGCTTTAATGACATCGTTGCAAACACCCCCTTCGCCCTCCCGCTATCCGGCGGGCGCTCTGGCCTTTCCGCACCGTGACCTGGTGGCCATCGGCGCGCTGGCCCAGCACGAAATCCTCTACCTGCTGGACGAGGCGGAACAGTGGGTGGAATTCAACCGGCAAAGCGCCAAGCAGTCCGATGCTCTGGCCGGCCTCACCATCATCAACGCCTTCTTCGAGAACAGCACCCGCACGCTGCTGAGCTTCGAGATCGCCGGCAAGCGGCTGGGGGCGCACGTCGTCAACATGCACGCCGCGCAGTCCAGCGTGAAGAAGGGCGAAACGCTGATCGATACGGCGGTGACGCTCAATGCCATGCGCGCCGATGCCATTGTCATCCGGCACGGATCGTCCGGCGCCACGGGGCTGATCGCGGGCCATGTCGATTGCCCGGTGCTCAATGCAGGCGACGGGCAGCACGAACACCCCACGCAGGCGCTGCTGGATGCGCTGGCGCTGCGCCAGACCCTGCGCGAGCGGGGGGAGCTGGCGTCCGACGGGATGCTGAGCGGCCTCAAGGTCACCATCTGCGGCGATATCCTGCACAGCCGCGTTGCCCGCTCCAACATGCTCAGCCTGCAGGCGTTGGGCGCCACGGTGCGCCTGTGCGCCCCGCCCGCGCTGATGCCGCAAGGGGTGGAGGCGATCGGCGTGGAGGCCTTCCATGATTTCGATGCTGCCCTCGCCGGGGCCGATGTGGTGATGATGCTGCGCTTGCAGAACGAGCGGATGGACGGGCAGTTCATCCCGTCTCCGCGCGAATACCGCCACCTCTACGGCCTCACCCCGGCGCGGCTGGCGCTGGCGAGCCGCAATGCCATCATCATGCACCCCGGCCCGATGAACCGCGGGGTGGAGATCGACAGTGACGTGGCCGACATGCCGGGCCGCTCCATCATCACGCTGCAGGTGGAAATGGGCGTGGCCATCCGCATGGCCTGCCTCGACGTGCTGACCCGCAGGGCGCGCGGTGTACCCGGCTGGGCAGCGCAAGGGGGGGCAGCGGCATGAAGCAGCAGCGCGCCATCACCATCACCGGCGGCAGGCTTGTCACCCCCGCCGGCGTGATCGAGCAGACCTTGCGGCTGGAGGGCGGTGCCATCGCGGCCATTGGCGCCCCAGTGCAGGAGGGGGACGAGGTGATCGCGGCCAATGGCCAGCTGGTCACCCCTGGCCTGGTCGATTTCGGGGTCTTTGCCATCGACAAGCCCGCGTTCCATTTCGGCGGGATTACCCGTGCGGCGCTGATGCCGGACCAGAACCCGCCGCTTGATCACCCCGCGCGTGTGCGGTTCGCGGCGCAGAGCGGCAAGCCCGACTTCTGGGTGCATCCGCTCGCGGCCGCCAGCGTGGGGCTAAAGGGCGAGCAACTGGCCGAAATCGCCATGATGCGCGATGCCGGCGCGCGGGCCGTGGCCACCGGGCGCGGCTGGATCGGCGATTCGGGCGTGATGCTGCGCCTCATGCAATATGCCGCCATGCTGGGCATGGTGGTGGTGACCCATGCCGAGGACGGCGGTCTGGCTGGCAAGGCGGCGGCCACGGCGGGCGAGATCGCCACGCGGCTGGGCCTCCCCAGCGCCCCGGCCGAGGCGGAGGCGCTGGCCGTTGCGCGCGACATTGCGCTGGCGGAAATGTCCGGCGCCCGCCTGCACTTGCGGCAGGTGACCACCCGCGCCGCGCTGGACCTGGTGCGCAGCGCCAAGGCACGGGGGCTGCCCGTCACGGCAGGCGTCACCCCGGCGCATTTCATGCTGAGCGACCTGGCGCTGGTGGGCTTCCGCACTTTCGCCCGCCTGTCCCCGCCACTGCGCGCAGAGGAAGACCGGCAGGCGGTGCTGGCCGCCATTGCCGATGGCACGATCGACGTGGTCGCCAGCGGGCACGATCCGCGCGGGCCGGAAGACAAGAACCTGCCGTTCAGCGATGCAGCGCCGGGCATGGCCGGGGCCGAAACGCTGTTGGCCATGGTGCTGCGGCTGGTGGATGACGGGGTGATCGATCTTCCCCGCGCCTTTGACCTGCTGGCCCGCAACCCCGCCCGCCTGCTGGGCGTGCCCGCCGGGGAACTGGCGGCGGGGCTGGAAGCGGACGTGGCGCTGGTCGATCCCGCAAAGCCCTGGGTGGTCGATGCCCGCAAGATGGAAGCGAGCGCCGGCAACACCCCGTTCGATTGCCAGCCGGTGCAGGGCCGCGTCACCCGCCTGTGGAAGGGCGGGGTGGCCGCGGGGTGCTGACCCCTGGATAAAAAACGGCCCGCCGGGTTGCGGCGGGCCATTCATGCTTCGCGGGAGAGGAAAGCCGTGAAGCTTGAGCTGATCGTTCGGTCGCGCCCGTTCAGTCGCGTCTGGCCAGGCGCACGCCGTTGTCTGCCCGTGCTGGCACTGCACCGGGGAGCGGAGTCGCTGCGGCCCAGCTGATGCAGCCATCGCCGCGCGCGGAAACGCGGCCGCACATGGCGCGGCTGTTGGCCATGGTGAAGCCGCCGGCAGAAACGCGGAAGTATCGCTTGCCGCGCACCATGGCTTCCGTGATGACCATTTCATGGCCGGCCAGTTCGGGATAGCGGCTGGTGTAGATCCCCCAGGCACGGCGCGCGGCCGCTTCGCTGGCGAAGCTGCCCAGCTGGATCAGGTGGGTCGATTCGCCCGTGGCCGAAGGCGCGGTGGCAGCAACCCGCTGCGGCGCGGGCGCGGGGCGGCTGGTTGCAGGCTGCGGCAATTCCTGCACGACCGGCTGGCTGGTGAAGCGGCTGGCATCCTGCGCCACGGCGGCCAGCGATGCCGCAACCGGTGCGGTTTGCGCCGCCGGGGCGGTGAAGGCGCGGGCGAAATCGCTCTGCGTCCGGGTAAAGGCGTTGACCGGCTGGGCGGCACCCACCGCGGGCAGCTCGGTGCCGGAGGCGGGAACGGCGAGCGTGCCTTCCGCCAGGGCATAGCGCGGCGTGGCGGCAGCGTCGATTGCGGCCAGTTCCACATCCGCGGCGGCGGCCGGAATGGCAACGGTGCCGCTGGCTTCGGCTGCCAGTTGTTCGATGCCCGGCGTGTTGCCCAGCGCCAATGCGGTCGGCTGGCCCATGTCCGGCACCCCGGCAGGCACGCCCAGCAGGCTGGCCACGCGCACGTTGAAGGCATCCGGGCTGGCCATGGCCGCCCACTGTTCCATGCGGTTGCCCAGTTCACCGGCAGGCACGTCCTGCGCGGCCATCACGCGGGCTTCGCGCCAGCGGCCGGCCACGGCATAGGCATAGGCAAGGTTCTGGCGCATCTTGACGCTGTTATCGCCGCTGCGGATGGCATTGCCCATCAGGTGGATGCCGCGTTCCGGCTGGCCGGCCAGCGCCAGCGCCAGGCCCAGGTCCGCCGTGGCGATCTGGCCTTCCCACTGGTTGAGCAGGGTGGAGGCTTCGGCATACTTGGCCTGGCCGATTTGCGAGAGAGCCAGGCTCAGCGCGGTGCGCGGGCTGTTGTCGCCCAGTGTCATGGCATCGGCAAAGGCGGTTTCCGCCGATGCGAAACGGCCCGCATCAAGGTAGGCCTTGCCCAGCATGGCGCGGTAGGCCGCGTTGCGCGGTTCGGCCTGAACGGTCTGTTCGGCAAGCGTCAGCGCGCGATTGGAGCGGCCCTCGGCCAGCGCTTCCTCCGCCTGCGTGGCGGTAATGTCCGCCCGCGGCGCCGGGGTGCCGGTGCACCCCGAAAGCAGGGCACCGGCCATGGCGGTGGAAAGCGCCAGGGCCTTCATGCGGATCGAGCTGTCAACGGTGTCCATCGGTCAAGTCCTTCGGTCTTGTCAGGCCTTGGTTGCAGGGCGCCGAACCTGCGCGGCGAGATTTTCGATTTCGGGCAGGCGGGCGAGGAATTCGTCCAGCGCGCGGGTAACCAGCGCCTGCGCACTTTCGCCTTCGATCGTGCTTGCCAGCCGCAACCGCAGGTGGCGGTCGTTGTCGAGGCGCAGGGTAAAGGCGGCGCGGCGGCTATCGGCCGCGTCACCGATGGCCGCGCGCGGATTGCGGCGGACCGGGCTTGCCTCGGCCGAATCGATTGCTTTCGGCGCGGCCTGAAGGGCTGCAAGGTTGGCATCCGCGATGCGGTTGACCAGCAGGTCCTGCTGGCGCTTCACCTCGGGCTCGGCAGGCACCGGCAGGGCCGCGCCTTCTGCGCGCCGGTCATCGCCCATATCATTCCAGCCCAGGTCGTCCTGCGCGGCGGAAAGCTGGTCGATCGGATCGGCGGAGAAATCCGCCAGGTCCGACACCACGCAGCGCGAACCGGCATCAAGCTGTGCACGCATGGCGGGCTTGGCCGAGCCCTTGCGGGCCAGCAGCATCGGACCGAGCGAGGCGAACTTGCCGCCCGACGGCTGGGTGCTGTCGCCCGTTACAGGCCCCGACATGGAGGTGGCCACCTTACTGGGCCACCCGGCGGCCGAAGCCGCCGCTGGGTTGCACGCGGTTCATCGGCGCACCGTTGACCATCTTGGCCCCCGGAGCGGCAAACACGGTGCGGCGGAAGTTCTTTTCAAGGCGGTCGGAGATGTAGTGCCACAGGGCCACCACTTCCTGCGCGCTGCGGCCTTCAGGCTCCACTTCCATCACCGTGCGGCCATCGATCATCGAGGCGGCAAAATCGGTGCGGTGGTGCAGCGTGATGGGGGCTACGGTGCCATGCTGCGACAGGGCCACGGCCGCTTCGGACGTGATCTTTGCCTTGGGCGTGGCGGCATTGACCACGAAGATCAGTGGCTTGCCGGCGCGTTCGCACAGATCCACCGTTGCACCCACGGCGCGCAGGTCATGCGGGCTGGGTCGGGTGGGGACCACGATCAGTTCGGCCACCGAAATGACCGACTGGATCGCCATGGTGATGGCCGGCGGGGTGTCGATCACCGCCAGCTTGAACCCCTGCTGGCGCAGGATCGCCAGGTCATTGGCGAGCCGTGCGACGGTGGTCTGGGCAAAGGCGGGATATTCCGCCTCGCGTTCGTTCCACCAGTCGGCCAGCGAGCCTTGCGGATCGATGTCGATCAGCACGACCGGACCCGCACCGGCGCGCTGCGCCTGCACGGCCAGGTGGCCAGAAAGAGTCGTTTTCCCCGAACCACCCTTTTGAGATGCCAATGCCAGTACCCGCACGGGCCGTTCCCCTTGTCAAAATGGGCCGGCACACATGCCACGCCGGACCCTTCACCAACCCCGGATCGCAGATCACCGTTTATTTTGGGTTAAACCCGCGGTCCGGCGCGGTCAGGAAAAACAAAAAATTGCCCCCGTGGCGGCAATACCCGGGCGGTCGGGCAGGAAATCTTTGCCGGCGGGCGGGGCATAAATCATTTTCTAAGAGCCTGTTTACTATGACCCGCCGGTGCAATCGGGCGCATTTCCCCGCGGGACCGCGCAAACATGGGTGATGGTATGAAGCATGATGGCAGGATGTGGGGTTGCGCCGCAGCGGCGCTGGTGCTGGTCGCGTCGCTGGCCTCCACCCCTGCGTTGGCCGACGTGCGCCAGGGAGTGGAGGCGTGGAGCCGGGGCGATTATGCCGGCGCGGTGGCGCAATGGCAGGGGCCGGCTGCGGCGGGTGATGCCGATGCCATGTTCAACCTTGGCCAGGCCTATCGCCTTGGCCGCGGGGTGGCGCAGGATGCCGCGCGGGCGGAGGAGCTTTACCGCCGTGCGGCGGAACTGGGCCACCTGCCGGCAGCAGACACCTATGGCCTGATGCTGTTCCAGGATGGCCGTCACCAACAGGCGCTGCCTTACGTGCAGGATGCCGCACGGCGGGGCGATCCGCGATCGCAATACCTGCTGGGCATTGCCCACTTCAACGGGGACCTGATGCCGCGTGACTGGGTGCGGGCTTACGCCTTGCTGACGCTGGCCAATGCTGCCGGCCTGCCGCAGGCCGCCAGTGCCATCGGTGAAATGGACGCGCACATTGCCATGGCCGACCGCCAGCGGGCGACCGTGCTTGCCGACCAGCTGCGGGCAGAGGCCCAGGCTGCACGCGATGCGGAACTGGCCGCGGCCGACCTTGGCACCCCGGCAGCGGCAGTGGCCACCGACACGCGCGTTCCCCGGCCGGCGGCAACGACTGCTGGCTCCCCATCGATTGCCGCCGCGCGCACCGCCATTGCCGAAGCGCGCAGTGCCCCCGGCACGGCAAGCCCGGCCACGGCGGGGGCAGGGTACGCGCCCGCGCCAGATTCGGCAGCGGCGACACCCCGCGTTCCTGCTGCTGCCCCTGCACCCCATGGACCGTGGCGCGTGCAGCTGGGGGCTTTCTCGGTGCGCGAGAATGCCCAGCGGCTGTGGGCCCGCGTTTCGGGCCGACCCGAACTGGCCGGGCATCCGCAGTTGCTGTTGCCTTCAGGTCGCGTCACCCGCCTGCAAGCGGGCGGCTTTGCCAGCCAGGCCGAAGCGCGGGCGGCCTGCGATGCGCTCGCCCGGTCGGGCATCGATTGCCTTGTCACCCGCAACTGACTTGTGATGGCAGGTTGACGCGCTAAGACCGCGCGCATGGTGACAGCGCCGCCTTTGCCGGAAGTGCCCGTTGCGGGCAGCGAGCGACTTGTCGCGCTGGATCTCATTCGCGGCATTGCCGTGCTGGGCATCCTCCTGGCCAACGTTACCGGCTTCGCCCATCCCGATCTTGCCTATTACTGGCCCGGCGCGCTGCCGGGGGGCGGCAACGCGGCGGATGGCTGGGTTTGGCTGGCCCAGTTCGTGGTGGTGGATGGCAAGCTCCGCGCGCTGTTCACCATGCTGTTCGGCGCGGGGCTGGTGATGTTCGTGGACCGCAAGGGCGGTGGGCAGCGGGCGGTGCTGCTGCAGGCACGCCGACTGGGCTGGCTGGGGCTGTTTGGCCTCATGCACTTTGCCCTGCTGTTCAACGGCGACATCCTGTTTTCCTACGCCTGCGCGGGCCTTGCCTGCCTGCTGGCGCTGCGGATGCCGGGGGAGAAGCTGGTGGCGCTGGGCCTTGTCTGGCTGGTGGTGGCCGGGGCCTTCCAGGCGCTGGCCTATGTCACCCCGGCGCTGATCGAGGCCGGGGCAGGCGGACCGCACGCAGGCATTTATCGTGACCTGTGGGGCAAGGAACTGGCCGACGCGGCGCGTCAGGCGCAAGTGCTGGCAGGGGCCAGCTATGCCGACGTCGTGCGCTTCCGCATCATGGAGGAAGGGCACATGCTGGCCTCCTATGTGCGCTGGTGCTTCTTCGAGACGATCCCGCTGATGCTGCTGGGGATGGGCCTGTACCGCTTCGGCCTGTTTTCTCCGCCGCAAGCCGGGGAGGGGGAACCCGGCTGGCGCTGGGCGGCGGTGGCTGCCGTGCTGCTGGGGCTGGCGCTGAACTTGGCAAGCGGCCTCTACGTCTTGGCGCAGGGCTTTCCACCATACCTGACGATGGCGGTGTTCTTCGGCACCGGGGCGCTCACCAACCTGCCGCTGATCGTGGGCGGCGCTGCACTGCTGGCGCGCTGGGCCGCCCGCCCGCATGCCGGCTGGCTGGCGCAGCGGCTGCGGCAGGCGGGGCGCATGGCGTTTACAAACTACATCGCCACGTCCGTGCTGATGGTCATCATCTTCCACGGCTGGGCGGGGGGCCTGTTCGGCACCATGCACCGGCTGGACCTGCTGCTGGTGGTGGCGTTGGGCTGGGCAATGATGCTCAGCTTCTCGCGCCTGTGGCTCAGCCGGTTCTGTTATGGCCCGCTGGAATGGCTGTGGCGCTGCCTGACTTACGGACGGCGGTTTCCCAACCGACTATCCTTTTGATCAGCAGGTGGATTGATAATCACTCTCAATAGCCTTGCTATTGCAATCCATTCGCAGTAGTGTCTCCCCATCGCCAGGGAGAATCGCCCGCCCATGTACGCCTGCATCTGCAACGCCATTCGCGAAGCCGACCTCAAGGTTGCCGCCCGCTGCACGGCGGGGGATGTCGAAGCGGTCTATGCCGCGCTGGGCAAGCGCCCCAACTGCGGCCAATGCCTTGAAGATGCGCAGCTCCTGATCGAGGAAGCGCGCGAAGGCGATCTCACCAGCCGCGTCGCGGCCTGACACGGCCTTTGCGGCGATCCTGATACGCATTCGCAAACTCGCGGATTTCCGCCATTTATCTCACGTCGCGCTGGTGGTTTGGCTTGCCAAGCGGGGCCATCCCACGGCACAATCGCGGCCCTGAAACGCAGGAGTAGCAGGCCATGAAGGGCGATCCGCAGGTCATCGATTTTCTCAATCGCGCACTGACCAATGAACTGACGGCGATCAACCAGTACTGGCTGCACTACCGGGTGCTGGCCAACTGGGGCGTGGCAAGGCTGGCCGATTACGAGCGGCACGAATCGATCGACGAGATGAAGCACGCCGACAAGCTGGCTGACCGGGTGCTGTTCCTTGAAGGGCTGCCCAACTTCCAGGCCATCCACAAGCTCAAGGTGGGCGAGACGGTCGAGGAAATCCTGCGGGCGGACCTGGCGCTGGAAATGGAAGCCATCCCCCTGCTGAAGGAGGCGATCGCTCATTGCGAAAGCGTGCGCGATTACACCAGCCGCGACCTGTTTGCCGACATCCTCGAAAGCGAGGAAGAGCATGTCGATTTCCTGGAAAAGCAGTTCGACATGATCGCCCGCATGGGGCTGGAAAACTATGTCCAGCTCAACTCCAGGCCCGCCGGCGAAGGGGACTGATCTCCCCGCATCCGCGCACTAGCGCCAGACGCGCGTCAGTTCACCCGCCACAGCGGGGAGTGGGTATCGCTCTGGTTGCAGAGAACGGCGATCTGCCGGTCACCGTCCCACAGCTCCACCGCGCCATCAGGCCGGTTGATCTGCGCCACGACCAGCGCGGTGGCCACGTCCGGCACGGCCAGGCTCAATCGCTGGCCCGGCAGGGTTTGCGAGGGATATTCGATGCGCAGGTGTGCCATGGCTTCCTCTCCCGCCCCGATCCCGGGGCAGCCTTCTTGAGCCATGCAAATGTGACCTGATCGTGTCAGTTCCGCTTGTCGTAGGGGTTCTTGGGGCTTTTCAGGACCAGCCGCACCGGAACTGCGCCGAAACCGAGCTCCCGCCGGATGCCATTGATCAGGTAGCGTTCGTAACTGGCGGGCAGCGCATCCAGCCGGGTGCCGAAAATGACGAATCGCGGCGGGCGAATGCTGGACTGGGTGATGTAGCGCAGCTTGATCCGCCTGCCGCCGGGTGCGGGCGGCGGGTTGGCGGCCAGCGCCTCGTCAAACCAGCGGTTGAGCGCGGCGGTAGGTACCCGCCTGCTCCACGCATCGCGCAGCTCGAAGGCGGCGGCCAGCATCTGGTCCAGCCCCTTGCCGGTCATGGCGGAGACCGCGATCAGTGGCACGCCCTTCAACTGGCTGAGGCCTTCTTCCAGCGCGGTGCGGATGCCGTTGAACAGGGCGCTCGGCTCTTCGGCCACGTCCCACTTGTTGATCGCGATCATCAGCGCGCGGCCTTCCTCCAGCGCCAGGTTGGCGATCTTGAGGTCCTGCACTTCCAGCCCGCGCGTGGCATCCAGCAGCAGCACGACCACTTCGGCATAATCGATGGCGCGCTTGGCATCGCCCACGGACAGCCGTTCCAGCTTGTCCTGCACCTTGGCGCGCTTGCGCATGCCGGCGGTGTCCACCAGCTTCACTTCGCGCACTTCGCCGCTCTTGGGATCGGTCCACTGCCAGTCGATGGCGATGGAGTCGCGGGTAATGCCCGCTTCCGGCCCTGTCAGCAGGCGGTCCTCACCCAGCAGGCGGTTGATCAGCGTGGACTTGCCGGCATTGGGACGGCCGACGATGGCCAGCGACAGCGGGGCCTTGGGATCGGGTTCGTCCTCCTCGTCCCAGTCATCCTCGCCGTCATCGTCCCATTCCTCGTCACCCTCCAGCGCGGCGGCGCGGGCGGCGGCGCGTTCGGCGCGGGCGGCGTTGCGTTCGGCGCGCTTGCGGGCTTCGTCGGCGGCGATGGCCTTTTCGGCCTCGTAATCGATCTCCAGCCGCTCGGCCTTGTCCTTCAGGATCGGGATCAGCGCGGTATAGACTTCGGCCATGCCTTCGCCATGCTCGGCGGAAATGCCGATCGGCTCACCCAGGCCCAGGGAATAGGCCTCGATAATGCCGGTGTCCCCGGCGCGGCCTTCAGCCTTGTTGGCAAGGACCACCACCGGCACGTTCTGTTCGCGCAGCCAGCGGGCCACTTCCTCGTCCAGCGGGGTGATGCCGGCGCGGGCGTCGAACACGAACAACGCGGCATCCGCGCCCTTGATGGAAACCTCGGTCTGCGCGCGCATCCGGCCGGGCAGGGTTTCGGGATCTTCATCCTCCCACCCCGCGGTATCGACCGCCTCGAACTCCAGCCCTTGCAGGCCGGCCAGGCCAAAGCGCCGGTCACGCGTCACGCCGGGCTGGTCATCCACCAGCGCGATCTTCTTGCCCACCAGCCGGTTGAACAGCGTGGACTTGCCGACATTGGGGCGGCCGATGATGACCACCTGGGGATACTTGCGCTGCGCCATAAGGGTCCGGTGAAGGCCTCGCCTCTGTTTGGCAAGGTAAAGTTACGGGCGGAACTTACCAGCTGCCGGTGTTGGCCATGCTCGCCCACGGCTCCTGCGGGGGCAGGGCGCCGCCCTTTTGCAGCAGTTCGATGGAGATATTGTCCGGCGTGCGGACGAAGGCCATGTGCCCATCGCGCGGGGGGCGGTTGATGGTCACGCCAGCGTCCATCAGCTTGCTGCACAGGCCGTAGATGTCATCCACGGCATAGGCCAGGTGCCCGAAGTTACGCCCGCCGGTGTATTCCTCGCCCGCGCTGCCATCGGCCGGGGGCCAGTTGTAGGTCAGCTCCACTTCGGCCACGCCCGCCTGTCCCGGCGCGGAAAGGAAGACGAGGGTGAAGCGGCCCGCTTCGCTTTCCTTGCGGTGCGTTTCCTCCAGACCCAGCAGGCTGAAGAACTTCAGCGTGGCATCGAGGTTGGTCACGCGGATCATGGTGTGGAGGTAGGAAATCGACACGGGCACGCACTCCATTCGTCTAAAGTCAGTCACGGTTCATCGCATGACGAGCAAAAATCCGGGCGAGCCAGCGTTGCTCCATCAGGGAGACCTTTCATGCCCGACTCTAGCGAAGATACGCCCGTTCCCGCCACCCCTTTCTGGAAGGCGCCCCTGGGGGCCATTACCCTTGGCGCGGCGGGTATCCTTGCCGTCGGCATGGTCGCGGGCGGTTACCTGCTGGGCGACGGCCTTACCCGCATGAAGATGGCCGAACGATCCGTGACCGTGCGCGGCCTGGCGGAGCGGGAAGTGACGGCGGACCTGGCCACCTGGACCATCTCCTATTCCGCCACCGCGCAGGACATGGCCAGCGCGCAGGCCAGTGTCGAACAGGATACCGCATCGATCCGCGCCTACTTTGCCGCGCTGGGCTTTCCGGAAGATTCGATCCAGCCCACCGGGGCCAACGTCTCCAGCTATACCAACGAGGGGATCACCAATTTCACCGTGCGCCAGCGCATGACCCTGCGCACCACCGATATCGAGCGCGCCCAGCGCGCGGTGCGCCAGCAAGCCGACCTGGTTCGGCGCGGGGTGTTGCTGGAGGAGGGGAGCGGCATGAGCTACACCTTCACCAAGCTGAACGATATCAAGCCCGAGATGGTGGCCGAGGCGACCCGTGACGCGCGCGCCAGTGCCGAGCAGTTTGCCGAGGATTCCGGCGCCGACGTGGGCGGCATCCGCCAGGCGACGCAGGGCTACTTCGAAATCACCGCGCGCGATGGCGATGGCGGCGGCTGGGGATCGGCCGACACCCCGTTCAAGAAGGTGCGGGTGGTCACGACAGTCGATTTCTATCTCGATTGAGCCAACAAGAAAGGGCCCGCTCCGTTGCCGGAGCGGGCCCCTCTTTTGCGGTAACCGCTCAGGCTTAGAAGCTGGCGGTCAGCGTGACGAGGAAGGTGTCGTCCGCGAAGTCATAGGCCGGAGTGCCCTGGCCATCGACGCCGACATAGGACGCGCCGACCGACAGCGTGTCGTTGAGGGCCAGGCTGGCGCCCAGCGACCAGTCGAAGGCGTTGCCATCGGCGGTGTAGGTCAGGAAGCCATCGGTGTAGCCCAGGTGCGCGTTCAGCGTGATCGGCGTGTTCGGCACGCCCAGCGCGGCATCGGAGAACAGGTACAGGTTGTCCTGGCCGCCCAGCGAATCCTGCTCCGGCGAGTAGGCCACGCCCAGCGTCAGGCCTGCCGGGCCAAGGTCAAAGCCGGTCTTGCCGATGAATTCTACATAATCGAAATCGCCGGCCGGGGCGTTGGGGTAGGAATAGTACAGCACGCTGACATCCAGCGAGACGCCATCGGTCAGGTCACCGGCCCAGCCGCCGTAGAGGTCAAGCTCGGTGTGACCATAGCCCACGGTGTCCTCGTCCAGCGAGGAACCCCAGGTGCCGACATAGAAGCCGCTGGAGTGCGAAACGGTGACACCGCCCTGGATGGCGATGTCGCCGCCCGAAAGGTCAACGCCGCGGAAGCGGTATTCGCTGGCAACGGTGGCGTTGCCGGAAATGGAGATATCGCTGTCCTGGGCGAAGGCGGGGGCGGCCAGGAGAGCGGAACCAAGGATAGTAGCAGCCATCAGGCTGCGAATGGACGTAAGCATGGGCAATTTCCTCAATTGCTGGTTGACACTAATGCCTCGTCCCACCTGCGCGTTTGCGGTTCAGCCTCGTTCTGGGCCGGGTTCCCGCTAGCGCAACATACCTGCCGTTTCATGCTGCACCGCACAAGGTTTATTGCGCGGATCGGTACGGTTCCGCGCCAAGGTGTTGATTTTCGGTACCACCTGGGTTGCGCTCCATGGCACTTGTGCAACGCCCAGGCGACAAACGCCGGCACTCGGGGACGCCCGGCCTTGAAGTGAGGGGGCCGCAGGGCCAGATGCCTGCCAACGCAATGTTCAAGCTGATGTCCTCCCTGCTTGCCGGAAAGGAACCGGACCCGGCTCCCGTAGCCCGGCCGGCCAACCTGCCTGCCGGGGAACGGGTCTATGCCGTGGGCGACATCCACGGCCGGCTTGACCTGCTGGACGCGATGATCGGCGCAATTTGCGCCGATGACGATGCCAGCGCGCCCGCGAATACCACCGTGATCCTGCTGGGCGACCTGGTGGACCGGGGGCCGGATTCCGCCGGCGTGCTGGCCCGCGTCCGTGAATTCCAGGCACACAGCCAGGATGAACCCGGCAGTCGGCGGCGGGTGCGCATCCTGTGTGGCAACCATGAAGAGATGTTCGTACGCAGCTTCCACGAGGCTGAAATGCTCCGCCTGTTCCTGCGCCATGGCGGCAAGGAAACGCTCTGCAGCTACGGCGTGGACCGGCGCGCACTGACCGCCGCCGAGCTGGACGAGGCGCAGGACATGATGCGCGCGGCGGTGCCGCAGGCAGACCGTGATTTCATCGCCACGTTCGAGGACATGATCGTGCTGGGCGACTATGTGTTCGTCCACGCGGGCGTTGATCCGCAGGCGGCGATGGACGACCAGCGCCCGGCAACCTTGCGCTGGATTCGCGAACCGTTCCTGTCGCACGAGGGGGACCTCGGCAGGCTGGTGGTCCATGGACACACCATCAGCGATGAACCCGTGGTGCGGCCCCACCGTATCGGGGTGGACACTGGCGCTTATGCCAGCGGGCGGCTGACCGCGCTGGTGCTGGAAGGCGAGGAGCGCCGCTTCATCGAAGTCGCAGGGCACGAGGACGGGACCATCACCGCCAACCACCACGCAGCCTGAAGGCCGGCGAAAATAATGCCAGGGGGCCTGTAAGCCGGGTTCTGTCCCGCCGAAGGTATCCCAAGAAGAGACCTTATCGCCGGGGGCAGCCATTCATCTCGGCGGCCCGTTACCGGGCGCGCTCCAGCAACCAACCCGGGTCCCATCAGCGCGAAACTCGCCTGCCGGCCTTGCAGCCAGCGCGGGACCCCTACGCGGTCTTGCTCCGGGTGGGGTTTGCCGTGCGGGACCTGTTGCCAGGCCCCCGGTGCGCTCTTGCCGCACCCTTTCACCCTTGCCTGTGGAGTTGCCTCCCATCGGCGGTCTGCTCTCTGTGGCACTGTCCCTTGGCCCCTGGAACTCTCCTTGCGGATTGCTCCTCAGGCCCGGCGGGCGTTACCCGCCACCCTTGTTTCGTGGAGCCCGGACTTTCCTCGGCACTCTTTCGAGTGACGCGGCTGCCCGGCCCCCTGGCACGGGCGATGTAGGGCACCCCTGCCCCCGGCGCAAGCAAGCTGCGTTTCATGGTCTGCCTTATCGGTGCCACATGGCCTGCCTAGCTTATTGAAATGAAGGGTCATAAATCGTGATTGCCGCGCCGACGCTCCATGCTGTCTCAGCCATGGTGCTGGCCATCGCCATGTTCGCCGGCTTTGCCAGCGGCCGCCTGCGGGTGGAGATCATCTCGCTGCTGACGATCGGGGCGATCGGCCTTGGCCTGTATTTCTTCCCCCTGCCCGGCAGGGCGCCGGCGGACGGGCTGGCGCTGGCCTTCGGCGGATTTGGCCACCATGCCCTGGTGACGATCTGCGCCCTGATGGTGCTGGGGCGCGGGCTGGTGGTTACCGGCGCGCTGGACCCGGCGGCGCGCGCGCTGGCGGGTGTCTGGCGGCTCAACCGCCACCTGGGCATGCTGGTGACCCTTGTGCTGGCCTTGTGCATGAGCATGGTGATCAACGATACGCCGGTGCTGGTGCTGCTGCTGCCCATCCTGGTGCAACTGGCGCGCAAGGGCGGCATGCCGGCTTCACGCACGCTGATCCCGGTCAATTCCGCCATCCTCATCGGCGGGATGGCCACCACCATCGGCACCTCCACCAACCTGCTGGTGGTTTCCATCGCCACGGACCTTGGCATGGCGCCGATCCCGGTGTTCCATTTTACCGGGCTGGTGCTTGCCGCCGCGCTGGTGGCGCTGCCCTATATCTGGCTGGTGATGCCGCGCCTGCTGCCAGACAATTCGCAGGCCGCATCGCCCGATCACCGACGGTTCAGCGCCACCCTGCGTCCGGAGCCTGACAGCCCCGCCATGGGCCTCACCCAGGAGGAAATCACGGCCATGCTGCCGCCGGAAGTCCGGTTCGATAGCCCGTTGCCAGGCGTGCTGGTGCAGGGCCTGAGGGTGAACCTGTCCGGCCCGGAAGAAGCGCTGGAGGAAGCTGCCCGCAAGCTGAAGGCGAAGCTGGCCCCGGCCTGGCTGCTGGACCGGCTGCGTTACGAGGCGGGCCTTGCGCGGGAGGATCTGGCCCATATCGAGATGACCGTGGCCCCGGATTCGCGCCTGATCGGCCTGACCTTGCAGGTTGCCGGGCTGGAAGGCGTGGCCGTGCTGGGCGTGCACCAGGCGCGCCGCATGTTCCACGACAATCGCCCGCGCCATGCCGAAGCGCCCTTGCAGGAAGGGGACCTGCTCCTGGTCATGGCGACGCTGGCGCAGGCGCAGGCCTTTGCCCAGCGCGACGGGCTGCTGGTGCTGGAAGGCTGGCGCGAACGGCCCCGGTCGGCCAAGGCGCTGCTGGCGCTGGCGATCATGGTGGCTTCAGTGGGCGTTGCCAGCATGGGCCTGCTGCCCATCGCCATATCCGCGCTGGCCGGGGCCGTGGCCATGTTCGTGACCGGTTGCGTCAAGTTCGAGCGGGTAGGCCGGGCGCTTTCCGCGCAGGTCATCGTGCTGGTGGCAGCCTCCATCGCCCTTGGCCAGCTGGTGCTCGTGACAGGGGCGGCAGACTGGCTGGGGCAGGCCCTTTCACTGGGGCTCCGGCACTTGCCGGCAGCCGGGGTACTGGGCGCGATCATGCTTTTCGTGACGGTGCTGACGAACTTTGCCAGCAATGCCACGGCGGCGGCCGTGGGCACACCCATTGCCTTCAGCATCGCCCAGACCTTGGGCCTGCCGGCAGAGCCGCTGGTGCTGGCCGTGCTGTTCGGCTGCAACCTGTGCTACGCCACGCCGGTCGCCTACCAGACCAACATGATGATCATGGCCGAAGGCGATTACCAGTTCCGCGATTACCTGCGCACCGGCCTGCCGCTGGTGGCGATCATGGTCGTCACGCTGTCGACCCTGCTGGTATTGCGCTACGGGCTGTGAGGCTGGCCGTCCGCCATCTGGTCCGGAACAGCGGTGATAAAGCCGCTACCGCGCGCGGCCTTCATCCCGGTCCAGCAGCAGCTGGAACAGGATGGCGCGGCATTCCCCGTCGATCACCCCGTCGATGGATTCCGGCCGCCAGCGGCGCTGGAAGGCTGCCACCGCCTTTTCCGGATCGGCAATGTCATAGCCATAGCGTTCCAGCGCCAGCAGGAAGGCCCCGTCGTTGCCGAACGGATCGCCCAGGTTCAGCCGCTGCGGGCGCGGCAGGCACAGCTTGTAGCGGGCCAGGCGGTCCCACGGGAACAGCTCGCCCGGGTCCACCTTGCGCGCCGGGGCAATGTCCGAATGGGCAACCACGTTGGCGTAAGGGATCTTGTAGCGCCGGATAATGCTGTCCAGCAGCGGGATCAGAGCCTCGATCTGGGCATCGGCAAAGGGCCGATAGCCCAGCGCATGGCCGGGATGGTCCAGTTCAATGCCCACGCTGGCGCTGTTCACGTCGCGCTGTCCGCGCCAGTAGCTGCGGCCGGCGTGCCAGGCGCGCTTGTCCTCCGGCACCAGACGGATCACTTCGCCTTCTTCGGTGATGCAGTAATGGGCGGAAACCTCCGCCGCCGGATCGCACATGCGTTCCAGCGCGGTCTCCACCGGCTTCATCTCGGTATAGTGCAGCACCACCATGTCGATGGGGCACAGCCTCTCGTTCCAGTTGGGGGAGGGAACCTCGCGGTGGATCAGCGGCTCCCGGGGGAACGGGCTGGGCATTGCCGGGTATCAGCCGATCAGTTCGGGCGCGGGCAGGGTGGCGCCCAGCACCAGCATGTCCGGCCCCTGCACCGCCTGCAGCGCGCCCTTTTGCTGTTCCACCAGCAGGCGGACCATGTGTGCGGGCGCGGTGCGGCCGGACAGTTCGCTGGTATCCAGCACCCCGTCCAGCGCCTGGCCGATGGTGGCATCGAAAGCGATGCGCGGGCCGCTGGCGCGGATCACGATTTCGGTCATACCGCCCCGGCTTTCCGCACCCACCAGCAGCGTGCCGCCGCGCACCAGCGCGTCAAGGCCGATGGCGGCGAGGTTGAGCAGCACCTTCACCGCGCTCTTGTTCAGCCGGGTATCGGGCACCACCCATTCCAGCGCCAGCCGTTCGTTGGCGTCGACCAGCGCCTTGATCAGCTGGTGCGCCTCGGCCGTGTCCACCAGGTCGCCAAAACCGCCGGCAGCGCCGAAGGCCAGGCGGAAGAATTTCAGCTTGTCGGCGCTGGCGCGCGCGCTCTGTTCCAGCAGCTCCAGGCACCGCTGGCGCATTTCCGGGTCCCGCTCGTCCGCCAGCAGTTCCAGCCCGTTGCTGATTGCCCCCACAGGGCTGAGCAGATCATGGCAAAGGCGGGAACAGAGGAGGGCGGCAAGATCGAGCTGGGAGGTCATGGGCCAAGCCTTAGACCGTGGCGGGGGCAAGGAAAAGAGTCCTGCGAAATCGTTTGGTCCCGCGCACGGGGCGGGCCCGCGCTTGCCCGCCCTCGAAATGCGGCTAACAAGGCGCCATGGCCGCGCCCGAACCCCTTTCCGGAACCCTTCCCGCTAGCGGGCGGCTGGACAAGGTGCTGGCCGATTGCACCGGTCTTTCAAGAGAGCGGGTCAAGGCCTTGATTCAGGAAGGGAAGGTGCTGGTGGACGGCAAGGTCGCCACCAGCCCTTCAGGCAAAGCTCAAGCCGGGTTGAGCTTTTTTGTCCACATTCCACCCCCGGAAGACCCACAGGCTTATCCACAGGATCTGCCGATCGTGGTGGTCTACGAGGACGAGCACCTGATCGTGGTGGACAAGGCTGCCGGCATGGTCGTCCACCCGGCGGCCGGCAACGCCGATGGCACGCTGGTCAACGCGCTGCTACACCATTGTGCGGGCCAGCTCAGCGGCATCGGCGGGGTGGCGCGGCCGGGCATCGTTCACCGGATCGACAAGGATACCTCTGGCCTGCTGGTGGTGGCCAAGAGCGACAAGGCGCACGAAGGCCTTGCCCGCCAGTTTGCCGATCATTCGCTGGAACGCGCCTATCTCGCCGTGTGCCAGGGCCACCCGCAGCCGCCCGAAGGGACGATCACCGCGCGCCTTGGCCGCAGCGATGCGGACCGCAAGAAGATGGCCGTGCTGCCCGACCACGCCACCCGCGGCAAGCACGCCGTCACCCATTACCGCACGCTGGAGCGGCTCGATCACTGCGCCCTGATCGAATGTCGCCTCGAAACCGGGCGGACCCACCAGGTGCGCGTTCACCTTGCGTCAATCGGTCATGCGCTAGTGGGAGACCCTGTCTATGCCCGCACACCCGCTGCATTGCGCCCGATTCTCAAGGCCCTGGGCTTCCAGCGCCAGGCGCTTCACGCCGCTGTCCTTGGATTCGTCCACCCCGTCACCGGCGAACGCCTGCGATTTGAAAGCCCGCTGCCAGCAGATATGCGGGAACTGATCGACGAATGCGGTCATTCACATCGATGAAATGCACACTATCTGTGGTGCTGCCGGTGTATAAGGGACCGGCCAATAACGCGGCTGCAAAACGAAGGGGCCTGCAACATGCGGCTGGCGACACGAAAGGTAAGGGATAAAGTGAGCAACAAGCGAACTTCGATGCCGGTGCTTGGCGGTGAGCAGAGCCTCAACCGCTACCTGGCCGAAATCAAGAAATTCCCCGTGCTGACGGCGGAGCAGGAATACATGCTCGCCAAGCGTTTTCGCGAGCACGAAGATCCGGAAGCCGCCGCGCAACTGGTGACCAGCCACCTGCGCCTGGTGGCCAAGATCGCTATGGGCTACCGCGGCTACGGCCTGCCGGTGAGCGACCTGATTTCCGAAGGCAACGTGGGCCTGATGCAGGGCGTGAAGAAGTTCGAGCCCGATCGCGGCTTCCGCCTGGCGACCTATGCCATGTGGTGGATCAAGGCCAGCATCCAGGAATTCATCCTGCGCTCGTGGTCGCTCGTGAAGATGGGCACCACGGCGGCGCAGAAGAAGCTGTTCTTCAACCTTCGCCGGATGAAGAAGCAGCTCGAAGCCTATGAGGATTCCGACCTCAGCCCCGAAGACGTGACCAAGATCGCCACCGACCTCGGCGTGCCCGAGCAGGAAGTGATCAACATGAACCGGCGCATGATGATGGGCGGCGATGGCTCGCTCAACACTCCCATGCGCAACGGCGAGGAAGGCAGCGGCGAATGGCAGGATTTCCTGGCTGACGACCGCCCCCTGCAGGACGTGATCGTGGCCGATGCCGAAGAGGCCGACCTGCGCCGCGAGATGCTGGTCGAGGCGATGGAAAGCCTCAACGAGCGCGAACGCCACATTCTGACCCAGCGCCGCCTGGTGGATGAGCCGCAGACGCTGGAGGAACTCTCGCAGGCCTACGACGTAAGCCGCGAACGCATCCGCCAGATCGAGGTGCGCGCGTTCGAAAAGCTGCAGAAGGCGATGCAGCGCATCGCCGGCGAACGGCTGCTGCCGGTGGCCGCCTGAAAGCGGTAACCAGACAATGAACGAATGGGCCGGGCAGCAATGTCCGGCCCTTTTCGTCGGCGACACATGATGGCGGCCGGCAGGCTCTCGCCCCGCTTCCCCCGCTTGATCTTCCGCGCTAAAGGCCTTGGACAATGGGTTCCCGCATCGCCATCTGGGTCGGCAAGGCCATCGTGATCTTCGTTGCCTTCAGCCTGGCGCTGGTGGTGCTGTTGCGCTTCGTGCCGGTGACTTACACGGCCACCATGCTGCTGGATGAAAACAGCGTGACGCGTGACTGGGAGCCGCTCAGCCGGATCGATCGCAACATGGTCTCGGCGGTGATTGCCGCGGAAGATGGCAAGTTCTGCCAGCACAACGGCTTTGACACCGAGGCGATCGGGCAGGCGATCGAGGAACGGCTGGCCGGGGAGCGGGAGCGGGGCGCTTCCACCATCAGCCAGCAGACCGCCAAGAACGTGTTCCTGTGGCAGGGCGGTTCGTGGTTCCGCAAGGGACTGGAGACCTGGTTCACCTTCCTGGTCGAAACGGTGTGGAGCAAGCGGCGGATCATGGAGGTCTACCTCAACGTCGCCGAAACCGGCATCGGCACCTACGGGGTGGAGGCCGGTTCCTGGCGCTACTTCGACCATTCCGCCGCGCGTCTTTCGCGTGATGAAGCCAGCCGCCTCGCCGCCGCGCTGCCCAGCCCGAAAACCCGCGAAGTGGTCAACCCCGGCGGCTTCACCCGCCGTTATGGCAACACCATCGAGGCGCGCATCGGCCAGGTCCGCCGCGACGGTCTTGATGCCTGCGTGTACGAGTAGACCGGATGGGCGGCGCGCATCATCACGGGCATGAGCATGGCCACCACCACGGCCCCCACCACGGCCCGGCCAGCCATGACCGGGCCTTTGCCGTGGGCATCGCGCTCAATTCCGCCTTCGTGCTGGTGGAGGCCTTTTATGGCTATATCGCCGGATCGATGGCGCTGGTGGCCGATGCCGGGCACAACCTGTCCGACGTGCTCAGCCTGATCATCGCCTGGGCCGCCAGCGTTGCCGCCAAACGCCCCGCCAGCGCGCGGTTCACCTGGGGGCTGAAAAGCTCCACCATCCTGGCGGCGCTGACCAATGCCATGTTGCTGCTGATCGCCATCGGCGCCATCCTGTTCGAGACGGTGCACCGCCTGTTCAACCCGGTGGAGCCGCAGGGCGAAACCATGATCTGGGTCGCCGCCATCGGCATCGTCATCAATACCGCCACCGCGCTGATGTTCCTGCGCGGGCGCAAGCATGACATCAACCTGCGCGGCGCTTTCCTGCACATGGCGGCCGATGCGCTGGTCAGCGTGGGGGTGGTTGCCGCCGGCCTGGTGATCCTGCTGACCGGATGGGTGCTGGTCGATCCGCTGGTCAGCCTGGTGATCGTTGCCGTCATCGCCTGGGGTACCTGGGGCCTGCTGCGCGACAGCGTGAAGATGGGCCTCCTCGCCGTGCCGGACGGTATCAGCGAGGCTGACGTGCGCGCATCCCTTGCCGCCATGCCGGGCGTTGCCGGGGTGCGCGACCTGCATATCTGGCCCATGAGCACGACGGAAACCGCGCTGATCGCGCACCTGCAAATGCCCGCCGGATGCCCCGGCGATGGCTTTCTGCACGATGCCGCCCGCCAGCTGCATGACCGCTTCGGCATTGAACATGCCACTCTACAGGTGGAAACCGGTACGCAGGGGCACGGGTGCCGGGCCGGCGAAGGTTAGGCCCCACCGGCGATCCGGTGGAAAAACCGTGTCACAAGTTTGTCAAATTTGTCCCGGCGACCTAGGGCGCTTGGCGTTGGAAAGGGGGCCACATGGCGTTCGACCAGATTGCCGTGCTGCCATACCGGGTCACCTCCCCGGCGGTTGATGCCCCGGTCCAGATCCTCCTGATCACATCGCGCGGCACTGGCCGCTGGGTGATCCCCAAGGGACGCCCCATTGGCAAGCTGCCCCCGCATGCCAGCGCCGCGGTGGAGGCGGAGGAAGAGGCCGGGGTGCGCGGCGCGGCCTGTCCCACGCCGCTGGGCAGCTTCCGTTATCGCAAGCTGCAATCGTCGGGCGCCCAGGTCTGGCTGGACGTGCAGGTGTTCCCTTTCGCGGTGACCGAGGAACTGGACACCTGGAAGGAACAGCACCAGCGCGAACGGCGCTGGTTCACCATGGCCGAGGCGGCCGAGGCGGTGGACGAGCCGGACCTGCGCGCGCTCATCCGCAGCTTCGGCGCCAGCGAGTTCAAGGCCGCCACGCAAGTATCCACGATCATCGAAACAGTGGTCGACAAGACAGGGGTCAGCGCAATGTTTTCCTGGTTCCAGAAGTTGATGCCCGCGCAAAACAACTTCTTCGACATGTTCGAACGCCACGCCGCCACGCTGATTGCCGGAGCCGATGCGCTGGCGCGATTGTCGCAGGGCGGGCCTGGCAAGGCGGACCACATCCGCGAAATCAACGAGCGCGAGCACGATGCCGATGTCATCACCCGCGAAGTGCTCCATGCCGTGCGGCGCAGCTTCCTGATGCCGTTCGACCGGTCGGCCATTACCGACTTGATCGCCCGCATGGACGATGCGATCGACGAAATGCAGCAGACCGCCGGGGCGGTGGACCTCTATGGCATCGACGCGTTCGAGCCGGAGATGCGCGACATGGCCGCGATCATCGTGGATGCCGCGCGCCTGACGGCGGAGGCGCTGCCCCTGCTGCGCCGGGTGGCGGACAACGGGGTGCGCCTGCACGAGTTGACCGAACGGATCGTGCGCATGGAAGGCCATGCCGACGAGATCCACGCCGCGGGCCTGCGCCGCATCTACAAGGAGGTTGGCCCCAAGGATCCGCTGCGCTTCGTGGTGCTGCAGGAAATGTTCAAGCGGCTGGAACGCGTGGTGGACCGGTTCGAGGACGTGGCGAACGAGATCGACGGTCTCGTGATCGATCACTCCTGACGCGGGAGCCGGGGGGATGGATACCACGCTTGCCATGCCGCTGCTGATCGGCCTGATCGCGCTGGCCCTGGCGTTCGATTTCCTGAACGGCCTGCACGATGCGGCCAACGCCATTGCCACGGTGGTGGCCACGCGCCTGCTGTCCCCGGTCAACGCGGTGATCTTTGCCGCCGTGGGCAATTTCGCGGCTTACTGGTTCGTGGGCCTGCACGTGGCCGAAACGGTGGGCAAGGGCATCGTGGACAAGGACATCGTCACCCCCGCCGTGGTGTTCGGCGCGCTGATCGGGGCGATGTTCTGGAACGTGCTCACCTGGCTGAAGGGCATCCCGTCATCGTCCAGCCACGCGCTGATCGGCGGCCTGCTGGGCGCGGGGATCACCCATGCCGGGTTCGGCGCGGTGGAGAGCGAGGGGACGATCAAGACCATCGCGGCCATCTTCCTGTCGCCCACTATCGGCTTTGCCATCGCCATGTCCCTGATGCTGCTGACCAGTTGGCTGTTCAGGGGCGTGCAGCCACGCAGCGCAAATGCCAGCTTCAAGGTGCTGCACCTGTTCTCCTCCGGCGCCTATGCCATCAGCCACGGCGGGAACGATGCGCAGAAGACCATGGGGATCATTGCCGTGCTGCTCTATTCCACCGGGCACCTTGGCGGGGAATTCCACGTGCCGGGCTGGGTGGTGCTGAGCTGCTATGCCGCCATTGCCTTTGGCACCCTGTCGGGCGGGTGGAAGATCATCAAGACCATGGGCAGCAAGCTGACCAAGCTGAACCACCATTCGGGCTTCTGCGCCTCCACCGCCGGTTCGGTGGTGGTGTTCGGGGCTAGCGCCATGGGCATCCCCATTTCCACCACGCACGCCATCACCGGCAGCGTGGTGGGCACGGGCGCCGCGCGCCGCGCCAGTGCCGTGCGGTGGAGCGTGGCCAGCCGCGTCATCATCGCCTGGTTCATCACCATTCCCGCCAGCGGCGCGGTGGGCGCGCTGGCTTACCTCGTCACACGGCTGTTCGGCTGAAGCTGAAAGCGGATGCGCTTGTGGCCCGGCCAGCCAGTGGGCTGCCGGGTCAGGCCAAGGGGAACGGATGACCGGCGCGGGGTTGCCGCATTCTGTGCCCGGACTCGACGACGGTTTGGGTAACTGGAGCACTGTAATCGCGTCGAGATTCAATTGCCGCCGGCGTGCATCCGATCGTTCCAGCTAGTGACGCGACGGAACGAACAGCCATGCTTGGCGCGCTGCCTGGTTGCGAACGTTCGACAGGTAAGCCGGGACGCCCGCGCCGGTCATTCTCCCGCGCCCATGCAGGCCGGGAGACGGTTCATCCACGGCACCGGCCGGATACTGCGGACGCGGTGAGGGCTGGCACAGGGCGGGGCCTGTAGGAAAGCATTTTCCTGCCGGGCCAGCAAAAGCATTGGGCGCCCAAAAACAAAGGGCCGGCAAATCACGCCGGCCCTTCGCTTGTCTGTTGGAGGGGAGGGGCAGGCTTACGCCGCCTCGTCCTTCTTCTTGCTCTTTCCGCTGCTGACCACGCGGACCGGTTCCTTGCGGCCGTGGACCACATCGGCATCCACCACCACTTCGGTCACATCGTCCAGGCTCGGCAGGTCGAACATGGTGTCGAGCAGCAGGGCTTCCACGATGGAGCGCAGGCCGCGTGCACCGGTCTTGCGCTTGATCGCCTTCTTGGCGATTTCCTGCAACGCCTCGTCGGTGAAGGTCAGCTGCACGTCTTCCAGCTCGAACAGCTTGGCGTACTGCTTGACCAGCGCGTTCTTCGGTTCCTTCAGGATCGTCACCAGCGCCTCGGCATCGAGGTCGTGCAGTGTGGCGATCACCGGCAGGCGGCCGACGAATTCGGGGATCAGGCCGAACTTCAGCAGGTCTTCCGGTTCGCACTTTTCCAGCATTTCGCCCACGCGCGCCTTGCTGGGGTCCGACACGTTGGCGCCGAAGCCGATGGACCGCTTCTGCAGCCGGTCACCGATGACCTTTTCGAGGCCCGCGAAAGCGCCGCCGCAGATGAACAGGATGTTGGTGGTGTCCACCTGCAGGAATTCCTGCTGCGGGTGCTTGCGACCGCCCTGCGGCGGCACGGAAGCCGTGGTGCCTTCCATAAGCTTGAGCAGCGCCTGCTGCACGCCTTCGCCCGAAACGTCGCGCGTGATGGAGGGGTTTTCCGCCTTGCGGGTGATCTTGTCGATCTCGTCGATGTAGACGATGCCCTGCTGCGCCTTTTCGACGTTGTAGTCGCTCGCCTGCAGCAGCTTGAGGATGATGTTCTCCACGTCCTCGCCCACGTAACCCGCTTCGGTCAGCGTGGTGGCATCGGCCATGGTGAAGGGCACGTCGAAGGTGCGGGCCAGCGTCTGCGCCAGCAGGGTCTTGCCGCTGCCGGTGGGGCCGACGAGCAGGATGTTGCTCTTGGCCAGTTCGACATCGTTGCCCTTGCCCGAGTGCTTGAGGCGCTTGTAGTGGTTGTGCACGGCGACGGAGAGCACGCGCTTGGCGCGTTCCTGGCCGATCACGTAATCGTTCAGCGTCTCGCAGATTTCGCGCGGGGTGGCGATTTCGCCGTCCTTGCGGCCGCCGATGGCGCCCTTGGTTTCCTCGCGGATGATGTCGTTGCACAGCTCCACGCATTCATCGCAGATGAACACAGTGGGACCCGCGATCAGCTTGCGCACCTCGTGCTGCGACTTGCCGCAGAAGCTGCAGTAAAGGGTGCTCTTGCTATCGGTTCCGCTCAACTTGGTCATGGTCCCTATCTGTCTTGGGCCTGTGCGTTGCCCCCGCTGGGGCAGGAGTCGGCCCGGCCAATTGTAAAGCCGCCGGGCCCAATATCAATCAGTGCCGGTGTAAAACACCCAGCCTTGCTGGGGGCTGAAGGCACAAGGTTGCCAAAATGCTACAATCCGGTCCGCGAAAATCCGCGTTCACGGCGGCCCCGGATTACTCCGGAGCGCCGCCCGAACCGGTCGCCTCTTCGTGGCCTTCGCCCTTGGGGCGGTGCGCGAAGACGGCGTCCACCAGGCCGAAAGCCTTGGCTTCGTCCGCTTCCAGGAAGGTGTCACGGTCCATCGCCCGCTCGATCGCATCCAGCGGCTGGCCGGTGTACTTGACGTACAGGTCGTTCATGCGCGCCTTGATGCGCAGGATTTCCTTGGCCTGGATCTCGATATCGCTGGCCATGCCGCGCGCGCCGCCGCTGGGTTGGTGGATCATGATGCGGGCATTGGGCAGGGCCACGCGCATGCCGGGTTCGCCTGCGGCCAGCAGGAAGCTGCCCATGGATGCGGCCTGGCCGATGCATACGGTGCGGACCTTCGGCTTGATGTACTGCATGGTGTCGTGGATCGCCATGCCGGCCGTCACCACGCCGCCGGGGCTGTTGATGTACATCGAGATGTCCTGCGAGTTCTCGCTTTCGAGGAACAGCAGCTGGGCCACGATCAGGCTGGCCATGTTGTCCTCGATCCCGCCGGTGATGAACACGATGCGTTCGCGCAGCAGGCGGCTGAAGATGTCGAAGCTGCGCTCGCCCCGGCTGGTCGATTCCACCACCACGGGCACCAGGGCGCCGGTGAAGGGATCAGTGGTGAAACGGTCACGATTGTCGCCGAACAGGTCGAGCATGAATTTCCCCTAGAGAACGATTTCGAGGGCTTATGTCGCGCCTGAGGCGGCGATGTTCAAGGGGGTAGCATAGCGTGATGCCCGGGAAAGGTCGAGCAACGCGTACCCCGGCCAGCGACCGAATTCCCGCAGGCGGCGCTTCTTCGCCCGCCGGCCGCTTGTGTCCCCAAGGGCTGCCTGTCGCGATCGACCGACAGTTTGATACAACTGGCCGGTTGCCCGCATGTTTGATTGCGTCTAGCGCGACTGGACAAAATCAACAGGAATGGGGTTTCGGCTTGCAGCGCTACCTGTCAACGGCAGGACGATTGACCTTGGGTGCGGCGGGCTTCGCTGTGGCCGCTCCCTTGTCCGCTTTCGCGCAGCAAGCGCCGGCCCCTGCCAACCCCAGCGAGGTGCTGGCAGCCCCTGCCGGCGCCACGCAGACGGCGGCCAGCGATTTTCCGCTCAACGAAGCGCCGCGCCTGTTTTTCCCGGACGATTTCGCCGCCTTCAGCCCGCGCTCGGCGCTGGACATGGTGCGCCAGATTCCCGGCTTCGTCATCGATGGCCAGGGGCCTGGCGGGGGCAACAGCGCGCGCGGCCTGGGGCAGGCCAACGGCAATGTCCTGCTGAATGGCGAACGGATCGTCACCAAGTCCGGCTCCATCACCGACGAGCTGGCTCGCATTGCCGCCACCAACGTGGTGCGGATCGAACTGGTGGAAGGGTCCACGCTCAATATCCCCGGCCTGTCCGGACGGGTGGCCAACGTTATCGCCACCTCCAGCGACGGGCTGGAAAGCCAGTTCGAATGGCGTCCACAGATGCCTGCGCGCTATGCCGATGGGCGCTGGCTGGATGGCATCGTCTCGCTGAGCGGGACATACGGCAATTTCGGCTTCACCGTCGCGGTGGAGGGGCGGCCGCTGCGCAATGGCAACGCCGGGCCCAACATCATCACCTTCGGCAACGGCACCGTTGAAGAACGCTTCAGCGAATACGGCGCGCATGGCGATGACAAGCGCCTGTCCGGCTCGATGCGCTATCGCACTGCCGGCGGAACGCTGATGAACCTCAACGGGTCCTACCTGCATCGCCGGTTCAAGAGTTTCGACAACGAGATCGTTGTTGGCCCGCCAGGCGCGCCGGCGCTGACCGACCTGTTCGACCAGGGCAACCGCGGGCATGACCGGGAACTGGGCGGGGATATCGACTTCGCCCTTGGCGCGGGCCGCATGAAGATCATCACGCTGGACAGTGCCCAGCAGCTGACCATGCAGACGCAGACGGTGATCGATCCGGCGACCGGGGCCGATCCGCTGGGCATCCGCTTCCGGCAGGACAGCCAGCGCGGCGAGCGGATCGGCCGCGGCGAGTATTCCTGGTCGATGTGGGGCGCGGACTGGCAATGGTCGTTCGAAGGGGCCTTCAACCGGCTGGACCAGGTAGGCTACCTGTCCCGCCTGGGGCCGGGCGGCGATTACCTGCCCGTGCCGTTCCCGTCGGGCACCGGTGGCGTGCGCGAGGAGCGGTACGAATCGCTGCTGTCCTATGGCCGTCCGCTGGCGCCAGGCCTTTCGTTGCAACTCATCGCGGGCGCGGAATATTCATCCATCCGCCAGACCGGCAACGATGCCAATTCGCGCAGCTTCCAGCGGCCCAAGGGCTCGCTGACGCTGGCCTGGGCTCCGGCTGCGGGCTGGGACTTTTCCGCCCGGATCGACCGGCGGGTGGGGCAGCTCAACTTCGGCGATTTCCTTGCCGCGGTGAACCTGTCGGACAACAACGAGAACGCCGCCAACAATGAACTGCGCCCGGACCAGAGCTGGGGCGGCGAGTTCGAGGCGACGCGGGATTTCGGCGCCTGGGGCAGTGCGACATTGCGCCTGTTCGGCCGCCGGTTCGAGGATTTCGTGACCATCATTCCCACCGCCACTGGCGGAGAGGCGCGAGGCAACGTGTCCTGGGCGCGGGTGATGGGTTTCGAGGTGCGCGGCACGCTGCGGCTGGACCGGCTGGGCGTGCCGGGGGCAAAGTTCGACATCAACGGTTCGATGCGCGATTCGCGCTTCCCGGATCCGGTGGAGGACGGTTACCTGCCGGTGCAGTTTGCCCAGCCGCGCAGCCTTGAGGTCGATTTCCGTTACGACCTTCCCGGCAGCGATTTCGCCTTTGGCGGCAGCTACCGCTATTCCGCGTTTAACCCCTACTACCGGGTCGCGGAATTCGGCATCGATCATCCCTTCGACCACAACCCCGCGCTTTTCGTGGAGCACAAGGACGTGTTCGGGCTGACGGTGAACGTGCGGGTCAACAACCTGCTGGACCGGCCGCTGGTGCTGGACCGCTATGTCTTTTCCGGGCCGCGCGGGACTGCCCCGCTGCTGTTCCACGAAGACCGCCGCCGCTACGTGGGCCGGGTGGTGAACCTCACGGTGAAGGGCAACTTCTGACCTTGAAGCGGCGCTGAAGGGTGCCGGAAAAAGCAAAGGGCGGCCTCATCACGCGATGGGGCCGCCCTTTGCATTGTTCGGGCTGTGTCCGGCGCGCGGGTGATACCCGCGCGGCGCGGGCTTACTTCTTGGCCGCAGCCTTCTTGGCCGCCGGCTTCTTTTCAGCAGCGGGCTTGTCAGCAGCCGGCTTCTTGGCGGCAGCCTTCTTGGCCGGCTTTTCCTCGGCAGCCGGCGCTTCGTCAGCGGCGGCCTTCTTGGCCGGGGCCTTCTTCGCGGCGGGCTTCTTGGCGGCCGGCTTCTTTTCGGTCGCGGCGGGCGCTTCTTCCGCTTCGATCGCGGCTTCCAGTTCCTCGCGGGTCACTTCCCGCTCGGTCACTTCGGCCTTGTCGAACAGGAAGTCGACCACCTTGTCTTCATACAGCGGGGCGCGCAGCTGGGCCTGGGCCATCGGGTCCTGGCGGACATAGTCCACGAACCGCTGACGGTCTTCCGCGCGGTACTGCTGGGCGGCCTGGGTGATCAGCATGGACATTTCCTGCTGGCTCACTTCCACGCCGTTGGCCTGGCCGATTTCCGAAAGCAGCAGGCCCAGGCGCACGCGGCGCTCGGCAATGCGGCGGTAATCGTCCTTTTCGGCTTCGATTTCGGCGCGGGCGGCTTCCGGGTCTTCCTCGCGCGCGGCTTCAGCCTGGAGCTGGTTCCAGATCTGCTCGAACTCGGCTTCCACCATCGTCGGCGGGACTTCGAAGTCGTGATCGGCGGCCAGCTTGTCGAGCAGCTGGCGCTTCATCTGCGTGCGGGTGAGGCCGGCAGTTTCCTGCTCCAGCTGGATCTTCAGCACGTCCTTCAGCTTGTCGAGGCTTTCGAGGCCGAGGTTCTTGGCGAACTCGTCATCGATCTTGGTTTCGCCTTCCACCTTCACCGCGTGCACGGTGATGGCGAACTGGGCGTCCTTGCCGGCGAGGTGGGCGGCCGGGTAGTTTTCCGGGAAGGTGACGGTGATGGTCTTTTCGTCACCGGCCTTCACGCCGGTCAGTTGGTCTTCGAAGCCGGGGATGAACTGGCCCGAACCCAGCACCAGCGGGGTGTTTTCGGCCTTGCCGCCTTCAAATTCCACGCCATCGAGGCTGCCCACGAAATCGATGATCAGCTGGTCCCCATCGGCGGCCTTCTTGCTCTTGGGCGCGTCATTGTAGGTCTTCTGGCCGGCGGCGATGCGCTCCAGCGCTTCGTCCATCGCCTTGTCCGACACCGGCACGATCAGCTTTTCCAGCGTGAGGCCTTCGATGGACGGCGCGGTGATTTCCGGCAGCACTTCCAGTTCGACGGTCAGCTCGGCATCCTTGCCCTGCTCGTACCCTTCGGCCATGTCCACGCGCGGCTGCAGCGCCGGGCGCAGGGCCTTTTCGCGGATCAGGCCGTCAATCGATTCGCGCAGGGCCGTGTTCAGCGCATCGGAATGCAGCGCTTCGCCATGCATCTTGCGGATCAGGTTGGCCGGCACCTTGCCCGGACGGAAGCCCGGCATGCGAATCTGCGGCGCGATCTTCTTCACTTCCGAATCGATCCGCGCCTCGATGTCTTTGGCGGGAATGGTCAGCGTGTAGGCGCGCTTCAGGCCTTCGTTGCTGGTTTCGACAATCTGCATGGCTCTGCCTTCTTTCAATACGGTACCTGCGCCGCGGACGACCGATTAGGCGCGGATACTGGTGCGGGCGAAGGGACTCGAACCCCCACATCTTGCGATACTGGAACCTAAATCCAGCGCGTCTACCAGTTCCGCCACGCCCGCAAGCCTGACGAATTCTCCCAGGCGTGCGCCTGACAAACAGGGAGCCGCCATTAGAGGGGCCGCGCGCAAAGGGCAAGCGGGCAAGCGGGCCTGCGGAAGGCTTTGTTGCGGCTTTGTTGTCCCAATGTTGTCTCGCCCCCGAAATGGCCGATTGATTCGCCCACCTGCCCAAGGCTAAGCGCAGGGGCATGACCGAAGAACAGACCCCCGACCAGCCGGCCGCGCAGGCTGGCGATACCCCGCCCGATCACCTGTCGATCGATCCCACCAGCCCGCATTTCGATGCCGACAAGCTGCAGCGCGGCGTGGGCATCCGGTTCAAGGACCGGGTGCGCACCGATATCGAGGAATACTGCATTTCCGAAGGCTGGGTGCGCGTGCAGGCAGGCAAGACGGTGGACCGCAAGGGCCGCCCGCTGACCATTAAGCTGACCGGCCCGGTGGAAGCCTGGTACGAAGACCTGGGTGACAATCCGCCGGTGAACCGGAAGGGCTGAGGCCCGACTTACACCACCGGCCTAGACCACCGGATCGTAGGGATCGTCCGCCTCGTCACGCACCCGGGTGACGAGGCGCAGGACCGTATAGCCCAGCATGGCTGACAGCAGCGAGCCTGTCAGGATGCCGATCTTCGCCTCGTCAATCAGCAGGCGGTTGCCGGGGAAGGCCAGTTCACCGATGAACAGGCTCATCGTGAAGCCGATACCGCACAGGATGGTCACGCCCCATACCTCGGCCCAGCTGCACCCTTGCGGCTTGCGCGAAATGCCCAGCCTGTCCGCCGCCAGCACGCAGGCGAAGATCCCCGCCTGCTTGCCCAGGAACAGGCCCGCACCCACCGCCAGCGGCAGCGGGGCGAGGAGGGCGCCAAGCCCCAAGCCTGCCAGGCTGACGCCCGCATTGGCAAAGCCGAACACCGGCACCACCATGTAGGCGTTCCAGCCCACCAGCGCGTGTTCCATGTCTTCCAGCAGGGAAGTGCCATCGCGCCGCCTGACCGGCACCGTCAGCGCGGCGACTACCCCGGCGATGGTGGCATGGACGCCCGAATGCAGGACGCAGAACCACAGGGCCAGCGCGCCGATCACGTAAGGCCAGGCGCGGTCCACGCCCGTGCGGTTGAGCGCGATGAGGCAGCCGGTCAAGATGGCCGCCCCCAGCAGCCACGGGGTGTGGATCGTGGGCGTGTAGGCGACCGCGATGACGAGGACCGCGCCGATATCGTCCACGATGGCCACCGTCAGCAGAAACAGGCGCAGCGCCGCCGGCACGCGCTTGCCCAAGAGGCCGACCACGCCCATGGCGAAGGCGATATCTGTCGCCGCCGGAATCGCCCAGCCGCGCGCCAGGGTGGCATTGCCCCCGGCAAAATAGAGGTAGACCAGCGCCGGGGCGGCCATGCCCGCCGCGGCCGCCAGCACCGGCAGCCGGCGCTGCGCCGGATCGCTGAGGTTGCCCGATACCAGTTCGCGCTTCACTTCCAGCCCGACGACGAAGAAGAACACCGCCATCAGCGCGTCGTTGATCCACAGGTGCAGCGTGTTGAGCTTGAACACATCGGCCGCAAACCATTCGCCATGCAGCGCGTGATGGTAGGCCCCGGCCAGCGGGGAATTGGCCACCAGCATGGCCGCGGCCGCCACCGCGATCAGCAGGACGCCGGAAAAAGCATCGCTGACGAACAGCGCGCGAAACTGCCGTGAAACAGCGCGGGTGAGATTTGCGGTGACCATCTGCCGGTTAATTCAGGATTCGGCTGCCTGATGCAACTTTAACCCGCCGTTGCGTTTTGCCCCCGACCAATTAAGGGAAAGCGCGTACCAACGCGAATTGGCGGGTTGCATGGGGGATTTGGCATTTCTGGAATGGCTTGCCCTGCTGGAGCGGGAGCTATTGCTGTTCGCCGCAATCTTTTTCGTCATCGGCGCGCTGGATGAACTGGCGATCGACCTGTTGTGGCTGTGGATGCGCCTGACCGGGCGGACGGGAAAACTGCGTCTCAACCGTGAAGATGTGCGCCAGCGCCGCCTGTCCGGTCGGGCCGCCGTGTTCATCCCCGCCTGGCACGAAGAAGCGGTGATTGCCCATACCGTGGCCCATGCCCTGAAAAGCTGGCCGTACGACGATTTCGTGATTTACGTGGGGTGCTACCGCAATGATGCGCGGACGCTGGAAGCCGCCATGCGCGGCGCCGGCCCGGACCGGCGGGTGCGGCTGGTGGTGCACGATGTCGATGGTCCGTCCACCAAGGCCGATTGCCTCAACCGCCTGTACACCGCGATGCAGGTTGACGAGCGGCGGCTGGGCACCCCCTTTCGCATGATCGTGCTGCACGATGCGGAAGACATGGTGGACCCGGCAGGCCTCGCCCTGCTGGACAAGGCGCTGGACCAGGCCGATTTCGTGCAGCTTCCCGTCCTCCCGCTGCCGCAGGCGGGGCGGCGCTTCGTGGGCAGCCACTATTGCGAGGAATTTGCCGAGGCCCATGGCAAGACCATGGTGGTGCGCGACTGGCTGGGAACCAGCCTGCCGGGGGCGGGCGTGGGCTGCGCGGCCAATCGCGAGCTGTTGCGCAAGCTGGCGGATGGCGATGCCAGCGGCCCCTTCAGCATCGACGCGCTGACCGAGGATTACGAACTGGGCCTGCGCCTGCGCGAGCTGGGCGGGCGTTCGCGCTTCCTGCGCATCAGGGCCGATGACGGCTCGCTGATTGCCACCAGGGCCTATTTCCCCGCCCGCCTCGACGAAGCCGTCCGCCAGAAATCGCGCTGGGTGCACGGCATCGCCCTGCAAGGGTGGGATCGGCTGGGCTGGGGCCGGAGCCCGGCGGAAATATGGATGCGCCTGCGTGACCGGCGCGGCCCGATGGCGGCACTGGTGATGGCCTGCGCCTACCTGTTCTTTGCCCTGTCCGCCGTGCTGATGATGCTGGACCAGTTCGGGTTCCAGCGGCCTTGGCATGCCGATCCGCTGCTGCGGGCCCTGGTCATCGCCAACCTTGCCGGCTTCCTCTGGCGTGCGGCCTGGCGGTTTGCCTTCACCTGGCGCGAATACGGCCTGGCCCAGGGTCTTGGCGCGATCGTGCGCATTCCGGTGGCCAATGTCATCGCCATCATGGCCGGACGCCGGGCAGTAATGGCCTATGTCCGCACCCTGGCAGGCGGGCGCCCGTTCTGGGAAAAGACCCGTCACGATGCGCATCCGGCCGTGCCGTGGACCGGTGCCTTTCCGGCGGGTGAGCCGCTGGCCGGGCAGCCCCGGACGATGCGCGGCCAGCCTGCGCCGAGGGTCGCGTGACCGGTTTCCTCGCCGCCCGCGAACGCGCCGGCAAGGCGGCGGCGAAGAAGCCGGGTTCCCGCGGCCAGCCCCTTGTCCTGCTTGGCGGGGTGCTGGGAGTGTGGACGCTGCTGCGCATGGCGACCTGGGCCAGCCCGCTCCCCTTGCCGGAACCGGACATCCAGCAGCGGGACGTGTACTCCGTGATGCAGGTCAGCGCCTCGCCCGCATCGCCGCCAAACGCCCCAACATCGTCGGGCGCATCGCCGGCCGCAGCGCAAGCGGGCATCATCCAGCGCCCGCAGGCAGGCCCCGCGCCCGCCCTGCACCAGGCCGCGCCGCGTGCCCCCGGTTTGCTGGCTCCACCGGCGGAAGCGGTGCCCATGCCGCCCGCCCGCCAGGCCAATCCACGGCTGATTGCCGGTCATACGATGCTGATGGCGGCGGGCTTTGCGCAGATGGAGCTGCCGCCGCAGATCGCCGCCTGGTTCAACGCCCTGCCGCGCCGTGCGGCGGGCAACTCGCACACCGCCGAGGGCCAGCTGGCCAGTGCCCCTGCTGCACCGGCTGACGGGCTTCCCGCGCCGCGCGCCCGCCAGGAGGCTGCGCGCCGCTGGTCGGCCGATGGCTGGCTGCTGTGGCGCGATGACAGCACCTCTCCCCTGCCGACGGGCAGGCCGTCCTATGGCCGCAGCCAGGCCGGGGCCGTCGCCCGCTACGAACTGGCCCCGTCCAGCGCCCGGCGACCGCAGGCTTACCTGCGCACCTCGTCCGCGCTGCAAGGCGCGCGCGAACGGGATGCGGCCGTGGGTCTTTCGGCGCGGCCGCTTGCCGCCGTGCCCTTGCGGGTGGCGGGCGAAGCGCGGCTGAGCGACCGGCGCGGCGGGACCGAGGTGCGTCCGGCGGCCTATGTGGTGACCGAACTCCCCCCGCAGGCCCTGCCCGGCGGACTGGTGGCGGAAGTCTACGGCGCGGCCGGATATGTTGGCGGCACCGGCTCCACCGCTTTTGTCGACGGGCAGGCCCGGGTCGACCGCAGCCTTGCCTCCGTCCGCGATTTCGACCTGCGCGCCGGGGGCGGGGCATGGGGCGGGGCGCAGCGCGATGCGGCACGGCTCGACATCGGCCCCACCGCTTCGCTGACCTTCCGCCTAGGCGATGCGCGTGCGCGCGTGGCCGCCGATTACCGCGTGCGCGTGGCGGGCGATGCGCGCCCGGCCAGTGGCCCCGCACTCACACTATCCGCCGGTTTTTGATCGCAGGGGCGCATACGCCTTCTCACCTGCGGGGTGATGCGATAGGCCACGGGCATGGACGTCTACCTGCCCATTGCCAACCTGGCCGTAAACGGGCTGCTGATCGTGCTGCTTGGCGGCGCGACCGGCATCCTGTCGGGCATTTTCGGAGTGGGCGGCGGATTTTTGACGACGCCGCTGCTGATCTTTTACGGCATCCCGCCCACGGTGGCGGCGGCATCAGCCGCATCGCAGGTGACCGGGGCCAGCGTCTCGGGCGTGATCGCCCAGTCCAGGCGGGGCGGTGTCGATTACCAGATGGGCGGGGTGACGGTGGCCGGTGGCCTGCTGGGCGCCCTGATCGGGGCGGGGCTGTTCAACCTGCTGGAATCGTTCGGCCAGATCGATGTGGTCATCAACATGCTCTACGTCGTGCTGCTGGGTTCGATCGGCACGCTGATGGGGCGCGAGGCGCTGCAGACCCTGCGCCACAAGGGTGACGGCCCGCGCAAGGCGGCCAAGCGGCGCCACCACCCCCTGATCGCCAGCCTGCCGATGCGCTGGCGCTTCTACCGCTCGGGCCTCTACATCTCGCCGCTGGCGCCGCTGCTGCTGGGCATGGTGACGGGCATCCTGACCATGCTGATGGGGGTGGGCGGCGGCTTCATCCTGGTGCCCGCCATGCTCTACATCCTGGGGATGAGCGCCAACGTGGTGGTCGGCACCAGCCTGTTCAACATCCTGTTCGTGACCATGATGACCACGATGATCCACGCGCTGACCACGCAGGCGGTGGACATCGTCCTGGCCGGGTTGCTGCTGCTGGGATCGGTCACCGGGGCGCAGATCGGCACCCGTATCGCCTTGTCCGCAAAGCCAGAATACCTGCGCCTGTCGCTGGCTGCCATCGTGCTGCTGGTGGCGCTGCGGATGCTGATCGGGCTGGGCTTCGTACCGGACGAGGTGTTCACGGTGACGCCGCTATGATGCGCTGGCTGGCCGCCTTCCTCGTCGCGCTGCTGGCCTTGCCGGCCCTGCCGCACGCCGTAGCGGCACAGGGCCGGGACCCCATCCTCGTGCCCGAAATCAGCCAGCACGAGGTGCAGGTGCGCCAGGGTTTCACAGGCACGCAATTGCTGCTTTATGGCGCCATCCTCGATCCCGATGGCAGCCGCGCCACTTCCGATTATGACATGGTGGTGATCCTGCGCGGCCCGGGCGAGGCGATCCGCGTGCGCGAGAAGAAGCGGTTCCTGGGCATCTGGATCAACGCCGATTCCACCAGCTTCCGCTCGGTCCCCTCGTTCTTCGCGCTGGCCAGTTCTGCCCCGATTGACCAGATCGTCGATGCCCGGACCGCGGCGATCTACGAATTCGGCCTGCAGCACCTGCAATTGTCCCCCACCGGATCGATCGACCCGGACGAATATGTCCGCTTCACGCGCGGCCTGGTGGACCTGAGGATGCGCAACGGCCTGTTCCAGCAGGATGAGGCGGGAGTCACGGTGAGCGAGAACGTGCTCTATTCCGCCCGGATCGATCTTCCGTCCAACGTGGCGGTGGGCCGCTATGTGGCCGAAACCTTCGCCATCCGCGATGGCCGGGTGATCGCGGCGGCCAGTTCCGAAGTGCTGGTGCGCAAGGAAGGGCTGGACCGCGTGGTGGCCGAACAGGCGGAGCGCAATGCCTTTTTCTATGGCCTGCTGGTGGTGGCCTTCTCGCTGTTCATGGGCTGGGCGGCGGGCCGGCTTTTCGCGCTGGTCTGAACGAGCTTGCCTGCGCGGCAAAAGCATCGGGCGGCCAAGCGCTTGTTTATCTCATTGACCCGATCTTAACCCAGATCACCTAGCTCCCGGAGGCAACACCACTTGGGAACGCGGGCAGCTTTGGCAATGAATAACATGACGACACAGGGCCTCGAAAACGCAACGGCTTTCGACAACGCGCTGCAGCCGATCGGCGTGGTGCTGGAGATCGCCGGTTCGGGATCGCAGATCGCGCTCGACATGCAGCGCCTGTTCGAATGCATGGAGGATGACGATCCCTCCATCGCGCTGGCTGGCCAGGTCGGCAGCCAGATCAAGATCCGCACCAAGGATGGGTGGCTGCTGGCCAACGTCCGCAACCAGCGCCAGGACCGTCGGGGCGATGGCAAGGCCGCGGTCGCCAACATCGATTTCATGGGCGAAGGCATGGAAGAGAAGCTGACCGGCCGCCTGTATGGTTTCCGCCGCGGCGTGACCCGCTATCCCGTGCCGGGCGCGCTGGTTTACCCGGCCTCCAGCGCGGACCTGCGCCAGATCTATGCCAGCGATGGGCGCAGCGCGATCCAGGTGGGCACTGTCTATCCCACCAAGGACATCCGCGCCGGCCTGTATGTCGATGCCTTCCTGGGCAAGCATTTCGCCCTGCTCGGCTCCACCGGCACCGGCAAATCGACCAGTGCCGCCTTGCTGCTGCACCGCATCTGCGAGGCTGCGCCGCAGGGCCACATCGTGATGATCGACCCGCACGGCGAATATTCGGCGGCGTTCCGCACCACCGGCACGATCTTCGACGTGTCCAACCTGCAGATGCCGTACTGGCTGATGAATTTCGAGGAGCACTGCGAGGTGTTGCTCCGGTCCAAGGGCAACGAACTGCAGGAGGACAAGGACATCCTTGCCAAGTGCCTGCTGGCGGCGCGCTACAAGAACCGGCTGGCGCAGACCATGGGCAAGATTACCGTGGATTCGCCGATCCCCTACCTCATCAGCGATCTCACCAACATGCTGCAGGACGAGATGGGCAAGCTGGACAAGGCCAGCACCAGCGCGCCCTACATGCGCATCAAGACCAAGATCGACGAGCTGAAGGCCGATCCGCGCTATCAGTTCATGTTTTCGGGCATGCTGGTGGGCGATACGATGGCCAGCTTCATCTCCAAGATCTTCCGCATGCCGGGGGACGGCAAGCCGATTTCGATCATCGACGTGTCGGGCGTGCCGTCCGACATTACCAGCACCGTGGTGGCCGTGCTCAGCCGCATGGTGTTCGATTTCGCGATCTGGGGCCGCAGCGAAAAGACGCGGCCCGTGCTGCTGGTGTGCGAGGAAGCGCACCGCTATGTTCCCAACGAGAAGAACGCCGATGGCTCATCGGTGGGCCGCATCCTCTCCCGCATCGCCAAGGAAGGGCGCAAGTACGGCATCAGCCTGGGCCTGATCACCCAGCGCCCCAGTGACCTTGCCGAAGGCGTGCTGTCGCAGTGCGGCACGATCATCTCCATGCGCCTCAACAACGACCGCGACCAGGCCTTCGTGAAGGCGGCCATGCCCGAAGGCGCGCGCGGGTTCCTCGATTCCATCCCGGCGCTGCGCAACCGCGAATGCATCATCTGCGGCGAGGGCGTGTCCATTCCCATCCGCGTGTCGTTCGACAACCTGGAGGAAGCGAAGCGTCCTGCATCGGAAGACCCCAGCTTCGTCGAACTGTGGAGCGAACACGGCGGCGAGGACGAGCAGGTGGAACGCGTGGTCCAGCGCTGGCGCTCGCAGGGCAGCTAGGTCGGCTGCCGCACGCCCGGTCGGGGCGCGCGGTCAATCGTTACAAATCAGGCTTGAAGCGACCTTCCGGCATACCGTCGGCATGGGCCTGTTCCTGCGCTTCCAGCGGGTTTTCTGCATGGGCGTGGCGGCGCCAGTCGGTGAACCTGTAGGCCCACCAGGCCATCAGCAGCGCGGCCAGGCCCGATACCGGGAACGACCACCAGATCGCGTCCGAACCCAAGCTCTGGTACGTCAGGTAGTAGAAGCCCAGGCGTGCCGGGTAGAGCGCGATGGTGAGGATCACCAGCGGCACCCACACGGCGCCTGCCGCGCGCATGGTGGCGGTCAGCACCATTGTCACGCCGAAGATGATGAAGTTCCAGCTGGCCAGGAACTGGATGTGCGTGGCCAGCGGCACGGCCGGGCTGTCCGGCCCCAGGAACAGCACCAGCGCCGGCCGGTCAAATAGCAGCAGCAGCACGGTGATGAGGCCGGTCATCGCGAAGTTGACCAGCACGCCGGCCGCTGTCAGCTCGCCCAGGCGGCCCCACTTCCTTGCGCCGATGTACTGCGCGGCAATGGCGCTCACCGCGCCGCCGATGGCCATGGCCGGCATCTGGATGTAGGTGAACAGCTGCATCGCCGCGCCATAGGCCGCCGTCATCAGCATGCCTTCGCGGTTGACCAGGCCCACCACGATGATGCCCGACGCGCTCATGATCAGCATCTGCGCGCCCATCGGCACGCCCTTGCTGATGATATAACCCAGCTCCTCGCGCACGGGCGCAAGGTAGCGCAGTTCCTTGCCTCGCAAGCGCAGCGGCAGGTCACGCGCGTAGATGTAGGCCAGCATCCCGAAGAACGAGACGACATTGGCAATGACGGTGGCCAGCGCCGATCCGGTGATGCCCAGCGCCGGGACCGGCCCGATCCCGCCGATCAGCAGGGGGTTGAGCCCGGTATCGAGCACCACGGTCACGATCATGAAGATCAGCGGCGTGCGCGCATCGCCCGCACCGCGCAGGCCCATGGACAGCATCACGCCGACCATGCCCAGCGGCATGGAGACGAACAGCATCCTGAGGTAGGCCAGCGCCATGGCATAGACATCGGGCGGCGTGCCCAGCAGGTGCAGCAGGCCGGGCGTGGCGGCAAAGCCGATCACCGCCGTCACCGTCATCAGCAGGAAGCAGAACCCCACGGCCGTGCCCATGGTGCGGCGCGCCCCGGCAATGTCGCGCGCGCCGAACCGCTGGCCGATCTTCACCGTGCCCGCCATGCCGAAGCCGAACACGGCGGACACCATAAGGAACATGATGATGTTGGCATTGGCGGTGGCGGCCAGCGCCTCTTCCCCCAGCATCCGGCCCACCCATATCGAGTTGACCGTGCCGTTGAGCGATTGCAGCACGTTGGCCAGTAGGGTGGGAATGCTGAACATCAGCAGCGTGGGCATGATCGGCCCCTGCGTCAGGTCACCCCGGAAAGCGGGTTTGCCCCCGCCGCTGCTGCCAGCGGCTGCCGGTTGTTCGATGTTTGCGTCCATGATCCCTCAGGTGCCCCGCGTGTCACCGAAGAGTTCGATGTGCAATCTTTTGGACAAAGTCAAATTGTTCTCGATGCACAGGGGCGCCAGCCACTTCTCGCGCGCGTGGAGGGTGTCAGGATCGGTGCCTTCGGCCATCAGCCACACGCGGCTGCGGGGGATGGCGTGGCGGCCCACCAGGGCGAGGACTTCGTCAACATCCGCCGGGCTGGCGATCACGAACTTGAACACCGCGCGGCTGTCTGCCGCCCAGCGGTCCAGCATGGCGGGGGGCAGGGCAAGGTCGGCCGGATTGCCCGAATGGGCCAGCTTGGGGCTGACGGTGTACTGGTCCACCCGCGCGTCGAACGCGGGGGCAGGTTCCACCGTGCCGTTGGTTTCCACTTCCACCGCCATGCCGGGCAACAGCGCCAGCATCTCGGCCAGCCGGGCCGATTGCAGCAGCGGTTCGCCCCCGGTGATGACGAGGCGCGTTTGCCCCAGCGCGGCAATGCGCGCGGCCACGTCTGCCACGGGCAGCACGACCTGGTTGGCCTTGCGGTCAAAGGTCTCGCCGCCCCGGTGCGGGCGGTTATCGCCAGTGAAGTGCCAGGTGTAGGGCGTATCGCACCAGTGGCAGGCCAGGTTGCAGCGTGACAGGCGCACGAAGGCAACCGGCTTGCCCATGCTGGGGCCTTCGCCTTGCAGCGAGGCGAAGATCTCCGGCCCGCCGGTATCGTCCGTGGCGAGGGTGAGGGTCACCCCAGCCGCGCCAGCGCCGCCGTCAGCCGTTCCACCTCGCCCAGGTGGTGCGCGTGGTCGGCACGGGCCTTCTCCACCGCTTCAGGCTTGGCCTTTTCCACGAAAGCGGCGTTGGACAGGCGGCCTTCCAGCGACTTCGCCTCCTTGGTGGAGACCTCCAGCGCCTTTTGCAGGCGGGCCTTTTCGGCCGCGATGTCGATCACGCCTTCCAGCGGCACCACGAACACGTCGCCGCCCGCCGTCACCTGCATCGCCGCGCCTGCCGGGGGTTCGCCCACGGTGATCGGGGCGAGGCGCGCAAGGCGTTCGATCGCCGCGCTGCTGCTTTCGATCACCCGCGCGCCCAGCGGCGAGGGGTTGGCGCAGAAAACGGGGAGCTTTTCGCCCGGCGCAATGCCCAGTTCGTTGCGCGCGGCGCGGGTGGCGGTGGTGAGCGCGATCAGCCAGTCGATGGCGTCGGTGGCTTCCTTGTTCACCTGCGCCTGCGGATCGACCCATGTGCCCACGATCAGGTCATGCGGGTGGCCGCGCGCGTTCCACAGCTCCTCGGTGATGAAGGGCATGAACGGGTGCAGCATCACCAGGATCTGGTCCAGCGCCCAACCGGCCACGGCACGGGTTTCCTGCGCCTCCTGCGCATCGGCATCGCCCTGCAGCACGGGCTTGATCAGTTCCAGGTACCAGTCGCAGAACTGGTCCCACACGAAGTGGTAGATGGCATTGGCCGCGGCATCGAAGCGCAGGTCCGCCATCGCCTTTTCGAGCGCCTCGGCCGTTTCGGCCAGCTCGCCGATGATCCACTGGTTGGCGGCAAGGCTGGCCTTGGGCGCGGCGACGTGGCGCGACAGGCCGATACCGTTGGCCTGGCAGAAGCGTGCCGCGTTCCACAACTTGGTGGCGAAGTTGCGATAGCCCTCCACCCGCTTCTCATCCATCTTGATGTCGCGGCCCTGGCTTTCCATTGCCGCCATGAAGAAGCGCAGCGCATCCGCGCCGTACTGGTCGATCAGGCCCAGCGGATCGACCACGTTGCCCTTGGACTTGGACATCTTGGCCCCGTCTGGCGCGCGCACCAGCCCGTGCAGGTAGAGGCGCGGCCACGGGTTCTGCCCCGTCATCGCCTGGCCCATCATCATCATGCGCGCATCCCAGAAGAACAGGATGTCGAAGCCGGAGACGAGCAGGTTGTTGGGATAGTGCTTGGCGAGCAGCTCGGTGTTGTCCGGCCAGCCCAGCGTGGCAAAGGGCCACAGCGCGGAGGAGAACCAGGTGTCGAGCACGTCCGGGTCGCGGGTGAGGGCAACGCCTGCCCCGGCCAGTGCCTGCGCTTCTTCCTCGGTTTCGGCCACGAAGACACGCCCGTCATCGGCATACCACGCCGGAATCCGGTGGCCCCACCACAGCTGGCGGGACACGCACCACGGCTGGATGTTTTCCATCCAGTTGAAGAAGGTCTTTTCCCACGTCTTCGGCACGATCTCCACCGCGCCGCTCTTCACGGCTTCGATCGGGGCCTTGGCCAGCTCTGCCGCGTTCACGTACCACTGGTCGGTCAGCCAGGGTTCGATCACCACGCCGCCACGGTCGCCAAAGGGGGTCTGGATCGTGCGCGGCTCGGCATCGTGCTCCACCCGCTCGCCGTCCTTTTCCACCACGTGCGGGATCAGGTGGCCGCTGGCCTTCAGTTCCGCCACCACGGCGGCGCGGGCGGCGAAGCGTTCCATGCCAACGAAGCGTTCGGGGATCAGGCCGTCCTGCGTCTGGCAGACGTTGGCATCGGCATCGAGCATGTTGAGCATGTTGCCCGGCGCGATACCGGCGCGCTTGCCCACCTCGAAGTCGTTGAAATCGTGGCCCGGGGTGATCTTCACCGCGCCGCTGCCCAGTTCCGGGTCGGCGTGTTCATCGGCCACGATGGGGATGCGGCGGCCGGTGATCGGCAGCACCACGTGCTTGCCCACGACGCTGGCATAGCGCGGGTCTTCCGGGTTCACCGCCACGGCCATGTCGGCCAGCATGGTTTCAGGGCGCGTGGTGGCGACCTCGATATAGTCCTGCCCGTTAGCCAGCATCACACCATCGGCCAGCGGATACTTGAAGTGCCAGAAGCTGCCCTTCACCTCGCGCGTTTCCACCTCGAGGTCGCTGATCGCGGTCTTGAGCTTGGGGTCCCAGTTCACCAGCCGCTTGTCGCGGTAGATCAGGCCCTTGTTGTACAGGTCCACGAAGACCTTGAGCACGGCACGGGTGAAGTGCGGGTCCATGGTGAACTGTTCGCGGCTCCAGTCCATCGAACAGCCCAGGCGCCGCAGCTGGCGGGTGATCTGGCCGCCGCTTTCTTCCTTCCATTCCCACACCTTGGCCACGAAATCCTCGCGGCTGTAGTTGGTGCGCTTGTCCTGCTTTGCTTCCAGTTGGCGTTCCACCACCATCTGCGTGGCGATGCCGGCGTGGTCCGTGCCCACCACCCACAGCGCATCCTTGCCGCGCAGGCGTTCATACCGGATCACGATGTCCTGCAGCGTGTTGTCCAGCGCATGGCCGATATGCAGGCTGCCCGTCACGTTGGGCGGGGGGTTCACGATGGTAAAGGCTTCCGCATCCGGGCGGTGCGGGCGGAAGCAGCCGTTGGCCTCCCAGTGGGCATACCATTTCGCCTCGATGGCGGCGGGGTCGAAAGTCTTGGGCAGTTCGCTGGTCATATGAATGGGCCTTTGCCAGCGGGCGTGGCCAAGGGCAATGCCCTGCGGCGGGGCAAGGTGTCGGCGCTTTGCCTTGCTAGCGCCCGGATTTGCCACCATAACCGGCCCGATCATGCGTGAGTGGGCCGAATACAGGATCGAGGAAGCGGGCGGCCGGACCACCATCGTGGTGACCGGGCCGTTGCTGGTATCCACCATCGCCCGGCTGGACAAAGCCCTGCGCGCCATCACAGATCCGGTGCAGTTCATCGACATCAGCGCCGCGCATCCGGTGGATACGGTGGGTGCATGGGTGATCCACCGCTTTGCCGAGGTGCAGCAGGCCGAGGTGCTTGGCGCCAGCGAGCAGGCCGAGGTGCTGCTGGAAGCTGTCGCCACCAGCCGCAGCAGCGCCGATATCTCCCCGCCGGTCCCGTGGTTCTGGACCCGCGTGCCCGAACACGTGGGCGGCTGGGTGTTCGGCGCGCTGGGCGAAGTGCGCAACAACATCGGCTTCCTGGGCGCGATCCTGGTGGGCGTTGGCCATACCATCCGCCACCCGGGCCGTTTCCGCCTGCGCGCGCTGGTGCGGCAGATGGAAAACGTGGGGATCAACAGCCTGCCGATCATCGGCCTGATGAGCTTCCTGATCGGTATCGTCATTGCCCAGCAGGGGGCGGTGCAGTTGCAGCAGTTCGGCGCGGAAACGCTGACGGTGAACCTGGTGGGCCGCATCACCTTGCGCGAACTGGGCGTGCTGATGACGGCGATCATGGTGGCCGGCCGGTCCGGCAGCGCCTTTGCCGCGCAGATCGGCACGATGAAGCTGACCGAGGAAATCGACGCGATGCGCACCATCGGCGTCTCCCCGGCGGAGGCGCTGGTGCTGCCGCGCATCCTGGCGTCCATCATCATGATGCCGCTGCTGGGCTTCTATTCCGCCTGCGTTGCCATTGTCGGCGGGGCGGTGATTGCCGATCTGACGCTCGGCATCCCGTTCCTCACCTTCCTGGCACGCATCCAGGAAGTGGTGCCGGTGCATGACCTGTGGGTGGGCCTGGTCAAGGCACCGGTTTTCGGCCTGATCGTGGCGCTGTGCGGCTGCTACCAGGGGATGCAGGTGCGCGGCAACGCGGAAGAAGTGGGCACCCGCACCACCCGCGCCGTGGTGCAGGCGATCTTCATGGTCATCGTGCTGGATGCCTTCTTTGCCGTTTTCTTCACGGAGGTCGGCTGGGGATGATACAGGCCGTCCGCAACTTCAACGGGGAATACCCCATCGTCATCGAAGGGCTCACAAACAGCTTTGGCGAACAGGTGATCCACGAGAACCTCGACCTCAAGGTGCGCAAGGGGGAAATCCTGGGCGTGGTGGGCGGATCGGGCACGGGCAAGAGCGTGCTGATGCGCTCCATCATCGGCCTGCAGATCCCCGCCGCCGGCCGGATCGAGGTGTTCGGCAAGGACATTACCGCGGCCGAGGACGATGACGAGATCAAGGTCCGCTACCGCTGGGGCGTGCTGTTCCAGGGCGGGGCGCTGTTTTCCACCCTGACGGTGGCGGAAAACGTGCAGGTGCCGCTGAAGCAGTTCTACCCCGAACTGGGGCCGGACCTGCTGGACGAGATCGCGCGTTACAAGGTGGTGATGTCCGGCCTGCCCGATAATGCCGCCAGCAAGTACCCGGCCGAACTGTCCGGCGGGATGAAGAAGCGCGCCGGCCTGGCGCGGGCGCTGGCGCTGGATCCCGAACTGCTGTTCCTGGACGAGCCGACCGCCGGGCTGGACCCGATCGGCGCGGCCAATTTCGACAGCCTGCTGCGCGAACTGACCGATACGCTGGACCTGACGGTGTTCCTCATCACCCACGACCTCGATACCCTCTACGCCATCTGTGACCGGGTGGCTGTCATCGCCGACAAGCGGGTGATCGCGGTGGGGACGATCCCCGAACTGCTGGAAACCGATCACCCGTGGATCCAGGAATATTTCAACGGACCGCGCGCCCGCGCGGCCCATTCCGCGCGCCAGCGGGCGGCGGCACCCGATGCCGGCGCGCAGCCGGGCATGGACAATCAACCCGGCAGGGGGGCATAGCGATAAGTCATGGAGACACGTGCAAACCATGTCTGGGTCGGGGCGGTCACGCTGCTGATGCTGGCCGCGCTGGCCGCATTCTTTGTGTGGCTCGCCCGTCTCGGCAATGCCGACCAGAAGGAATACGATGTCTTTTTCCAGCAATCCGTGGGCGGGCTGGCCAAGGGATCGTCGGTTGCCTTTTCCGGCGTGCCGGTGGGCCAGGTGTCGGATATCGAGCTGTGGCCGCGCGATCCGGAATATGTGCGCGTGCGCATCAAGGTGGAAGATGATGTGCCGATCCTGATCGGCACCACCGCCTCCATCAGCTTCAGCTTCACCGGCGTTTCCACCCTCAACCTGGAGGGCGCGCGGCGCGGCGCGGCACCGATCAGCTGCGAGACGACCGATTGCCCCGAAGGCGTGCCGATCATCCCCACCGCAGGCGGCGCGATTGACGAGATCCTGTCCAGCGCCCCGCTGCTGCTGGAACGCCTCGCCACGCTTACCGATCGGCTCAGCCGCGTGCTGGACGATGACAACCAGGCCTCCATCGCCGGCATCCTGCGCAACACCGATGCGATCAGCCGCGAACTGGCCGCCGCCTCGCCCGAAGTGCGCCGCACGATGGCCGAACTGCAGAACACGCTGGCCCAGTCGACCGAGACGCTGGCCGCCTTCGAAGGCACGCTGACCAGTGCCGATGCACTGCTCCAGAACGAAGGCCAGCCGCTGGCCACGGAGATGCGCAGCACGCTGGCATCGGCCCGGCGGGCCGCTGCCGCGCTGGAAACCACGCTGGCCAATGTCGAGCCGATCACCCGCCAGCTGAACGAGGACACGCTGCCCGCCGCGCAGGCGACCATGCGTGACCTCAGGCGCACCAGCGAATCGCTGCGCCAGCTGACGGAAGAGCTGGAAAGCCAGGGTGCCGGATCGCTGCTGGGTTCGCGCCCGGTGCCGGAGTATGAGCCGTGAGCGGCAAAGGAGCATTGACGATGCGGTTTTCGCACCTTCTCGCCGGGGTGATGCCGGCCACGGCGGCCATGCTGTTGACCGGCTGCATTTCGCTGGGCGAGGGCAAAGCGCCCGACCAGTTGCTGACGCTGACCGCCAGCGCGATGGCCCCGGCCGGTGCTGCCGCGCAGGGACAGATGAGCGGGGCGCTGTCGGTGACCGAACCAACCGTTCCCCAGCACCTCAACCTCACCCGCGTGCCGGTGCGGGTGGATGGCACCACGCTCGCCTACCTGAAGGACGCGGTGTGGGTGGAAAAGCCCGCCCGCCTGTTCCAGCGCGTGGTGGCCGAAACCATCCGCGCGCGCGGCACCCGCATGGTGGTGGGCGGGGGCGAGCTGGACTATGCCGCGCAGACCCAGCTGGCGGGCGAGCTTTCGGCGATGGAATACGATGCCACCACGGGCGAAGTGCTGGTGCGGTATGATGCCGTGCTGCGCCTGCCGGGCGGCGAGGTGCGCACCCGCCGGTTCGAAAGCCGGGTAACCGGTGTGGCGGCCGATGCCGTTTCGGTGGCCCCGGCGATCAACAGCGCGGCGAATGACGTGGCGGCGCAAGTGGCGGACTGGGTGGGCTAAGGCCCGCCCTCAATGCCCCGCCAATTCAGCCCTGCGCGGCGCGCACGAATGCCAGCGCGCGGGCAAACGCTTCCTGCCGCAGGTCACGCCGGTCCTGCGCTTCCCAGTCCCAGCCCCACAGCTCGGCCTGCCATTCCTCCTCGGCATTGGCCCTGGTGAACAGGTCGGCTGCCTCGGCTTCCTCTTCCAGCGCGGCAAGCCCGGTGATGAGCGATGCGGTGATGGAGGTGAGGGTGAACAGCCCGGCCAGCACGAACGGGTTCTGCGCTTCCAGAACGCCGCGCAAGGTGGCCAGCGTTTCCGGTTTCTGCGGGCGGTGGATGATGCCCGATACGCGCTGGAAGGTGATGCCGTGGCGTTGCTCGCAGGCGGTGACGACCGGCTCCCACAGGTCGCGCTGGCGCTGGTAAAGCGGCTCGTCCGGATCGGCGCGGTAGCACAGCGTATCGCTTTCGGCATAGGCGGCCAGCTTGCCCACCAGGTCTTCCGCGCCGGTGGCGACCATGTCGATGGCGTAATCGGCCATGTCGCGGAAAACGAAGCCCTTGGGATCGACTTCCTCGCCCTGCGCGCGCCATTCACCCGCCAGCAGCTCGGCCAGCGTCGGGGCCGGCACCACCTGCGCGCGGCCACCTTGCGTTTTGACCGCGCGGGCATCCAGCATGACCTGCCACCCGCCTGCGACGGGCATGGTGGTAACGTCCTTCCAGAACCGTTTCATCGATGGGCGTCCTTATTGGCGGGGCGGCAGCCTGTCCTGCGTGCGCCACAGGCGGGCAAGGACAACGGGCATCAGGAAGGCTTCGACCATGCCCAGCGGGATCAGGATCCAGATTGTCCAGTCCGGCAGGTCAACCAGCCCCTGCGCCACGGTGATCGCCAGCAGGATCATCACGATGCCAAGCGTGCGGACCACGGAAATGACGAGGAAGCGGTTGCGGGCAAGCTGGTCTTGCTTGGGTTCAGGCATTGATCAGGTCCTCCAGTTCCGCGGCGGTGCGGGCCACGGCCATGGCGCCCGCAGCCAGCAACTCGTCCGCCTCGTGGTAGCCCCAATCCACGCCGATGGCACGCACCCCGGCGGCGCGGGCTGCTTCCATGTCATAGACGGTATCGCCGATCATCACGCTGTTTTCCGGTCGGGCCAAGGCCTCCTCCATCGCCGCCAGCAGCATGGCGGGGTGGGGCTTGGACGGGTGCCGGTCAGCCGTTTGCAGGGTGGTGAAGCACTGGCTGAGGGCGTGGGTGGCAAGCGTGGCCTTGGTGCCCCGGTCGCTCTTGCCCGTCGCCACGCCCAGCAGCCAGCCGCGCCGGTGCAGGCGGCGGACCAGATCGCCCATGCCGGGGAATAGCGGTTCGTGCAGCGATCCATCCATCCGCGCGGCGCGAAAAGCGGCCTTGTACGCCTCCACCGCCTGCGCGCGCAGGTCCACCGGGGCGGCGGGCGCCAGCCGTTCCACCGCGTGCGGCAGGCTGAGGCCCACGGTGCGGCGCACCTGGTGCAGGTCCGGTGCGGGCAGGCCGGTTTGGGCAAAGGCCAGTGCCATCGCGCGGCACACGGCGGCCTGCCCGTCGGTCAGCGTGCCGTCGCAATCGAAGATAGCCAGCTTTATCGGCACGGGCGGGGGTTACTTGCGGGGGGCGGGCTTGCGGGCAGCGGGCTTGCTGGCTGGCGGGCGTTTGGCAGCGGCGGGTTTAGAGTTGGCGGGCTTCTTCGCAGCCGGCTTGCCCTTGGCCTTCAACCCCACCGGCGGCTTGCCGCTGCGTTCCCCGCCTTGCGCGCGGCCCTTGCGTTCCCCCCGGCGTGCCTTGCGGTACTGCTTGGCGTGGGCCTTGGCGAACTGCTTGCGGTCCTCCTTGGTGGGCGGGGGCGGGCCGCGGTCCGGTTCTGCCGCGCTGTCGTTCTCGTCAAAGCCGAGCTGCACCATGGTGGCGGCAAAGTGTTCCGGCAGGCTGGCGGTCACGTCCAGCTCGTCGCCATCGGGCTCGTCGATGATCAGGCGGCGGGCGTGGAGGTGCATCTTGCGGCTGATCGATCCGGTCAGGAACGCGTCCGGCCCGCCATACTTGCCATCGCCCACGATGGGGTGGCCGATGGCCGCCATGTGCACGCGCAACTGGTGCGTGCGCCCGGTCAGCGGTTGCAGCTCCACCCAGGATGCGCGGGTGCCTGCCTTGTCCACCACGCGGTACAGCGTGCGCGCGGGCTGGCCTCCCTCCACGTCGACGTGCATCTTCTCGCCGCCGGTGCCCGGCTGCTTGGCGATGGGCGCATCGATGGTGCCCTGCTTCACGTCCGGCACGCCAACGACCAGCGCCCAGTAGATCTTCTTCGCGCTGCGGCCGGAGAACCGCTTGGAATAGAAGGCCGCGCTGCCGGGGCTGCGCGCCACCAGCAGGACGCCGCTGGTATCCTTGTCCAGCCGGTGGACGAGGCGCGGGCGGGGTGCGCCTTCATCGGCATAGGCATCCAGCAGCCCGTCCACGTGCTTTGCCGTCTTGGTGCCGCCCTGCGTGGCGAGGCCGGGCGGCTTGTTGAGCACCAGCGCGCTTTTGGTGCGGGTGATCAGCATGGCTTCGGCCTGGGCTTCTTCCTCTGCCGAAAGCTCGCGCCGGCGCGGGGCGGCCTTGCGGGCGGGATCGTCCCCGCCGGGCGGCACGCGCAGTACTTGCCCTGTTGCCAGCCGGTCTTCCGGCTTCACGCGCTTGCCGTCCACACGGATCTGCCCGGTGCGCGCCCAGCGCGATACGGTGGCAAAGCCGACTTGCGGCAGGTGGCGCTTGAACCAGCGGTCCAGCCGCACGCCGTCATCATCCGCGCGAACGGTGAACTGGCGGACGCTCGCGTCCGGGTTGGTGGGGTCAAAAGCCATGGCTTACGCGCCCAGCCGGGCGATGGTGAGGCCGAACACCAGCCCCGACACGCCCAGGCCCAGCGAGAGCAGGGCATAGATCCCGGCCATGCCCACCTGGCCGCGCTGGACCAGCATGGCCATTTCCAGGCTGAAGGCGGAGAAGGTGGTAAAGCCGCCCAGCAGGCCCACGCCCACCAGCAGCCGCCAGCCATCGGTATCGCCGCCCATGCGCATCAGGAAGCCCATCAAGAGGCCCATCAAGAGGCTGCCCAGCGTGTTGACGGCGAGCGTGGCGAAGGGGAACAGGCCCATGGCCTGCGGGCCGAGCCACCAGGTCATCAGGCGGCCCATCTGGTAGCGGGCGACCGATCCGGCAGCGCCGCCCAGCGCGACATAGGCGGTGGCAAGGAAGGGGGAAGTCATCGACATGCCCCGTCCCTTAGGCCAAAGGGGGGGCAAGCGAAAGCCCGCTTGCCTGCGAAACCTGCCCATCGCAGTGCTTGCCATCCCGCCCGTTTTCCCTTAGGGCGCGCGGCGTGTGGCCGAACCCACGGGGATTCGGCGCTTGATTCATTGGTTCATGGATGGTGCACCCCGCGCCGATCTCTCGCGGGCTCTGGCCACTTTGATGTTCGAAAAGGCGGTTTGAATTTATGCAGATCATGGTTCGCGATAACAATGTCGAGCAGGCCCTCCGCGCGCTCAAGAAGAAGCTGCAGCGCGAAGGTGTTTATCGCGAAATGAAGCTGCGTCGCCATTACGAAAAGCCCAGCGAGAAGCGCGCCCGTGAAAAGGCCGCCGCCGTGCGCCGCGCCCGCAAGATGGAGCGCAAGCGCATGGAACGTGACGGTTCCAAGTAAGCACCGTCACCAGCGAAGCTTGCACCTTTTGCAAAGCTAAGCCAAACGGGCGTGGAGAGGATACCTCCCACGCCCTTTTTGTTTTCAAGACCTGACAGGATCACCGCCAAATGGCCGAAGTAACCCGCGTTCCGCTGCCCGATATCGCCAAGGGCTCGATGATGAAGTTCTGGCTCGGCGTGATCGTCGGCGCGGCGCTGGCCAGTGCTGTCGCCTGGTTCATCACCCGCCCCGCATCGGTTGACGTGGAAACCATCGCCGCCGGCACGGGTGACAACCCGAAGGAAGGCGATGCCGTGTTCGTCGATTACGTCGGCAAGCTGGAAGATGGCACCGTGTTCGACCAGTCGCCCCCGCGCGGTGACATTCCGGAACAGATCGCCCACCTGATTCCCGAAGGCAGCTACATGGAACTGGGCGGCGTGGTCCCCGGCTTCCGCGATGCGCTGATGCAGATGCAGAAGGGCGGCCGCTACACCGTGCAGATCCCGGCGGAACTGGCCTATGGCGCCAACCCGCCTCCGGGTTCGCCGATCCCCGCCAATGCGGACCTGACCTTCGAAGTCACCCTGCATGAAATCATGAGCCCGCAGCAGGTGCAGGAACGCCTGGCCCAGATCAACGCGATCACCAGCCAGATGGCCCCTCCGGGCGCTGAAGGCGGCGCACCGGCTGCCGGCGGCGCGGCCCCGGCTCCGGCTCCGGCCCCCGCACCCGCACCGGCCCAGTAACGATGGCCGCTGAAGGGGCAGCGGCGGCCAATCCTCCAGAGGCTCATGGGCCTCTCGCTACGGCGACACTGGAGGACTGGCCGCCGCGCCCCTGGCTGCTGGGAGCCATCGGCGCAGTTGCAGCGCTGCTGGTTCACCTGCTGGTCACCGATGCCGAACCGACAGCCGCCCGGTCCGCCGGTGCGGCTTCCGTGTTTTTTGGCGCGATCGCCTTTGCCCTGTCGCTGGAGCCACGGCAGGGTTCGGCCCGCTGGCGCGAACCGGCGCTGTTTTCCACCGTGCTCGGCCTCATCATGGGCGGCATCGCCTTCCACTGGGTGAACGCGCAAGACAGTGCCGCGGGCGAGGAGTTCGCCTTTGCCGCCGGTGTCTTTGCCAGCCTGCTCGCCGTGCCGCTGTTCCAGGCGGGGTTCCATCGCCTGCGCTGGACAACGCCTTACCGGCTGACGCATTTCCACGTGTGGACCGATGCCATATCCGGCGCGGGGGCGGTGGCCTTCACGCTGTTGTCCTGGCTGATGCTGGTGCTGCTGAACGAACTGCTCAAGCTGGTTGGCATCACCATTATCGAAACGCTGATGGACAGCGAATGGTTCGGCTTTGTGTGGAGCGGCGGCGCGTTCGGCACGGCGCTGGGCGTGCTGCGCAACAACCTCAAGGTCATCGGGTCCTTGCAGCATGTCGTGCTGCTGGTGCTGAGCCTGCTGGCCGTGCCGCTGGCCCTGGCGCTGGTGGTGTTCCTTGTCGCGCTGCTGGCATCGGGCGGGCAGGCCCTGTGGAACGCGACCGATGCGGCAACCCCGGTGCTGCTGTCCTGCGCGGTCGGCTGCTTCGTGCTGGCCAATGCCATCGTCCGCGATGACGAGGACGCGATTACCGCCAACCGCGTGATGCGCGCAACCGGCATGGTGCTGGCGGCGGGCGTGTTCCCGCTGGCTGCCTTTGCCGCCGTTTCCATGGGCATCCGCGTGGGCCAGCACGGCCTTTCGCCCGAACGGCTGTGGGCGTTGGTGGCCATTGCCGTGGCGGTGGCTTACGGCGTTGCCTATTGGGCGGGGCTGGCGCGCGGCTTTCGCCTTGGCTGGGCCGAACGGCTGCGCCGCGCGAACCTGCACCTTGCGGCGGTAACGTGCGTGCTGGCGCTGCTTCTCGCCCTGCCGCTGGTCGATTTCGGCGGTGTCTCCGCCCGCAAGCAGATCGCCCGTCTGGACCGGGGCGAGGTGAGCGCCGAGGAGTTCGACTATGCCGCGCTGCGCTGGGATTTCGGCGCCGCCGGACAGCGCGCGCTGGCCCGGCTGGCCGAGCGCGATGGGGTTGTGGGCGAGAAGGCGAAGGCAGCCCAGGCGCAGACCGTGCGGCCCTATACTCCGTGGCCTGTGGGTGAGCGGCCAAAGCCGGGGCAGGTGCGGGTGCAGAGCGATGATCCCGCCTTGCGGGGCATGGTCGAGGCCTATCTCGCCAACTCGCCGTGGGCATGCGAGAGCTTCTGCGTGGCCTTGGACCTTGGCACGAATGCGCAAGGCCAGCGCGAAGTGGCCCTGGTGCAGGGTTATTCTTACGATCGCATCGTGGTGGGTGCGGTGGGCCAGCCGTCCCGCACCGCACCTCAGGCGGCGCAGCCTCCATTCGACCGGAACGCCCGCGTTGAAGTGCGCGAGGAAGCCAACAGCTACATCTACGTCAACGGCCAGCGCGTGGGCCAACCGCTGGATTAGCATCCAGCCCGCTTGAAGCGCAGGCGCGCTCTCGCTAGGGCAGGTCCATGTCCGTAACCCGAGAACAAGTGGCGAAGATCGCCGCGCTGGCGCGCATCAAGGTGGACGAGGCCGAACTCGACCACCTGGTGCCCGAATTCAACAACCTGCTCGCCTGGGTGGAACAGCTGTCAGAGGTGGATACCTCGGCAGTGGAGCCGATGACGGCGGTGATCCCGCAAAAGCTGCGCCTGCGCGATGACGTGGTCGACGCCGATCCGCTGACCGGCGGCAACCGACGCGATGGCGTGCTGGCCAATGCGCCGGTGGCAGAACACGGCTTTTTCGGCGTGCCGAAGGTGATCGAATAATGACTGACCTGACTGACCTTGGCGTGAAGGCCATCCGCGATGGCGTGGCGGCGGGGACCTTCTCCGCCGTTGAAGTGGCCGAAGCGTTCAACGCCGCCGTGGCCGCGGCGGCAGAGCTCAACGCCTTCATCGTCACCACGCCCGACCATGCGATTGCCTCTGCCAAGGCCATCGACGCGGATCGTGCGGCGGGCAAGCCGCTGGGCCTGATGGCCGGCGTGCCCATCGGCATGAAGGACCTGTTCGCCACCAACGGCGTGCAGACGACGGCCGCCAGCCACATGCTGGAAGGCTTCGTGCCGCAATACGAATCGACCGTATCGCAGAAGCTGTGGGATGCGGGCGCCGGGATGCTGGGCAAGCTGAACCTTGACCAGTTCGCCATGGGTTCCAGCAACGAGACGAGCTATTTCGGCAACGTCATCTCGCCTTGGCGGCGCAACGATGGCGGCAATGCCGCGCTCGCGCCCGGTGGCTCCTCCGGCGGTTCCTCCGCCGCCATTGCCGCGCGGCTGTGTCCGGCGGCGACGGGGACGGATACCGGCGGCTCCATCCGCCAGCCCGCCGCCTTCACCGGCATTTCCGGCATCAAGCCGACCTATGGCCGGTGCAGCCGCTGGGGCATCGTCGCTTTCGCCTCCAGCCTCGACCAGGCCGGCCCGATGGCGCGCAGCGTGGAAGACTGCGCCATCATGCTGGAAGCCATGGCCGGGTTCGATCCCAAGGATTCGACTTCGCTGGACCTGGCCGTACCCGCATGGAGCACTTCGCTGGACGCGAACCTGAAGGGCAAGAAGGTCGGTATCCCGCGCGAATACCGGATGGACGGGACGGACGAGGAAATCCTCAAGTCCTGGGATGACGGTATCGCCTGGCTGAAGGATGCCGGGGCTGAAGTGGTGGACGTGTCGCTGCCGCACACCAAGTATGCGCTGCCGGCCTACTACATCGTCGCACCGGCGGAAGCCTCCAGCAACCTCGCCCGTTATGACGGGGTGCGTTATGGCCTGCGCGAACTGCCCGAAGGGGCCGGTTTGCAGGACATGTATGCCGCCACCCGCGCGGCCGGGTTCGGCCCGGAAGTGAAGCGCCGCATCATGCTGGGCACCTATGTGCTCTCCGCCGGGTTCTACGATGCGTACTACACCCAGGCGATGAAGCTGCGCACGCTGATCCAGCGCGATTTTGCCGAGGCGTTCAAGCTGTGCGACGTGATCCTCGCGCCGACCACGCCCACCGCCGCATTTGCGCTGGGCGAGAAGAGCGACGATCCGCTGGCCATGTACCTGAACGACGTGTTCTCGGTGCCTGCCAGCCTCGCCGGCCTTCCGGCGATGAGCGTGCCGGCCGCGCTGAACAAGGACGGCCTGCCGCTGGGCCTGCAGATCATCGGCCCCGCCTTTGACGAGCAGGGCGTGCTCAACGCCGGCCTCGCCATCGAACAGCGTGCCGCCTTCACCGCGAAACCGGAGAAGTGGTGGTAGGTTGATCGCCGCTGCCGGACCAACCGGCAGCGGCCCTGTCCCGCAGGCAGCTGCGGCCAGCCGTGCACCACCAGTCTCGGGCCCCCGTCCGGCGGCCGACACTGGCCACCCACGGGCTTTTCCGATAGTGCCGGCACGCGAACCAGACCTGCCCCGGACGGGCGAACAGGGGACCATCCGATTGCCGTTCCTGCGCTCCGTGCTCACCATCGCTGCCGATATTGCCACGCTCGGCTGGCGCTTCGCCCTGGGGCATGTGGGACGCAAGTCAGGGGCGCGGCACTTGCGGCTGCCGGTCAGGGGTATCGGGACGCTGCTGGCCCGCCCCGGTACGTCAGACCTTGATTGCATCCGCTATGTCTTTGCGCGCAATCCCTTCGATCTTTCCGCCATTCCTGTGGCCGATCAGCAGTTGCAGGCGCGATACGAGGCGATCCTGGCCAGTGGGCAGGTGCCGGTCATCGTCGATGCCGGGGCCAATATCGGGGCGAGCGCGCGCTGGTTTGCCGGGCGGTTTCCGCGCGCGCGCATCGCGGCGGTGGAGCCGGATGAGGGCAACCTGGAGATGCTGGCGCTGAACTGCGCCGGTTTTCCCGCGATCGTGCCGGTCCCCGCCGCCATCGGATCCACGCCCGGCCATGTCAGCCTGACTGACGAAGAGAGCTGGGCGATCCGGACCAGCCGGGCGGAGAGCGGCCCTGCCATCGTGACCGTTGACGAGGCAGTGGCCGCCGCCGGGGGCGGAGAGCTGTTCGTCGTCAAGATCAACATCGAGGGCTTCGAATCGGACCTGTTCGCCGCCAACCTCGATTGGCTGGACCGGGCGCACCTGGTGCTGCTTGAACCGCATGACTGGCTGGAGCCGGGCGCGGGCCTGTCGCGCAATTTCCAGCGGGCGATGGCGGATCGGGAATTCGACCTCTTTATCAATGCCGCATTCCTGGTCTATGCGCGCAGGCAAGCGAACGAGATGGCCTGAACGGGCCAATGCACGGAAAAAAGCAACCATGACATACCGCATCCAGGGTGCCACCGGCGAGTGGGAGGTCGTGATCGGCCTTGAAGTCCACGCGCAGGTTACTTCCAAAGCCAAGCTGTTTTCCGCTGCCGCCACCGCTTTCGGTGCGGAGCCGAACGCGCAGGTCAGCCTGATCGACGCGGCCATGCCCGGCATGTTGCCCGTGCCCAACGTGGAATGCATCCGCCAGGCCGTGCGCACCGGCATGGCGATTGACGCGCAGATCAACAAGTGGAGCCGGTTTGACCGGAAGAACTACTTCTACGCCGACCTGCCGCAGGGCTACCAGATCAGCCAGCTTTACCACCCGCTGGTGGGCGAGGGGAAACTGCTGATCGATGCGGACGAGAAGGCCGGCATTCCGGAAGACAAGTGGATCGGCATCGAACGCATCCACGTGGAGCAGGACGCGGGCAAGCTGATGCATGACCAGCACCCGACCATGTCCTATGTCGATCTCAACCGCGTGGGCGTGGCGCTGATGGAAATCGTCAGCCGCCCGGACATGCGCAGCCCCGCCGAAGCCGGGGCCTATGTGCGCAAGCTGCGCACTATCCTGCGCTATGTCGGTTCGTGCGATGGCAACATGGAGGAAGGCTCCATGCGCGCGGACGTGAACGTCTCCGTCCGCCGTCCGGGCGAGGAGTTTGGCACGCGCACGGAAACGAAGAACGTCAACTCCGTGCGCTTCGTGATGCAGGCGATCGAGCACGAGGCCATGCGCCAGGTGGACGTGATCGAGGGCGGCGGCAAGGTGGTGCAGGAAACCCGCCTGTTCGACCCCGGCACCGGCACCACGCGGTCCATGCGCAGCAAGGAAGACGCGCACGATTACCGCTATTTCCCCGATCCCGACCTGCTGCCGCTGGAACTGGACGATGCCTTCCTGGAGGCCTGCCGCGCCAGCTTGCCGGAACTGCCCGATGCCAAGCGCGCGCGTTACACCGGGGAACTGGGCCTGTCCGACTACAACGCCCGCGAACTGACGGCGGAAGTGGAAGTGTTCGCCCGGTTTGAAACGCTGCTGGCGGCCACCGCCAGAGGCATCGGCAAGCCGGAGAAGGAGTTGGCCACGCAGGTCGCCAACTGGTCGCTCTCGGTCGCGCCGGGAGTGATCAAGGCGCTGGGTGACGAGGCCAACCCGGCCCACGCCACGGCAGAGGCGCAGGCCGCGATCCTCGACATGCAGGCCAAGGGCGAAATCAGCGGCGGTCAGGCCAAGGAAATCTTCGAGATCGTGCTGAAAACCGGGCGCGATCCGGTGGAGATTGCCGATAGCGAAGGCCTGAAGCAGACCAGCGACACCGGCGCGATCGAAGCCGCGGTGGACGCGGTGCTGGCCGCCAATGCGGACAAGGTGGAACAGTACAAGGGCGGCAAGGAAGCCCTGTTCGGCTTCTTCGTGGGCCAGACGATGAAGGCGATGCAGGGCAAGGGCAACCCGCAGCTCGTCAACCAGGTGCTGAAAAGCAAACTGAGCTGAGCGGTCTGCTGCGCCCCGCCATCGTCCTCGTCCATCCCGAAATTCCCGGCAATACCGGGGCGGTGGGGCGCACCTGTGTGGCGCTGGATATGGAGCTGGTGCTGATCCACCCGCTGGGTTTCGTCATTTCGGACAAGCGGGTAAAGCGGTCCGGCCTCGATTACTGGCCGCATATCCGGCTGGCCGAATACCCCAGCTGGGCGGCCTTCATCGCTGACCGCCAGCCGCGCGCTGACCAGATGTTCCTGTTCGAGGAATTCGGCGCACGCAGCTTTTACGAGCCGGACTATCCGGACGATTTCATCCTGGTGTTCGGGCGCGAGACCAAGGGCCTGCCGCAGGACGTGATCGACGCCCATGCGGACCGGCTGTTCCGGCTGCCGATGGTGAGCGACAAGGTCCGTTCACTGAACCTTGCCAACACCGTGTCCGCCGCCGCCTACCAGGCGATGCGGGGGAAGCTCTAAAGCTCCTCCGCCGCCATCACTTCCAGCGGCAGGCCTAGTGGGGCCAGCTGGGGTTCCACCACCGAACGATCCCCCACCACGACAATCGCCATGTCCCGCGGGTGCAGGTACTGGGCGGCGGCGGCGTTGATCGCGGCGGCATCGATGCTGCGGTAGATGTCCGGCAGGCGTTCCTGGTAATCGTCCGGGCGGCGGTAAAGCTCGTTCGCCAGCAGCGCGCCCAGCACCTGCCCGTTGGTTTCGAACCGGTTGGGCAAGCCGCGGATGTTGCCATCGGTCACGCGCTGCAATTCCAACTCGTTCACCGGCTGCGCGCCGGGGAAAGCGGCCAGCTGGTCCAGGATCACGCGGATGGAATCGCCGGTGCGGTCCGCCTGCACGCTGGTGGACACGGTGAAGGTCTGCTGCCCCACGCGCGCGCCGATGCCGGAGCGCACGCCATAGGTCCACCCGCGCGTTTCCCGCAGATCATTGTTGAGGCGCGAGAGGAAGCCGTTGCCGATCACCTCGTTGGCCAGGTCCAGCGGTTCCTGCCCCGGCGTGGTCCCGGCCAGCGGCAGCAGGCGGCCCAGCACCAGCACCGATTGCGGGGAATTGGGCCGGTCCACCAGCACCAGCCGTGCGCGCGCGGGGGGTACGGGGGCTGACAGATCCTTGGCCGGCGCAGGCGTGTTGCGCCGCGCCCAGCCGCCAAAGCTGGTTTCCAGCAGGGGCAGCAGCCGCTCCATGGTAATGTCGCCCACCACGGTGAAGCGGGGGAGATCCGGACGGAACCAGGTGCCATGTTCGGCACGCAGGTCCGCCGGGGTCAACCGGGCGACCACCTCGCCATCGCCGATGGTGGCGGCCATGGCATAGGGGTGCGCGTCGCCATAAAGCACGCGGCCCACGGCGCGGCCCGCCAGGTCGCCGGGAGAAGTCAGCTCCTCGGCTATCTCGGCCAGCCGCTGGCCCTGTACGCGGGCGAAATCCTCCTCGCGGAAGGCGGGGTTCAGCGTGATGTCCGCCATCAGGCCCAGCGATTGCGGCAGGTTGCTGGTCAGCGATGACAGCGTCACCCGGCTGGTGTCCACCAGCGCATCGGCTGAAATCGCCGCACCCAGTTCCTCCTGCTCGCGGATGATCGCCATGGTGTCGCGCGTGGTCGTGCCCTCGCTCAGCATGTCCATCATCAGTTCGTGCCGGCCCGCGTTGGCGGTGCCATCGACCACCGATCCCGCATCCATGGTGAGGGCGATGGTGACGGTGGGCACGGCGGTGCGGCGCACCAGGGTGACGGGGATGCCGTTGGCCAGCTGCGCGCGTTCTGCCGCCGGGAAATCCAGCGCGGGCACATCGGCCACGGGCGGAATTTCGCGCGCGGGGCCGGTGCGCGGGGCGGTGGCCCCGCCGCCGGCATCGGGCGCGGGCGGCGGGTTGGTGGCTTCATCGCCCCAGCCGCCCATCACCGCGCCATCCAGCGTGCGTTCCCCCGGCACAATGGTGAGGGTGTAGGCCGGGCGCGCGAGCCAGCGGCGCATGGCATCGCGGATTTCCGCCGGGGTGAGGGTGGCGATGCGCTCCAGATCAGCCCGGTACTGCGCCGGATTTCCCGAATAGAGCAGCCCTTCGGCCAGCACCATGCCCTTGCCGCCAAACCCGCCGACCCGCTCCAGCGATCCGACCTGCCCGGCGATCACCTGCGTGGCGGCGCGGCGCACTTCGTCCTCGCTCGGGCCATCGGCCAGCATACGGGCGATTTCGGCATCGAACAGCGCCTCTGCCGCCGCGCGGTCAGCATCGGGGGTGAGGTCGAAATTGGCTTCGAGGAAACTCATCTGGCGGTGCACCTGGGCGCTGGCCATCACCCGGGTGGCCAGCTCCTCGCCATAGACCATCGCGGTATCGAGGCGGGAGGAGGCAAGCCCGCCAAGGATATACATGCCCACCTGCAGGGGGATGGCATCGGGGTCGTTCAGGCCCGGCCCGGTCCAGTGGCGGGTGACGCGCACCTGGCTGACCTGGTCGGCCATTTCCTCCGCCAGCGGGGCGGGCAGGTCCACCGGGCCTGCGGTCACTTCGGCCACGGCCGGACCGCGCGGGATGTCGCCGAACCAGCGCTCAACCATCGGCCGCGCGGTGGCGGCATCGATATCGCCTGCCAGCACCAGCACCACGTTGTTGGGGGCGTAATTGTCGCGGAACCAGCCGCGCACGTCCTCCAGGCTGGCGGCGGACAGGTCCGCCATGGAGCCGATGGTGGAATGGCGATAGGGGTGGCCCACGGGCAGCAGCCGCTCGCTCACCCGGTACTCCACCAGGCCATAGGGCTGGTTGTCGCCCTGCCGCTTTTCGTTCTGCACCACGCCGCGCTGGCGATCGAGCCGTTCCTGGCTGACCGCGCCGAGGAGGTAGCCCATCCGGTCCGCCTCCATCATCAGCGCCCGGTCCAGCGCGCCGGTGGGCACGGTCTCCACGTAATTGGTGCGATCATACCACGTGGAGCCGTTGGTGGGGGTGGAGCCGGCGCCTTCCAGTGGAATGTCGAAATTCTCCACGTTCTCGCTGCCGGTGAACATGATGTGTTCGAACAGGTGGGCAAAGCCGGTGCGCCCGCGCGGTTCATGGGCGGAGCCGACGCCGTAATAGACCGTGACGCCCACGATAGGCGCCTTGCGATCGGTGTGGACCAGCACCCTGAGGCCGTTGTCCAGCGTGAAGGCTTCGTAAGGAATGTCCACCTGCGCGACCAGGTCCGCCAGGCTCTGCTGCGGCGCGGTTGCGGCGGCAGGGGGCTGCGAGGCGGTGGTGGCCACCGGGGCCGTTGTGCCGGCACAGGCGGCCAGCAGGATGGCGGGGAGGATGGCGGGCAGCAGGCGCACTGGTTTCATGCGCAAGTGCTAGCACTGCCGCCGGCCAAGGGAAGCCGTTTGTCGAGCGCGCTGGGCGGCTGGTCTAGTTTCCACCCGCCAGCCACAGGATCGCCCGGCCATCGGCCGGCAGGGCGCGGGCCAGCGGGGCGAGATCGGCTGGCATGGCGCGGCTGCCGGGCAGGGCGCGCGGGCCTTCTGCCGCCAGCAGCCAGCCTTGCACCGGGCCTGCCCGGCGTTCCCGAGCGATGCCGCTGGCCACCACGTAGCCCGCATGGCCGGTTACGCCGATGAGCCTTGCCTGCGGGCCGATCCAGCCGGCGTACGGGCCATAGAGCGCGCTGGCGAGGTCATGCCCGCTGAGGGCATGATCCCAGCCTACATCGGCCGCCATGGCGGCAAGCCGTCGGGCCAGCGGCAGCGTGGGATCGATCATCAGGCGCAGGTTAGCCGTGGGGGCGGCAGCACGGGCGGCAGGGGGCAGCAGGCCGGACATGGCCAGCGTGCCCGAAGCGGCAAGCACGGCGCGGCGGCTCGCTCTCATCGCCGGGCACCTTGCGGGCGGGTGAGGTGACGCACGATCTGCGCCAGTTGCGCGTCCGTCACCTCCACGCGGGTAATTGCGGGCATGGAACCAAGCCCGTGGCGCACCACGTATTCCACGTAAGGGCCGGTCAGGTTGGTGCGGCTCGCCAGCACGGCGTTATCCTGCCCCAGCCGCCGCGCCAGCATCAGCGTGCCGGTGCCCATGGGGCCGTGGCACAGCGCGCATTCCCGCACGTAGACCGCCTCGTCACTCTCCGCCGCCGGGGCCGCGGTGCCAGAAAGGGCCGAGGACTGGGCCGATGCGCCCGATGATGCCCCCAAAGCCACCGCCGCCGCCAGCGAACCTGCGGCGAGGGCCAGCACGGTGCCAAGCAGGGCCTTCATGCCGCGTCTCCTATCCCGTTCTTGCCCGGCGCGATCACGCCGTTGGGGTCCAGCAGCCTCTTCACCTGCGCGTTGAGGCGGGCGAGGGCATGGCCGTTGAAATCGAATGTCTGCGCGATGTCGCCCATGAATTCGGGATGGGTGCGGTATTCGGCATAGCCGGCGCTGGCCGCGTCCGCGATCAGGGTGCGGAACAAGGCCTTGCTGCGCGCCACCATGTCGGCATCGTCGCGGTTGTAGATCAAGAGGTTCACGTTGCTGATGTGGCGGCGGCCCATGGTGAAGCTGGTGTAATAGTCCAGCCCCGCTTCCTCGAACCGGGCCTTCATCCGCCGTGCCTGCGCCAGCGCCAGTGCGCCATCGGGCGGCATGACGGGCGAAAAGCCCACGTGCCCGCCGCGCCCGCCGTGCCAGTTGACGATCTGCAAGGGCAGCACGGTGGGAATGCCGCGCGCGGATTGTTCCGCCGGATCGCCCTGCCGCCATTCGGTGAATTCCAGCGCCTTGCCCAGCCGCGGCTCGATCATGTCGCGGATCACCCGCATGTGCGCCTTCACCGTGCCTTCATAGCCGAACAGGCGCAAGGTGAAGCTCCACCAGCCGATGTTGTAGTTATCGATGATCGCCTGCGCGGCGCTGTCCGGGATCGCGCCGGGGCCGGTGTACCAGTCCGCCCGCTGCGACCAGACGCTGGCATCGTGCAGGTAATTGCCGAACACCAAGTTGTGCTGGATCACGTCGCGCCGCCTGAGTTCGGCCAGCGCATCGATGGCCCAGGCAATATCCTCGAACGCGGGCAGGTGCACGGTGACCTTGGCGCTCATTTCCGGTTCGGGCTGCAGCCACAGGCCCGCCTTGGTAACCACGCCGAAGTTGGACTGGGCGAACATCTGCGCCCAGTCCGGGCCAAAGCCGTGCTGGTAATGCTGCCAGGCCTTGTTGCCTGCCATCGCGCCCATACCGGTGCGGATGAGATCGCCCTGCGGCAGGACCACTTCCAGCCCGCACAGCATGTCCGAATGGTCGCCATAGGGCGTGTAGCCGATGCCGCGTTCCAGCGCGTTGCCGATCACGCTGCCCCAGGCGTTGCCGGGCACGCTCATCCACAAGGGCAGGTTGTTGTCGCGCAGGTGGTTGTAGAGGTCGAAATAGCCCACCCCCGGCTCGATCAACGCATGGGCGAACTTCGCGTCCACATCGATGATGCGGTTCATCCGGCTCATGTCCAGCACCACGGTGCCCGGCAGGCGCGGGGCGGAGCCGCCGTAGCCCAGGTTCTTGCCGCGCCCCACCGGCCACAGCGGCACGCGATGTTCGTTGGCAAGGCGCACCAGCGCCTGCACTTCCTCCACGCTGGCCGGGGCCACGGCCGCGCCGGGGGCATGGTTGTGCCCGTCACCCAGGGCATAGGCATCAAGGTAGGTGTCGCGGTCATTCTCGCTGGCGAGCACCCATTCGCTGCCCACCACGCCCGCAAACGCGGCCAGTGCGGCCTGCATTGCTTGCGGCGTTACCCCGTGCGGATAGACCGCCTCCATACCCCTGCTCCCTTCTTATACAGTCGTAGGAATACCACGCGACCGGCGCGGGGCAACCGGCAAATTGCGGCTGCCTTCTTGCTCTGGAACAAGGAAGATTCCGCACGGTTGCTTTAACCGGCGCACACCGTCACCATAATGGTGAAATGGCCCGGTAGAGGGGACTTGTGTTGCCAAATTGCAACACTATCTTGGGTGAAATGGAACCGAGGGGTACCGCATGAACCTGGAAAAATTCACCGATCGCGCAAAGGGCTTTCTGCAGGCGGCACAGACCGTCGCCATCCGCATGAACCATCAGCGGATCAGCCCGGATCACGTGCTCAAGGCGCTGCTGGAAGATGACGAAGGCATGGCTGCCGGGCTGATCCAGCGCGGCGGCGGCAACGCCAAGCTGGCCGTGGCCGAAGTGGACAAGGCGCTGGGCAAGATCCCCGCCGTCACCGGATCGGGCGCACAGGCGACGCCGGGCCTTGATAACGATGCCGTGCGCGTGCTCGACCAGGCCGAGCAGCTGGCCGACAAGGCGGGCGATTCCTACGTCACGGTGGAGCGGATGCTGACCGCGCTGGCGCTGGCCAAGACCACCAGCGCGGGCAAGGCGCTGGAAGCCGCAGGCGTGACCCCGCAGGCGCTGAACGCCGCGATCGAGGCGCTGCGCAAGGGCAAGACCGCCGACAGCGCCAACGCCGAAGCCAGCTATGATGCGATGAAGAAGTTCGCCCGCGACCTGACCGAGGCCGCGCGCGCCGGCAAGCTGGACCCGGTGATCGGCCGTGACGAGGAGATCCGCCGCACCATCCAGATCCTCGCCCGCCGCACCAAGAACAACCCCGTCCTGATCGGCGAGCCCGGCACCGGCAAGACCGCGATTGCCGAAGGCCTGGCTCTGCGTATCGCCAATGGCGACGTGCCCGACAGCCTGAAGGACCGCACGCTGATGAGCCTGGACCTGGGCTCCATGATCGCCGGCGCGAAGTATCGCGGCGAATTCGAGGAACGCCTGAAGTCCGTGCTGGACGAAGTGAAGGGCGCGGAAGGCCAGATCATCCTGTTCATCGACGAGATGCACACGCTGATCGGCGCGGGCGCCAGCGAAGGCAGCATGGATGCCGGCAACCTGCTTAAGCCCGCCCTTGCGCGCGGCGAACTGCACTGCATCGGCGCCACCACGCTGGATGAATACCAGAAGTACGTCGAGAAGGACGCCGCCCTGCAGCGCCGTTTCCAGCCGGTGTTCGTGGACGAGCCGACGGTGGAGGACACCATCTCCATCCTGCGCGGCATCAAGGAGAAGTACGAACTGCACCACGGCGTTCGCATCACCGATGGCGCCATCGTGGCGGCAGCGCAGCTGTCCAACCGCTACATCTCCGACCGTTTCCTGCCGGACAAGGCGATCGACCTGATGGACGAGGCTGCCAGCCGCATCCGCATGGAAGTGGAAAGCAAGCCCGAAGCCATCGAAAATCTGGACCGGCGGATCATCCAGCTCAAGATCGAGGAGCAGGCCCTCACCAAGGAGAGCGACCAGGCATCGAAGGATCGCCTCGCCGCCCTGCGGGTGGACCTTGCCAACCTAGAACAGCAGAGCGCGGAGCTGACCACCCGCTGGCAGAACGAGCGTGACAAGATCCACGCAGAAGCGAAGATCAAGGAACAGCTCGATGCCGCGCGCATCGAACTCGATCAGGCGCAGCGCACCGGCGATCTCGCCCGCGCGGGGGAGCTGTCCTACGGCACCATCCCGGCGCTGGAAAAGCAGCTGGCCGATGCGCAGGCGCAGGCCGGCAACGCCCTGCTGCGCGAGGAAGTGAACGAGGACGACATCGCCGCCGTGGTCAGCAAGTGGACCGGCATCCCGGTCGACAAGATGCTTGCCGGTGAGCGGGACAAGCTGCTCAAGATGGAAGAGGTCATCGGCAAGCGGGTGATCGGGCAGGCCAAGGCGGTGGAAGCCGTGTCCAAGGCCGTGCGCCGCGCGCGGGCCGGCCTGCAGGATCCCAACCGGCCGCTGGGCAGCTTCCTGTTCCTCGGCCCCACGGGCGTGGGCAAGACCGAGTTGACCAAGGCGCTGGCCGAATTCCTGTTCGATGACGATACCGCGATGGTGCGCATCGACATGAGCGAGTTCATGGAAAAGCACTCCGTCGCGAGGCTTATCGGCGCGCCTCCAGGCTATGTCGGGTATGACGAGGGCGGGGTACTGACCGAAGCCGTGCGCCGCCGCCCGTACCAGGTGGTGCTGTTCGACGAAGTCGAGAAGGCCCACGCGGACGTGTTCAACGTGCTGTTGCAGGTGCTGGACGATGGCCGCCTGACCGATGGGCAAGGCCGGGTGGTGGACTTCTCCAACACTCTCATCATCCTCACCAGCAACCTCGGCAGCCAGTATCTCGCCAACCTGGACGAGGGGCAGGACGTGGAGGCGGTGGAACCGCAGGTGATGGAGGTGGTGCGCGGCCACTTCCGGCCCGAGTTCCTCAACCGCCTGGACGAGATCATCCTGTTCCATCGCCTCGGCCAGGAACACATGGCCCCGATCGTCACCATCCAGGTGGGCCGGGTGCAGAAGCTGCTGAAGGACCGCAAGATCACGCTGGACCTGACGGACGGCGCGCTCGCGTGGCTGGGCCGGGTGGGCTACGATCCGGTCTATGGCGCACGGCCGCTGAAGCGCGCGGTGCAACGCTACCTGCAGGACCCGCTGGCCGAAATGATCCTGGGCGGCGAAGTGCCCGATGGATCGACAGTGACAATCGACGAGGGCGATGGCGCCCTGCAGATGCGCGTCAGCTGAAATGCAAAGGGCCGGAGGGAAACCTCCGGCCCTTTTCGCTTATTCGTAGCCCAGCAGCTTGCGCAGGCCCGGTGCGGCGTAGTCGACCAGTTCCTTGTGCTCGTCGCTCAGTTCGTCCGGAATGGCGATCTTCACGTCCTTCAGGTTCTCGCGCGCGGTGCCGCTCTGCTTGCGGTCGCTGCCCACCTTCACCCGTTCGCGCCAGTCATCGGGCAGGCCGGGAAGGCCGGCCATGTCCATCAGCTTGCGGAAGAAGGCCTCGCCCGCCGGGGTGTCCACGTTCTTCACCGCCTGCACCATGTCTTCATAGCGCAGCCACCAGGCATTCGGCCCGCGCCAGGCCACAGCGGTCATGTTGTACATCTCCCGCATGGGCAGGGCCTGCTGGTGAATGCCGAAGATCATCAGGTTGATGAGGTGATCGGCCGACATGCCCGATTGCTTGATCATGCTGGAATTGTCGCCGAACTGGTCCGACACGTAGAACCGCGCGCGGGCCAGCACCCAGGTGTAGGGATCGCGCACCAGGATGATCTTGCGCGCGTGGGCGCTGTGCGCGGCGCTGGCATCGGAGAACATCAGGTGCCCCCAGGACAGCTGCGGGCGGCGCGGATCGAAGGCGCCGATGTGTTCGCGCAGGTTGCCCCACTGGATGAAATGCTTCCCGTACTGGTCCTCCAGCGGCACGAACATGCGCATGACGTTCTTGAGCAGGTGCGAGCCGGACTTGGGCACCGAATTGAGGAAGATCGACTGGCGCAGGCGCGGGCTGGCAAAGCGGGCCGCCGCTTCGTCCAGCGTATCGGCCTTCAGGCGGATGGGAGTGCGTTTCTGGACCATGCGGGGGCGGGCTCCGGCTGGGACGGGATGAATGGCTTAGGCGGATAAACCAAGGGCGGCGGGTTTGTCACCCGCCGCCCCGGATTTTGTCACCGTGACCTCAGCGATCAGTAACGGATGCTCAGGTTCACGAAGGCGCGGCGGCCGCGCAGGTCATACTGCGAATACAGCAGGCCCTGGCCGAGGCTGCGGGTACCGTCGCCACCGATCTGGGTGGTGCGCGGCGGGCGGTGGTTGGTGATGTTCGCCATGCCCACCGTCAGGCTGTAGTTGTCGCTGATGTCGCGGCTGATCGACGCCGAGTGGTAGAACTGCGCCCCGGTGCGCAGCTTCACGCACACGGTGCCCAGCGTCACGTAGGTCGGGCAGAGCGTGCCGTTCTGGTCGAGGAAGTCCTGCTCGTCGTTGGTCTTGCCGATCACGTCGAGGTTGTAGAACAGCGTCCACGGACCGCTATCGAGCTGGGCAAAGAAATCGCCCACGAAGATCGGATCGCCCGCTTCGCCGTTGTTGTCTTCGGTCAGCCCGTCAAACAGCGCCACGGTATCGTGGGTCTGCCACGTCATCTGGCCCTGCAGGGTCAGCGTGGTGTCACCGGCGAAATCGTGCACGATGCGGGTGGTCACGTCGATGCCGCGGTTCTGCTGGCTGTTGATGTTGAAGAACTGGTCGAACACCACCGACACGTTCTCGCGATCGCCGCCGGCAATGTCGTACTGGTCGGCGATTTCGGTCGGCGCGCGGCCGGCGTCGAAGTCGTTGAAGCGATAGAACGACTGGCACAGCGGATCGTTCGGGAAGAAGTCCGAAGCGTAGCACGACGCCAGGATGTTGGCGCCGCCCAGCTGGGCGATTTCCCCGTTCACTTCGATATCGAAGTAATCGACCGCGATGCTGATGTCAGTGTTCGGCAGGAACGAGAACGACGGGGTCAGCACTGCCGAAACCGTCCACGCGCGGGAGGTTTCCGGCTCCAGCACGCCAAGGCCACCGCCCGAGATCACCGGCAGCGAAACGCCGGCGCCCGTGTGGTTGGCGGACACGCCGTCAGCGGCGCAGTTGTTGGCGAACTGCTGGCTGATGTTGCCCTGGGCCAGGTTCAGGCCCCACTGGATGCAGGGGTCAACCGTGCGCTGCGACAGGAAACCGGTCTGGTCAGCGAGGAACTGTTCGAACAGCGCCGGGGCGCGGTAGGACGTGCCGTAGGTGCCGCGGAAGCGCAGGAAATCGGTCACTTCCCAGTCCAGGCCCAGCTTGTAGGTCCAGTTGCCGTTGGATTCGTCGGTCGCACCATCCACCGCGCGGGTGGCCTTCACGTTGGTGACGCGGGCCGCGCCGGTGAATTCCAGGTTCTGGAAGAAGGGCACGTCCTGCAGCAGCGGAATCTTGATTTCGCCGAAGGCTTCCATCGTTTCCGACTGGCCGGCGGTGATGCCCGCGCCGCCGAAGTTGAAGCCGTTGTCCGCCTGGCGGATCGGCCCCGGCACGTCGTTGATCTCGTCACGGCGCACGGTGCCGCCCACGGCCAGGCCCACCGGGCCGCTCCACGGCAGGGTGACGAGGTCGCCCGACACGATGCCTTCCACGTACATCTGGGTGTAGGTGGTGTTGCCGGTGTCCCAGGCGAACAGGAAGTCGTATTCGGCTTGCGTGAAGTCGCCATAGTTGAAGCGCGGGCTGAACCAGTCCACGATCACGTTGTTGCGGCCGCTGATCGGCGTCACGCCGCCGGGGCAGCGCCGGGAGCTATAGCCCTTGGTGCCGCTGCGGAAGTTGGCGCAGGCGATGGCGTCCTTCAACGCGGTCTGCGAGCTGTATTCACCTTCGGACCGGCTGTACTGGCCATACAGGTCGTAGTTCCAGTTGGAGGTGATGTCGCCGCGGAAACCGGCCACGGCGCGGTAGTAATCCACCTTCACCGAGCTATCGACATAGGGGTTGAACGCCGTCGGGCTGAACAGCGCCGCACCGCGCCAGCCAGGGGCATAGGGGTCGAAGGCGAAGCCGCGGATCTCGTCGCCCAGTTGCAGACCGTCGCCCGGGTAACCGTTTTCGCCGTCGTTATAATCGTAATAGTAGTCGTAAACTTCGCCGAGGCCGAACTGGTAAACCTGCCCCGACGAGTTCACGAAGTTGTCGCGGCGGTTGAACAGCAGTTCGGTGTAGAACTCGATCCCGTCCGTCAGCTCGTAAGCAGCGTCCAGGTACAGGGTGTACAGGTTGGTCTGCGGGATGACGGTGTCGTTGTCCATCAGCGGGTGGTAACGGTTGGTCACCGCTGCCGAGGGGCCATCATAGCCCACGGGGAACCATCCGGCCGGAATGCCGATCTGGCCGGGCTGGGTGCGCGGGCCGGCGGCCGGGATGTAGTTGCCCAGATTGTCGTTGCCATAGCTGTACTGGAACAGCGTGGCCGCGCCGGTGCCATCGCTGCCCGGAATGTTGGAACCGCCCGGGGTGCCGAAATCGGCCAGCCCGTCACCGTCGAAGTCCTGGTAAGTGTAATCGTAGGTCCACACATGGCCCCAGGTGTTGCCGCTGTCCGAACCTTCGCAGGCGAAGCGGCCGGTGCGCGGATCGATCAGGTCGGCGCGGGTGGAGTAGGTCTCGTCGGTGAAGACGTAGTTTTCGCCGCAGCCCAGGTAATCGCGGTCACCGCGCGCCAGTTCGTTGCGGCGCACGTAGTTGGCGGCAACCAGGATGTGGCCACGGTCAAACGTCTTGCCCCAGGTGGCCGCAGCCGACCATTCCTCGCCGCCGGTGTCGAACGGGACGGAGCCGAAGAAATCGAATTCCACGCCATCGGTATCGCGGCGGGTGATCAGGTTGACCACGCCGGCGACCGCGTCCGAACCGTAGATCGAGGACGCGCCGTCCTTCAGAAGGTCCACCTGGCCCACGATGGACTGCGGCAGCACGTTGAGATCGAACGAGGAGACGCCCCCGCGGGTGCCGGACGGGCCGGCGCGGCGGCCGTTGAGCAGCACCAGGGTGCGTTCCGCGCCAAGGCCGCGCAGCGAGATGGTTTCCGCGCCCGTGCCGCCGTTGGTGAGGAAGTTGGAGGACAGCGCCGCGGTGATCTGGTCGGACCCTGCCGCGATGGGCGAGCCCTGCACCATGGCGGCGGTGCTGTTGAGGCCCTGGCGTGCCGACACTTCCGGGTCGATCACGGTCAGCGGGGAGGGGCTGGAGAATTCATCGCGGCGAATGCGCGAGCCGGTGACGAAGATCGTGCCGCTGTCGGCGCTGCTGCCATCGGCGGAGAGGACTTCCGAACCTTCCTCTTCCTGCGCGTTGGTGGTCAGGACCTGTTCGGCATCCTGCGCGAGCACCGGGTTGGCGGCCAGAATGACGGAAAGGGCGATAGGGGCGCTGGCCCCCTTAAGAGCGGATCGGAAATTCACAGATCATTCCCCATGTTGCGAATGGCCGCGTGGGCCAGACGTATGACCATTTCGTTGCGGCCCCATGCCCCCTTTGGCGGCGACCGCAATCTTGCGCATTGCAGCACGTTTGGTGCGCGAAGTGGAAACTGGTTTCAATTCCAATTATACTTTATCGCCCAATTGATTCTGGCCTGTGGCAGACAGGCCACAAATTGGTTGAATTGGTCGCAATCCACCCTAGGAGCGGGTGAAATAGAACAGGGTGAAGGGCATTTTGCGCAATGAAGATTGATTCCTCCATCGCCGCAGTTGTCACCGGCGGCGCCTCCGGGCTGGGCGAGGCGAGCGCGCGGGCACTGGCCGCCAAGGGCGCGAAAGTGGCGCTGTTCGACCTGAACGAGGAACGCGGCCGCGCGGTCGCAGCCGAGATTGGCGGCACCTTCTGCCGCGTGGACGTATCGGACGAGGAATCGGTGGACGCCGGCTTTGCCGCCGCGCGCGCCGCCCACGGGCAGGAGCGGGTCCTGGTCTGCTGCGCGGGCATCGGCACCATCGGCAAGATCGTGAAGCGTGACAAGGAAACGAGCGCGATCAGCCACCTGCCGGTCAAGCTGTTCCGCAAGACCCTGGAAGTAAACCTGCTCGGCACCTTCCAGTGCGTGGCCAAGGCCGCCGCCGGGATGATGGCGCTGGACGGGCTGGAAGATGGCGAGCGCGGCGCGATCGTCTGCACCGCCAGCGTGGCGGCGGTGGACGGGCAGATCGGGCAGGTCGCCTATTCCGCGTCCAAGGGCGGGGTCGTGGGCATGACCTTGCCGATCGCGCGCGATTTCATGTCCGAAGGGATTCGCATCAACACCATCCTGCCGGGCATCTTCAACACCCCGCTGCTGGCCGGCCTGCCGCAGAACGTGCAGGACGTGCTGGCCGCATCGGTCCCGTTCCCCAAGCGCCTGGGCAAGCCGGAAGAATACGCCAATCTCGTCATGACCATGGTCGAGAACGGCTATTTCAACGGTGAAACCGTGCGGCTTGACGGGGCCATCCGCATGCCGCCACGCTGACGGCGATTTGCGGGGGGAGGAAGCACAAATGGCAGGCTGGCATATCGGCGTCATCGGCGGGTCGGGCCTGTATGATCCGGGCGCGCTGGACGATGCGCAGGAAATCCCCGTTGCCTCGGCCTTCGGCGAACCGTCAGGCCCGGTCGTCACCGGCTGGCTGGGCGATGTGCGCTTCACCTTCATCGCCCGGCATGGTGCCGGTCACCGCCTGTCCCCCTCCCGCGTCAACTACCGCGCCAATATCGATGTGCTAAAGCGTTGCGGGGTGACGGACGTGCTGGCCATTTCCGCCATCGGCTCGCTGGCGGAAGACATGGTGCCGGGGCAGTTCGTGGCGGTGAACCAGCTGATTGACCGGACCACCGGGCGCGAACGCAGCTTTTTTGGCGATGGCATCGTTGCCCATGTCCCGCTGGCCGATCCGGTGTGTCCGCGCCTGTCCGCGCTGGCCGCCGATGCGGTGGAGGCGGCGGGCGGCCAGGTCCACCGGGGCGGCACCTACATCGCCATCGAAGGCCCGCAGTTCTCCACCCGCGCGGAAAGCCACATGCATCGCGCGCTGGGTGCCCACGTCATCGGCATGACCGCCATGCCCGAAGCGCGCCTCGCCCGTGAAGCGGAGCTGCCCTATGCGCTGCTGGGCATGGTCACCGATTACGATTGCTGGCGCGACGAGACGGCCGATGTCGATGTGACAGATATCATGGCGGTCATGCGGGCCAATGGCGACCTGGCCCGCACGGCGCTGGTGCAGTTGGCCCGGCTGCTGCCCGCCCAGCGGGAGGCGAGCCCGATCGATACGGTGCTGGACCATGCCATCATCACGCCGCGTGATTGCTGGACCCCGGCGGCCGCGGCGCGGCTGGATGCCGTCGCCGGACGGCTGACGGGCAGTGCCGTGGAGGGCGCGCGCCATGCGTAATCAGCCAGCCACGATCCGCTTGCCCTTAAGGACCTTCCCTGAATAGCTTGCAATGTCGCGATCTCTGGAACAGAGTTGTTACCTATGAAACCTACCGCGCCACTCTCCAAGTTCCTTCCCTACCAGCTTTCGATCACGTCCAACGCGGTCAGCGGGCGGATCGCCCAGGAGTATCGCCAGCATTTCGGCCTCAGCGTGCCGGAATGGCGGGTGATGGCGGTCCTGGGAGATTCCGGGGCGCTGACCCAGCGCGATCTGACCCAGCGCACGCTGATGGACAAGGTTGCCGTCAACCGCGCCTGCAAGGTGCTGGAGGAACGCGGGCTTGCCGTGCGCACTCCCAACGAGGAAGACGGCCGTTCGCACCATCTCGACCTGACCGAAGCCGGCCACGCGATGCATGACCAGATCATGCCGCTGGCGCGCGATATGGAGCAGCGGGTCTTTGCCGGCTTCTCGCCGGAGGAGCTGGCCCAGTTCCGCAGCCTGCTGGACCGGGTGCGCGCACAGGTGAAGGATCTCGATAGCGACGCGATCGACAGCGGCAACTTCGGCGTCAGCTGATCTGCGCTTCAGGTTGCGGTGAACGCGAAAAAGAGGCCCCGCAGCGTGATGCTGCGGGGCCTCTTTTTCGTATGCTTCGCTGTGCCGGGCCTCAGCCGGATGACCCGCCGATCCCGCCGCTGAAGGCATCGGCGATGGAACAGGCCGCCGGGCCAAGGATGACCACGAACAGCACCGGCAGGATGAACAGGATCAGCGGCACGGTCATGATGGCGGGCAGTCGGGCGGCCTTTTCCTCGGCCCGCATCATGCGTTCGTTGCGGAATTCGGCGGACAGCACGCGCAGCGCGGATGCCAGCGGGGTGCCGTAGCGTTCGGTCTGGATCATCGTGGTCACCACGCCGCGCACGGCATCCAGGTCCACACGGTAGGCCAGGTTCTCGAAGGCCTGGCGCCGTTCGGTCAGGAACGAGAGTTCGATGGCGGTGAGCGCGAATTCCTCGCCCAGTTCGGGGTAGGCGCGGCCCAGTTCGCGGCTGACGCGGTTGAACGCGGCGTCCACCGTCAGGCCCGCCTCGGCGCAGATGACGAGCAGGTCGAGCGCGTCCGGCAGCCCCTTCTGGATCTGCTTGCTGCGCTTGTTGGACATGTTCTTGAGGTAGACTTCCGGCCCCTTGTACCCGCCGACGACGAGCGCGGCGAAAGCCATGAACCGCTTCAGGCTGCCCCAATCGGGGAACATGTCCGTCCAGTACAGGCACACCACGCCGATCAGCCCCAGCACCGCCGGCAGCACCATGCGCGCAAACAGCACGACAACGGCCAGTTCCTTGTTGCGGATGCCGGCCTGGGCCAGCTTCTGCTGGATGAGCTTGACCTGGCTTTCCTGAAGGACCTTCATGCCCTCCATGGCTTCCTTCATCCGGTCGGTCGTTTCCGTGCGCCGCACCAGGCTCTGGCGCTTCCTGGAACTGGACGTGATCATGCCCGTCTTCAGCTCTGCCCGGCGGGCGTTGAGCTGCTTGACGCGCTTGGCCATGGGGTCCTTCACGGTGATCGCGGCATAGATCGCCAGCATCACGGCGGTGGCGGCAATGCCCGCCAGGATGGTGCCGACGAGGATGACGTCGACGCCGAGGAGGGTGGGTCCGGTTGCGGGGCTCATGATTGCTGGCCTTCCTCGCTCAAATTTCGAAACTGACCATCTTGGCCATGATGAAGGCGCCGATCGACATCCAAACCATGCCGCCAAGGCCGGCCACCATCAGACGCTCGTCCACGAAGAAGTCGCCCACGTATTCCGGGTTCACCCAGGAAATCATGCCGAACACGGCAAACGGCAGCACGCCCACGATGTAGGCGGATGCCTTCGATTCCGAGCTCATCGCCTTGATCTTCAGCTTCATCTGCGCGCGCTTGCGCAGCACGTCGGCCAGGTTGGACAGCGTCTCGGCCAGGTTGCCCCCGGTCTCGCGCTGGATGGCCAGGGTGATGACGAAGAACTGGAACTCGGCCGTGGCCAGTTTGTTGGCGGTTTCCTGCAGCGCATCTTCCATCGTGCGCCCGATCTTCATGCGCTCCACCACGGAGCGGAATTCGCTGCCCACGGGGCCGGGTACTTCGCTGGCCACGATGCCCAGCGTCTCGCCCACGGGCAGACCGGAACGCAGGCCGCGCACCAGCAGTTCGATGCCGTCGGGAAAGCGCGCGGTGAACTGGTTGACGCGGCGGTTCACCAGGTAGCCCACCACCATGTGCGGCAGGCCCCCGCCCACCAGCGCACCGGCCATCAGGCCCAGCAGCGGCGCACCGGTGTTGATGAAGACCAGCAGGGCCACGGCCAGGGCAAGGCCCAGCGAGGCGTACAGGTATTGCGAGACGGTCCACTTGCGCCCGGTGCGTTCCAGCCGCAGCGCCAGGGCTTCGGTGCGCGACTTGGCGCCGTTGGTGGAATAGGCCTTCGGCTTGCGGGCCGCGATCGCCTTCTTGAGCTGCGATTCCACGCGGTCCTTTGTGCTTTCCGAGTGGCGATAGCGCAGCGATTGCAGCCGGCGCTGGCTTTCCTTGCTCGTGGACGGACCGGCCACCATCACCCAGCCGATGACCATCAGGGCCAAGAAGCCGGCAGCGACGATGATTAACGGCAAAATGGGCATTGGTCCCTCGCGATCTCGGTGTTCATTTCAGGCCGCCGGGCCGGCTCCCCGCCGCGCGGGCGGGGAACCGGCAGGCCTTTATTCCACGGGCGCCAGCGCCTGCCCCTTGGCGGGCTTCTTGGACAGCAGGCTCTTGAGATCGAGCTTGCCCAGCAGCGACGTCTGCTTGCTCTTGTTCATGGCCTCCGCGCCTTCCTCGGTCACGGAACCGATCACCGCGCTGGCAATGTCGCGCATCACCTGGGCCGCCTTGGACGCCTTGCTGGCTTCGGCAAAGGTCTGGCCCAGCTTGGCGGCGTTGACGGCGGCCTTCGGATCGTAGGGGATCATGAAGTTGATCTTGCGTTCGATCGATGCCTCGAAGTCGGCCTTGCCGATTTCGGTCTGCCCCTGCGGCAGCTTGTTGCACACGATGATCGGCTGGGCCTTGGGCGCATTGGCTTTCAGCCACGAGAGGATGCGGATGGTGTCGCGGGCGGAAGCCAGCGTCAGTTCGGTCACCAGCGTCACCGCGTTCACTTCCGCCAGCAGGTGCGGGAAGTTGATCAGCATGTTGCGCGGCAGGTCGATCACCGTCATCTCGAAGCTCTGCCGGAATTCCTCGCCGAGCTGGAGGAAGGCGTTGCCATCCGTCATCAGCGGGGAATTGATCGGCGCTTCGGCCGACATGATGGCCAGCCGGTCATTGGCGCGTACCATGGCGCGTTCGATGAACAGCGTGTCGATGCGGCTGGGGTTCTCGATCGCGTCGGTCAGGCCGCGGCCCGGCTCCAGGTCCAGGGCCAGCGCCCCGGTGCCAAAGTGCACGTCAAGGTCCAGCAGGGCGGTGGAACGGTTGTGTTCCATCGAGAACAGCCAGGCCAGCGACGTGGCCAGCGTGGAGGAGCCCACGCCGCCGCGGGTGCCCACGATCGCGGTGGAGATGTGCTGCTTCTCGCCGCCGCCATCGGAATGGCGGGGGGAGGAGAACACCGCCTGCGCGCTGGTCAGCGCGTCACGCAGCTGGCCGGCGGACAGCGGCTTCAGCAGGTAATCGTGGATGCCGCTGGACAGCAGGTCGCGGTACAGGCGCACGTCGTTGACCATGCCCACCGCGATCACCACGGTGCCCGGTTCGCACACTTCCGCCAGGGCGTTGATGTCGTTCAGCGGGTCGCCGCTTTCGGACAGGTCCACCAGCAGGATTGCCGGGCTGGCGGAGATGGACAGGGACTGGACCGCGTTACGCAGGCCCCCCTTGTTGCACTTCTCCGGCTGCCAGCCCAGTTCGATCGCCACGGGACGAACGACATCGAGCGCAGCATCGTCGCAGATAAATGCGGCAAACGGATCGCGATTGTCCATTCCGCCTGCTTTCCACGGTGCGGTCATCGTCTTAGCTCCCTGTTTCCTGGCTGGATTCTGTGGTGAGGCCGGCAGCCCCGGTGGGCGGCGCCTCGCGGTAGGTCCGGATGGCGCGGGTGGAGCTCATCACCACCGTGTTGCCAGTACCCCGGGCGCCTTCCAGCAGGTGTTCCGGATTGGCGACCATGGCCGCCATGTTGGCGTTGATCGAACAGCCGAAGCCGGGCGAGGTGTCGTTGCCCAGGTTGCCCGCCTGCTGGTTCGACCAGTTGGGACAGCCCGGCACGTGGGCCATGGAGCGGGTGACGACCACGCGCACGCGGCCCGGATCGACAAAGCCCACCGTCACCGGGGCACCGTTCTCGATCAGCAGGCCGAAGCGGCTGGCCACGGCGGCCACGTCTTCACGCACGGCGGCGCTGGCCATCGGGTCATCAATGGTAATGCGGTCGCCATAGCCAAGGTCCAGCGTCTCGAACCAGTCGTTCAGGCGCGCCTGTTCCGGCACGGCGAGGCCACTGGCGCCGGCCAGCAGGTCCAGCGTCATGTTGGTGCGCTGGACAACCGGCTGGTTGACGCTTTCCAGGCCGCGGTTGGCCTGCGGCGACGTGGTGCTGCAGGCGCCCAGCACTGAAACCAGCGAGAGGGCGGCGAGGGTGGCGGCTTTGCGGGTCATGCTCTTGGTCATTGCTCTCACCTCTCTCATCAGTTCAGGCTGAAGCCGGGGTTGGCGGCATCGGCGGTCTGCGGGGCGGCGCCCTGCGGTTCGCCGCCGGCCAGCGTTTCAGCCGACTGGTCGATCAGGCTGACCGACGGGTTGCCCGTGGCTTCCTCAGCCGCGCGCGGCATCGGCCGGCGGGCACCGCTCACGCCATTGTGTTCGCGGTTGAGCAGGAACTGTTCGGCCGCCGTCGCATTGGCATAGCCATCGGTCGGCAGGGCGATGTCGCGGTCATTGACCGGTTCGACCAGGTACGGCGTGACCACGATCACCAGCTCGGTTTCGCCGCGCCGGAAATCGGTGGAGCGGAACAGGTTGCCCAGGATCGGGATTTCACCCAGTCCCGGCGCGCGGTCGATGTTGTTGGACGAATTGTTGCTCAGCAGGCCGGCGATCATGAAGCTCTGGCCGGAACCCAGCTCCACGGTGGTTTCCGCGCGGCGGATGGTCAGCGCCGGGACCTGGAAGCCGTTGAGCGTCACGGCGCCCTGGCTCGAGAGTTCCGACACTTCCGGACGCACACGGATCGAGATACGGCCATTGGCCAGCACCGTGGGGGTGTAGGCCAGGCTGACGCCGTAGTTCTTGTATTCGATCGTGGTGGTGCCCAGGCCCTGGCTCAGCGGGATCGGGAATTCGCCACCGGCAAGGAACGAGGCGGTTTCGCCGGACAGCGCGGTAAGGTTGGGCTGCGACAGCGTGGTGACCATGCCTTCGCGTTCGGCGAGGTCCAGGGCGCCTTGCAGGTCCAGCCCCAGGAAACGGCCCATGCCGCTGATGGTGGTGCCGCCGCTCCGCGGAAGATAAACGCCGTCCGCATTCGGCAGACGACCGGTGCCAACGCCGAACTGGAACCCGCCGGTGGTGTCCTGCGAGAGCAGGTTGGCGCCCAGCGTACGCACCAGCGAACGGCTGACTTCGGCAAAACGCACCCGCAGGTTCACCTGCAGCGGAGTTGCCATGCGCAGGCGGGAAACCACGTTGGCATCGTCACCCACGAAGGCGGCCACCAGCCGTTCGGCTTCGGCGGCATCTTCGGGTGCAGCCACGGTGCCGGTCAGCAGCACGGTGTTGGTGCCCATGGTGGCCACCTGGATGCTGTTTTCCGGCATCGCCATGGCCAGCATTTCGCTGACGCTGCCGATGTTGGAGCCGACGCGCACGTTGGCCGACCAGATGATGTCGCCCGCCGCGTTGCTGGCATAGATGGTGGTTTCCCCGCCCGCCTTGCCCATCACGAACAGCTGGCGCTGCGATTTCACCTGCACATCGGCGATGGTGTCGTTGGCCACGAAGATATCGGCCATGTTGGCAGGCACGGTAACCAGTTCGCCGCGACCGATCGACAGGACGAGGTCCTGCGAGGGGCTGACAACGGACTGGGCGTGGGCCGGGCCGGCCGGCACGATGGCCAGCGGGGCCAGGGCGCAGGCGACAGTCAGCGCGGTCTTGATCAGGCGGCTTTGCATGGTCTTGCCCCTAGAATTGGATCCGGTGGGATGGGCGAAAGGGAATGCCGGGTTGCTGTTGGTCATGGCCATGTCCTCAGCGGGTGCCGGTCTGCGCCGAGCGGATTCCCGAGGGAGTCCGGTCAAGGATGGCGCCGGAACCGCGCAGCACGGATTCCTCGGTCGTCTGCTGGCCACGGGTCACGCGGACGGTGGGACCGGCCGGACGGACCGGACCAGCGGGGGCGCCGGCGAAGACCGGACCGGCGGGGGCCGGAGCCATTGCCGGGGCAGCGCCCTGCGCGGGCATCGAGCGGCGCTGGAAGCGCGACACGTCAGCCCCGATTACATAGCTGGAGCTGACATCGCGCGGGCGGGCGACCGCCTGGCGCAGGATGCGCTCTTCCTCGGCCGCGGTGGCGTTGCCGGGCACTTCCACCTCGCCCGAGGCGATGGCGCGTTCCAGTTCGGCCTGGTTGTCCGCGATCGAGCGCAGCGTGAGGCTGAGCGTGCCGATGGTTTCGGCGACCGCGATCTTTTCGGCAATGCGCGGGGTCACTTCCAGCGTCACCGAGCGGAAGGCGCGGACGACGGTGCGGCCGTCTTCGGTGGTTTCGGTCTCGGTCGACTGGTCGGTGGCCAGCACGCGCAGGTTGGACAGGATGGTTTCGGTGGTGCGCAGGCCCACCGTTTCCTGGCCTTCCACGGTCTGGGTCAGCAGCAGGTCCACCCGGTCACCCGGGAACACGAAGCCGCCCACACCGGTGCGGGCGGAAACGGAGATGGTGACGGCGCGCATGCCCGGCCCCAGCGCCGCGGCCAGGAAGCCGCGATCGCCCGGAGCGACGAGCGAGCCTTGCGTTACCGGCTCGCCCGCGGCGATCGGCAGGCGCACCACGGTGCCCATCAGCTGCTCCATGTTGGCTTCGCCATCGATGAAGTAGGCGTCCTGCACCAGTTCCTGCGGCCACAGCTGGTAGGCGACGGCATCGGCGGTCACGATGGTGCCGGCCGGCAGGCTGCGCTTGGCCACCAGGACCTTGGGGCCCTGCGGTTCGGTCTGGGCGGCGGTCGCTTCGGGAGCGGCAGCGCCGGCAAACATGCTCCGCGCGGCAAGGGCCGTGCCGATCGCGATGACCAGCGCCCCTACCAGCAGAATGAGCTTCTTCTTGTCCATGGTGCGTCAAGCCCCCTTAGTGTTCCGTCGCGGAAAGTCCGTTCCGCTTAGGCCTTCAGTGGTTAAAATGAGGTTTCATCCGGCAATTCCCTGCAGGGCGGATGCCGGAACGTAGAAACTGGCGATCACCCACAGCCCGGCTGCGGCAATGGCCACGCCGTAGGGAATGGCGATCTTGTCGCGCTGGCGGCGGATCACGTGCCAGCCGCCGAAGCCCAGGGTCAGCACGCCGCCAACCAGCGCCATCATCACGATCAGCGAAAGGAAGTGGGCCGGGGCGATCCACAGGGCCAGGGCCGTCAGCAGCTTCACATCGCCGCCGCCCATCGCCTTGAGGGCGAACAGCACCGACAGCACGGCAAAGGTGGCCAGCGCCACGCCGATCTGCATGGCCACGCCCGGCCACAGGTCCAGCCCGCTGGCATACCAGAACAGCGGCGCGCCAAGCGCGATGGCCCCGTTCAGCCAGTTGGCGATCCGGCGGGATTTCAAGTCGGTAAACGCGGCGGTAAGCAAGGCAATTGCCAGTGCGCCGAGCATTACGTACTTGAATGGTTCATCAAACATTGCGTTTCCCCGTAAGGATCACCCTCACGGTTCGCAGTGCTACCAACGATCACTTACCAAATAGTAACCACGGGCAGGAGGGCGGTATTCAGCAAGACAGGACTGCCCGCCTGCCGGAGTTCGATCCGCGCAGCATTCCTCCCGGCGCGCAGGAGGGATTTTGGCACGCGCCCGACGGCCAGCCGATCCGCCTGATTGCCTGGCCGCCGCCCGCCGGCGGCGGGGTGCGCGGCTCGCTGCTGTTCTTTCCCGGCCGGGGGGACTGCTACGAAAAATACCTCGAAACGCTGGAGCACTGGCGGCGGCAGGGCTGGCAGGTGACGGCGATGGACTGGCGCGGCCAGGCCTTTTCCGGCCGGCTGGGTGCAGATGGCGTTACCGGGCATATCAGTGATTTTGCGCAGTGGACGGCGGACCTGGCGGCGTTCTGGCCGCAGTGGACCGCCGCCCAGCCGGGGCCGTATGTCCTTGCCGGCCATTCGATGGGCGGCCACCTGGTGCTGCGCGCGGCGGCGGAGGGCGGGCTGGTCCCCCCACCGGCGGCGCTGGTCCTGTCCGCCCCGATGCTTGGCACCCACCCGGAATGGCTGCCCAACGGGCTGCAACGCCTGGCGGCGCGGGTGATGGGGCTGATCGGTGACCGGCGGCGACCGGCGTGGAAATGGAGCGAGAAGCCCGGCCAGCTTCCCGCCGACCGGCAGGAACTGCTCACCCACGATGACCGGCGCTACCGCGACGAGGTGTTCTGGCGCGATGCCCGGCCGGAACTGGCGATGGGTCCGGGCAGCTGGGGCTGGGTGGAGGCGGCCGCCCGTTCCATGCAGATGCTTGCCCGCCCGGCCACCCTGGCGCGGGTGAAGGTGCCGGTGTTCCTGCTGGCCACCAGTGCCGACCGGCTGGTTTCGATCAGGGCCATTCGCCACGCCGTGCGGTTGCTGCCCGATGTGACCTATATGGAACTGGGCGAGGAAGCCGCGCACGAGATACTGCGCGAGGCCGATCCGGTGCGGGGAGCCGCGCTGGCGGCGATCGATGCCTTTCTTGACCGGATTGCCCCGGACCAGGGGGCAGTGGACTCCTGCCGCGACGGGACGCATGGCCACCGGAGTGACTGAGCGATTCGACATTGCCGTGATCGGTGCCGGCATGGCCGGGGCCAGCATTGCCGCCGAACTGGCGCCGCACGCGCGGGTGCTGATCGCGGAGGGTGAACGCCAGCCGGGTTATCACACCACCGGCCGTTCTGCCGCCTTCTGGGAACAATGCTACGGCGGGCCGGGCGTGGTGCCGCTGACGCTGGCATCGGGTGCCTGGCTGCGGGGCAACGGCTTCCTGCATCCGCGCGGCGCGCTGTACGTGGCGCGGGACGGGCAGGTTGGCGAGCTTGACGCGTTCGAGCGCACCTTTGCCGGTACGGGCGTCACCATCCAGCGGGTGGGCCGGGGGGAGATGGAAGGCATGGTCCCCGGCCTGCGCCCCGGCTGGAACCACGCGATAACCGAACCCGATTGCGCCGATATCGACGTTGCCGCGCTGCACCAGCATTACCTTGCCGCCGCGCGCCGGGCGGGGGCCGAGATCAGGACCGCCTACCGGCTGGAACGGGCGGGCACGCGCTGGCTGCTCTCCTTCGCCAATGGCGAGCAGGTCGAGGCCGATGCCGTGGTCAACGCCGCCGGTGCCTGGGCGGACGAAGTGGCGGGCATGGCCGGGGCCGCTCCGCTGGGCATCACCCCCTATCGCCGCACCATTGCCCAGCTACGCACCGATCCGCCGGTACCTGCCGCCCTGCCGCTGGTGCTGGGGATCGACGGCAGCTTCTATTTCAAGCCGGAGAACGGCAGGCTGTGGCTCAGCCCGCATGACGAAACACCCAGCCCGGCGGTGGACGTGGCGGCGGAGGAACTGGACGTGGCGCTGGCGATCGACCGGTTCGAACAGGTGGTGGACTGGCGCATCGCGGCGCTGGAACGCAAGTGGGCCGGCCTGCGCAGTTTCGCGCCGGACCGGCTGCCGGTCTATGGCTGGGACACGCGCTGTGCCGGGTTCTTCTGGTTTGCCGGGCAGGGCGGCTTCGGTATCCAGACCGCGCCGGCCGCAGCTCGTCTGGCCGCGCAGGTGCTGCTGGGCCGGGGGCCGGACGCGATGACAGCGGCCATCGATCCGGCTGTTTACTCGCCAGCACGCTTTGGCTAGCCTTTGTTTTGCAAGGTTAACCTTTGCCTTGCGGCTTCGATGGAGGTTTGCCCATGGCGCACCAGTTCAAGATCAGGAAGAACAAGGCCGGCGAGTTCGTCGCCTACTTCGTCTACAATTCCGAAACCATCTTCTGGACCGAAGGCTATTCCTCGAAGGCGAGCGCCAAGAACGCCATCGAATCGATCAGGAAGAACGGTCCGGGCGCGGAGATTATTGACGAAACCGCGGACTGAACGCGCCGGCTGATTGGCCGGATTCAGGGTCGGCTGGCGGCGGCCTGCGCCTGCGCGGCCAGGCTGGCCAGCTGGTCGACCCGTTCGTTTTCGGGGTGCCCGTCGTGCCCTTTCACCCATTGCCAAGTGATCTTGTGCCGCGCGGCTGCGGCCACGAGCTGTTCCCACAGGTCGCGGTTCTTCACCGGATCCTTGCTGGCATTGACCCAGCCGCGTTTCTGCCAGCCGAAGATCCACTTGGTCATCCCGTCGATGACGTAGCGGCTGTCGGTATGGAGCACGACCTCGCACGGCGCGGTGAGGGCTTGCAGCGCCACCAGCACGGCGGTCATCTCCATGCGGTTGTTGGTCGTCTCCGGCTCCCCGCCGGACAGCTCCTTCTCGTGCCGCCCCATCCGCAGCAGCACGCCCCAGCCGCCGGGGCCGGGGTTGCCCTTGCAGGCACCATCGGTGAAAATCTCCACGCGCTTCATGGGCGGGTGAACAGCGCGTCCCCCTGGGCGCGGTAGAAATCCAGCCGCCGCACGAAAGCCATCGGGTCCTTGCGCGCCACCAGGGCGTCGGCCGGAGTATCCAGCCAGTCCTGCGCGCGGCTGGAAATGAAGCGCAGGCACGCCCCCTGCGCCAGCACGGGCATGGCAGCGCGTTCCGCCGGGTCCAGCACGCGCACGCTTTCATACCCTTCGATCAGCGCCGCGCCCACTTCGGGGGCATAGTGGCGGCCCGTGCCATCGAACGCCCAGGCGGCATGGGTCACGGCAAGGTCGTAAGCCATGGCATCGTTGCAGGCGAAGTAGAAATCGATCAGCGCGGATACGCTGTCGCCCAGCATCAGCACGTTGTCGGGAAACAGGTCGGAATGGATCACCGATTGCGGCAGGCCGGCGGGCCAGCGCCCGGCAAGCTCGGCCGCCGCGCCAATCACGCGCGGCAGGTCGGCATCGATCCCGGCGAGCGCATCGGCCCCGCAATCGGCCAGCACGCGGGCCGAGGTGGCGATGCCCAGGTCATTGGTCCGGTGGCGGAGGAACCTTGCCGCTGCTTCGTGCATCTGCGCCAGCACCCGGCCCACCGCGCGGGCCTGGGCCGGGCTGGGCCGGTCCAGCGAGATGCCGGGCAGGAATTCGATCAGCGCAACGGCCTTTTCCCCGATCATGCGGAAGCTGGCCCCCGCGCGATCGTGAATGGTGCGCGGCACCGGGCAGCCGTTGGCGGCGAGGTGATCCAGCAGGTCAAGGAAGAACGGCAGGTCCGCCAGGTCGATCCGCCGCTCGTACATGGTGAGGATGTAACGCGCGCCCGCACCGTCCCGGCCGCGCGTGTCCACCAGCCAATTGGAATTGGACACGCCTTCGGCAATGCCCTTGGCCGAAACCAGTTCGCCCACGTCATAGCAGGCGATCAGCGCGGCCAGTTCGTCCGCCGTCAACTGGGTGTAGACTGCCACGGGATGCCTACTCGGTCAGCTGGCGGGGCAGCTTGAAGACCATGCTTTCTTCCGTGGTCTTGACCTCGCGCGGTTCCACCTGGCGCCACTGGCCCAGCCGTTCGATCACTTCGCGCACCAGCGACTCCGGGGCGGAGGCCCCCGCGGTCAGGCCCACGCAGCCGACCCCTTCCAGCCACGCGGGATCGATCTCGGTCGCGCGCTGGATGAGGCGGGCGGGGGTGCCAAAGCGTTCCGCCACTTCCACCAGCCGCAGCGAATTGGAAGAATTAGGCGCGCCGATCACCAGCACCAGGTCTGCCTGGGGGGCGATTTCCTTCACCGCCGCCTGCCGGTTGGACGTGGCATAGCAGATGTCTTCCGCCTTGGGCGCCACGATCTGCGGGAAACGGGCTTCCAGCGCGGCGATGATCTGCGCCGTATCGTCCACGGAAAGCGTGGTCTGCGTCAGGTAGGACAGCGCCGCGCCTTCGGGGAAATGGAGGGTGTCAACATCCTCCACCGTTTCCACCAGCGTCATCGTGCCTTGCGGCACCTGGCCGAAGGTACCGATCACTTCCGGGTGGCCCTTGTGGCCGATGAACAGGATGTGCCGCCCGGCTTCGATCTGCCGTTCCGCCTGGCGGTGGACCTTGCTGACCAGCGGGCAGGTGGCATCGACATAGATCATCTGCCGCCGCTCGGCCTCGGCCGGCACGCTCTTGGGCACGCCGTGGGCGGAAAAGACCACCGGCACGCCTTCGGGCACTTCGTCCAGTTCCTCCACGAACACCGCGCCCTTGGCCTTCAGCCCATCCACCACGAAGCGGTTGTGGACGATCTCGTGCCGCACGTAGACCGGCGCGCCATAGCGCTCCAGCGCCCGCTCCACGATCTCGATCGCGCGGTCCACGCCGGCACAGAAACCGCGCGGCGCGGCGATGAGCAGGGTCAGCGGCGGCATGGCGCCAGCGGGGGCCGGAGCCGCATCGGCGGCGGGATCGGGAAAGGGGGCGTTCATATCGCTGCCACTAGCGGTTGTTCCCCGCCTGCGAAAGGGGTAGGGGCTGATCCACGTGAAGGACAAGGACCGGTAATGGGATTTCGTTTGGGCATGTTTGCCGTGGTGGTTGCCGCCGCGGGTCTCGCCGGATGCAAGAGCCAGGGTGACCTGGTGATCCAGGAAAACGTGGGCATCACGGCCCTGCGCTCCACGTGCCCGGCAGTGGGCATTCCCGATCATACCGGTGATGTCACCCTGTTCAGCCAGCCCGGCGTGCAGACGGCCGATGCGCTGGACGTGACCGCCACCATCACCAACGTCCGTTCCACCTGCGATGATTCGGGGGCGGAAGTCGTGTCCAATGCCACCTTTGAGGTGCAGGCCACGCGCCGCGACACGTCCGGCGCGCGCACGGTGACGCTGCCCTATTTCGCCTCCGTCCTGCGCGGGGGGGATTCGGTGGTGTCCAAGCGGCTGGGCACGGTCACGCTGACCTTTGCCGATGGCGAGGCCCGCGCCTCCGCCGCCGGCACGGCCGGGGCGGTGGTCAACAAGGCCGAAGCCAGCCTGCCGCCGGAAATCCGCCAGCGCCTCGAACGCACGCGCCGCGCGGGCGATGCCGATGCCGCTGTCGACCCGATGAGCACGCCTGAAGTGCGCGCCGCCCTGGCCCGCGCCACGTTCGAGCTGCTGATCGGCTTCCAGCTGACCGAAGACCAGCTGGCCTATAACGCGACCAGGTAAGGGCTACCCGCCAAGCCGTCCTTCCGTTTGGCGCGCAAACCGGCTAACGGCGCGCCATGTCCGAGACGAACACCCTGTACGCCGCCTTTGCGGCCAAGATCGACGCCGTGCTCACCGCGCTGGAAGCGGAGGGCGCTTTGCCCGCCGGCCTGTCCCGCGCCAATGTCAGCGTGGAGCCGCCGCGCGACCCGGCGCATGGGGACCTGGCCACCAACGCCGCGATGGTGCTGGCCAAGCCCGCCGGCACCAATCCGCGCGCATTGGCGGAGCTGATCGCAGGCAAGCTCTCTGCCGATCCGCAGGTGACCAGCGCCGAAATTGCCGGCCCCGGCTTCATCAACCTGCGGCTTGCGCCGTCTGCATGGCTGGCGGAACTGGCCGCCATTGCCGGCGCAAATGGCGATTACGGCCGCTCCACCATGGGGCAGGGCCGCCGGGTCAACGTGGAATACGTTTCCGCCAACCCCACCGGCCCCATGCACATGGGCCATTGCCGCGGCGCGGTGGTGGGCGATGCGCTGGCCGCCCTGCTGGAATATGCCGGCAACACCGTGATCCGCGAATACTACGTCAACGATGCGGGCAGCCAGGTCGATACGCTCGCCCGCAGCGCGCACCTGCGTTACCGCGAGGCGCTGGGCGAGGAGATCGGCGAGATTCCGCCGGGCATGTATCCGGGCGATTACCTCGTCCCCGTGGGCCGGCGGCTGGCGGACAAGTTCGGCAACCAGTACGTCGGCCAGCCGGAAGACGCATGGCTTGCCCTGTTCAAGGCTGAAGCCGTGGCCGCGATGATGGACCAGATCCGCGCCGACCTGGCGCTGCTGGGCATCAAGCACGATGTGTTCTCGTCCGAGGCGGAACTGCAGGCCGCCGGCAAGCCGGAAGAAGCTGAAAAGTGGCTGCGCGCGCATGACCTTGTTTATGATGGCGTGCTGGAACAGCCCAAGGGCAAGGTGCTGGACGATTGGGAGCCGGTCGCCCTGCCGCTGTTCCGAAGCACGAAGTTTGGCGACGATCAGGACCGCCCGATCCGCAAGAGCGACGGCAAGTGGACCTATTTCGGCGCCGACCTTGCCTATCACATGCAGAAGGCCGAGGGCGCGGACGAGCTGATCGACATCTGGGGCGCGGACCATGCTGGCACGGTCAAGCGCATCAAGGCCGCCGTCGCCGCCCTGTCCGAAGGGCAGGGCAAGGCGATTCCGTTCGACGTCAAGCTGGTGCAGATGGTGCAGCTGCTGCGCAATGGCGAACCGGCCAAGATGTCCAAGCGCAGCGGCAACTTCGTCACCATTGCCGACATGGTGGAGGAAGTGGGCAAGGACGTGGTGCGCTTCACCATGCTGGCCCGCAAGCCCGATGCACAGATGGATTTCGACTTTGCCAAGGTGGTGGAAACCAGCAAGGACAACCCCGTCTTCTACGTGCAGTACGCCCATGCGCGTATCTGTTCCATCCTGCGCAAGGCGGCGGCGGAAGGCCTGGCCCCGGCGGCGGACCACCTGGACCTGCTGACGGCCGATGACCTTACCCTGATCAAGCAGGCCGCCCAGTTCCCGCGCGAGGTGGAAGCCGCCGCACGGGCGCGCGAACCGCACCGCATCGCCTTCTATCTCTATGACCTTGCCGCCGCGTTCCATGCCTTCTGGAACCTTGGCAATGACAACCCGGCAATGCGCATCATCGTGGCACAGCAGGGCGATCTCACGGCCGCGAGGCTTTTCCTCAGCCAGCAAATCGGGCAAGTCATCCGCAACGGGCTCGCCATTCTGGGCGTGGAGGCGGTTGAGGAGCTGTAAGGGGATGAACTGGCCGGGTAGCGGTTTGGGCAACGGTGCCGGCAACGGCGGCGCGGGTGAAGGCCCGGCGGTTGCATTCGTCCCTGACGAACAGCTCAGGCTGACCGGTGATGACGATACGCTGCCCTGGCTCGCCTCCGATGACGACGACGAGGAGCCTGAAGGCGGCACGGATTACCGCCTCCTGGTCTTCGCGGCCGCGGCTCTGCTGGCGCTCGGCGGCATCCTGTGGGCCGCCAACAGCTTCCTGGCCGATAATGACGACGGCGGGCTAGTGGCCGATGGCAGCACGATCGAGGCTCCGGAAGGCGATTACAAGCAGCGTCCCGCCAACCCCGGCGGGCAGGACGTGGCCGGCACGGGCGACCTCAGCTACGAGGTGGGCGAAGGCATCTCCCGCGAAGGACAGATCGGCGGGAGCGAGCCCCTGCCTGCGCCAACGGCCGAACCGGCGCAGTCCGGCACCCCTGCCACCACTGCATCGGGTGCGGCCCCGGTCCCGGCCACCGGCGGCGTGGGCGTGCAGGTCGGCGCGTTCCAGACGCGTGCCAGCGCCGAGGCTGGCTGGACCCAGCTCACCTCGCGCCACGAAGTGCTGCAAGGCGTGGGCCACCGCATCATCGAAGGCAGGGCGGACAGCGGCACGATCTTCCGCCTGCAGGCCGTGGCGGCAGATGTGGCGGCGGCGGAAACGCTGTGCAGCGCCATCCGCAACGGTGGGGGGGATTGCCAGGTCAAGCGGTGAGGCGGGCCGCGGCGCGCGCTGTCCGCCGGGCTGTCCACATGATCACCGCGCCCGGTGCTTGAAGCGCGCGGGCTTTCCTGCAAGCCTGCTGCGACCATGACCCCTGCGATCTTCGGCCTTTCCGGACTTGTCTTGACCGATGCAGAGCGCGCCTTCTTCCGCGAGGCGGATCCGGCGGGCTACATCCTGTTCGGGCGCAATATTGAAAGCCGCGAGCAGTTGCGCGCCCTGACCGACAGCCTGCGCGCCATTCACGGGCGCGAGCGCCTTCTCATCACCATCGACCAGGAAGGCGGCCGGGTGCAGCGGATGAAGGCGCCGCACTGGCCGGCCTATCCGGCAGGGGCCGCGTTTGATGTCCTGTTCGACGTCGCCCCCGCCAGCGCGATAGAGGCGGCCCGCGCCAACGCTCACGCGCTGGGGCTGGATCTGGCGGAAGTGGGCGTGACCATGACCCATGCCCCGGTGCTCGACGTACGCCAGCCGGGCGCGCATGACGTGATCGGGGACCGGGCTCTGGGCGCCGAACCCTTGCGCGTGGCGGCGCTGGGCCGCGCGGTGCTGGATGGCCTCGCGCGCGCCGGGGTGGCGGGCACGATCAAGCACATGCCCGGACATGGGCGGTCGCTGGTGGATACCCACAAGGCCCTGCCCACGGTGACGGCGAGTGCCGAGGAACTGGAGTGGGACCTGGCCCCGTTCAATGCGCTGGCCCATGCGCCTGCGGGGATGACCGGACACCTGGTGTTCACCGCCTGGGATGCCGAGAACCCGGCCACCCTCTCGCCCTTCGTGGTGGGGGAAGTGATCCGCAAGCAGATCGGCTTTGACGGCCTGCTGTTCACCGACGATCTCGACATGGAGGCGCTGAGCGGCTCCGTGCCTGACCGTGCGGCACGGGCGATTGCCGCCGGGTGCGACCTGGCGCTCAATTGCTGGGCGAAGATGGCGGACATGGAAGGCATTGCCGCGCACCTCCCCGCCATGGGCGAGGCGACGCGCGGACGGCTGGAACGGGCGCTGGCCGGAACCCGCATCGACGGGGCAGACCTATCCGTTAAGCCCGATCTGATCGCCACGCGCGATGCCCTGCTGGCGCAGGTGGCCACGGCATGAGCGGGGCGCAGGACCTCCTGCCGATGGACCTTGCCGCCAGCGAGGCGTGGGACGGGCCGGCCAGCCAACCCGGCAACGATGCCGCGCTGTACCTCGAACTCGATGGCTGGGAAGGCCCGCTGGACCTGCTGCTGGACCTTGCCCGGCGGCAGAAGGTGGATCTCAAGGCCATCTCGATCCTCGCGCTGGTGGACCAGTACATCGCCTACATCGAACGGGCCGAGGCGCTGAAGCTGGAGATTGCTGCCGATTACCTGGTGATGGCGGCCTGGCTCGCCTATCTCAAAAGCGCCATGCTTCTCCCCAAGGACGAGCAGGAGGATCCAAGCCCCGAAGAACTGGCCCTGCGCCTGCAACTGCGGCTGGAGCGGCTGGGCGCGATGCGCGATGCCGCCGCCCGGCTGATGGCGCGGGACCGGCTGGGGCGCGACGTATTTCCCCGCGGCGCGCCGGAAGGCCTCAGGGTGCTGCGCAAGAACGCCTGGCAGTGCGAAATCTTCGACGTCATCCAGGCTTACGGCCAGGTTCAGCGCCGTAACGAACCGGTGGTGCACATGGTGCGCGAGCGGCCGGTGATGACGCTGGAAAGCGCGATCGAGCGGGTCTCCTCCATGCTTGGCGTCGCGGTCAACTGGCTGGAACTGCGCGATTTCCTGCCCCGCCAGGCCGATCCGCGCCTGCGCAAGTCGGCGCTCGCCTCCAGCTTCGTGGCGGCGCTGGAACTGGCCCGGCTCGGCAAGGCGGAACTGCGGCAGGAAGACGTGTTCGGCCCGCTGCACCTGCGCCGGGTGGCCGCATGACCTATCAACCGGATCAGGGCGCGCCGGGCGAACTGGAGAAGGCGGTGGAGGCGGTGTTGTTCGCCGCCGAGGAGCCGCTCACCGTCGACCAGATCGCCGCGCAGCTGGAAGGGGCCGACGTGCGCCCCGCGTTGGCGGCGCTCGCGGCGCACTATGCGGACCGTGGGGTCAACCTCGTCGAATTCGGCAAGCGCTGGCACTTCCAGACCTCGCCCGACATGGCGCACCTCCTCAGGCGGGAACGCGAGCAGGCCCGCCGCCTCAGCCGTGCGGCCACCGAAGTGCTGGCCATCGTTGCCTATCACGAACCTGTCAGCCGGGCCGAGATCGAGGCGATCCGCGGCGTGCAGACCAGCGCGGGCACGCTGGATGTGCTGATGGAAGCGGGCTGGGTGCGCCCGGCGGGGCGGCGCGAGGTGCCGGGCCGCCCGGTGATCTATGCCACCACGCCCGAATTCCTCACCCATTTCGGCCTTGCCAGTCGCCGTGACCTGCCCGGAATCGACGAGCTGAAGGCCGCCGGCCTGCTGGATGCGGTGGACGATGCCTTCGATGCGGCCTTCCCGCGCGATACGCCGGAAAACCCGGGTGCTTCGTCCGATGCAGGTGCGGAAGATGTGGCAAGCGGGGATCAAACGTCCTAGATAGGCGGCAACAAGGGCGCGCGTGCGGCCCCAATCCCTATCGGAGATTCGCAATGGGTAGTTTTTCGATTTGGCACTGGATCATCGTGCTGGTCGTGATCCTCGTGCTGTTCGGTCGTGGCCGCGTGGCGGACGTGATGGGTGAGTTCGGCAAGGGCATCAAGAGCTTCAAGTCGGGCATGAACGAAGCCGATGACAAGCCGGCCACGCCGGCCCCGCCGCCAGCGCAGATCGCGGGCGAAGCGGCCCCGGCTCCGTCGGAAACCAGCACCACGACCAATACCACCTCCACCGGCCAGTAAGAGCCGGCCACTTCACGGGAGTCCGGTCGTTGTTTGATATCGGCGCGTCCGAATTGCTGATGATTGCCGTGGTCGCCATCGTGGTGATCGGGCCCAAGGACATGCCGCTCGCCCTGCGCACCGCCGGGCGGTGGATCGCCAAGATGCGCAAGATGTCGGCCCATTTCCGCACCGGTCTCGACGCGATGATCCGCGAGGCCGAGATGGAGGAGATGGAGAAGAAGTGGAAGGCGCAGAACGAGAAGATCATGCGCCAGTTTCCGCAAGGCGGCCCGGCGGGGACGGAGCAGACCGGGGCCTATCCCCCGACACCCGCCGTTCCGCCCCTGACACCGCCAACTAGCGGCGCGCCCGCGGCTGGTTCTGCCGCCGCGGCGGCACCTGCCGAGCCCGCGGCAAATACTCCGGCAACCGGAGCCTGAACGCGATGGCCTTCAAGCTGAAAGACCTGGACGATTCGCAGGCCCCGCTGCTCGATCACCTGATCGAACTGCGCAACCGGCTTATGAAGTGCGTTGCGGCCCTTGCCGTGGCCTTTGCCGTCAGCTTCTACTTCGTGGACGAGATCTTCGGCTTCCTGATCCGCCCGCTGACCGATGCCTTCCCGCCGGGACAGGGCAAGCTGATCTACACCCGCCTGTACGAAGCCTTCTTCGTCGATATCAAGGTGGCGCTGTTTTCCGCCTTCTTCATCAGCTTCCCGGTGATTGCCAACCAGTTGTGGGCCTTTGTTGCCCCCGGCCTCTACGCGCGAGAGAAGAAGGCCTTCCTGCCTTTCCTGCTGGCAACCCCGGTGCTGTTCACCGCCGGGGCGGCGCTGGCCTATTACATGGTGATGCCCACCGCGTTCCATTTCTTCCTGGGCTTCCAGGGCTCGCGCGGCGGGCTGAACGTGGAGGCGCTGCCGGGCACGGCCGATTACCTGACGCTGGTGATGCAGTTCATCCTGGCCTTCGGCATCAGCTTCCTGCTGCCCGTTCTGCTGCTGCTCCTGAACCGTGCCGGCATCGTCAGCCGCGCGCAGCTGATCAGCGCGCGGCGCTATGTCATCGTGGGCATCTTCATCATCGCCGCCGTGGCCACCCCGCCGGACGTGGTCAGCCAGCTGATGCTGGCCGTGCCGCTGATCCTGCTGTTCGAAGGCTCGCTGGTGGTGATGGCCATCACTGAACGGCGCGATGCCAAGGCCGCGGCTGCGGAAGCCGAGGCGACCGGGACGGAAGTGACCAAGACGGAAACGACCTAGGCGTGCTGGGCGCCTGATCTAGCGCCCTTCTTCCCCCGCAGCTTCCACCGGGGGTGCGGGCGGCGGCGCGTCTGCCGCATAGACCCGTTCCCCGGCAATCCACGTTTCCAGCACCCGCATGGCGCGCAAGCCCTGGGCATTGGCCAGCAGCGGATCGCCGTCCAGCACCACGAAATCGGCCCGCTCGCCCACGGCCAGCGATCCGAAGCGCCCTTCGGCAAAGCCTGCCCGCGCCCCGCCGGCGGTGAAGGCGGCCAGCGCCAGTTCCCGGCTGATCGCTTCCTGCATCTGCCAGCCGCCCTGCGGTTCGCCATCGGGGCCGGTGCGGCTGATGGCGACGGCAAGGCCTTCCAGCGGGTCCGCCACCTCGACCGGCGCGTCCGAGCCGAAGGCCAGGGCTGCGCCGGTGGCGGCGATGGAGCGCCAGGCATAGGCCCCCGCCAGCCGGTCTGGCCCCAGCCGCGCCTCGGCCATCACCCGGTCGCTCGCCTGGTGGACCGGCTGCATGGAGGCGATGATGCCGTGGCGGCCAAACAGCGCGATGTCCGCCGGATCGACCACCTGCGCGTGTTCGATCCGCCAGCGCCGGTCGCCAGCGAAATCGGCGGAGAGTACGTCGATCGCGTCCAGCGCATCGGCATTGGCGGCGTCACCAATGGCGTGGATCGCCACCTGGAAATCGTCCATCGCCGCGCGGCTCATCGAATTGCGCAGCTGGGTGCCATCCAGCACCGGCAGGCCACGGTTGCCGTGATCATCGGCATAATCGGCCTTCAGCATGGCCCCGCGCGAACCCAGTGCGCCATCCAGCCACAGCTTCACCCCGTTCAGCCGCAGCCGATCGTCATACAGCCACGGGGTGGGGCCGGTGCCGCCGATCAGCAGCATGTTCGGCACGCTGTCGGCATAGGCCATGATACGCAGCCGCAGGCGGCCGGAATCGCCCGCGCGGCGGAAGGTCATCCAGTCATTGATGCTGGTGCCCATGTCGGCAACGGCCGTCACCCCGTGGCGGAAGAATTCCTGCTGCGCTTCGAACAGGGCCAGATCCTCGTCACTGGCGCGGGGTGGGGGAACGCGGCTGGTGACAAGCTGCATGGCATTGTCCACCAGCACGCCCGCCGGCGCGCGCGCGCCCGGCCCGGTGCCGCCGCGCCGGACGATGCGTCCGCCGCTGGGGTCTGCCGTCTGCGCGGTGATGCCGGCGGCGGCCAGTGCCGCACTGCTGGCCCACACGGCATGGCCATCTGCCCGTTCCATCAGCACCGGGCGGCCACCCGCCACCGCGTCCAGTTCCTCCGCCGTGGGGAACCGGCCGAGGCCCCAGGTCACCTCGTTCCAGCCGCGTCCCACCAGCCACGGGCGGTTGGGGAAGCGTTCGGCATAAGCGGCGATCAGGCCCTGCGCTTCGGCCAGGCTGCGGGTCTGCGACAAGTCCAGCGTCAGGCGCGCAAGGCCCAGGTCCATCACGTGCACGTGGCTGTCCACGAAGCCGGGCACCACGGTGCGGCCCTGCATGTCCTGGTAATAGTCCACCGGGGCGCTGGGCCGGTCCCCGAAATCGAGCAGCTGAACGATGCGGCCCTGATCGTCCACCACCATGCCGCTGAAGCGGTCAACCGTGCCATCGGCAGCGATGGACAGGCCTTCGACGTTGTCGAAATGGGTATCGGCGAGGGCGGGGGATGCCAGCGCACTGGCGGCCAGCGCCAGCGCGACGGTCAGCCGCCTCATTCGGCGTCCTCCGCGTTCAGATGGCGGACGAGGGCCGAGGTATCCTGCCGCCCGCCGCCCATGGCCTGCACCTTGGCATAGAAGCCATCGACCAGCGCCGTCACCGGCAGGTCCAGCCCGTGGGCTTTCGCCTCGGCCATGGCGATGGCGAGGTCCTTGCGCATCCAGTCGATCGCGAAGCCGAAGTCGAATTCGCCTTTCGCCATGGTCGCCCAGCGATTGTCCATCTGCCAGCTCTGCGCCGCGCCGCCGCTGATCGCCTCGAACACGCGGGCAAGGTCCAGTCCGCTGGCCTGCCCCAGCCGCAGGGCTTCCGACAGGCCCGCCAGCGTGCCGGCGATGCACACCTGGTTGAGCGCCTTGGCCCCCTGGCCTGCCCCTGCCGCGCCGATGTGGACGATACGCGCGGCGAAGGCCTGCATCACCGGGGTGGCCGCTGCCATCGCCTCATCCGTGCCGCCGCACATGATCGCCAGCTTGCCGTTTTCCGCGCCGGCCTGCCCGCCGGAAACCGGGGCGTCCACCGCCAGCACGCCGCGCTCTGCCGCCTCGGCCGCGATGGTGCGCGCCATGGCCGGGCTGATCGTGGTGTGATCGATGAACAGCGCGCCCTGTCGCAGCTGTGCCAGCACGCCTTGCGGGCCAAGCACCACGCCGGCCACGTCCTGATCGTTGCCGAGGCAGGTGAGCACAACGTCCGCGCCCGCCACCGCTTCTGCCACTGATCCGGCCAGCTTCAGCGCCAGGCCTTCGCCGGCAAAACGCTCTGCCCAGGCGGCCCCGCGCTCAGGGCTGCGGTTCCAGCCGGTGACCTGGTGGCCCGCGCGGGCAAGGTGGGCCGCCATCGGCCCGCCCATCACGCCAAGGCCGAGGAATGCGATCGTTTGTTGCTGCTTCATGCGGGCCTGACTGCCCGCTTGGGACCGCCAAGGCAATCGCGGGGTTTTCTTTAGCCGAAAAACTGCGATAGGCCGTTGCCATGACCACTGCCGAAACCCTGCCAGCCAGCCTTTCCATCGACCAGATCCGTGCGGCGGCGGATCGCATTGCCGGCTCCGTGGTGCGCACGGCCACGATGCGCAGCGAAACGCTGAGCCGCATTACCGGTGCGGAAATCTGGCTGAAGTTCGAGAACCAGCAGTTCACCGCGGCCTACAAGGAACGCGGCGCGCTCAACGCGCTGCTGCTGCTGACGCCGGAGCAGCGCGCCAAGGGCGTGATTGCCGCCAGCGCGGGCAACCATTCGCAGGGCCTGAGCTATCACGGCACGCGGCTGGGCGTGCCGGTCACCATCGTGATGCCGCGCACCACCCCCATGGTGAAGGTGATGCAGACGCAGAGCGTGGGCGGCAAGGTGCTGCTGGAAGGCGAAACCTTCGACGAGGCCTATGCCTATGCGCGGACCATGGAAAAGCAGCTGGGGCTGACCTTCGTCCACCCGTTTGACGAGCCGAACGTGGCCGCAGGGCAGGGCACCGTGGCGCTGGAAATGTTCGCGGACGCGCCCGACCTCGATACCATCGTCGTCCCCATCGGCGGGGGCGGGCTGATTTCCGGCATGGGCACGGTGGCCCGCAGCCTTGGCCGCAAGGTGGAAGTGGTCGGCGTGCAGGCTGCGCTCTACCCGTCGATGTACGCCGAAATCAAAGGGCAGGACCTGCCCTGCGGCGGGGATACGCTGGCGGAAGGCATCGCGGTGAAGGAACCGGGCCAGTTCACCCGCCAGATCATCCGCAACGTGGTGGACGATATCGTGCTGGTGGAGGAGGCGCACCTCGAAGAAGCGGTGGCCCTGCTCCTGCAGATCGAAAAGACGGTGGTGGAAGGTGCGGGCGCGGCCGGCCTGGCCGCCGTGCTGGCGCACAAGGACCGGTTCCGGGGCAAGAAGGTGGGGCTGGTGCTGTGCGGCGGCAATATCGATACCCGCCTGCTGGCCAACGTGCTGCTGCGCGACCTGGCGCGGTCAGGCCGCCTGGCGCGGTTGCAGATCACCCTGCAGGACCGGCCCGGCGCGCTGTACAAGGTGATGCACCTGTTCAACCAGCACAACGTCAACATCCTGGAAATTTACCATCAGCGCATCTTCACCAACCTGCCGGCCAAGGGTCTCGTCACCGATATCGAGTGCGAGGCGCGCGACCGCGAGCAGCTGGAGGCGCTGATTTCCGACCTGCGCCGGCAGGGCTACTCCGTCAGCCAGGTGGAACTCAACTAAGGCCGTCGCAACTGGCCCGTTTCGGGGCGGACTTGCCGGGGTGTTCGCAAGTCTGTGCAAATTAACCCTGCTTTCGCGCCATTTTAAGGTTAAGATCATTCCAATCGGTGATTCCGCGCCGCATAAAGCGGGTAGTCGCCAATCGGATCAACCTTCGAGGATAGAGGACCGGCTCCTTCGTGACGGCTCCCGTTCGCTTCCCCCGCTTCTTCGTGACGGCCGCCGCGCCGTGCCCCTACCTGCCCGGAAAAACGGAGCGGAAGGTGTTCACGGAGCTGAAGGGGCCGCACGCGGAACAGCTGCACGATGCCCTTTCGCGCATCGGTTTCCGCCGCAGCCAGACGGTGGCCTATCGCCCTTCGTGCATCGATTGCCGGGCCTGCGTATCGGTGCGCGTGGTGGCGCACGAATTCCAGCCGTCCGCCACCCAGCGCCGCACCCTGCGCCGCAACGAAGGGCTGATCGTCACCGAATGCCGGCCCTGGGCCACGTCGGAACAGTTTGCCCTGTTGCAGAAGTACCTTGCCAGCCGCCACCCCGGCGGGGGCATGGCCGCCATGGACGAGGTCGATTATGCCGACATGGTGGAACATACCTCTGTATCGAGCTTTGTTATCGAGTACAGGGAACCGGATGAAGACGGTCGTCCGGGCCGCCTCGTCGCAGCCTGCCTGACTGATCGCCAGGGCGACGGGCTGTCGATGATCTACAGCTTCTATGATCCGGAGCATGGGGAACGCAGCGGTCTTGGCAATTTTGTCATCCTCGATCACATCCGCCGCGCTGCCCGTGCGCGCCTGCCCTATGTCTATCTCGGCTACTGGGTGGCCGGATCGCCGCGCATGCAATACAAGGTCCGCTATCGCCCGCTGGAGCAACTGGGGCCGGATGGCTGGAGCCGCATGAGCGATGCTGAGCAATCGGCCCACATCGCCGCTGTCGCCAGCGCGCAAGGTACCGAGCGGCCGGACGCTGACGGCGTATCGAAGGATGGCGCGCCTGGCGATCACAACCAGTACAACCTGGCCTGACCACGCAGGCCCCACGCTTCTTCCCGGACGCCTGCTGCCAGGGGTCGTTGCCCTGTGCCTGGCTGTCGGCGGCTCGTTGCCCTCTGCCGCGCAGGATCTCGATGCCTCGGCGGAGCTGGAAGACCTGATCCCTGATGCCGCCGTCGCGGATCCCGAAGGCTGGGCCGCACAGGGTGCCGACAGCAGCGACGTGGTTGATCCGGCTGACCTGGTTGAAGAACCCGCCGCCGCGCGTGAGCTTGATCAGCTGGAAGAAGCCCTGCGCGTTCCGCCGGTGGACGAAGGCGTGCTTGCCAGCCTGCCCGATCCCGCCACGCTGGAATTGCCGCCGATCGAGCCGCTGGAACCGGACGAGCAGGTGGAGTTTGCCACGTTCGAGGACGTGATCCCGCCGCTGCCCGAAGGCACCGAAATCCGCGTGTCGGACGAACTGGTGCTGGTCCTGCCCACCGAAGCCGCGCTGTTCCCGGTACGCGACGAATTCGTTGAACGGTTCAAGTCCCTGTCCGTGGTGGAAGACCTGGCCGATGACGGCAACCAGGCGCGCCTGTCCGCGCAGGCCCGTGCGGACGAGGAACTGCTGCAACGCATGCTGCGCGTTTATGGCTACTTCGACGCGCAAGTGGTGCGCAGCGTGGTGCCGGCCGAAGCGCGCGAGGGGGCCGAAGCGCGCGAGGGGGCCGAGGCGCGCCCGGCGGTTGCCCGGTTCGATGTGATCCCCGGACGCCGCTACTCCGTGGGCCAGGTGGACCTTGGCCAGCTTGACCAGGCGGGCGGCGATTACGATGCGCTGCGGGCCAGTTACCCGGTCATGCCGGGTGACCTGCTGTCGATCGATGCGATTGCCGATGGCCGCTACAAGCTGGACCTCGAACTGGGCGAGAGGGGCTATCCCTTCGCGGCCATTGCCGAGCCTTCGCTGCTGGTCGACCATGCCCGCCGCGAAGGCGACGTGACGCTGCCGGTCACCCCCGGCGGGCGCTATGTCTTCGGCCGTGTGACCAGCAATGACGAGGGTCTGCTGCCCGGCAACCACCTTTCCGAGATTGCCCGCTTCAACCAGGGCGACATCTACCAGCGCAGCCTGGAAATGGATCTGCGCCGGGCGATCCAGTCCACCGGCCTCGTCGGCTCCACCACGCTGACGCCGGTGGAAGTCTCCCCGTCGATGGGCGATGTGCCCGGCACTGTCGATATCGCGGTGGAAATGACCCGGGCGCCCTTGCGCACCATTGCCGGCTCAATCGGTTATGGCACCGATGAAGGTTTCCGCCTGGCGGGAAGCTGGGAACACCGCAACCTGTTCCCGCCCGAAGGGATGCTGCGCGCGCGCGGCATTGCGGGCACGCAGGAGCAGCTGCTGGGCGTTACCTTCCGCAAGAACAACTTCCACGGGCGCGACCGCATCCTGACACTGGACGCTTTTGCCAGCACCCGGCGCACCGTGGCCTTCGATGCCAACACCGCATCGCTGGTGGCCAATTACGAGCGGGTGAGCACCCTGCTGTTCCAGAAGCCTGTGTCCTACGGCGTGGGGCTGGAACTGGTGGCAACCGACGAACAGGAACTGCGCAGCAAGATCGCCGTGGCCCCGCGCCAGACCTACCTGGTGGCGGCCCTGCCCGGCTTCGCCCAGATCGATACCAGCGATGACCTGCTTGATCCCACGCGGGGCTTCCGCCTGCGCGGGGCGCTTTCGCCCGAAGCCAGCCGCCAGAACGGCGTGCAGTCCTACTATCTGAAGAGCCAGGTGGACTTGTCCTACTACCGTTCGGTTTCCGATGGCGTGGTACTCGCCTCGCGCGTGCGGCTGGGCTCGATCTACGGCACCGATCTGGACAACATCGCGCCGTCGCGCCGCTTCTATGCCGGCGGTGGCGGTTCGGTGCGCGGCTATGGCTACCAGGCCATTGGGCCGCGTGATCAGGTGGGCCAGCCGAACGGCGGCCGCTCCGTCGCCGAACTGGCCATCGAGGCGCGCGTGCGCACCGGCTGGTTCGACAATGCCCTCTCGCTGGTGCCGTTCTTCGACATCGGGTCTGTCGCGCGCGGCAGCGTGCCCGACTTTGGCGACCTGCGCGCCGGGGCGGGCATCGGCGTGCGTTACAACACCGGCTTCGGCCCGATCCGGCTGGATGTGGGCGTGCCGCTCAACCGCCGGCCGGGCGATGCGCCGGTGGGGGTCTATGTCGCACTGGGGCAGGCCTTCTGATGGAGCAGGACGGCGCGACCTTGCCCGAAGGATCTGCCCGGCGCTTTCACGGGGCGCGGCTGGTGGCCCGGTGGCTGGGCCGCCTGCTGGCCCTGCTGGTGGCGGTGGTTGCGGCCTTCCTCATCTACCTGCACACGCCGCCGGGGCGGCAGTTCCTGCTGTCGGAAATCGCGAAGTTTGCGCCTGCCTCCGGCCTGACGATCGAGGCGGAATCGATCGAGGGATCGGTGCTGTGGAGCGCCACCTTCAACAACGTCCACGTGCGCGATGCCGATGGGACCGAGTTTCTTACCGTGCCCCGGCTGGAACTGGGCTGGCGGCCGTGGAAGTGGTTCTTCACCGGGCTGGACCTGCGCCACCTGGTGTTGAGCGGGGGTACCCTGCGCGCCGTACCCCGGCTGGTGCCGGGCGATCCCGACGCGCCGATCCTGCCCGATTTCGATATCCGGGTGGACCGGCTGCTGATCGAGAACCTGCACGTTGCCCCCGGCCTGCTGGGGGACGAGCGGATCATCCAGTTCCAGGCCAGCGCCAATGTGCGCCGGGGCCACGTGGAAATTGACGCGCGCGGCGATTTCGACGGGGCAGACCGCTTTGCCCTGGCGTTGGCGGCCGACCCTGACGGAGACGCCTTCGATATCGAGCTTGATTACAACGCCCCCGCCGGGGGATTCCTCGCCACGATGACCGGCGCGCGGCGCGGCTTCGCGCTGGCCATGAACGGGGACGGCGGCTGGCAGAGCTGGGAAGGGCGGATGGTTGCCACCCAGGGCGAAGACCAGGTGCTGGACGCGCGGCTGTTCAACGAAAGCGGCGATTACCGGCTGGTGGGCGATGCCTGGCCGGGGGACAACCTGACGGGCCTTGCCGCCCGTGCACTGGGCCGCCGGGTGAGCTTCACGGCCACCGGCGGGTTTGCCAATTCCGCCCTGCAAGGCACGCTGGCCTTGCGCGGCGAAGGGGTGGAAGTGGATGCCAATGGCGGCATTGACCTGGGCGACAACGCCTTCCGCCAGCTGAGGCTGGAAGCGCGCCTGCTGGATCGCGAGCTGTTCGGCGCAGGCCTGCAACTGGGCAACGCGCGCGCCTCTGCCGTGCTCGACGGCGATTTTGCCACTTTTTCCGTGCCCCACACGATCACGGTGGAGCAGGTGGATGCCGGCGGGGTCCTGCTGTCCCGGCTGGTGCAGCGCGGGGTGGCGCTGCGGCAGGCGGGCAACTGGCTGGTGCCGCTGGACGTGGCGGTGGCCCGCGTGGTCAGCGGCAGTGCCCTGGCTGATCCCCGGCTGGTCAACGGCCGCGTCAACGGGATGCTGGTCTTCGCGCCCGGACAGGGGCTGCTCACCTCCGACGCGCTGACCGCCCGGTTCGTGGACCTTGATGCCCGGCTGGCGCTGCGCGCCGACCTTGCCAGCGGGCGCGTGGCGTTGACTGGCCCGGTCAACGCCCGTGGCCTCGCTTTCGAGGATATCGGCACCGTCGATGCGGGGGCGCGGGTCGACGTGACTTTCGGCGGCGGGCAGCCGTGGCGCGCGGCGGCGCAGGTGGACGGGCGCGTGGCCCGGCTGACCAACCAGTCCATCGCCACCATTGCCGGCGAAAACCTGCGCTTTGCCGGCGGCCTCTCGCTTGGTGCGGGGCGGCCGATCGCTTTCGAACGGATGCACCTGACCGGGTCAAAGCTCTCCGCCGTGCTGGACGGGCGCGTGGAAGGGGCGATGACGATCCTCACCGGCAGCGGGCGGCAGGTCGATTACGGCCCCTTCACGGTAGAAGCGACTTTGGCGGGCGATGGCATGCGCGCGAAGTTGCTGCTGGATGACCCCTATCCCGCTGCCGGTTTGCGGGACGTGGAAGTTGTGCTGGCGCCTGCCGGCGATGGCTTCGCGGTGGAAACCCGCGGCCATTCGGTGCTGGGCGCTTTCGCTGGCGATCTTGGCGTGGTCCTTCCTGACGGCGGCAACCCGCGCATTGCCATCCGGCGGCTGGACGTGGGGCAAAGCCGGATCAGCGGCACGCTGGAACTGGCGGACGGCGGGGTGAACGGCGGCCTCATCCTCTCGCGCGGGGGGATCGACGGACGCATCGGGCTTGCCGCCCGGCCCACCGGGCAGGCGTTCGATGCGCAGGTGATGGTGCGCGATGCCCGCTTTGGCGGGGCGACGCCGCTCACCGTTGCGCGGGCCGAGGTGGATGCGCAGGGCTTCATCGCCGGGGAAGCAAGCACGTTGCAAGGCACCTTCAGCGGCCAGGGTATCGGCTATGGCCGGATGTTCATCGGTCGCATGGCCGGCAATGCCCAGGTCCGCGATGGCAAGGGCACCTTCAGCGCCGCGCTGGCCGGGCGGCGCGGCAGCCGGTTCGAACTGCTGCTGAACGGCGAGGCGGACCGGCGGCGCGTGGCGCTGGCGGCGCGCGGTTCCTACGCAGGCGATGCGATCACCATGCCGCGCCGCGCCGTGCTGGTCGCGCGGGACGATGGCCGCTGGGAGCTGGAGCGCAGCCAGGTCAGCTATGGCCAGGGTTTTGCCGTGGCCAATGGTGTGTTCGGCGGCGGGCAACCGGCACAAGGCCGTCTGGCGCTGGCCGACATGCCACTGACCCTGGCCGATGCGCTGGGCGGGGACCTGGGCCTTGGCGGGCGCGTGTCCGGCGTGCTGGAATTTGCCGCAGGCACCAATGGCCTGCCCACCGGCGAAGCGCGGGTGCTGGTCAAGGACCTGACCAGGTCCGGCCTGCTGCTGACCTCGCAGCCCCTCGACATGGCGGGCGTGGTGCGGCTGACCGCGTCCAGCCTGCGGGTGCGCGCGGCCATGAGCGAGGACGGCGCGGCCGAACCCAGTGGACGCCTCAACGCGCGCATCGCCAACCTGCCGGGCGGCGGATCGCTGATGCCGCGGCTCTATGCCGGCCAGCTTTCCGGCGTGCTCAACTATGACGGCCCGGCCCATTCGCTGTGGCGGCTGGCCGCGCTTGATGTGCTGGACGTGACCGGCCCCTTGCGCGTCACCGCCTCCCTGCGCGGTTCGCTGGCGAACCCCGAACTGGCCGGGGTGCTTTCCGGCGAAGGCCTGCGGGTGCAGAGTGCGCTGACGGGGACCGACATCTCCGGCGTCAGCGCCAGCGGCAGCTTCCGTGACAGTCGCCTGCAGCTCACCAGTTTTGCCGGTGCGGCCCCAAACGGCGGACGGGTGAGCGGCAGCGGGACCGTGGACCTTGCCGGCATCACGCGCGACCGCGGGCCGCGCATCGACATCCGCCTGGCCGCCAGCAACGCGCGCATCCTGCAACTGCCCGGCATGGGCGCCACGGTGACAGGGCCGCTGCGCATCGTGTCCGATGGTGCGGGCGGCACCATCGCCGGCCGGCTGGAGGTGAGCCGTGCCGAATGGCGGCTGGGCCAGGCGGCGGATACGGTGGACCTGCCCGATATCGCCGTGACCGAAGTCAACAGCCCGGCAGACATCGCGCCGCCGCGCCGCGCCGCGCGCCCGTGGCGCTACCTGATCGACGCGCGGGCCACGCGCGGCCTGAAGGTGGACGGCATGGGGCTGGACAGCGAATGGGGCGGGGCAGTCAGCCTGCGCGGCACCACGGCCGATCCGCGCATCGGCGGCACGGTCCGCATCGTCCCCCGGCAGGGGTTCTACACCTTTGCCGGTTCCCGGTTCGAGATCACCCGCGGGGTAATCACCTTCGATGCGGCGACCCCGCCCGATCCGCGGCTCGACATCCTGGCCGAATCCGACATCAGCGGGCTGGACGTGGACGTGACCGTGCGTGGCACCGCCAGCCGTGCGGAGATCGCCTTTGCTTCGGTTCCCGCCCTGCCGGAGGAGGAAGTGCTGGCGCGGCTGCTGTTCGGCGGATCGATCACCGAGATCAGCCCCACCGACGCACTCCAGCTTGGCGCGGCGCTGGCCAGCTTGCGCGGCGGCGGCGGGATGGACCCGATCAACCGCCTGCGCAGCGCCATCGGGCTTGATCGCCTGCGTATCATGCCGGCCGACAATGCGCTGAACCGGGGCACGTCCATCGCCCTTGGCAAGAACATCAGCCGCCGCCTCTATGTCGAACTGATTACCGACGGGCAGGGCTACAATGCCACCGAACTGGAGTTCCGCGTGACCGGTTGGCTTTCGCTGCTCGGCTCGATCAGCACCGTGGGGCGCGGCTACGTGGAGGCAACCGTCAGCCGCGATTACTGAGCGTGCGCGAACGATGCGAAAAGGGCGCGTGACCTGAACCGGTCACGCGCCCTTTGGCAATTGCAGAACCTGCGATCAGAGCTGCTTGAGGACGGTATCGATGGGGAGCAGCACCCCGTTGGTGCCGGCCAGCTCCGTGCCCACCAGCATGGCGCTGGACCCGTCATCCGCTGTCACCTTGATGGCTTCGCCTTCCCGGCTGAAGGTCAGCGCCGTGTCGGCCATGCTGTGCATGGTAACCGTGCCGCCCTCAGCCGCGTCGATGGCATGGCTGATGTCCTGCGCGGTCAGGTAGCCGGGCAGGATATGTGCCCGCATGACGGCGGCCATGGCCGCGCGCTGGTCCACGGCACTGGCCTCGGCAGCGCCATCGGCGGGGGCAAACGCCTCGAAGGCCGCATCGCTGGGTGCCAGCACCGTGTAATTGGGGGTGGCATCCAGAATGCCCGCAAGGCCCGTTTCGCTGAGTGCCGAGGTGGTTGCCGACAGGTCGTCCGCGCCCGCGAGCAGTCCCGCCAGCGTCTCTTCCGCCGGGGTGCCTGCCGTGGCAGCCTCGCCGTTTCCGGCATCCTCGCTGCCACAGGCGGACACGAGCAACAGGGCGGGGGCAGCCAGCAACAGGCCGATGGTGCGGTTCATCTTCATGGCGGATCCCTTCACGATACGAGCATTTCGATCGCGGCAGCGATCAGGCGCGTTTCCGGATCCACCTGATAGATGTAGCCGTCGGAATAGCGATAGTAGGCATCAGGCCCGTCAACGTATCGATCACGATAGGAATAGGGGACGTTATAGACATCGTATCCTGCCGGGATCCGCTGGCCGACGACAAAGTCATCCCCCGTCAACAGGGCGGCAACGGCGTTGATCGCGGAAGTTGTCGGATCGACGCGGTAGACCACGTTGTCGGCATAGCGATATGACCCTGCCGGACCCAGCCCGTAATAGCTGGAATAATAGGGCGAAAGCTCGTCGTACCCGTAGTATTGCGGCCATGGGCTGCCGATGGTGAGCGCGCCGCCCAGCAGCGGGATGTAGCCGCCAACCCTGCCATCCGGCCCCAGCCGCAGCAGGTACCCGGAATCGTAGCGGTAGCGCCGATCGTCATACCGCGGCAGGCCCCACCAGTTGAGGCCATAATCGTCATGCCGGAAGTATCGGTTCTTGCGCGCCTGTCCCGGCGGCTGGCAGCCGTTGTTCTTGGCGGCAAGGCCCGGCGGGCACCCGTTCACCAGGCCGACATAGCGCACCAGGTCACGGTCCCGGCGGTCACCATCAATGACATAGCGCAGCGGCGCATCGCGCCATTCGCCGCGGCGGTCGTCGCTTTCGATACGCGCGCGGGCAACCGCGTTGCGACCGGCGTCGATGGCCCCGCGATTGCCGTTGCGGTCCGCCACCGCACGCTCGGCCCGGTTGGCGTTGGCATTGCCGTTGCCGTTGCGATTGCCGTTGCCCGCATTGCCGGAATTGCCGCGCTGCACGGTAGCTTCGGCGCGTTCACGACCATTGCCACGGTCCTCGCGAGCGGCAGCATTGCCCCGCTGCTCGTTTCCGCGCTCGGCATTGCCGTTTCCGTTGCCATTTCCAGCGCGGTTGCCGCGCATTTCCTGCCCGGAAGGAGAATTGTCGGCCCGGCCCTGACCATTTCCGCCGCCATTTCCGCCGCCGTTGCCCTGGGCCAGGGCTCCTGTGGCGACAAGGGCGATGGCCGCCGCGCTGGCTAACATCAATCTCATGGTTTTATCTCCTTGAATCCAGGATAATGCGGCACGGGGCGGGGAGTTCCGCTACAATGGCACTCATATTCTCATTTTCGTTGATAGAATGATACTTCCGCCTCACGTCGGCGGACGAGACCGGGCAGCACCTTGCCGCCTGCGCGCACCCAGCGGGCAAACTCCCGTGCGGCTCCGGCGTGGTCTCCCGCCTTGTGCAGCCGGGTGAGCGTGGCCCGGCCGATTGCCCCGGTATTGTAATGGAAGCTGACCAGCGCATCGAACTGGGCCTGGCTGGTGGGCGCATCGCCAATCGCGCGTGCGACTTCGTCCGCGTGGCGGGCCACGTCCTCCTCCAGCCGGGCGTCACATTGAGCCTGCGTCCACACGGTCCCCTTGCGGATGCGCCCGCCCTTGCCATCGGCGCCGGTCGCGCCCCAGCCGATGGTCCACGGATCGCCCCCGGTGCCGGGATCGGGATAGGCTTCGTAGCGCCCGTCCGGCCGCCGCCTTGCGCAGCCTTCGAACCGCTTGATCAGGGCGATCCCTTCAGGGCTCACCTGCCGGGGACGGTCGTCCTGCCTGCCTGCCGGTTCCGGCAAAGCTGGAACACCTGGAGCACTGTTGTTTGCCACATTCTCCAGCTCGGCCTTCAGCGCCTGTTCCTCGGCCTGGGTGAGCGCGCGGCCGGCCAGCTGGTTGAACAGGGCAACGGCGGCGGCGAAGGGGGAAAGGGGATTCTCGTCAAAGGATTGTTCAGGCGCGGTCATGCGTGTCTCCTGCGGGGGGCTGGGGAAGGTCTCCCCTCGTTCGCTAGGCACAAGCGCGGGCTGTAGGAAAGGGTCGTGCGCCCCCAAGCGAAAGGGGCGCCCGGTTGCCCGGACGCCCCTTCCTGCTGTGATCGCATCACTAGCGTCAGCGTGGTGCCACAGGCACCTGCCGAGGCAAGATTACGCGCTGTAGTACATGTCGAATTCGACCGGGCTGGGCGCCATTTCCCAGCGATACACTTCCGGCCACTTCATTTCGATGTAGGCTTCGATCTGGTCCTTGGTGAACACGTTGCCCTTCAGCAGGTAATCGTGATCGGCTTCCAGCGAGTTGAGCGCTTCGCGCAGCGAACCGCACACGGTCGGCACCTGGGCCAGTTCTTCCGGCGGCAGGTCGTACAGGTTCTTGTCCATCGCTTCGCCCGGGTGGATCTTGTTGGCAATGCCATCAAGGCCGGCCATCAGCAGGGCGGCGTAGCACAGGTACGGGTTGGCCATCGCATCGGGGAAGCGGAATTCCACGCGCTTGGACTTTTCGCCGGTGCCGTAGGGGATGCGGCAGGAAGCCGAACGGTTGCGGGCGGAATAGGCCAGCAGCACGGGCGCTTCGAAGCCCGGCACCAGGCGCTTGTAGCTGTTGGTGGTCGGGTTGGTGAAGGCATTCAGCGACTTGGCGTGCTTGATCACGCCGCCGATGAAGTACAGGCAGGTTTCCGACAGGCCGCCATACTGGTTGCCGGCGAAGGTCGGCTTGCCGTTGTCCCAGATCGACATGTGGGTGTGCATGCCGCTGCCGTTATCGTCCTTGATCGGCTTGGGCATGAAGGTGGCCGTCTTGCCATAGGCGTGGGCAACCTGGTGCACGACATACTTGTAGACCTGCATGCGGTCGGCGGTTTCCACCAGCGTGCCGAAGGTCAGGCCCAGTTCGTGCTGCGCGGCAGCCACTTCGTGGTGGTGCTTGTCGCACGGCAGGCCCATTTCCAGCATGGTGGTGACCATTTCGGCGCGGATGTCCACGGCGCTGTCCACCGGGGCCACGGGGAAATAGCCGCCCTTGGCGCGCGGACGGTGGGCCAGGTTGCCGGCTTCGTATTCCTTGCCGGTATTGGTCGGCAGTTCGATGTCATCGATGGCATAGCCCGAGCCGGCATAGCCGTTCTCGAATCGCACATCGTCGAACATGAAGAACTCGGCTTCCGGACCGACGTAGATGGTATCGCCCAGGCCGGTGGTCTTGAGGAAGGCTTCGGCGCGCTTGGCGGTGGAGCGCGGGTCGCGGGTGTAGAGTTCGCCGGTCGACGGTTCCACGATGTCGCAGCAGATGATCATCATCGGCGTGGCGCTGAACGGATCGATGTACACGGCATCGAGGTCCGGCTTCAGGATCATGTCGGATTCGTTGATCGCCTTCCAGCCTTCGATCGACGAACCGTCGAACATCAGGCCTTCTTCCAGCTCGTCTTCACCCAGCACACCGGAGCACATGGTCAGGTGGTGCCACTTGCCCTTGGGATCGGTGAAGCGCAGATCGACCCACTCGATCTCCTCATCCTTGATGCGCTTCAGGATTTTCGCTGCACTCGACATGGTTCTTCCTTCCTTAGCAGAGCGGCCCCGCTGGGGTCCGGCTTCCGTGGTCTGTTACCCGCCGGCCCGATCGCCGGCATGGATGGCGTGATTGTCCGCGGATCAGATTGCCGCGTCGTCCTGTTCCCCGGTGCGGATGCGCAGGGCGGTCTGGATGTCGGAGACGAAGATCTTGCCGTCGCCGATGCGCCCGGTCTTGGCGGCGCCGGCGATGGCTTCCACCACGGCATCGGCCATGGCATCGCTCACCACCACTTCCAGCTTCACCTTGGGCAGGAAATCGACGACATATTCGGCGCCGCGATAGAGTTCGGTATGGCCCTTCTGGCGGCCAAAGCCCTTGGCTTCGGTCACGGTGATGCCGGAAACGCCCACTTCGTGCAGCGCTTCCTTCACCTCGTCCAGCTTGAACGGCTTGATGATGGCTTCGATCTTTTTCACGTCATACCCGTCTTTTGCGCCCGTGGTCCGGCACGTGCCGGCGAGTTCCCCGAGGTTTGGCCTTTCATTCCGCACCCCGAACCGAGGTTACAAGAATCATGCCAATCCCAAGTGCAGGGCGTGGTTATCCGCCCATGCGATGCAAAGGGCGGATTCGCAAGAAAGGAATCATTTTCGCGCGGCTGGCCGCACAATTATTTTGCCAGCAGCAATAAATGTTGCTCAAAAATTCAGCAGCGGGGTGCCTGTTTTTTGGGCATTGCTTGCCGTTACAGCGCCAGACCGGTTTCCTGCGGGTAGCCGGCCATCAGGTTGAGGCTCTGCACCGCGGCCCCGCTGGCGCCCTTGCCCAGGTTGTCCAGCATGGCCAGCAGGCGCGCCTGCGAGCCATCGGCATTGGCCAGTACGAACAGTTCCATCCGGTCGCTCGGCGCCATGGAGCGGCGCAGCAGCAGCTCGCCATCGGTTGGCGTTGCGCCCATGCTGACCACCGGGCTGGCGGCGTAGAAGTCGGTGAGGCACTCGCGCAGGGCATCCGGGCTGGCCGCGCCCTTCATGGCGGATAGCTGCAACGGCACTTCCACCACCATGCCGCGATGCGCCGGGATCACCGCCGGGGTGAACAGCGGCGGGTGGGCGAGGGCGCAGCGGGCCTGCATTTCCGGCACGTGCTTGTGGCCCAGCGCCAGCGCATAGCCGCGCCAGGCAATGTCGGTATCCTGCTCGAACCGCTCGATCAGCGCCTTGCCGCCGCCCGAATAGCCGGAGACCGCGTTGCAGGTGTAGGGCCAGTCCGCCGGCAGCAGGCCCGCGCGCAACAGCGGGGCGAGCAGGGCGATGAAGCCGGTGGAATAGCAGCCGGGGTTGGACACGCGGGTGGCATTGGCCACGGCTTCCAACCCGCTGACTTCGGGAAAGCCATAGACCCAGCCCGGTGCCACACGGTGCGCGGTGGAGGCATCGATGATGCGTACCCCCCCGTCTTTTCTTGGCGCCCCTTCGGCCATGGCCACGGCTTCACGCGCGGCATCGTCATGCAGGCACAGCACGGCGAAATCAGCGGCGTGCAGGGCGTCCTTGCGGGCCGCGGGATCCTTGCGGCGCGCATCGTCCAGGATGATCAGCTCGAACTCGCTGCGGCCTGCCAGCCGGTCGTGGATTTCCAGCCCCGTGGTGCCTGCCGCACCATCGATGAAGACCGTCTGCGCCACGTCAGACCACCGGCTCCAGCCGGTCCTTGTGGACATAGCCCACCGGCCCGTGGAGCGAGAGGCAGCCCCAGGCCCATTGCCCGGTAATGTCGAGCAGTTCGAAACTGTCGCCTTCCAGCAGCACGCACAGTTCCTCCGCGCCTTCGTGCGGGGCAGCCAGCAGCGGCGCGCCGCCCGGCAGCACGCTGCGCGGCTGGGGCACGGCATAGTGCGGCACGAAATAGCGGCCGGCGAGGCCGATATGCGCCAGGTCTCCGCGCAAGGGCACGCTGCGCTCGTTCGGGCGTTCGACCGGGCCGGTCAGCGCGAAAGGCCCCTGTGTGTGCGTGGGCAAGGTATCGGCGGTGCTGCTCATCGTGCAGCGCGCTTAGACAAGGGCGCGGCGCAGGGCAAGCGTGGGCAGAGTTGGCAGGGGGGAACCGCCATCCTCAGCCGAACCGCGCCTTCAGCATGGCAAAGCTGGCGCGCAGGCCCAGCGCCGCGCCGCCCTTGGGCCGCCCGGCCTTGGCCACGGGGCGCCAGGCGAAGGTATCGAAGTGCGCCCAGTCGATGTCTTCGGCCACGAACCGGTCAAGGAAGCTGGCGGCCACGCTGGCCCCGGCAAAGCCGTTCGCCGGCGAATTGTTGAGGTCCGCCACGTCGCTCTTCAGCCATTCGGCATAGGGGGCGTGGAGCGGCAGGCGCCAGCACGGATCGTCCTCCGCCACGCCTGCATCCAGCAGCGCCTGGGCGGTTGCATCCTCGCGCGCGAACATGGCGGGCAGGTCCGGCCCAAGGGCCACGCGCGCCGCGCCGGTCAGCGTGGCGAAATCGATCAGCAGTTGCGGCTGGCCTTCACTGGCATAGGCCAGCGCATCGCCCAGGATCAGGCGGCCTTCGGCATCGGTATTGCCGATTTCCACCGTCAGCCCCTTGCGGCTGGCGAGCACGTCACCGGGGCGGAAGGCGTTGCCGGAAATGGCGTTTTCCACGCACGGCAGCAGGCACTGCAACCGCACCTTGAGGCCCGCTTCCATCACCAGCTGGGCCAGCGCCAGGGCATGGGCCGCGCCGCCCATGTCTTTCTTCATCAGCAGCATGCCCGCCGCCGGCTTGATGTCCAGCCCGCCCGAATCGAACGCCACGCCCTTGCCCACGATGGCAATGCGCGGGTGGGCGTCGTCGCCCCAGTTCAGTTCCACCAGCCGCGGCGCATGTTCGCGCGCGGCGGCGCGGCCCACGGCGTGGACCATGGGGAAGCCGGTCTCCAGCGCATCGCCGCGCACCACGCTGAACGCGGCGTTGAACCGCTCGGCCACCTTCCTTGCTTCCGTCTCGATCGCTTCGGGCCCCATGTCCTCGGCCGGCGTGTTGACCATGTCGGCCACCATCGCCTCGGCCCGGGCAAGGGCGAGTGCTGCGGGAATGCGGCCCACTTCGCCGGTCAGCAGCACGCGTGGCCCTTCGGCCTCTTCGTCCTTGCGATAGCGGTCGAAGGTGTATTGCGCGCCCAGCCAGCCATGCATGGCGCGGCCCGCTTCGCCCTTGGCCAGGCGATAGATGCCCGCCGGCAGCCGTTCCGCCAGCCGCGCCAGGCACCAGGTGCCAAGCTCTGCCGGATTGGCCACGCCGCCCACCGCGAACCAGCCGTCGCCATCGGGGACGATGGCCACCTGGCCACCGCCGCCGGTGAACTTCTGCGCCGCCAGCGCCGCGCGCTGCGCCCCGCTCAATCCCTTGGCGAAGGCTTCGTGGCCTTCCTTGTTGACGAGATGGATAGGCACGGCATCCTGGCCGCGATCCGGCTGGATTAGATCGACTTTTGCGCTCATAAGTGTGATCCATGCCCGCTGGCGGGCGATTTGGGAAGGCAATGAAAGCGAATGCGTAGAGTTTGCACGGGCCTGGCTATCAGCCTGCTGCTGGCTTCGTGTGATGGGTCGGGAGGTGAACCCGCACCCGCCCCGACGCCCACCCCCAGTGCCAGCGCCACGGCCAGCGCCACCGCATCCCCCCGGCCCAGCGGCGCGCGCAGCGTGCAGGAAGAAACGGACGATTTCCGCTTCGAATATGCCTACCCGGCGGAAGCCGGCAACGTGCCGGAACTCGCCGCCCTGCTGGATGCCCGGCTCGATCGCCTCCGCGCCCAGCTTGCCGCACAAAGCGCCGAAGGGCGCGATGCCGCGCGCGGCGCGGGCTTCCCGTTCAACAAGTATTCCGAAAGCGTGGAATGGAAGGTTGTGGCCAACACGCCGCGCTTCCTCAGCCTGTCGGCGGAAATCAGTTCCTACACCGGCGGCGCGCACGGCAACTACGGCTTCGATTCGCTGGTGTGGGACAAGGAGGCCGGGCAGGCGCTGGCCCCGGCGGCCTTCTTCACCTCGCTCCCCGCGCTGGAACAGGCCATGGGCGAGGAACTGTGCGAAAAGCTCGACGCCGAACGCGCCAGGCGCCGCGGTGCGGAAGCCGAAGCCATGGCCGAAGGCGATTTCGGCAAGTGCGTCGGGCTGGAAGAGGTGACGCTGCTGCTCGGCTCCGGCAACCGCCGCACCTTCAACCGTATCGGCGTGCTGATCGGGCCTTACGTGGCCGGTCCTTATGCCGAGGGAAGCTGGGAATTCACCCTGCCGGTGACTGCCGAGGTGCTGGCCACGGTGAAGCCTGAATATCGGGATGCCTTCACGGCCCGATAATCAGAGCGAGTGGCAATTGAGCCGAATGATCGCTATGTGACCGCCATGGTCGAATATCAGCACGTAACCGACGACATGACCGTCTACCGCGACGGCACCATCAAGCTGCACGGGCCGGAAGGCTTTGCCGGGATGCGCAAGGCCGGTCGCCTTGCGGCGGAAATCCTGGACGAGTTGACCGGCTTCATCGTCCCCGGCGTCACCACGCAGGCGATTGACGACAAGGTGCTTGGCATGATGCTGGATGCAGGCGCCGTACCCGCAACGCTCGGCTATCGCGGCTATACCCATTCGTGCTGCACCTCCATCAACCACGTGATCTGCCACGGCATCCCTTCGGACAAGGTGCTGAAATCGGGCGATATCGTGAACGTGGACGTGACCCCGCTGGTGGACGGCTGGCACGGCGATACCAGCCGCATGTACCTGGTGGGCGATGTCCCGCTGAAGGCGCGCCGGCTGGTCGAAGTCACTTACGAATGCCTGATGATCGGCGTGGACATGGCCAGGCCCGGCGTGCGCATCGGTGATATCGCCGCCGCGATTCAGGAGCATGCCGAAGCCCACCGCTACGGCGTGGTGCGCGAATTCTGCGGGCATGGCCTTGGCCGCCTGTTCCACGATGCGCCCGAAGTGGTCCATGCGGGCCGCGCGGGCACCGGGCCGGAACTGAAGCCGGGCATGTTCCTGACCATCGAACCGATGATCAACCTCGGCAAACCGCCCGCCAAGATGCTGGCCGATGGCTGGACGGCGGTAACGCGCGACAAATCGCTGAGCGCGCAGTTCGAACACTCGATCGGGATTACCGAGACGGGGCGCGAGATCTTTACCGAAAGCCCCAAGGGGCTGCACAAGCCGCCTTACTGATCCGCTCTGACCGGGCAGGTTTATCCTTCCCGCGCAGCCCTGATAGCCGCGCCGCCCACGAAGGGGGCCAGCGCCACCAGCGCCAGGCTGATCGCTGCGGTCAGTGCCAGCCCGCCTTCGCCGCCGGTGCTGAGTGAACCCGCGCCGAAGATCAGCAGCGGCACGGCCAGCGGCACCATCAAGAGGCCGGACAGCGCCGCACCGCCGCTTTTCAGGCCCACGGTCACGCTGGCGATAATCACGCCGATGGCGGCAAGGCCGGGCGTGCCGGCCAGCAGGCCCAGCTCCACGGCACGCCATGTCTCGCCATCGATCCCCACCAGCGCGCTGGCGGGCACAGCGGCGAGCATGACGAACGGCCCGAAGCTGAGCCAGTGGGCGATGAGGCGGGCGGTGACCACCAGTTCCTCGGCAATGCCGCGCAAGGCCCACTGGTCAAACAGCCCGCGCTCCACGTCGCTGGCCAGCAGGCGTTCCAGCGGCAGGATCGCGGCCAGCAGCGCCGCCACCCACAGCACCCCGCCGCCGGTCGCGGCGAGCAGGGTGGGGTTGGGGCCAACCGCGAAGGGATAGAGCATGGCCACGGCAAGGAAAAACAGGATTGGCAGCAGCGAACCGCCGCCGCGCGCGCCGGGCAGCAGCAGGCCAAGATCGCGCCTGAGCAGCGTCCACAGCATCACGCGGCAAACTCCGCCAGATCAAGGCGCCGGAGGCCGGGCAGCGTGAACGGCTGGTGGCTGGCCACCACAGCGATGCCGCCGGCCGCGCAATGTTCCCCCACCAGCGTCTCCACCAGGGTGACGCCATGCGTATCTAGTCCGTTGAGTGGCTCGTCCAGCAGCCACACGCTCGCCTGCTGGCCGATCAGGCGGGCCAGCGCCGCGCGCTTCCTTTGACCGGTGGAAAGGTAGCGCACCGGAACGTCCATCAGGCCGGCAATGCCGAGGCGGTCCAGCGGGGCGGTGCCGCGGTCCAGCGCTGACCAGAAGCCGAGTGCGGCCCCCAGCGGCTGGTGTTCGTCCAGCGCGGGTTTTTCATCCACCAGCGCCAGCGTTCCAATCCGTTCCACGCCGCCGGCAAAGGGGCGCATCAGCCCGGCCAGCAGGCGGATGAGGCTGGACTTGCCCATCCCGTTGGCGCCCGCCACCTGGAGCGCCTGCCCGGCGGCAAGATCAAGCGAGAGGCGGGCGAACAGCAGCCGGTCACCGCGCCGGCAGGCCAGGTCTTTCGCGGTGAGGCGGCACTCTTCCATCGCGGGCAGCGTTAGGGCAGGTTGGCGGGAACGACAAGCAGCGGGGAATACAATGGGCAAAGTGCCGCAATTGACGGGCAGCGAGCGCGCGGCGGCGCTGGCCGGCCTGCCGCAATGGACCCTGCGGGAGGATGGTAAGGCGATTACCCGCCAGTTCCGCTTCCGCGATTTCGCGGCCGCCTGGGCCTTCATGGAAAAAGTCGCCGCGCTGGCCGAGGCGCAGGACCACCACCCGGAATGGTCCAACGTCTACAACCGCGTGGACATTATGCTGACCACGCATGATGCCGGGGGCCTTAGCGCGCGGGACGTGGCGCTGGCGCGGGACATCGACACGCTGGTCTAGCGCCCCTCGCTGCTGTCATGCGCATCGGCCAGCAGCCGGGCGCGGCGGCGCAGCAGGCCGGGCATCCACTTGGCCACGCGGCGCATCTTGCGCGCCGTCTTGCCCACGATGCGGTGCACTTGCGGCTCGTGGATGGATCGCCAGGCTTCATCCGCCACCACTTCCACCGGCGTGAATTCCAGCCCTGCGGCCACCACGGCATCGCGGATGGGGGTGTTGCGGCTGCGGTTGGGGGGATTTTGCAGCAGCGGCGTATCGATGAAGCTGGGCATCAGGCTGCGCACCCTGATGCCTTCCGCCGCCCATTCGGCCTCCAGGCTTTCGGTCAGCGATTTCACCCCGGCCTTGGTCGCGCCGTAAACGCTCTGGTTGGCCATGCCGTACAGCGCCGCCGCGCTGGCGGTGTTGATGAGGGCGCTGCCCGGCGCGGTAGCCTTGAGGTGCGGGTAGGCCGCCTTCGCGCCGTAGAACACGCCCTTCAGGTTCACGTCGATCAGCCGGTCCAGCTCTTCCAGCGTGATTTCCCGCAAGGGGCCGCCAGCGGGAAGGCCGGCGTTGTTGGCCACCACGTCGATCCGCCCGGCGGCGGCGGCGAACTGCGCCAGCACCTGCTCCCAGCCGTGAGCATCTGTCACGTCAAGCCGGTAAGCGGCGGATTGCCCGGCGGGCAGCAGGCCCTGCGTCTCCGCCATTCCCGCCGCGTTCAGGTCAGCCAGCCCGACAAACCAGCCTTCGGCCGCGAACCTGATGGCGATGGCGCGGCCGATGCCGCTGGCGCCGCCGGTGATGAAGATGGCTTTTCTCTCTCCCATGCGGGGGAGACTAACCCAATCCCTGCACCATGTCCTCCCCCGTCAGGATCTGCGCGGTGGAGGCCGCCAGCGCGTCGCCCAGCGGTTCGGCCCGGCCGCCCAGCACGGTGGCCAGGAACCCTTCGACAATGCCGTTGAAGGCGATGTTGTTTTCCGGCCGGTGGAAGCCGTGGCCTTCATCGGGGAACAGGACATAAGTGACCGGGATGCCGTGGCCCTGCATGGCGGCGACGATCTGGTCGCTCTCGCTCTGCTTCACGCGCGGATCGTTGGCCCCCTGGCCGATCAGCAGCGGGCGGGTGATCTTGTCCGCGCGGTGGATGGGGGAGCATTCCTTGAGCAGGGCGAGACCTTCCGGCGTGGTCGGGTTGCCCATCCGGTCATGGAACTGCTTGACCATCGGCGCCCAGTAGGGGGGGATCGTCTCCAGCAGGGTTTCGAGGTTCGACGGCCCGACGATGTCCACCCCGCAGGCGAACACGTCCGGCGTGTAGGCCAGGCCCACCAGCGTGGCATAGCCGCCGTAGGAGCCACCCATGATGGCCACCTTGTCGCGGCTCGCATGGCCCTTGGCCACGGCCCATTCCACCGCGTCCAGCAGGTCATCGTGCATGGTCTTGGACCATTGCAGGTTGCCCGCGTTGGTGAAGCCCTTGCCGAAGCCGGTGGAGCCACGGAAGTTGACGGAAAGCACCGCATAGCCCCGGTTGGCGAGCCACTGGTGCGCGCGGTTGTAACCGTATCCGTCACGCGCCCACGGGCCGCCGTGGACCAGCAGCACCATCGGCACCGGACCATCACCCGCGCTGGCGGGCAGGGTGAGGTAGCTGGGCAGCACGAGGCCATCGCGCGCGGGGATTTCCACGCATTGCATGGGTTGCAGCGGGGTGCCTTCCAGCGCGGGCTTGGTGACGTAGAACAGGCTGAGGGAGTCCAGCTCCCGGTCATAGATGAAGCAGCGGATCGGCGCGGTCAGCGGATCGTTCCACACCAGCCATTTGCGATCATCGTCCGTGCGGCTCTGCACCCCGAAATCGCCGTCCAGCTGATCGCGCAGCCAATCGAGAGAGGCCTTGATGCCGTGATCGAAGCAGTGCCATTCCGTTTGCAGATAAGTGACGGAGTAGGCCTGAATCTCGCCCGTCTTGGTATGCCGCAGCGTGCCGCCGATATCGGCGCGCGGGTCTTCGGCCAGCAGGATGCGCGTGCCGGTGGCGACATCCTCGGCATAAAGCGCGGCGGTATCGCGGCCCCGGCTGTCCAGCCAGTAGAGCGTCTTCCCATCGGTGGTGTAGCCGTCGGTGCCGGTGGACAAGGCATCGTCCATGTCCACCACTTCGCGCGGGGTGGGCGCGATCACGCCATCGACAATCTCGTGCATATCGGTGCCGCCCGCCTCGTTCTGGCGCACGGCCCAGCGCAGGGTAAGGCTGTCGTCCGCCTCGAACCCGGCCCATTCGTTGTTTTCCAGCACCAGTTCCAGCGCGCCGGTGGACAGGGTGAGCAGCCACACGTCGTGCCACATGGGATCGCGGTTATTGAGGCCGATCAGCAGCTCGTCCTTGCGCGTTTCGCTGCTGCCGACCACGCGCACGCGGGTGTTTTCGAACGGGGTGAGGCAGGTCTCCTCCCCGCTGGAGAGGTCCACCTTGTAAAGCAGGAAATTCTCGTCCCCCGCCTTGTCCTGCACGTAGAGCAGGGCGCTGCTGTCCGGCGCCCAGAAATACTGCGGGATCGGCCGGTCCTTCGCATGGGTCATCACCCGTTCCTGCTGCGGCTCGGCATAGGGGGCGATGAACACGTTCATCACGCCGTCCAGCGGGGCCATCCAGCTCAGCCACTGGCCATCGGGCGACAACTTGCCGCCGCTCTTCACCGGGTTGCCGTAAAGCACTTCGCGCGGGATCAGGGGGACGTGGGCAATGCGGCCAGATGCGGAATGGGCGGCGGTGGGGGCGGTCATGTGATCTCCGGTATTGCGTTACGAGGGGCCGAGGTAGGGAGCGAACGCGCAAAGCGCAAACGCATCTCCTCCCTTCATGCTGAACTACCCGTCATGCTGAACTTGTTTCAGGATGACGATCCGCTGAGCGACAGTGAAGGCTAAAGCGCCGGATTGTTGTAGCAATGCCAGGTGAAGATCGCGAGCGCGCTGCGGTGCGGGCGCCAGGGTTCGGCCATCTGGCGGGTGGCCTTTTCGTCCGGCCTTTCCGGCAGGCCCAGGATCTTGCCGATGCCGGCCATCACCGCCAGGTCGCCCGCGGGCCAGATGTCGGGCCGGCCTTCGGCAAACAGCAGGTAGATTTCGGCGGACCAGCGGCCGATGCCCTTGATGCGGGTGAGCTGGGCAATCGCCTCCTCGTCATCGGCAGGGAGCGCCGTCAGGTCCAGTTCCCCGCTCACCACCAGTTCGCACAGGGACCGGGCATAGCCCTGCTTCTGGCGCGAAAGGCCGCAGGCGCGCAGGGTATCATAATCGCGGTCCAGCAGGTCTTGCGGCGGAATATGCTCGCCCAGTTCCGCCTCCAGCTTGCGCCACATGGAACTGGCGGCGGCGACAGAGACCTGCTGGCCCACAATGGTGCGCAGCAGCGTCTGGTAGCCCCGTTCACGGATGCGGGGTTCGGGATAGCCGGCCAGCGCCAGCGCGTTGGCGAAAGCAGGCTCGCGGGCCGCCAGTTCGTCCAGGCTGTGGCGGATATTGTCTGCGCTGATGCCCATGGCACACCTGCTTGCATAATCGGTGCCGATTGCCTAGCTCCCGCGCCGGAACCGCAACAGGAACACAAGCCCCATGCCCAAGCTGATCGTCGTCAACCGTGCCGGAGAAGAACGCGCCGTGGAGGCGGATGCCGGCCTTACCGTGATGGAAGCCCTGCGCGACAACGGTTTTGACGAACTGCTGGCCCTGTGCGGCGGATGCTGTTCGTGCGCCACCTGCCACGTGCATGTGGACCCGGCCTTTGCCGACAAGCTGCCGCCGATGAGCGAGGACGAGAATGACCTGCTCGATTCCAGCGATCACCGCACGGCCACCAGCCGCCTGTCTTGCCAGGTGCCGCTGACCGATGCGCTGGATGGCCTGAAGGTCACCATCGCGCCGGAGGATTGAGGGCGCGACGCAGCAACCGGGGCAGGCGCGCTTTACCCAAGCCAAGTGCAACTGGCGTTGCGCCGCGGCGCGCCAGGGCTTAACTCATGCTCACCATGACTGCACCTGAACCACGCTCCGATACGCTCGACCTCATCGGCAATACGCCGATTGTTCTGCTGCAAGGCCCCAGCGAGGCGGCCGGCTGCGAGATCTGGGGCAAGTGCGAATATGCCAACCCCGGCGCATCGGTGAAGGACCGGGCGGCGCTGTGGATCGTGCGCGATGCGGAAAACCGCGGCGAATTGCAGGCCGGCGGCACGGTGGTGGAAGGCACGGCGGGCAATACCGGCATTGGCCTTGCGCTGGTGGCCAACGCGCGTGGCTACAAGACGATCATCGTCATGCCGGACAACCAGTCCAAGGAAAAGATGGACACCCTGCGCGCGCTGGGCGCGGAGCTGGTGCTGGTGCCGCCGACCAAGTTTGCCGATCCCAACCACTTCGTTCACACCAGCCGCCGCCTGGCGGAGGAAACGCCGGGGGCGGTGTGGGCCAACCAGTTCGACAACGTGGCCAACCGCCGCGCGCATATCGAAGGCACCGCGCCCGAAATCTGGGAGCAGATGGGCGGCAGGATCGATGGCTTCACCTGCGCGGTGGGCACGGGCGGCACGCTGGCCGGCACGGGCATGGGCCTGAAGGCCTTTGACGAGAACATCCGCGTGGCGCTGACCGACCCATTTGGCGCGGCGCTCTACAACTACTACGCCCATGGCGAGCTGAAGGCGGAAGGCTCCTCCGTCGCCGAAGGCATCGGGCAGGGGCGCATCACCGCCAACCTCGAAGGCGCGCCAATCGACACGCAGTTCCGCATCAGCGACGAGGAAGGCCTTGTCTGGGTGGGGCGCCTGCTGCGCGAGGAAGGGCTGGCCCTGGGCCTGTCCAGCGGCATCAACGTGGCCGGGGCCATCGAACTCGGCCGGCAGCTGGTGGCCGAGGGGCGCGAGGATCCGCGCGTGGTGACGATCCTGTGCGATACCGGCTTCCGCTACCTCTCCAGCCTGTACAACGCCGAATGGCTGAAAGCGAAGAACCTGCCCGTTTTTGACTGGCTGGGTTAAGGTTGGCTACGCTAAGGCTGCGGCATGGCTCTTGATCCGCACCAGATCCTGCAACAGGGCGCGCAGCCCGATACCACTGAACTTGCGCCGCTGGCCGGCACCCGGCGGCAGCGGCTGCAGCGCTTGCAGATCGGCCTGTTCGGGCTGGGGTCGGTGGTGCTGCTGATCGGCCTTGCGAACATCATAATTTCCAGCGCCCGGCAGAATGAAGCCGTGGCGCCCGACGATCTGCCCGCCGCCACATCGGGCGACGTGCCCGATCCCGGCCCGCGCGATCCGCTGGCCGACGTGGGCGTGGCCCCCGACCTGCCCATCGATGGCCAGGACACCACCGGCACCGGCGATGTGCCGCCACCGCAAGCGGCCCCCGCGGGGGAGGCGCTGGGCAATGATCCGCTGGCTGACCGGGCAAACTAGGCGCGCGGCCCTGCTGGCGGGGGCGCTGGCATTGCTGGCGGCGCCCTCTGTCGCCATCGCTCAGGACGCCCGCGACACGGCCGATGCCGGTTCCCGGCCGGAACTGGCGCTGATGGGAACAATCCCGATCTTCTGGGGCGAAACGGATGGCTTTGCCGACCTGTTGAACGGCGGCGGCCATGCCCACTGGGCGCGTGCGCTGCTGGAAGGCCATTACCGCCTGCAGCCGGTGGACGCGCTGTCTGCCGCCAGCCTTGCCCCCTACACGCGCCTGCTGATGGCGCAGCCGCGCACGCTTTCCCCGGCGGAAAACGTGGCGCTGGATGCCTGGGTGCGCGGCGGGGGCCGCCTGCTGCTGCTGGCCGATCCGCTGATGACCGGGGAATCCCGCTTTGCCATCGGTGACCGCCGCCGCCCGCAGGACGTGGCCCTGCTGTCCCCCATCCTCGGCCATTGGGGTCTGGACCTGCAGTTCGATGACGGCGGCAGCGAAGGGCTCACCGTGGCGGATGTTGGCGGGCTGGCCGTGCCGGTGAACCTGCCGGGTCGCCTTGCCGTGCGCGATGGCAGCACCTGCGCCCTTGCCGGGGCGGACGCGGTGGCCGCGCAGTGCCGGCTGGGGGCGGGGCAGGTGCTGGTGATCGCCGATGCCGCGCTGCTGGATCACGCCGGGCCTTACGCCGGTGCGCCGGAAGCCATCGAGTCGCTGCTGGCGCGCGCTTTCGGCGATTTTGGGGAAACCGTGCACCGGATTGCGACGGAGACGGATGAAGTCTGCAAAATCAATGGTTTGAATTGTTCGGAGCAGTCCGGGCCGGATCCCGGTGGAGGAGTTGGTCCTCCCCCGTAAGTGGCGGAAATTCGTGGGTTGTGCACGATTTCCCCAGTTTGAACGCAATTTCCCCTTTAAACCCCCGGTTGACCACGGTAAGAACTGGTCAATCGGACATGACGCCCGTGCTGCATCCACCAGGGATGGGCGCGCCCGCAGCAACGCGGGTGCGGTGGGGGAAGTCATGACGCGATCAGGGTGTGGTTTCAGCGTGGGGGTGATCGCAAGGTGGTGGAGCGGCCGGCAGGCTATGGGGGGCAGGGCTTTTCGCTTCGCAGCGACAAAGACCGCTTCGTCCTGCCCGCCAAGCTGCGCAGCCGCATTGTGGAACGCAACACGGACCGCGTGGTGTGCATCGGGATGCACGAAAAGTGGCCCTGCCTGACCGCCTTCGGCCCTGATTTCACCGATACTTTCGAAACCATCCTCGATCGCGAGGCCGCGCTGCATGGCGCCGCGTTCGATCGCGATGCCCGCTCGTTCCAGCTGTGGGATTTCGAGGAAGTGCCGTTCGACGCGTCGGGCCGCTTCGTCCTGCCGCCCACCTATGCCCAGATCGGCTCCATCGGCGGCGCGCTCTATTTCCAGGGCGCGGGCGATTACATCACCCTTTGGTCGCCCGAAGTGCTGCTGGCGCAGGACGCGCCGGTGTTTCGCAGCGCCCAGGCCAAGTGCCGCGCCGAAATGGCCATGGCGCAGGAGCGTCGCAAGTGACCGCCCCCGCACCCTCCGCCCCACACGTCCCCGTCCTGCTGGCCGAAGTGCTGGAAGCTCTCGCCATCCAGCCGGGCGACGTGATCATCGATGCCACCTTCGGGGCTGGCGGCTACACCCGCGCTTTCCTTGATGCCGGGGCCACGGTCCATGCCTTCGACCGTGATCCCGATGCCATCGCTGCCGGCCAGCAGTGGGCCGAATGCCAAGAAAATCCCCCGCGTTTGCACCTGCATCCGCGCCGTTTTTCCGAAATGGTGGCAGCCATGCAGGAAGCCGGCGTTGCCCGCGTGGACGGCATCGCCATGGATATCGGCGTCTCCTCCATGCAGCTTGACCAGGCGGAGCGGGGCTTTGCCTTCTCCAGCAACGGCCCGTTGTCGATGCGGATGGACCAGGGCAAGCCCGATGCGGCCGATTTCCTGAACACTGCCGCCGAAGCCGAGATTGCCGACGTGCTCTATCACTATGGCGAGGAGCGCCAGTCGCGCCGCGTGGCCCGCGCCATCGTGGCCGCGCGCCCGCTGGAAACCACCGGGCAGCTGGCCGAAGTGGTGCGCAAGGCCCTGGGCTATCGTCAGGGTGCGCCGAAGGATCCCGCCACCCGCAGCTTCCAGGCCATCCGCATCCACGTGAACGCGGAACTGGAGGAGCTGGAAGCAGGCCTGGCCGCCGCGGAAACGCTGCTGGGCGAAGGCGGGCGGCTTGCCGTGGTCAGCTTCCACAGCCTGGAAGACCGCATCGTGAAGCGCTTCCTGCGCGATGCCGCCAACGCCAATGCCCGCGCATCGCGCCACCTGCCCGACATGCCGGCCCAGCGCCCCGCCACCTTCGCCCGCGTGACCAAGGCGATCCGTCCCGGCCAGGCCGAGCTTGATCGCAACCCGCGCGCACGGTCCGCCACCCTGCGCGCCGCCATCCGAACCGGCGCCCCCGCCAACCAGCACAAGGAACAGGCCGCATGACCCCGCAAGCCCGCCTCCGCCGCATCGGCTGGTTCGCCCTGCTGGGCCTGTGCACCCTGCTTTACGCGCTGCTCCACCTCCAGGTGTGGGCCGTGTCGAGCGAGGTGAAGCGGGCGGAACGGCGCATCGTGGCGCTGGAGGAAAGCAAGCTCTTGCTGGAGACCGAGTTCCTCACCCGGTCCAGCCAGTTGCAGCTGTCCGCCTGGAACCGGGTGGACTTCGGCTACACCGCGCCGCGCGCCGAGCAGTTCATCGGCAGCGAACGCCAGCTCGCCAGCCTGGGCGTGCAGGACAGCACGGGCCAGGATGCCCTGCAGCTGGCGTCCTTCTCCGCCGATCAGGACGTGGCCCCGTTCCCGCAGCTCGTCAGCCCGATGACGGGCAAGCCGATGGGCGAGGGTGACACTACTGTTGCCGCCGCTGATCCCGCTGCCGCCAGACCCGCCGTCCGCGCCGAGGGCGAGCACCGCCGGCTGGTCGCCGCGCTGGCCGCACCGGCCGGTTCGGCCGCGCGCGCCGCCATGGGTTCCCGCCACACCGGCAGCGCCGGAGCCACGGTCCGCGTGGTGCTGGGGGGCGGCGCGCAGTGATTTCACTGTCATCCGCCCGCCAGCGCGCCACGGTCTACAGCACAAGGCCAACGGTCGTGCCTGGCAGGGTCCGGATCATCGATTACCGCCGTCATGCCCTGTTGATGGCACGCCTGCGCGTGCTGCTGGTGAGCGGGGCCTTCCTCGCCATCGCCATCATCGCTCTGCTGCGCATCACCTGGCTGGGCGTGCTGCAGCCCGCCCCGGCACGGGCAAGCATGGCCGAAGCCCTGCTGCCCCCGCGCGGCGAACTGACCGATCGCAACGGCGTGCCGCTGGCCCGCGCCTTCCCCGCCTATGCCCTGTGGTTCAACCCCGGCGCGATGGACGATGGCGGCAGCCCGCTGGTCAAGTCGCCCGAACAGGTCGCCCGCGAACTGAAGGCGATCTTCCCCGATCTCGATACCGCAGACGTCGTTGCCAAGCTGCGCGCCGGCCGCGGGGTCTACCTGCGCCGCCGCGTGCTGCCCGAACAGGCCAACCGCGTGATGGAAATCGGCGAACTGGCGCTGGAACTCCCGCGCGAGGAGGACCGCTATTACCCGCAGGGCGCGCTGGCGGCGCACGTGCTGGGCTACGTGAAGGACGGGCGCGGCTTCATCGGCATGGAGCAGGTGCTGGACGAACAGCTGCGCGACCCGGCGCGGCGCGGCGAACCCGTGCCGCTGTCGATCGATGTGCGGGTGCAGGGCGCGCTGGAAGACGAACTCAACCGCGGGATGCAGGCGGTCAACGCCGTGGGCGCGGCCGGCATCGTGCTGGATGTGGAAACCGGCGAAGTGCTGGCCATGGCCTCGCTGCCGCATTTCGATCCCAACGCGGTGACTGAAAGCGACCTCGTGCGCACCCAGGCCATGGTCGATAACGAGGAAATGCCGCGCGCCTTCAACCGCGTGACCAACCAGGTCTATGAACTGGGTTCTACCTTCAAGCCGCTGACGGTGGCCGCCGCCATCGATGCCGGGTCCATCACCAACCTGGCCCGCACCTACCAGGCCAGCCAGCCGCTGCGCTTTGGCCGCCAGTCGATCGGTGACAGCCACGTGATCGGGGCCTACCTCAATGCTCCGCAGTCGCTGATCCATTCGTCCAACATCGTCACCGCCCAGATTGCCGACGAGCTGGGGGCGTCACGGCTGAAGCGGTACATGGGCGAACTGGGGCTGGGCGAAGCTCCCTATATCGAACTGCCGGGCCGCGGCGCGCCGCTGGGGTTCCGCGGCGAATGGTCGCGCATCAAGGCGATGACGGTGGGCTTCGGCCACGGCCTCGCGGTCACCCCGCTGAACCTTGCGAGCGCCTATGCGGCGATGGTCAACGGCGGCATCTGGCGCCCGGCCACGCTGCGCCGGGTGGAACCGGGCCATGCCCCGCGCGGCCGCCGCGTGTTCCAGGCCAGCACCAGCGCGCGGATGAACCAGTTGCTGCGCATGATCGCGGTCTATGGCACGGGCCGCAACGCCGATGCGCCGGGTTTCCGCGTGGGCGGCAAGACGGGTTCCGCCGAAAAGCCGGGCCGGGGTGGCTACCGCCAGTCCTCGCTGGTGGCGACCTTTGCCGCCGCCTTCCCGATGGACCGCCCGCGCTATGTCGTGATCGCCATGCTGGACGAACCGCAGGGCACGGCGGCCAGCAGCTACCAGCGCACCGCCGCGTGGAACACCGCGCCCATCGTGGGCCGCCTGATCCCGCGCATCGGCCCGCAGCTGGGCGTGCTGCCTGACGAGACGCGCGACATCGACCTTACCGACCTGGAGCCGCTGGTGGGCGGGGGCGAGCACTGATGCGCCTGGCGGACCTGGCAACCGCAGCCGGACTGGATGCCGCCACCGCCGGGGAACAGGTGGTGACCGGCTTTGCCATCGATCACCGCAAGGTTGCCCCCGGCAACGTGTTCGGCGCCTTCGTGGGGGCGGCGGTCAACGGCGAGGATTTCATCCCCGCCGCCGTTGCCGCAGGGGCCGTTGCCGTGGTGGCGCGGCCCGAAGCACAGGTCAGCGGCGCGCTGCACATTGCCGATGCCAACCCGCGCCGCGCCTTTGCCCGCCTGGCGGCGAAGTTCTACACGCCCGTGCCGGCCACGCTGGTGGCGGTGACCGGCACCAACGGCAAGACCTCCACCGTGGAGATGACCCGGCAGATCTGGCGCATGGCCGGCCATTCCGCCGCCTCCATCGGCACCCTGGGGGTGACCACGCCTGACGAAAGCGTTTCCACCGGCCTCACCACGCCCGATATCGTCAGTTTCCTGGCCAACATGGCGGGGCTGGCGCGCGAAGGGGTGACGCACGTGGCTTACGAAGCCAGCAGCCACGGCCTCTCGCAATACCGCAACGAAGGCCTCAGCGTTGCCGCCGGGGCCTTCACCAACCTGTCGCGCGATCATCTCGATTACCATGCCGACATGGAGGATTACTTCGCCACCAAGATGCGCCTGTTCAGCGAAGTGGTGCAGGACGGCGGCACGGCGGTGATCTGGGCGGATGACGAATGGTCCGCCCGCGCCATCGATGTGGCCCGCACGCGCGGCCTCACGCTGTTCACCGTGGGTGAGGCGGGGGAAACGCTCACCCTCAAGTCCCGCGTTCCCGGCCAGTTGGGGCAGGATCTTGAGATCGTTTATGAAGGCGGAACGCGCCGCCTGCGCCTGCCGCTGATCGGCGCCTACCAGGTGGCCAATGCGCTCGTTTCCGCCGGGCTGGCTCTCGCCACCGGCACCCCGGCGGCGCAGGTGTTCGACGCGCTCACCCGCCTGCAACCGGTGCGCGGGCGGCTGGAACGCGCGGCCATCAGCCAGACCGGCGCGCCGGTCTATGTCGATTACGCGCACACGCCCGATGCGCTGGAAGCCGCCATCGCCGCGTTGCGCCCGCACGTGGCGGGCAGGCTCATCACCGTGTTCGGCGCCGGCGGGGACCGGGACGCGGGCAAGCGCGCGCCGATGGGCGCGGCGGCTGCGGCAGGATCGGACATGGTGATCGTGACGGACGACAATCCGCGCGGGGAAGATCCCGCCGCCATCCGCGCCGCCGTGCTGGCAGGTGCGCCGGGCGCGCTGGAAGTGGGGGACCGGCAAGAAGCGATCCGCACCGCCATCGCCGCTGCGGGCAGGGACGATATCGTGCTGGTGGCCGGCAAGGGCCACGAACAGGGCCAGATCGTGGGCCGGGGCGATGCCGTCCGCGTGCTGCCGTTTGATGATGTTGCCGTGGCGCGGGAATGCGCTGCCGAGCTTTCAGGAGCCATCCGCCAATGAATGCGCTTGCCCAGGTCCTTCGCTGGCCCGCTTCCCCTGCCGATCGGCAGCGCCTGGCGCTGTGGACTTCGGCGGAAATCGCGGCCGCCACCGGCGGGACCGCTTATGGTGAATTCCAGGTTAGCGGCGTGGAAATGGACAGCCGCGACGTGCGCGGCGGGGACCTGTTCGTGGCCCTGAAGGGCGAGGCGATGGATGGCCACCGCTTCGTGGACAAGGCCTTCGCTGCAGGCGCCGTGGCCGCGCTGGTGGACCGGCCGGTGGCAGGCCCGCACGTGCTGGTGGAAGATACCACGGCAGCGCTGGAGGCTCTCGCTCGCGCGGCCCGCGCCCGCATGACCGGGGTGGTGATCGGCGTTACCGGATCGGTCGGCAAGACGGGGGTGAAGGAAGCCATCTTCGCCGCGCTTGAACGCACCAGCCGGGGCGCGGCGCACCGTTCCATCCGCAGCTACAACAACCACGTGGGCGTGCCGCTCACCCTGTCTCGCATGGCGCCGCGCAGCGAAATGGGCGTGTTCGAGATGGGCATGAACCACAAGGGCGAAATCGCCCACCTCACATCGCTGGTGCGCCCGCACGTGGCCGTGATCACCACCATCGCCCCCGCGCATATCGAGAACCTGGGCTCGATCGAGGGGATTGCCGCGGCCAAGGCGGAGATTTTCGAAGGCCTTATGCCGGGCGGCACGGCGGTGATCCCGGCGGACAGCCCGCAGTATGCCATCCTGCGCGAGGCCGCGCTGGCGGCGGGGGCGAAGGTCATTTCCTTCGGCCGGGGGTCCCACGCCGACATGCGCCTGCTGGAAGCCATCCCTGATGCCAGCGGCGGATCGCTGGTCACCGCATCGCTGGGCGGTCAGCGGCTGTGCTATACCGTGGCGGAGCCGGGCGAGCACTGGGTCGCCAATTCCGCCTGCGTGATGGCGGCGGTACATGCCGCGGGCGGAGACCTGGGCGCGGCGGGCCTCGCGCTGGCGACGATGGGCGGCCTCAAAGGGCGCGGTGCGCGCCTGCGGGTGGCGGTGCCCGGTGGTCATGCCCTGCTGGTGGATGAAAGCTACAACGCCAACCCCGCTTCCATGCGGGCCACCCTGTCGCAACTGGGCCAGACCCCGGCCACGCGGCGCATCGCGGTGCTGGGGGCGATGAAGGAACTGGGCGATTTCGGCCCGGCCTTCCACGCCCAGTTGCTGGAGCCGCTGCTGGCCGCCGATGTCGATTATGCCGTGCTGGTGGGCGAGGAGATGCTCCCTCTGTCACGCGAACTGGGGAAAGGGCTTGCTTCCACGCTTGGCAAGCCGCTGCACTTTGCGCATTGCGCAAATGCAGGCGAGGCGATTGCCGCGCTGGAGGAATACGGGCTGGCTGGCGGGGATGCCGTGCTGGTCAAGGGTTCCAACAGCGTGGGTCTGTCACGCCTGGTGGCGCACTTTGGCGCCCGTGAGAAGTGATGGTCGCCCGCAATGCTCTACTACCTCGCCTCCCTGCTTGATTTCGAAGGCATCCTGAACCTCGTCAGGTACCAGACCTTCCGCGCGGGTGCCGCGCTGATGACGGCGCTGCTGATCGGTCTTGTCATCGGCCCCAGGTTCATCAGCATGCTGCGCGTGCGCCAGGGCAAGGGCCAGCCGATCCGCGAGGACGGGCCGCAGAGCCACCTCGCCAAGTGCGGCACGCCCACCATGGGCGGCCTGATGATCCTGACCGCGCTGATGGTTTCCATGCTGCTGTGGATGGACCTGTCCAGCCCCTTCGTCTGGGCCTGCCTGGCGGTGTGCGCGGGCTTTGGCGTGATCGGCTTCCTCGATGATCTCGACAAGGTGACCAAGGGCCACCACAAGGGCCTTTCCGGCAAGGCGCGGCTGCTGGCCGAATTTGCCGTGGCCGGCATCGCCGCCTGGCTGATCGTCAGCGAGATCAACACCAACCTCTACATCCCGTTCCTCAGCGGATATTCGATCCCGCTGGGGCCGTTCTACTACCTGTTTGCCGCCACGGTGATCGTGGGCATGGGCAACGCGGTCAACCTGACGGACGGGCTGGATGGCCTGGCCACCATGCCGGTGGTGATCGCCGCCGGGGCTTTTGCCATTATCTGCTATGTCGTGGGCCGCGTGGACTATTCCGCCTACCTTGGCATCCCGCACGTGCCGATGGCGGGGGAACTGGCGCTGTTCTGCGCCGCGATCATGGGCGCGGGCCTGGCCTTCCTGTGGTTCAACGCGCCGCCCGCCGCCGTGTTCATGGGCGATACCGGCAGCCTGGCGCTGGGCGGGGCGCTGGGCGCGGTGGCGGTGGCCAGCCATCACGAAATCGTCCTGCTGATCGTGGGCGGCCTGTTCGTGATGGAAACCGCCAGCGTCATCATCCAGGTGTTCTGGTTCAAGCGCACCGGCCGGCGGATCTTCCGCATGGCCCCCATCCACCACCATTTCGAACAGCTGGGCTGGAAGGAATCGACCGTGGTGATCCGCTTCTGGATCATTGCCATCGTCCTCGCGCTCATCGGCCTTTCGACGTTGAAGCTCAGGTGATCACGGCCCGCGCCTTCTCAGACAAGAAATACGCCGTCCTCGGCCTTGCCCGCACCGGGCTGGCGGTGGTGGAAAGCCTGCTTGCGAGCGGGGCCCGCGTCACCGCCTGGGACAGGCAGCAGACCCCGCGCAGCAAGCTTGAAGGCCGCTGCACCCTGGCCGATCCGATGGAGATCGACCTTGCCGGGTTCGACGGTGTGGTCGTCTCCCCCGGCGTGCCACTGAACAAGCATCCGCTGGCGGACAAGGCGCGCGCGGCCGGCGTTCCGGTGATCGGCGATATCGAACTGTTCGCCATGGCCCGGGCAGAGCTTCCGCCGCACAAGGTGGTGGGCATCACCGGCACCAACGGCAAGAGCACGACCACGGCGCTGATCGCCCATATCCTGACGCAGGCGGGCGTGCCGGCGCTGATGGGCGGCAACATCGGCCTGCCGATACTGGGGCAGGAGCCGCTGCCGGCAGGCGGGGTCTACGTGCTGGAACTGTCGAGCTACCAGATCGACCTCACCTTCAGCCTCGATTGCGATGTGGCGGTGCTGCTCAACATCACGCCCGATCACCTCGACCGGTATGACGGGTTCGATGCCTATGCCGCCGCCAAGGGCCGCCTGCTGAAGATGCAGGGCGCGGGCCACGCGGCGATCGTTTCCGCTTCCACCCCGGCCGGACTGGCGCAGGCGCAGGGGCTGGCGGCCACGCTGACCATCGTCGATTCCGCCGCCCACCCGGAGGACCAGAGCCGCTGGCCCGCGCTGCAAGGCCCGCATAACCTGGAGAACGCCCAGTGCGCCCGCGCGGCCTGTGCGGCGCTTGGCCTGTCCGCCGCGCAGATCGAAGCGGGCCTTGCCAGCTATGCCAGCCTGCCGCACCGGATGGAGCGGGTGGGCGAGATCGGCGGCGTGCTCTACGTCAACGATAGCAAGGCCACCAACGCCGCCTCCACCGCGCCCGCGCTGGCGGCCTGGCCACCGGTGGACGGCAAGGCCCGCATCCACTGGATCTGCGGCGGCCTTGCCAAGTCCGACGACCTTGATGAGTGCGCGCCCTTTTTCGGAAACCTTGCCGCCGCCTATACCATTGGCGAGGCCGGGCCGCTGTTTGCGCGGCTGCTGGCCGGACACACCCATGTCGAACAGTGCGAGATGCTGTGCGAAGCGGTGCGCCGCGCGCGGCTGGCCGCCCGGCCGGGAGACGTGGTGCTGTTCAGCCCCGCCTGCGCCAGCTTTGACCAGTTCCGCGATTACGAGGCCCGCGGAGATGCCTTCCGCGAGATCGTGGCCGGGCTCGCCGATGTGGGGGCTGCGTGATGAACGGCGTTCGCCCCTATATCCCGCGGGCCGGCCAGCGCGGCAATAGCGGCTTTGGCACCAGCGCAAGGCCCGCCGTCAGCTATCCGCAGGATCGCCGCCGCCAGCTGTTCATCTGGTGGCGCGAGGTTGACCGGGTGCTGCTGGGGCTGGTGCTGGCGCTGATGGCGCTGGGCGCGCTGGCGGTGATGGCTGCTTCCCCGGCCAGCGCCGGGCGCCTGTCCACCGATGACGTGACGCTGGGCGACATGCACTGGTTCTGGCTGCACCTGCGCTGGCAGTTCCTGGGCCTGTGCGTGCTGTTTGGAACGGCCATGGTGCCGCTGGAAATGGTGCGGCGCGGCTCCATCCTGCTGGCGGGGCTGATGCTGGTCTTCCTGGTGCTGGTGCCGCTGGTGGGGGTGGAGAAGAACGGCGCGGTGCGCTGGCTGAACCTGGGCGTGCAGTTCCAGCCGTCAGAATTCCTCAAACCGGCCTTTGCCGTGCTGCTGGCGTGGATCCTGTCCTGGAAGTCGCGCGATCCCGGCCTGCCGGTGATCGGAATTACCGGCGGCCTGCTGGGCGTGATCGTGCTGCTGCTGATGATCCAGCCCAACCTTGGCGAAGCGATCCTGTTCGTCGGCTGCTGGTTCGTGGTGGTGATGCTGGCCGGCCTGCCGATGAAGCGCGTCATGGCGCTGACGGGTGCGGGGCTGGCGGGGCTGGTGCTGGCCTACCTGTTCTACGGCAACGCCCGCAACCGCATCGACGCCTTCCTTGGCGGCGGCACGGCCTATGACCAGGTGGACCTTGCCAGCCGCACCCTGCTGGGCGGCGGGTGGACCGGCACGGGCCTGGGCCTCGGCACGCAGAAGATGCGCTTGCCCGAAGCGCACACCGACTACATCTTCTCGGTCGTGGGCGAGGAGTTCGGCCTGCTTGCCTGCGCGTTGCTGGTGGTTGTCTATCTCGCCATCGTGCTGCGCGTGCTGGTGCGGCTGGTGGAGGAAGACCGGCTGTTCATCATCCTGGCGGCTAGCGGCCTCATCGCACTGTTCGGCGGGCAGGCTTTCATCAACATCCTGATGAACCTGCAACTGTTCCCGTCCAAGGGGATGACGCTGCCGCTGGTCAGCTATGGCGGCTCGTCCACCATCGCCCAGTGTTTCACTATCGGGATGCTGCTGGCGATTACCCGGCGCAACCCCTACCTCAGCCGGGAGCCGTTCCCGCTGCTGCCGCATGGCGGCAAGGGGCCAGTGTCCGGCAAGGCTGGCGGCAAGCGCACGGCGATCAAGGGAAAGAAGGCATGACATCGGTTTCGCGGCATTTCGTGCTGGCGGCAGGCGGCACCGGGGGACACCTGACCCCGGCCTTTGCGCTGGCGGCCGAGCTGGTCCAGCGCGGGCATCATGTCGCGCTGGTGACCGATGCGCGCGGCGCGGCCATTCCCGGCAAGCCAGATTTCCTGCCGGCCCACGTGCTGCCCGCGGGCCGTTTCGGCAAGAACCCGCTGCACTGGCCCAAGGGCATCGCCGCCGTGCTGGAAGGCCGGGCCATGGCGCGCAGGCTCTATGCCAATTTCCAGCCCACCGCCGTCATCGGCTTCGGTGGCTACCCGGCGCTGCCCGCGCTGCTGGCCGCGCAGGCCGATGGCATCCCGACCGTGATCCATGAACAGAACGCCGTGCTGGGCCGGGTCAACCGCCTGCTGGCGGGCCGGGTGGCGGCAATCGCCACCGCTTACCCGGACGTTGCCCGCCTGAAGGGCAAGTTTGCGGGCAAGACGCATCTGGTCGGCAACCCGGTGCGCCCCGAAGTGCTGGCCCTGCGAGACCAGGAATTTCCCGCCTTCACCGCCGATGGCCTGTTCCGCGTGCTGGTGACTGGCGGCAGCCAGGGGGCGCGGGTGCTGTCCGAAGTGGTGCCCGATGGCCTGGCCATGCTGCCCCCGGCGCTGCGCAGCCGCCTGCAGGTGACGCAGCAGTGCCGGGCGGAGGACCTGGATGCGGTGCGCCAGCGCTATGCCAGCCACGGCATCCCCGCTGAACTGGGCACCTATTTCGAGGACATGCACGTGCGGCTGGCCGATGCGCACCTGTTCATCGGCCGCGCGGGCGCCTCCACCATTGCGGAACTGACGGCGGTGGGCCGCCCCGCCATCCTGGTGCCGCTGCCCATCGCGACAGACGATCACCAGGCCGCCAACGTGCGCGAGATGGTGAAGGCGGGCGGGGCACGCTCGATCCGCCAGCCGAAATTCACCGCGGCGGAACTGGCCAAGCAGATCCAGGCCATGGCCATGCGCCCGGAAACGCTCGCCACCGCAGCCCACGGCGCGTGGAACTGTGGCCGCCCCAATGCGGCCAAGGACCTGGCGGACCTGATGGAAAGCTTCGGCGCCACGCCGATCCAGGACGTGATCCGCGTGGCGAACGCGGCCGTGGCCGGGGCCGTTCTCGGCAGCGCGGCGGCGGCGGGGTAAGGCGATGAAAGGCGTTCCCACCGACATCGGCACGATCCACTTCGTCGGCATCGGCGGCATCGGCATGTCCGGCATTGCCGAAGTGATGCACAACCTGGGCTACAGCGTGCAGGGGTCCGACATTGCCGAAGGCTACGTGGTGGAGGGGCTGCGCAAGCGCGGCATCCCGGTCCACATCGGCCACGCGGCGGAAAACCTGGGCGATGCCGCCGTGGTGGTCACCTCCACCGCGGTGAAGCGCGACAATCCCGAAGTGGCCGAGGCGCTGGACCGGCGCATCCCCGTGGTCCGCCGCGCGGAAATGCTGGCCGAACTTATGCGGCTGAAGAACACCGTGGCGGTGGCCGGCACCCACGGCAAGACCACGACCACCAGCATGGTCGCCACGCTGCTGGATGCCGGCGGGGTCGATCCCACGGTGATCAACGGCGGGATCATTGAAAGCTACGGCTCCAACGCGCGGCTGGGCGATAGCGACTGGATGGTGGTGGAAGCCGACGAGAGCGACGGATCGTTCCTGCGGCTGGATGGCACCATTGCCGTGGTCACCAACATCGATCCCGAACACCTCGACCATTACGGCAGCTTCGATGCGGTGAAGGACGCCTTCCTGCAGTTCGTGGAGAACGTGCCGTTCTATGGCGCTGCGGTGCTGTGCCTGGATCACCCCGAAGTGCAGAAGCTGATCGCCCGCGTGCGGGACCGGCGCGTGATCACTTACGGCTTTTCTCCCCATGCCGATGTGCGGGCGGAGAACATCACCACCAGCGGCGGCACCAGCACTTTCGATGCCGTGCACCGGGACCGGGACGGGCGCGAACACCGGATCGAAGGCATCGCGCTGCCCATGCCGGGCCGCCACAACGTGCAGAATGCCCTCGCCGCCATTGCCGTGGCGCGCGAGATGGAATGCCCGGACGATACCATCCGCGCGGGTTTTGCCCGTTTTGGCGGGGTCCGCCGCCGCTTCACCAACGTGGGCGAAGTGGACGGTGTGAAAATCATCGACGATTACGCCCACCACCCGGTGGAAATCCGCGCCGTCCTTTCCGCTGCGCGTGAGGCCGTGGCCCCCGGCGGCCGTGTGATCGCGGTTGCCCAGCCGCACCGTTTCACCCGCCTGCGCGACCTGATGGAGGAATTCCAGGGCTGCTTCGGCGATGCCGATATCGTCTATGGCGCACCGGTCTACCCTGCGGGAGAAGCGCCGATTGCCGGCGTGGACAGCGATGTGCTGGTGGCAGGGATCAAGGCGCGTGGCCATCGCCATGCCTCGGCCATTGCCGGCCCGCAGGCGCTGGCGAAGGAACTGGCCGGGCTGATCCAGCCGGGCGATATCGTGGTGTGCCTGGGCGCGGGCGACATTACCAAGTGGGCGGCGGGCCTGGCCAGCGCCATCGCGCAGGAGCGCGGGGCATGACCTGGCCGCACCAGCCTGGCGGGCAGACCGTCGGCATGGCCGGTGATGGCCACGATGGCCCGCATGCCCTGCCGCCGGTGCGTGGCAAGCTGGTGGCCGATGCGCCGCTGGACAAGCTGGTGTGGTTCAAGAGCGGCGGCGCGGCCGACTGGTTGTTCGAACCGGCGGACCTCGATGACCTGACCGCCTTCATGGCGGCACTGCCGGAAGGTACCCCGGTGATGGCGCTGGGCCTTGGTTCCAACCTCATCATCCGCGATGGCGGGGTGCCGGGCGTGGTGGTGCGGCTGGGCAAGGCCTTTGCCCGCGTGGAGGTGCGGGACGACTGCGTGCTGGAATGCGGCGGCGGCGCGCCGGGCATTCTCGTCGCTTCCACCGCGCGCGATGCCGGCATCGCCGGGCTGGAATTCCTGCGCGGCATTCCCGGCACGGTGGGCGGCTTCGTGCGGATGAACGGCGGGGCCTATGGCCGCGAGGTGGCCGATATCCTGGTGGATTGCGATGTGGTGCTGCCCGGCGGCGATTGCGTGACTTTGCCGGTGGCCGACCTCGCTTACTCCTATCGACATTCGCGCCTGCCCGATGGCGCGATCGTCGTGGCCGCCCGCTTCAAGGGCGTGCCGGGGGATCCCGCCGCCATCGGCGCGGAGATGGACCGGATCGCGGCCGAGCGCGAGGCCAGCCAGCCGCTGCGCAGCAAGACCGGCGGTTCGACGTTCAAGAACCCCGAAGGCCACAAAGCGTGGCAACTTGTCGACGAAGCGGGTTGCCGGGGCTTGGCGCTGGGCGGCGCTCAGGTAAGCGAGAAACACTGCAACTTCCTCATCAATACCGGCGATGCGACCAGCGCCGATATCGAGGGGCTGGGCGAGGAAGTGCGCCGCCGCGTGGCGGAAAAGACGGGCGTTGCGCTCGAATGGGAAATCAAGCGGGTCGGAAGGCCCTGAGGTGAAAGTGAAATGAGCCGTTTGCCGCACCTGCACGTCGCCGTCCTGATGGGCGGTTGGGCCAATGAACGCCCCGTCTCGCTGATGAGCGGGAACGGCGTGGCCGATGCGCTGGAAGGGCTGGGCCACCGCGTCACCCGCATTGACCTTGACCGCGACATTGCCGCGCGGCTGGCTGAGGCGAAGCCCGACGTGGTTTTCAACGCGTTGCACGGTGTGCCGGGTGAAGATGGCACGGTGCAGGGCATGATGGACCTGATGGGCATTCCCTATACCCATTCGGGAATGGTCACATCGGTCATCGCGATCGACAAGGAACTGACCAAGCAGGCGCTGGTGCCGCACGGCATCCCCATGCCCGGTGGGCGCATCGTGCGCAGCGATGACCTGTATGCGGCCGACCCGCTGGCCCGGCCCTACGTGCTCAAGCCCGTGAACGAAGGCTCCAGCGTGGGCGTGGCCATCGTCACCGACGAATCCAACTGCGGCAACCCCATCCGCCGCGATGCCAGCGGGCCGTGGCAGGAATTCGCCACCCTGCTGGCCGAACCCTATATCCGCGGGCGAGAACTGACCACGGCGGTGCTGTGCAACCGCGCGCTGATGGTGACCGAGCTGGTTCCCAAGAGCGGGTTCTACGATTTTACCGCCAAATACACCGACGGCATGACCGAGCACGTGTGCCCGGCGCAGATCCCGGACAACATCGCCCGCCTGTGCTGCGAATATGCGCTGGCCGCCCACAAGCGGCTGGGCTGCCGGGGTGTCTCGCGGTCCGATTTCCGCTGGGATGACGAGCGGGGCAAGGACGGGCTGTTCCTGCTGGAAACTAACACCCAGCCGGGGATGACCCCGCTCAGCCTGGTGCCGGAGCAGGCCCGGCACTGCGGCATTTCCTATCCCGAACTGGTCGAGATCATCATTGAGGATGCGCTGGATCACTTCGGGCGCAAGGCGGGCGCGCCTGCCTGATGGCGCGCACGATCAACCGCAACGCCACGCCGGTGCGGCGGCAGGCGCGCTCCGCCGGGCGGGCGGGGCAGGTGCGCAAGGCGCGCGCACAGACCTCCGGTTTCCTTGACGGGGTGATGAACGCGCTGCCTTTCACCGAGGAGCAGTGGCACCGCTTCTTCACCGTGTTGATCCTTGGCACCGTGGCCATCGTGCTGGTGGTGATCCTGCGGGTTACGGGCCTTTGGGCTCTGGCCGAGCAGCAGGTGGCCCACGTGGCGGCCAACGCCGGCTACAAGGTGGACAACGTCCGCGTGATCGGCACCAACCGGCTGGATCCGGCGCGGATCTACGAAAAGGCGCTGGGCAGCGAGGACCTGTCGATGATGCTGGTCGATATCGACCAGTTGCGGGCGGACATCATGGCGATCAGCTGGGTCAAGGATGCCCGCGTGTCCCGCCAGCTGCCCGATACGCTGGTGATCGACATCGTGGAGCGCGAACCCCACGCCGTGCTGCGCCGGGCGGACCGGCTGGTGCTGATTGACGAAACCGGCAAGGAACTGGGCCCGGTGAGCCGCCAGGCCGCGGGCGAGATGCTGCGCATTTCGGGCGAGGGGGCGCAAAGCCGCGTGCAGGATCTGACCCGCCTGCTCGATGCCGCGCCTGCGCTGCGCCCGCAGGTGGCCGCCGCCGAATGGATCGGCAACCGCCGGTGGAACCTGACCTTCTCCACCGGGCAGCAGTTGGCCCTGCCCGAAGGGGCTGAACGGGCCGCTGCCGCGTTGATCAGTTTTGCCCGCGCGGACGGGATGCACCGGCTGATCGGCGGCGAAGTCGAAGCCTTCGACTTGCGCAATGCGCCGCGCATGTACCTGCGCGTGCCCGGCCGGGCGGAGCGGGAACTGGACATGACCGCCGGGGGAGGGGACACCTGATGGCCACGCAGCCGCGCTTCACCAACGTCATTGCCGCCGTCAACATCGGCTCCTTCCGCATCTCCGCCATGATCGCCGGTCAGGCGGAAAACGGGGAGATGCACGTGCTGGGCAGTGGCCACCGTGCGGCGCAGGGCATCAAGCGCGGCTACGTGACCGATATGGCCGCCGCCACCTATGCCGTGCGCGATGCGGTGGAGCGGGCGGAAAAGCTGGCCGGAACGGCGGTTAATTCGGTGTGGATCGGCTGTTCGGGCGCGGGGCTTTCCAGCACCATCACCCCGGTGGAGATCGAGATCGGCGGCCGCCGGATCGAGGACGAGGACGTGGAGCACCTGCTGGTGTCCGCGCGCGAGGGGCTGGAGCCGGACGGGCGCACCGTGCTGCACGCGCTGCCCGCCTGCTATTTCCTCGATGGCGCGGACGGCGTGGCCAATCCCAAGGGCCTGCATGCCGATCGCCTGGGCGTGGACCTGCACGTGATGTATGCCGATAACGCGCCGATCAGGAACCTGACCGAAGCGGTGCAGAACGCGCACCTGGAAGTGGAAGGCGTGGTCGCCTCGCCGCTGGCCGCCGGATTTGCCTGCCTCACCGTGGAGGAACGGGACCTGGGCGTGGCTCTGGTGGAATTCGGCGCGGCGGTCACCAACGTATCGGTCTATGCCGGCGGGATGCTGGTGGGGCTGACCTCGATCCCGCGCGGATCGGGCGACATTACCGATGCGGTCGCCTCCGCCTTCGGCATCCGCCGTTTCCAGGCCGAGCGGCTGAAATGCGTCAACGGCTCGGCCATCGCCAGCCCGCACGATCACCGCGAAATGGTGCCCGTGGCAGGGCCGGAGGATGCCGGCACCAGCACCGTGGCGCGCGGGGCGGACGCATCGGGCCGCATTCCGCGCGCGGCGCTGATCTCCGTCATCACCGGGGAACTGGACGTGCTGATGCGCGACATCGGCCGGGCGCTGGAAGCGATGGGCTTCGTCACCGGCAAGTCCGGCGCGCGGCAGGTGGTCATCACCGGCGGCGGGGCCGAGCTTTCGGGCCTTGCCGATTACGCGCAGAGCGTGCTGGGGACGCCCGTGCGCATCGGCCGCCCGCCGATGCTGCGCGGCCTGCCCGAAGCCCACTCCGTTCCCGGCTTTTCAACACTGGCCGGCCTGGTGATGTATGCCGCGGAAGACCCGGCGGATATCCGCTCGGTCGGCTCGCGTTTCATGGATACCACGCGGATGACCGGGCTATCGCTGGTGCGGCAGGTCTGGGTGGCCATGAAGGACTACTTCTAATTCACCGCAGCCACGGGCGTTTTTCCCCGTGCGTGGCTGTGGAAACTTCGCAATATCCGATAACGCCCCGAGTCTCTTTGTGGCACAAGCGGAACAACCAACTTTTTGAATGTCGGCACGCGGGAGTGCAGTTAACATGAGCATCAATATCGGTCCCCCCTCCGTGGAAGAACTTCGCCCGCGCATCACCGTGATCGGTGTCGGCGGGGCCGGGGGCAACGCGATTGCCAACATGATCCAGGCGGAAATCGAAGGCGTCGATTTCATCGTCGCCAATACCGACGCCCAGGCGCTCAACAACGCGCTGGCCGAACACCGCATCCAGCTGGGTCCGGACATTACCCAGGGCCTGGGTGCCGGCTCGCGCCCGGAAGTGGGCCGCGCCGCCGCGGAAGAGACCGTTGAAGAGGTCGAGCGGGCGCTGGAAGGCGTCAACATGGTGTTCATTGCCGCCGGCATGGGCGGTGGCACCGGCACCGGCGCCGCCCCGGTCATTGCCGAGATCGCCCGCCGCAAGGGCATCCTCACCGTGGGCGTGGTGACCAAGCCGTTCCTGTTCGAAGGCACCCGCCGCATGCGCAGTGCGGAAGCCGGGATCGAGGAACTGCAGAAGCACGTCGATACCCTGATCGTCATTCCCAACCAGAACCTGTTCCTGGTCGCCAAGGCGGAAACCACCTTCAAGGAAGCCTTCCAGCTGGCCGACGAAGTGCTCCAGCAGGGCGTGCGCTCGATCACCGACCTCATGGTGATGCCGGGCCTCATCAACCTCGACTTTGCCGACATCCGTTCCGTGATGAACGAAATGGGCAAGGCGATGATGGGCACGGGCGAGGGCGAAGGCCCCAACCGCGCGCTGGAAGCGGCCGAACGCGCCATTGCCAACCCGCTGCTTGACGGCGTCAGCATGCAGGGCGCCAAGGGCGTGATCATCTCGATCATCGGCGGCGAGGACATGAAGCTGCTGGAAGTGGACGAGGCCGCCAACCACATCCGCGAACTGGTGGACCCGGAAGCCAACATCATCTGGGGTTCGGCCTTCAACCCGGACCTGCAGGGCAAGATCCGCGTCTCGGTGGTCGCCACCGGCATCGAGGCGACCGGCGAACGCCCGTCCGTTTCCTCCCAGCCGATGCCCATGAGCGCCTCGCGCGGGCCCAAGCGCCCGGCGCTGCCGCTCCCCACGGCGGACGATCTTGCTCCCGCACCGGGCGCGGCGGCCGATCCCTATGGCGCGGCTCCCGCTGCCCCGGCTGCTTACGAAGCTCCGGCTGAGCCGGCACCGGTCGCGGCGGATCAGGCGGATGACCTGCTTGATCTGGGCGCACCCAATGAACTGGCGGAAGCCCAGCCTGCCTTTGGCACCGGCGCCGATACGGCGGGCGGCAGCGATTTCGGCTCGCTCAGCGGCCTGCGCAACTCCGCATCCCCGGCCGGCGAACCGGTGGCCAGCGACGACATGTTCGACCTGACCGACGAACTTGGCCAGGGCGGCCAGGCTGCGGCCGAGCCGATGCTTGACGCCGGCCGCATCGGTGAAGGTGAAGGTGATGGCGATGCCGGCATTGCGCGTCGTCGCCGGTTCTTCGGCGGCGGGTCGGAAAGCCCGGCGGCGCAGGGACCAGCTCCCAGTCCGGCCCCCGCAGCGCCGGCCCCTGCGGCTCCGGCGGCGACGGGAAGCACCTTGTTTGAACGCATGGCCAACCTCTCGCGCGGCAGCAGCACCAGCAGCGACGAAGATGACGATGATGACAAGGGCGGTGCCGCCATCCGCATCCCGCGGTTCCTGGGCAACCAGAACAACCAGTAAGCGCCCTTCGCGGGCCAGCAAGCACACCAACCAGCACGAAGGCCATTGCCCCTTGCGGGCAATGGCCGCATGGAAACCCGCATGGCAAAGAGGTTCGGCACACTGGCAGCAGCCGGACGCGTATCCGGCCTCCTGCTGGCCGGCGCGGCCCCGCTGACCGTTATCTTTACCGCGCAGGCGCAGGAAGTTGTCCAGCCCCTGCCGAACCCGGCTACCGGGCAACTGGCAGAGGCGCTGCGCACGCTGGGCCGCTCGCCCAACTCGCTGCCCGCGCTGCTCGATGCCGCGCGCGCATCGCTGCAACTGGACGATGTGGATGCGGCCGAAGGGTTCATCACCCGCGCCCGCGCAGTTGCTCCGCAGGATGGCGGCGTGCTGGCGGCGCAGGCGCTGCTGGCGGTCAAGCGGCAGCAGGCGGCCGATGCGCTGGACCTGTTCACCCGCGCCGCTGCGGCGGGCGAACCCATCGATCGCTATGCCGCCGAACATGGCCTGGCCTATGACCTCGCCGGGCAGAGCGCGCAGGCGCAGGAACGCTATGGCGTGGCCCTGCGGCAGGGGGAGAACCCCGAAGTCACCCGCCGCCTCGCCCTCAGCCAGGCGATTTCCGGCAACCAGGCCGCATCCGAAGCCACGCTGCTGCCGCTGCTCCAGCGGCGCGACGTGGCCGCCTATCGTACCCGCGCCTTCGCGCTGGCGATCCTGGGGCGCGAGGACGAGGCCGTCTCCATTGCCGAGGCGATGCTGCCGGCCCGGCTGGCCCTGCGCATGGCGCCGTACCTGCGCAACATGCGCAACCTTTCCCCGCAGCAGCAGGCCGCCGCGGGCATCCTGGGCGTGTTCCCGGCCGTGGCGCGCATGGGGCAGGAAGGGCCGCCGATGCTGACGCGGCGCGCGGAGCAGCCGGCCACGCCCTCTCCCTCCAGCCAGGCCGATGCGCGGCTGGTCCCCGCCGGGGAGCCGCTGGGCCAGGTGGCAAGCAGCGCCGCGCCCGCCGCCGGACCCGGCGATGAAGGGGAACTGCCGGCGATCGCCATGGCTCCGCCGCCGCCTCCGGCCCCGCCAGCGCCCCCTCCATCATCGCCGCCAGCGCCGCCTCCCGCTGCCCCGGCGGCCCAGACTCCGGTGGTCGTCGCCACGCTGGAAGTGCCCCCCCCGCAAGCTGTCACACCGCAAGCTGCCGCGCCGTCCGCAGCGAATCAGGCACCGGCCAATCAGGCTTCGGACAATCAGCCCGCCACGCCCGATACGCCGCTGGCCTTCCAGCCCGAATCGCGGCCGGTGGTCGAGCCGGAAGATCCGGTCACGCTGGAGGAAGCCTTTGCCGGCTTCACCCTGCCGGAAGCCGCGCCGGTAACTACGGCCGCGGCACCGGGTGCGGTGGACCTCACCCGCATCACCATCCGGCGCGAACAACGGCCTCCGCCGCCACCCCCACCGGCGCCGCCACCACCGCCACCCCCGCCGCGCCACCCCAGCCGGATCTGGGTGCAGGTGGGCACCGGGCAGAACGTCGATGCCTTCCGGTTTGACTGGCGGCGGATGACGCGCACCGCCGGCACCCTGCTGAACGGGCGCGAGCCGTACCGGGCGCGCTGGGGGCAGACCAACCGCCTGCTGGTGGGGCCGTTCGCCTCCGTGGCGGAAGCCAACCGCATGGTCACCCAGCTGGAGGAGAAGGGCATTGATGCTTTCCGCTTCACCAGCTCCGCGGGTGAGGAAGTGGTTGAGCTGAACTGACGAAGAAGGCCTGGGCGGCACGGCGTAAGCTGCGGTTTTCCGCAGGTTTTCCCCAGCCTTCGCCCTGCTTTCCCCGGCTGTTTTTGCACACCTTGCCAACAGCCTTTGCCACTTCTCCCCGGCCAAACGACGAGCCGAGATTGCGCCTCCGGGCCAGTGCGGCGATGACCGGCGCCAATGGTTAAAGGCAGGACAACACAGTGATGAACACCGGGCAAAGGCCGCTGGAAAATGCCGAGGAGGCGGCGCCCGTGGAGATGCTGGCCGCGCTGTTCGAAGCGCACGGCTGGGCCTGCGAGTTCAATGGCGAGGACGAGGTTTCCGCCGAGATTCCAGGTAGTTGGACCACTTACCAGGTGCGCGGCATCTGGCGCAGCGAGGACCGGGTGCTCCAGCTCCTCTGCCTGCCTGATGTGCGGGTGCCCGATACGAAGGGCCGCGCCGCGCAGGAACTGCTGTCGCTGGTCAACGAGCAGTTGTGGCTGGGCCATTTCGAGATCTGGAGCCAGGGCGGGGTGCTGCTGTTCCGCCATGCGATGCTGTTGGGCGATGACGCCCTGTTGAGCCTCAGCATGGCGCAGGCGGCGGTGGACAATGCCGTGGCCGAGTGTGACCGGTTCTACCCCGCCTTCCAGTTCGTGCTGTGGGGCGACCGCACCGCGCGCGAGGCGCTGGACGCCGCCCTGGTGGATGCCGCGGGCGAAGCCTGATAGGGGGCTGGTCCATGTTCGAATCCATTCTCATCGTCGGCTGCGGCAACATGGCCGGGGCCATGGTGGAAGGCTGGCTGGCCGCCGGCTTTTCCAGGACCAGGTTCACCATCGTCGATCCGCTGCGCAGCGAAGGGCCGGGCGGCATCCCCGTGCAGCCCGCGTTGCCGGCTGTCGGTGCGTTCGATGCCGTGTTGCTGGGCGTAAAGCCGCAGAACCTGCCGGAAGTGGGGCCGCAGGTGGCGCCGCTGGCCGGGCCGCAGGCCGTGGTCCTTTCGCTGCTTGCCGGGGTGGAACTGGCCAGCCTGCAACGCCATTTCCCGCTGGCGCGCGGGCTGGTGCGGCTGATGCCCAACCTGGCCGTATCGCTGGGCAAGGCCCCGATCGCGCTGGCGGAAACCGGGCTGGATGACGCCTTGCGGGCCGCCGTGACCGGGCTGATGCAGCCGCTGGGCACGCCCGAATGGTTTGCCGAGGACCGCTTTGACCTGGTGACCGCGCTGGCCGGCAGCGGGCCGGCCTTCGTCTACCGCTTCATCGATGCGCTTGGCGCGGCGGCCACCCGCCTTGGCTTGCCGGAGGAACAGGCGCGCCGGCTGGCGCTGGCCATGGTGGAAGGCGCATCTGCGCTGGCCGCCACGTCCCCGCACGATCCCGGCAAGCTGGCCGAGATGGTTGCCAGCAAGGGCGGCGTCACCCGCGCCGGGCTTGATGTGCTGGACGAAGGCGAGGCGCTGGGCCGGCTGGTGACCGACACGCTGCGCGCCGCGCGTGACCGCAGCGCGGAAATGGCCCGCGAGGCGCGCGACTAGTCATCCGCGCCCGGTGCGGCCCCCAGCGCCGCCCCCGTGCTGCCGGCCAATGTCCGGTTTTGCTTGAATCCGCAGGGCATTGCCCCGATATTGCGTTCACCGGCTTGTCGTCGCTCGGCGCCGGAATGGAGTTATTTATGGCTAACTGGAACGAACCCCGGCCCACCGGCCTGGGATTCGGCGGGGCTCCCGGGGTCGCTGGACAGGGCGACGCGGTGGTGTTTGACGCAGGCCTGCGCAAGCACATGCTCTCTATCTACAATTACATGACCAGCGGCGTGCTGCTGACCGGCATCGTCGCGATGCTGGCGTACCGCTCCGGTGCGGCGCTGTCGTTTGCCAGCGGTCCGCTGATGTGGATCGTCGCGCTGTCGCCGCTCGCCATCGTGTTCGCGATGAGCTTTGGCGCAAACCGCTTCAGCCGCAGCACGCTGCAGACGATGTTCTGGGGCTTTGCGGCGCTGATGGGCCTGTCGATGTCGACCATCTTCCTGGTCTTCACCGCATCGTCCATCGCGGTCACCTTCTTCGCCACGGCGGCGGCCTTCGCCGGCCTCAGCCTGTTCGGCTACACCACGAAGAAGAACCTGACCGGCATGGGCAGCTTCCTCATCATGGGCGTGGTCGGCCTGATTGTGGCCAGCCTGCTCAACCTGTGGTTGCAGTCGCCCGGCCTGATGTGGGCCATCAGCTTCCTGGGCGTGCTGATCTTCGCGGGCCTGACCGCTTACGATACCCAGCGCCTGAAGATGGAATACTACCACCTGCGCGGCACCGAATTTGCCGGCAAGGCGGTGATCCTTGGCGCGCTGACTCTGTACCTGGACTTCATCAACATGTTCCAGTTCCTGCTCAGCTTCCTGGGCAACCGGGAGTAAAATCAACGGCCTGTCGCGCCAGCGATTCGCTTCATCGTGCCCGGGGTGCATGTCGCATCCCGGGCATTTTCTTTGCCCTGACGGCGCGCTAAGCTGCTGTTCATGGACATTCCGGCACCTGCGCGTGCTGCGGAATCTGAGGGGTTGCCTGCGACATGACCAGCGTTTTCAAGACCATTCCACTCACCATCCGCTGGCGGCCGGTTGCCGTTGCCACGGGCCTTGCCCTGCTGGCCGGCTGCGCCACCACGCCGCCGCCGCCCCCGCCGCCGCCGCCCCCCGCGCCGCCGCCGGTGGCTGTGCAGGAAGTCATCCCCTATCGTCCGCTGCCGCCGGGCGGCGCCCCCTATGCGATGGAAATTCCGCCCAGGGACGCCAATGGCCTGCGCCTGACGGTGAACAGCAACCTCGACCAGGTGGAAACGCTGTGGAACTTCCGCAGCGGCTGGAATGTCGCCGCGCTCAACTGCACCGATGCGGAAGATGCCCGCGTGATCGATGGCTACAGCGCCTTCCTGCGCACCTTCCAGCGCCAGCTTGGCGCGGCCAACACCGAACTGGACCGGCGCACCCGCCGCCAGCACAACAGCAATTCCGCCGCCATCCGCGCGCGGGAAGCGCGCATGACATCGATTTACAACTACTTCGCCCAGCCGCCGGTACGTGCCAGCTTCTGTGCCGCGGCGCGATCGGTTGCCGCGCAGATGCTCGACAGCCCGCCGAGCGACCCCAACGCCTTCGCGCAGACAAACCTCGCGCTGTTCGAAGCCGCGTTCCAGCAGTTTTACACTGATTACGAGCGTTACCGCGTGGCTTCCGCCGAGTGGGACCAGCGGTACGGCGCGCGCTATGGCGCCTCGCAGCCCGGCTATGTCGCGGTGTGGGGCGCTGCGGGCCACTCCGCGGCCAACCTTGCCCTGGGCGACATGCCCGTGGCCGAAGTGGCGGACGGTGCCACGGGTGCGGCCATCCCGGTGATCCCGGTGCAGGATGGCGCGGTTGCCACCCCGGTGGTGCAGCCTGTCGCGAGCAACGCATCGCGGCGCTAGGCGTGCGGCAGGGTGGCAAGGGGAGGTAAAATTCCCCCTTCCAACCCCGCGGGCCATTCGCTAAAGGCAGCGCTCTTCGCACGGCTGGCGCTTTTGCTGGCCTTGCCGGAAATCTGGAACGGGGCCGTAGCTCAGCTGGGAGAGCGCGTCGTTCGCAATGACGAGGTCAGGGGTTCGATCCCCCTCGGCTCCACCAGGTTTTCCGTAATTTGCCTCAAGCGCCGGCGCGGGCACCCGCCCGCTTGGCTTTCCCAGCTTCCGGCCAGCATTGGTGGCCTTCGCTGCGGGCAGCCTTTCGGCGTTGTCCCCGGATCGGGACAGCTTCGCAGTCGCTTGCGCGACCGAACCCGGGTTTCTCACCACGCTTTCGCTTGGGGCCCTTATACTCTAGGCGTTGCGCTATGCACTTTTTGGACCAGGCCAAGATCTACGTGAAGTCCGGTGGCGGCGGGCCGGGGGCGGTCAGCTTCCGGCGCGAGAAGTACATCGAATACGGCGGGCCGGACGGCGGCGATGGCGGCAAGGGCGGGGACATCGTGTTCGAAGCCGTGCCCGGCCTCAACACTCTGATCGATTTCCGCTACACCCAGCATTTCAAGGCCAATCGCGGCGGGCACGGCATGGGCAAGGACCGGCGCGGTGCTAGTGCTGACGATCTGGTCATCAAGGTGCCGGTGGGCACGCAGATCCTGGCGGACGACCAGGAAACCGTGCTGGCCGATTTCACCGAGGCGGGCCAGCGCATCGTGCTGCTGGAAGGCGGCATGGGCGGGCGCGGCAACGCCAGTTACAAGACCAGCACCAACCGCGCCCCGCGCCAGCACCAGCCGGGCATTCCGGGGCAGGAAATGTGGGTCTGGCTGCGGCTGAAGCTGCTGGCCGATGTCGGCCTGGTGGGCCTGCCCAATGCGGGCAAGAGCACGTTCATCAACGCGGTTTCCAACGCCCGCGCCAAGGTGGGCGACTATGCCTTCACCACGCTGGTGCCCAAGCTGGGCGTGGTCCACCACAAGGGGCGCGAATTCGTGCTGGCCGACATTCCCGGCCTGATCGAAGGCGCGGCCGAAGGGGCCGGCATCGGGGACCGGTTCCTGGGCCACATCGAACGGTGCCGCGTGCTGATCCACCTGATCGACATTTCGGGCGATCCGGTGGAAGCCATGCGCATCGTGGAAGGCGAACTGGAAGCCTACGGTGCGGGCCTGGAAGACAAGCCGCGCCTGGTTGCGCTCAACAAGGTCGACCTGGCCGATCCGGAACTTGCCGAAGGCTTCGCAGCCGAACTGCTGGAGGCGGGGGCAGACCGCGTCTTCCCCATTTCCGGCGCCACGGGCGAAGGGATCGAGGCGCTGATGGATGCCGTCCTGGCCTATCTCCCCGCGCGCACCGCGACCGAAAATCCCGGCCAGATACCTGCCGATGACGACGGCGAGGATGCGCCCCCCCCGGCATGGGACCCGCTGGGCTGATCGACAGAAGCTTTGCCAAGGCCGCGCGTTTCGCTAAGCGGCACAACATGACTGCTGCCCGCCTTGCCCAGCTCGCCGATCCGGCATTGACCCCGCGCCTGGTGGTCAAGGTCGGCTCGTCACTGCTGGTGGACAAGCAGGGGCAGCCGCGCCGCGAATGGCTGGCCGCGCTGGTGGCGGAACTTGCAGCGGCGCACGCGCGCGGGCAGCAGGTGATCGTGGTCTCTTCAGGCGCGATTGCGCTGGGCTCGCGCAAGCTGGGCATGAAGCGCGGCGGGCGCGGCAGCCTGGCCGATGCGCAGGCCGCCGCCGCCGTGGGGCAGATCGCGCTGGCGGGGCTGTGGGCTGACTTGCTGGCCGGCCATGGCCTGCCTGCCGCGCAGCTGCTGCTGACGCTGGAAGACCTGGAGGACCGCCGCCGCTACCTCAACGCCGCCGCCACCATGGGCCGGCTGCTGGATGCCGGCGCGGTGCCGATCATCAACGAGAATGACAGCGTGGCCACGCAGGAAATCCGCTTTGGCGATAACGACCGGCTTGCCGCGCGCGTGGCGCAGGCGAGCGGCGCCAGCGCCGTGCTGCTGCTGTCGGACGTGGCTGGCCTCTATGACCGCAACCCGGCGGAAGAGGGGGCAACGCTGCTCTCGCTGGTGGAGGGCGTCACTCCGGATATTCATGCGATGGCCACCGGCGCTTCTGCCTCCGGCATGGGGTCGGGCGGCATGTCCTCCAAGATCCAGGCGGCGGAGATTGCCGAAATGGCTGGCATCGCGCTCGCCATTATTGACGGCCGTCCGGTCGGCCCGATCGCGCAGGCGCTGGATGCGGGCGTGGGCACGCTGTTCGTGCCGCGCACGGTGAAGGGGCGCAAGGCCGCGGCGCGCAAGGCGTGGCTGGGCGGACGCTTGCGGCTGAAGGGCGCGCTGGTGATCGATGCCGGGGCGGCAGGCGCGCTGGCCACCGGCAAGAGCCTGCTGGCCGCCGGGATCACTGCGGTCGATGGCGATTTCCGCCGCGGCGATGCGGTGGCCGTGCGTGACGCGGAAGGGCGCGTGCTCGCCCACGGCCTCAGCGAATACGATGCCGCTGAATGCCGCGCCCTGATGGGCCGCCGCAGTGATGAGCATGAGGGCGTGCTTGGCTATGCCCCGCGTTCCGCCGTGGTCCACCGGGACCAGATGGTGCTGCTGTAATGGCCGAAGGCGCGCCGCTGGCTTTGACCGGGGCAACCGGCTTTGTCGGCAGCATGGTGCTGGACCTGGCACGCCAGCAGGGCCTGGCAGTGCGGGCACTGACCCGCAAGCCGCAGGACAGGGTTGCCGGCATCGAATGGGTGCCGGGCAGCCTTGGTGATCGCGCGGCGCTGGCCGAGCTGTGCCGGGGCGCGGGGGCCGTGCTGCACATTGCCGGCGCGGTCAACCTGCCCACGCGCGAGGAGTTTGCTGCTGCCAACGTGGCCGGCACGCAAGGATTGGTGGAGGCGGCCCGCACCGCCGGGATCAGCCGCTTCGTCCACGTCTCCAGCCTTGCGGCGCGGGAACCGGGCCTGTCCGATTACGGCTGGTCCAAAGCGGGGGCGGAGGACGTTGTGCGCGCCAGCGGGCTGGACTGGACGATGATCCGCCCGCCCGCGATCTATGGCCCGCGCGATACCGAGATGTTCGAGATGTTCCGCGCTGCCCGCTGGGGCGTGCTGCCGGTGCCGGCAGGCGGGCGTGCCTCGATGATCCACGTGGCAGACCTTGCCCGGTTGCTGCTCGCCGCGGCAGGCGTAGGCGGGCCGGACTGGATGCACCGGACCTTCGAACCCGACGATGGCACCCCGCAAGGCTGGGCTCATGCCGCGCTGGCGCAGGCCATCGGGCAAAGCGTGGGGCGGCGCGTGTGGGCACCGGGCCTGGCCCCCGGCCTGCTGCACGTGGGCGCGCGGATCGATGCCGCGCTGCGAGGGTCGCAGGCGCGCCTGACGGTGGACCGGGCGCGCTACATGAGCCATCCGGACTGGGTGGCCAACCCGGCGCTGGCGGTGCCAGGGCACCTGTGGGTGCCGCGCATTCCCACGATGGAGGGGCTGGTGCAGACGGCCCGCTGGTACCGCGAAAACGGCTGGCTCTGACGGCTGGCGGGTGGCGCGGTGCGGCGCCACGAGGCGGCAATTCGTCTTAAATTCCGCGCAACCTATCAGGATATTTCATTCGCCACCCGGACGGATTGCGATTAAGTTCCGCCCGTATATCAAATCGTAACGGGGGGTCGGCAGAAGTAGCGTTCGGCCTGTCTGGGGAGATTTACAAATGACCAAGAAAGCAAGCCGCGTCTCGCGCCGCACGTTTGTCGGTCTGGTGACTGGCGCGGTGGCTGGCGGCATGGTTGCCGGCACCGCCAAGGCGCAGAGCGGTAATAGCGACAGCGATGCCAATGACCGGGCGGGCTATGGCCGTTCTGGCGTGACGGATAGCGATTCCAACGACCGTAGCGGCCACGGCCGTGGCGCTTCGGGCATCACCGATTCCGATTCCAATGACCGGGCGGGCAACGGCCGCGGCGGTTCGGGGCTGACGGACAGCGATTCCAACGATCGCGCCGGCAATGGCCGTGGCAGCGGCGTGACCGACGGCGATTCGGGCGCGAACAGCGATACCGCCGGGCGCGGGCGCGGGTCGGCCACCGGCTATACCGACAGCGATTCGAACGACCGGGCGGGCTTTGGCCGTTCCGGCATTTCGGACGCCGACGATTCCGATCGCGCCGGCTACGGCCGCGGTCGCGGTACGGGCCGCTGAGGCTCGCTGAACAGATAAAGCGCCTGCGCGCCCGCCACGGGCGACAGGCGGCTCGCAGGCTTCCGGTCAAGGGGGAGCTATCCGGCCGGTAAGCCGGGGATATGGCAGTTACTGCCGACTTGGGGAGTTGTTGTAATGTCGAAGAAGGCCCACCGCGTATCCCGCAGATCGTTCGTCGTCACCGTTACCGGGGCTGCTGCGGGTTCGTTGATGGCCAGCCCCGCCAAGGCGCAGAGTGGGCGCACCGACAGCGATGCGAATGACCGCGTCGGCTATGGCCGCGGCACGGGCTACACCGATAGCGACAGCAATGACCGGGCCGGTAACGGCCGTGGCAGCACGGGTTATACCGACAGCGACAGCAACGATCGCGCGGGCAATGGACGCGGCGGCACAGGTTATACCGATAGCGACAGCTATGACCGGGCCGGTAACGGGCGCGGTGGCACGGGCTATACCGACAGTGACAGCAATGACCGCGCCGGCAACGGGCGCGGCGGCACGGGCTATACCGACAGCGACAGCTATGACCGGGCGGGCAACGGCCGTGGCAACACGGGCTACACCGATAGCGACGCCAATGACCGCGCGGGGAACGGGCGCGGGGGCACCGGCTACACCGATAGCGACAGCAATGACCGAGCCGGTAACGGCCGCGGCGGGCGGACCGGCGTCACCGATTCCGACACCGGGCGCAATGCCGATGGCGTGGGCCGTGGCCGTGGCGGTGGTCGCAATTCAGGCATCACCGATTCCGACAGCGGATCCAACCGCGATTCCGGCGGCCGTGGGCGCGGGTCCGGCACGGGCTACACCGATAGCGATTCGAATGACCGCGCAGGCCAGGGTCGTTCGGGCGTGACCGATTCCGATGCCAATGATCGCGGCGGCTATGGCCGTGGGCGCGGCACTGGCCGCTGAGGCGGCTTTTCCCGACATCTCCCGCCCTGCCCGGCGCCATCCGCGCCGGGCTGGGCAGCGGGTGCGTTATTCCCTGTCTCCGGGCTCGGGCACCGGGGGCAGGGCTTCTCACGAGGAACGTAAATGACATCGCTTACCCTCAAGCCGGCTGAAACCAGCCCGCTCGATTTCATGATCGCGCCGCTCACGCGTGAGGAGTTCTTTGCCCGCTATTACGAAAAGGATTTCTACCGCAGCCCGCCCGCGCCGCAGGTGGCAGACCTGTTGAGCATCGACCGGATCGACGAGGTGATTTCCGACAGCGAGCTGCCTCCCAGCGCGCTGACGATGGCGCAAGGCGGCAGCCCTGTCCCGGCGCACGAGTATACCTATGCCAACGGCGTGATCGATCGCGGCGCGGTGCTGGATACCTTCCGCAACGGCGCCACCATCGTGATGCCGCAGCTCCATTTCGCCGATGCCAGGCTGTACACCTTCTGCCTGGCGCTGGAGCGGGAGTTCGGCGCGCGTATCCAGACCAACATCTACCTGACCCCGCCCGGCAACAGCGGCTTTGGCGCCCATTATGACGATCACGACGTATTCGTGCTGCAGGTCTCCGGCCGCAAGAAGTGGGAGATCTACGGCGCGCGCGACGGGCTGCCCTACAAGGGCGAAGGCTTCCGCAAGCACCGCGACGATCCGGGGGCTTTGCGCGAGACCTTCGTGCTGGAACCGGGGGAATGCCTCTACGTCCCGCGCGGCCTGGCGCACCGGGCGGAGACCGAAGGCGACGAGGCGAGCCTGCACATCACCGTGGGCATTCTGGTGCAGACATGGGCGGAATTCATCCTGGAAGCCGTGGGCGAGGCCAGCTTGCGCATCCCGGAAATGCGCCAGGCCCTGCCGCCAGGCCTCTATTTCGACCTCGACCAGCGGGCGGGGCATGAGGCCACTTTTCGCCGCCTGATGGGCGAGATTGCCGCCAGCGCCAATTTCGAGGCGGTGCTCGGCGTGTTCGGGGGGGCTCTGTTGCAAAGATTGGCGGCAGTCAGAGGTAGGCTGTCGCTCTGCGCCGAT
>VFQO010000043.1_pt1 | contig 164451 bp, 150 predicted proteins | sample 3512331 | NCBI WGS metagenome assembly VFQO01 (sample SAMN10412371, study PRJNA504923) | tailings metagenome | isolation source: Replicate 3 from Balatoc abandoned mine | place: Philippines: Itogon, Benguet | collected 2017-08-28 | reverse complement strand
TGGGTGCCAGACAAAGAGCAAGGTAACAACTTGGCCAACCCAATTCCCAACCGTTCGGTACTCCAGCCCCATCGGGGCGCGTTGTTCCAGCCTATCCAATAACATGACCGAGTGACTTTATGCAGGCCGCACAGACGGTATGCGAGGGTTTGTGTCGATCCCCCAGCTCTGGAGGGCTGGGGGAGGCGATTCGGCACTGTGGGTGCCAGACAAAGAGCAAGGTAACAACTTGGCCAACCCAATTCCCAACCGTTCGGTACTCCAGCCCCATCGGGGCAACCCGTTTGTAGATTACATCAGGAAATGTTTGAATCCAAGCTCCGTAGGAGTGGCCCGTTGAGATCAAATAGGCTAGCGATTCCACGTGCAAAACATGGAGGGGGCGGGGGTTATATGACGAGTTTTTCCCCCTGTTAGCTTCTACATGGGGTGGCCGGGACGCAGCTCAACCTCCCCAATGTAATACACATGGTACGAATGTCTCTCTATTTGGATTACTTTTTAGTCCGCCCCCATGTGAAATACGAATTGACGATCAACCCATGGTTGGTTTGGAAATAATTTCTTCCTAAAATCTCACGTCCAAACTGAAGAGTCTGGTTCAAATACCCGCCCTCTAACCGAAACTTGGGCGAAAAGGTATATCCCACCAAAAGAGCCAAACGATTTTGGTCAAACACGTTTTCCCCTACATTCTTCCCAAACTGAACCATCACTTCATTGTAAGCTGCGAGGTAAGGGGCATTCGGTCCAAACGATTTTTGGGCGCGCAGCATATACCGAAGTCGGTGGGTTAGCGGAAAAACATCCTCCGTTTCTTCGCTTGGACTGGAATAACGACCTATCCAACGTTGTTCCAACATGTACCGGTGTGAAAGTTGAACCGTACCTATGCTTTGGCTCACAGTGGCCATTTGGTAGGTTCGGTGCTCGGTAAAGGATCGCCCTAAGGAATTCAAAGGAAGTAAGCCGTAATTGGCGGTTTCAATGTAGGCGTATCCGGCTCGAAGTTGGACATTGCTGGACGCTTGGTAATTGATCCCCACGCGAGTTAGCTCTTGTTGTCGATCCTGAATTAGGTTGTCCCGACGCCACTGGAATTCAGTGTGGGCACTGAATTTATCGGTCAGGCGGATCGTCCCAAAGTAATTATACCAACCAATGTTGTTGGTTTCTGAAAGACGCCCTTGCGCCCAAACAGATAGAGAGCCCCCTAAGAAAAGGGCTGAAAGGAGTACTTTTTTCATGATTTGTAGACAGAACATTAAGTAATCCTTATACGAATTGTCGTATGAATTTGTTATTCTAAATAGCTATTTTTTCTTGTTCTACATATCTTTTGAAGTACCATAAGGCTAGGAAGGTCAGAATGGCCGAGGCCAGCGTGCCGTAGATCGGGATTTGCTCCATTTTTTCTAATTCAGGACTCACCTTTTTGAGATGAATGAGGTACATCACCAATACCGCCAAACCATTATTGAAAATATGCCCCGCAACAGCTACCCAGAGATTGCCTGTCCAGTAATAAAAATAGCCAAACATAGCCCCTAGGAACAACCGCGGGAAAAAGCCATAAAATTGAAAGTGGATAGCGCTAAAAATAAAAGCGGAGAGCCAAATGGCAGCGTGGGCATTTCCGATTCCAAGCTGAAGTTTCCGTTGCAATAATCCTCTGAAAATGAGTTCTTCGCCGAAACCAGCGATCACGGCAATGACAAGGAAAGCAAGTAAGAATTGACCGAAGGAGTCGTAGGTGGTAAGAAATCCGGTCAAGTCGGCCAACCGATCCTCCATGGAGCGCATGTAATTTTCAATGGATTGTAAACTGGAGGGCAATTTCATTTGCTCGTTGGTTGCTTGAACCCACGAGGAGAATGGCAAGGAAATGATGTGAATCAGGTAAACAAATAAGAAAATACCGGGGGAAGGATTGCGGTACGCATTGAAATCTTGAAACGGTCGTTTTTCGATGAATTTCCAGTAGGCTAGACCCGCTAGGGTAAACATAATGAGGGAGGCCATTCCTTGGGAGAAGATCATGGCGTACCACCCATTGGGATGCTGGCGTAAGGTAGTACCAAGATCTTGGAAATCCTGAAAGGTAAGATCGGTCATCCAGATCATTCCGATCGATCCAATCACATTACCGAGAACCATCCCAATCAAAATAAAGCCGAATAAGATCAGCAGAGAGGAAAATACAGGGCTGTTGTCGGGTCTCGATGAGTTTTGGGGAAATAGCATAGATTGTGGTGAAAATAAGCTTCAAGTATAGGGAATTCAGGTTTTTTCTCCAATAAAAATACGTTGAACGGTTCAATGCGGGTGGATTATCACGGAAAGCAACGAATAATCCGTAATTTTGCATTTCGATAATGAAAGAATATGGCAAAGATAGGATCAATCGATTTAGGTGATTTCCCTTTACTACTCGCGCCCATGGAGGACGTGAGCGATCCCCCTTTTCGGCAAGTTTGTAAAGAGAATGGTGCCGATATGATGTACACCGAATTCATTTCCTCGGAGGGGTTGATCCGCAATGCCGCTAAAAGTACGCAGAAACTCGATATTTTTCCCTACGAAAGGCCCATTGGAATTCAGCTTTTTGGAAGCGATGTGGATACGATGGCTGCCTGTACTGAGATTGCCACGCGTGTACAGCCCGATCTAATTGATATCAATTATGGGTGTCCGGTCAAAAAAGTGGCCTGCAAGGGTGCCGGTGCCGCACTTCTTCAGGATATACCCCTCATGGCGCGCATGACCGAGGCCGTGGTGAAGGCTACTCATCTCCCCGTGACGGTAAAAACCCGGCTAGGCTGGGATGAATCGACAAAGAATATTGTGGATGTCGCTGAACGACTACAAGATGTGGGGATTCAGGCCCTAACCATCCATGGCCGGACCCGCGCCCAACTCTACAAAGGAGAGGCAGATTGGTCGTTGATTGCCAAAGTGAAAGAAAATCCACGCATCCACATTCCTATTTTTGGGAACGGCGACATCGACTCACCGGAAAAAGCTGTCCTGTACAAAAATCGGTATGGGGTAGATGGCATCATGATTGGCCGGGCCAGCATTGGGTATCCCTGGATTTTCAATGAAATCAAACATTATGTCCAGACCGGAACGCATTTGCCGTCTCCTACCATGGCCCAACGCGTAGAGGCAGCCCGCAAGCACTTGGCCTTTTCGATCGAGTGGAAAGGGGAGAGATTGGGCATTTTGGAAATGCGTCGGCATTATGCCAATTATTTCCGCGGTCTCCCCAACTTCAAAGAGTACCGCATGAAATTGGTTCAATCCTTGGAACAAGATGAGCTTTTTGCGTTGTTGGATGACGTCCTCCGAGTTTTTGACGGATACGTGCTTGAAAGCAAGGCAACGCAGGTCCAATACAACGGTGTCGATTAAATCAACGCATCCGCAATTTTACGGTCGTTGGCGAGGCGTGGTACTTTATTTTGTCCACCCAGCTTTCCTTGCGAGCGCATGTAGGTAATGAAGGCTTGGGGGGATAGCGATGTCACGACCAATGGCCGCAGTATGTTGCCTACGATCAAATCTTTGTAGTACACGTTCAATTCCACCATTTTCTGGTCTAGAGCAGCTGCAAACGCCGGAAGGTCGCTTGGTGGCGTAGCAAACTCAATCAGCCATTCGTGGTAGGGGAGGCCTTCTTTTGGCGTCACTTGAGGAGCCACGGTGAACTCCGTGATTTCGGTCTCTGGAAACAATCGACAGGCATGCGCCATGGCTTTTTCTACTTCTTCGCCGATGACATGCTCCCCAAAGGCCGAGATAAAGTGTTTGATCCGGCCGGTTACCAAAAGCCGATACGGATTTTTGGACACAAACTTGACGGTATCGCCAATGGAGTATCCCCAAAGCCCAGCATTTGAATTGATGATCAACGCGTAGTTTTTGCCTAATTCGACTTGGTCGATGGTCAAGCGCGTGGGATTTTCGTTGAAATATTCGTCTGCGGGAATGAATTCGAAAAAGATCCCGGTATGGCAAAGCAGTAAAAGGCCCTCCTCGGTTTGGGTGTCTTGGTAGGCGATGAATCCCTCAGAGGCAGGGTATAATTCCACCGAATCAATTCTTCGACCAATGCTTTCAAATAATTTGGCTCGATAGGGTTCAAAGTTGACGCCTCCATAGACAAAAACATCGAAGGTGGGAAAAACCTCTTGAATGGTTTTACCCGTTCGGGCTTGAATCCGATCAAAATACATCTGGACCCACGGGGGAATCCCAGAAATGAGTCCCATCGGCTGATCGATGGTTTCATCGATGATCCGCTCCAGTTTTTCTTCCCAGTCTTCTATGCAATTGGTTTCGTAGCTAGGCAGTTGATTGCTGCGTAAATAACCAGGCACGTGATGGTTGGATATCCCAGATAAACGGCCGGTATGAATACCCGCTTTTTGATCTAACTTGGGGCTGCCGGAAAGAAAAATTAGTTTCTGATCCAAAAACTGCGATTTGCCTGTCTCATGGACGTAGTTTAATAGGGCATTTCGGGCTGAGTCAATGTGGTTATGAATGGATTCCTGCGTAATGGGAATGTACTTCACGCCGGAGGTGGTTCCGGATGTCTTGGAAAGGTACAAGGGTTTTCCGGGCCAAAGGACATCGGCTTCGCCGGTGAGAAGTCGGTCAAAGTAAGGGCGCAGACCCTCATAATCTCGGATGGGCACCGCGGCCTTGAAGTCCTCGTAGGTTTTAATATCTTGAAAACCGTGATCTCGGCCAAACGCCGTTTGTTGGGCTCCACGAACTAGGTTCTGGCGCCAGGTTTCTTGCACAGCTCCCGCTTGCATCATCCATTTTTTCTGCTGTGCGACCACGTACGCCGCGAAAGGTTTGCTGAGTATTGACCGAATTCCCATTTTTTTCCTGTTCAAAACGATTGGCAATATACAAAAAAGGATTGGGGTAGCTTCGTTCTGCGCGAAAAGTCGGGTTGATGCTGGCGGTGGAGCCGTTTGAATCAGGTTCAAGTTGAGTTTGTGATTTTCCCAACCTGGGTGATAAAAATATACGGAGCCCAAATACCGGTGAAAAACTAAAATCGTCCCTTTAAGTTACCACCCTACTCCTTAGATTTGAGTTGAAGACCTTTGGCCTTGGAAGCATGATTCAAGAAAGGGGTGGATCAGGGTTTCGGTTGGCTTCAGGTGTTTAGAGTTTGTGTGTTGGCAACTTTAACTCATTGTCTGTTGGTTATTGTAAGTCGTCAATTTTGAAAATGCTTTTTACCAAGTCTGTTTGTTGAAACGTATCAGTGTCTAAATCTAAAAATATTTTTTGTTTGTCAACTGTCACAAAACCGAACCAAAGAAAAAATCGAACAAAAGTCCGAATACCATAACATCTGAAAAACTGTTGTTCTGGAGTTGAATAGTCAGATCGGAAAAATGAAATGAATTTTGGAAATGCTTTTAAATACTTATCTGCATAAAAGTCAACCGTTTGTGGTTGTCCGCCAAATTTGTCAAGCATAATAACTGAAAATGCCCAACCGAGTTGTCCGATTGGTTGCTCGGGATAGCCGTCATTAAAACTCCAAAGAAATTTGTTTGTAAACGCTTGAAAAAATTGTCTGAATAATTGTAAGCGGTTGTTAGTTTCTAGAAGTTTAGTCGCGGCCTTTGTCAAGGTAAGTCTACCGGATACTTTTTTTACAAGTCCAGCAATCTCGGCAGTCAGTCTTGCACTCCTTATGGCAATGCAGTCATCTTCTTTCCAAAGTTTTGTTATTCCCCTTTCAATATGTTCGTCAGGTAAAAATTTCTTGTCGTAAAGCTCAACCATTACTTTTTTCGGTAATGCTCCGAGTGGTGTCAACTTGATGTGGTTGTCCCGCTGAATAATTTTTAAGTAATCTTCAACTATTCTAAAAAGCGGAATTTGGTCAAGTGTTTTATTTTCAATGTCGTTACGAAATTGAAAAGGAGATTTGTCGCCAAAAGTGTCGTAAAGCAAATGATGAATTTCTGTCGGTGATCGTCCTAAAAAGTCGTCCAACGGTGTGTTATTCCGTAGAATGAAATTTGCTTCCATGTCATCAGGTATTTTCATTTACTACTCTCTTATTATGAATGCTGATAGCGGTTCTCAGCTATACGCAGGCAGGGATTTTAACCACTGAATTTCCTACGAAGAACTCAACTTTAACCTCACGTCTTTCCTGTCCTACGAAGCAGGATGCCCCTGCTTGTGTATAGGTGATGTTATAGGGCGTTTTTATTTTTTAAACAATTTATTATTCTCGGATAGTCTTAAAATTATATACTTTTCAATGTCAATGTCTGCTGGAATTTTGTCGCTAACTATAGGAAGAACAAATTGGCAATTTATCGAATTAGCCAAATCAATTAATATTGTGCCTAATTGATTGTCGTGCATATTTTCAAGCTGATCGTGCATTATGAAGTGAATAAATTTCAGTTCGATTTCTTCAGCAAATAAAATATAGGCGAAATCAAAAGCAGCTATTTGACCTTTCTTTTTTCCTGTACTTGGATTGCCTTCAATATTAGTTACTATTAGGTCATAACCCCTTTCGCTTTTTTGACTACTCAATAAATATTCTTCACCATAAAGCAGACTTGATATTTTTGTAAAGTATTTATTAAAGAGAGTAATTCTTTTTTGAATTATGCTATCTTTTGAATTAATCTCTGAATTAATCGATTCTAACTCTTCATTAATACGATTCAGCTTTTCATTAGAGGTAATCCAGAATTTTTTTCTTTCCTCTAAATTACCCTTTCTTTCAAAAAATGAATTCAATTCTATTAATATCTTATCATAGTCATCACTATATTCAGATGCACTTACAAATTCAGATAATTCTTTCTCGCGTCTTCTTAATGAAGAAACATTTCCCGATATTGTTTTTAATTTTTCGGTTAATGAAGGAAGTTCATCTTCAATGTATTTAATTTTTTCATCCAAGAGGTCGTTGTGAAATCTGACAGTTTCTTCAAAAGAAACCTGTAAATTTGGAATCAGTTTTGAAGCTTTACTATACAGCGATTTTATCTGATTGACATCAATGTTAGTTCTTTCATTTTCTAATTCGAATTTGCTTTCAAGAATTAATTCGCGTCTCATATTCAGTCTACTAAGTTCAGTAGAAAGTTTTGAAAGATTTAACTTTATAATATTTAACTCTTCTAACTGTGCTTCAAACTTTTTATTAAAATTGAAGTTTGCCTTTATTTGTTGAAGTTCCTCAATTTTAGAATTAACTAGTTCAAGTTGTTGTTCAATTAATGATAGTTCCCCTTCTTTTTTAAGTCTTTTTTGAAAGCTTTCTTCACGGGTTTTCTCTTTACCTAATAGTTCCTTCTGATTGTGGGTATTTGTATTAATTCCTAACCAAAAAAGAAATAGAGCTTCATACTCTTCAATCTTAGTATAAGGATTTAAAACTTTCACAATATTCGCTAACTTATTTTTTTCGTCACGAATATTTTTAGACACAATTTGCTTAAAAGTAGGCTTTTCAACGGTTGTGTTAAATATTAATTCCTTAATTTTTAAATCAAATTCCTGCTCATTAATGATTGTTTCTCCATTGATTTCTTGAATTTTTTTGCCATATTTCAAAAAATTCTTTTTTATAGTAATTGAATCCGTTGGGAAGTCTAAGTCATCTACCAAAGTTAAAACAACAATTACTTCAGTTTCAATTAAGAAATCTTTGATAGTACTGTTTTCTTGCTCCTTGAATTCTGAATCTTGGTAAATGTTTTTACCACTTGACCCTAGACAAAAATCTACAAGTCTTAACACTGTTGTCTTTCCAACATTGTTACCAGTAGTTTTCTTATCCTTCGCAATAGTTTCATCCACTATCAAATTGAGTCCTTTATGAAATTCAATTTCACGGACTAAACCTAACTTATTCTCTATTTTTAGTTTCTTTAGAAACATATTTTTATTTTACCTTGTTCACCCTTAGCCACCAATCCTAAAATAAACAGCCAGTCTAATGTTAATGAATACAAATTGATAGTAATTTCTCTTTTATTATTGATTAATGAATATAAATCCATATAATCGACTTCTTTATTCTCCTTGTTTTGAAGAACATCAATTAGAATACTGCCCAAATAATATAAATCTCTTTCTGGATTAGTATTTTTATCAATTATCATAATTTATATCGCTTTAGGAGGTTCTTCCAATATATTACAACGCATAAAGGCATCAACGATTACTATCATTAAACTAAAAACAATTGTTTCTTGGTCAAAATCGTCTAACTTGTTTGGAGCCTTGTCGATATTATCCCATATTTTTTCAATCACTTTATCAAGAATAATATCTGCATTATTTCTTATTTCTTCGATATGATTGTATTCTGATTTTATGCTGAAATAAATTTGTTTAATATTAAGTAAAACTAGCTCTTTTTTGGTAGAACCTTCTTTTTCAATTATCTCATAAATCTTGTTAAGTTTTACTTGATATGGAGCAAACTCTCTAATTACTGCTTTATATCGGTTTATGTTATTAAATAAAATTTTTGCTTCTGTATTAGGGGCATTTTCTGTTTCAGTTATATCAAGCACCAAATCCATTTTTGAGCCAATAGCATTAATTAATTTATTTAAAGCTAAGGGATGTTTAGATAACAAATTTTTACTTGAAATTAATTCTAAAATATGTTTTTCGTGGTCATTTTTCCATTTTTTCAAAAGAGGAGTTGGATATTTAGATTCATTCTCTTTATTGTCAATCATAACGTGGTGTTCGTCACAAAGCAAAATTAAATTGTCAAAACCCCTTCTTTCATCATCCGTCATATTCACGTCAAACCTCGGGCCTTCTTTACTTGCTGCCGCAATGTGACAAATTTTACTGATTATTGAGATTCCATCTTCAGCAATTAGTTTCTTTTTACAATTGGGGTATGCACATTCATTCCCCGAAAGAGTGTCTAAGCGTCTTACTGTTGATGGTTTATATTGCCTGCTTTTATCTTTCGGTTCTTTACTTGCCATTTCTTTTCTAAAATATGATGCAAATTTACTAAATTTCTTTATTTTGTGGTGTTCCTAAAATTCCCTACAACGATTGTATAGACGCCATAAAATCGCTCTACGGCGTCTATATCCCAATTGGAGAAGAGGTCATACCCAACAGAATACCACTTCTAACTCTAACCAAATGTATCCAAAATGCCTTGGATGTCCAAATGACCTGTAGCCTAGTAGGATGATTCAAGAGAAGTTTATCCATGATCTTCAACCATTCTAAATTCAATTCACCCTCCCCCTTGGGTTGGTGTTGTAGGCTACTGCGAGGGAATGATAGCATCTTGTTTGGCTTTCAGATCGAAAGCACCTGAAATGAAATTCCCCTTCCCTTTTGGAGATCATCACCGGACAAACATCAAACTTCCTGGATAATTCAATCTATGTTAGCTGATCCTTTACCACTTCAAGTATCACTTGGGCCTTGAACCAGATGAAAACTTGCATCTTGCGTACTTGTTTATAAGGTCGATTTTAATCGTTTTTTCTTAACCCAACCTCTGGTCCCGTTTGGAGAGTATGATAGTTGACATCCTCCACACTTCATTTTTATTTCAGGGCTTGACCACCTCCAAAAAACTTCGTAATTTAAATCAAACATTCGGTAGCTATGCGTCAGGTATTTGTATCCAAATTTGGTTGGGAGGTGTACATTCCCGTTTTTTTGATTGTCGCAGCCGTAACTGTCGGGATTACCTACGATGTGACGGATGACACAAGCCGTCGATATGCCTACCTGCTCATGGGAGGGCTGCAAGGTTTGTTGATTCAACCCTTCATCGGCACTAGCTACACCCTGGAGGGGAATCAGTTGAAGGTGGTCTGTTCTTTTTTGTATCGTCGGACGTTTGATTTGACGGAATTAATTCGAGTTGAAAAAACAAATTCTTGGACTTCCGCCCCCGCCCCTTCCCTCGATCGCCTAGAGCTTACGTTTCAAGGGGGCCAAACATTGGTGATCTCTCCGAAAGACCAAGCAGGTTTTCGGCAAGCTGTTCACTCTTTTTTGCCTTCCGGAACTAAAACTAAAAAGTGAGCGTTCACTCACTATGGAAATATCAGAGCGGCAATTGGAAATCATTGAGGCGGCCAGCGGACTGTTGACTCGGCAGGGATTGATGGGTTTAACGATCAAGAACCTAGCCAAGGAAATGGAGTTTTCTGAAAGTGCGATTTACCGGCATTTTGCGAGCAAAGAAGAGATTATTGTGACCATGCTGACTTATTTGCGGGTGGATATGCAAGGGCGGTTGGCGCAGGCATTACAATGCTCAACACATCCAGTGGATCAATTGAGAGCTGTTTTTGCCAATCAATTTGATTTCTTTGCACGCCATAACCATTTCGTGATCATCATTCTCTCGGAAGGGCTTCTGGAGTATACCGAGGCCGTTCAACAGGCCCTACTCAGTTTGGTCTTAACCAAAAAGGCAATTCTGGATGATATAGTGGAGCGTGCCCAAAAAGAGGGAATTTTTAGCTCCGACTATTCCACCGAATTTCTGACTCACACCATCATGGGCACGTTTCGGTTGCTTATGCTAAAATGGCGCATGGCAGGATTTAGTTTTAACTTGCCCGAAATGGGTAATTCCATGCTCGATCAAACCCTCGCGCTCCTTCAATCAAAACCCTAAAACCAACATACTCTTTTCACCCATTTTCTTTTACTCATGAAGTTAGTAAGTATTCACAAACAACTGGTATTAGCCGTTTCTTTTGGGATAGGCATGGGGAGTTGCGGATCCTCTGACGAGGTGGCCCAGCCGATTCGGCAGGACATTACAGAAACTATTTTTGCTTCTGGCGAGCTAGAGGTAGACGATGCCTATTTTCTGGTGGCTCAGGTGGAAGGGTACCTCCAAGAGGTACGATTTCGCGAAGGAGACGAGGTACAGCGGGGTGATGTTTTTGCGGTGGTAGACAATCAAGTCAACGAAGTGGCCAATCAAAACGCTCAAAGGCAATGGGAGTTGGCTCAACAGAATGCCGCGATTTCGGGACCTACCCTCCGGCAGATTGCAGCCAATCTCTCTTCAGCCGAGCAGAAAGTTGCCTTCGATTCGCTCCAGGCGATTCGATTTCGTCGCTTGGCCCAAACGGAGGCTGTCGCCAAAATAGAGGTAGAAAAAGCAGATTTGGCCTATCAAGCGTCTCGAAAAGCAAAAGAAAGTATAGTTGAGCAATACAAAGCAGCCAAATTAATCGCCGATCAGCAGGTGATCACCCAACGCAATCAAGCTCAAATCAATCGGGTGATCCAACAATACAACCAGATCAAAGCTCCTACAGGAGGGAGGGTTTGGCAAGTACTTAAAGAACCAGGCGATTATGTTCGACGAGGCGATCTCATAGCCCGCATCGGGAAGTCAGAACAACTCTATGCTCGTTTGGCGGTGGATGAGGGCAGCATAGCCAAAGTAAAAGTTGGCCAACAGGTTTGGATTCGGCTTAACACTCATCCTGATTCGGTAGCCGAGGGGGTCGTTTCCGAGATCGCCCCGCTCTTTGATCCCGCTAAACAAGCCTACACGGTCAAAGTAACCTGGAAAGGCAAAATTCCGATTGAAATCATCGGCACCCAACTCGAAGCCAATCTATTGGTTCAAAAACGTTCCCAAGTTTTGGTGATTCCCCGCAGCTATTTGGGCTATGGGCAAAAAGTATGGAAGGAAGGAGAGCCAGAGCCTACAGCCATTCAAATCGGATTTGTATCCGACGAATGGGTGGAAGTGACCGGAGGGCTATCGGAATCGGATCGCTTGGTACGTCAAAAACGATAGGTCATGAAAAAAGTACACCATGCTATTACTTCCGAGATTTCCAAGGCGTATGTGACCACTCGGATTCGACTTACACTCGTAGCGGCTGTTGGGGTGATGATCGGAATCGCTGTATTTATATTCTTGAACTCGATGATGCGTGGATTTGAACGCTCCTCCATGGCGACGGTGTTCAAAACAATGCCTCATTTGCGAATTTTCAAAGATGATCGGGTGAGTCGGTCCTTGATTGAAAAGGATCAAGGTCGAGAGGTCGTGTTGATCAATCCGAAAGTCGTGCCTCAGGATAATCGTTTGGTCAATCCTGAACAAATCATGGCGGCGCTTCGCCAACACCCAGATGTCACGGTGGTGACGGCGGAGGTTTCGGTTCCGGTGTTTTACCAAAATGCCCGAGCCCAAATCAATGGAATGGCGACCGGAATCATTCCGGAGGAGGCAGATCAAATGTACCATATATCAAGTTTCTTGGTGGAGGGCACATGGCATGGTTTAGAAACGTATCCGAATGGCATTCTTTTGGGTAGTCAATTGGCTGAGAAAATGAATGTCCGGACGGGGGATCAGGTTTCTTTGGTATCTTCTCGGGGGGTGAACAAGGTTTTTCGGGTAGTTGGTATTTTTGAAACGAATAACGCCCAAGTGGATCAAACCAAAAGTTACATTCATCGATCCATGGCCCAGCAGTTATGGAAGGAGAGTCGGTCGTACATAACCGATATCGGCGTCAATGTAAAAGATCCCATGGGCGCTGGCCGGTATCAATCGGTATTCTCTGCGATTTCGGGCTATCAAGCAGAAGATTGGGAAACCGCCAACGAGCAAATCATGGCTGCCAATAAGATGAGGAAAAGCATCGCCGGAGTGATCTCCATGACCATTTTGTTGGTGGCTGGCTTTGGTATTTACAATATCCTGAACATGACGGTCTCGCAAAAGATGAATGAAATTGCGATTTTGAAGGCCATGGGGTTTAAAGGGGGAGATGTCATCCGAATCTTTGTTCAGCAGGCACTCACCATTGGGGTAATTGGCGTGGTGTTGGGAATTTTGATGGCCTTGCTTTTGGTGAAGGCCCTCCAAGGGGTGTATATCGGCGGGGATATCGGGTATTTTCCTATCCAATATGAGCCCGAGATGTTTTTTCGCGGCGTTTTATTTGGCTTGCTGGTTACTTTTTTGGCTGGTTACATTCCCGCAAGAAAAGCAGCCCAGGTAGATCCAGTCAGTATTTTTAGAAAGTAAAACATGAAAAAATTAGTTTCCCCCACCTTATTAGAAACTCAAGGAGTCATCAAGTATTTTCATGAACCTGAGACCTTCCAAGTACTTCGTGATATCACGTTCTCTGTCCAAAAAGGAGAGTTTTTAACGATGGTTGGTAAGTCAGGCAGCGGGAAGTCGACCCTCCTGTATTTGTTATCCACGATGGATACCGATTACGAAGGGGCTATTTGGATTGACCAAGAGAAAGTCACAGGGGCCACTCAGGACCGTTTGGCTGAGATTCGTAATGAAAAGATCGGATTCGTATTTCAATTTCACTATTTGTTGCCGGAATTCACCTGTTTAAAAAACGTTATGATTCCGGCACTGAAATTAGGGCGTTTAACTCGGGAGGAAATTGAGCACCGCGCCTATGAAAAGTTAGCCTTGTTAGGATTGAGGGACCAAGCCTTAAAACCCGCCTCCAAGCTTTCTGGTGGACAACAACAGCGGGTAGCTATCGCCAGGGCGTTGATCAACGACCCCGTGTTGATCATGGGAGATGAACCCACCGGAAACCTGGATAGCAAAAATGCCCAACGTGTGTTTGACATCTTCAAACAACTGTCAGTGGAGTATCAACAGACAATTGTGGCGGTAACCCATGACCAGGATTTCGCAAAAGCCTCGGACCGAACCATCGAAATGCGGGATGGCCAAATTTGGGCTTAACCCTCTTGAATAATCTCGGTGCTTTCCACAAAATCACGGTATTGCAAAACCGGGACAAACTGCTGTTGCGTTCGGTACTGAAGGACCATGAATACAAGAAACAGGGAGATGAGGAAGGATTGAAGTACCACAATGAATAACGCCGAGCTCAGCGTGGAGGCCCACCCGGGGCTGGCATTGTTCATCCATTTCATGAAGAGCACCACACAGATGACCAAGATGGAGGTAAACGACATAGCAACGGTGAAGATCAGTATCCGGACGGCTGTAACATCAATCAAAACCGAAATAGTACTCAACCCGTGCAATACCAAGGAAACGAAGTTCATTTTACTTTCCCCAGCCAGCCTTTTGCCACGTTCTAAGGGAATATGGCTGTAGGGAATTTTAGATTTGATTACGCCACCTGGAAAGTTATTCCATATTTCCGACACACGCACCAGGTTTTGAAGATTTCGCTGGGGAATGAGAGAGAAATTCCCAAACGTGATGACCTTGCCTGTGAGCATCCGAAACAAAAACTTATATACAGCATAGAACAGCTTGAATACAATCGTTTCATGGCGTTTGGTTCTTTGGGCGAAGATTACCTGCTTAGGCTGGATTTGAGACGCCTGAATTAAGGTAGGGATATCTTTTGGGGCGTCTTCGCCGTCGGCATCCAGTACAATCACGTGGTCGGCGGAAACTTCTTTCGCTATGAAGGACAATCCAATGGCGATGGCTCTTTGATGCCCTAAATTTCGGTAAAGTCGAATGACCTGAACTTGTTTTCCCTCAAACCGCACCAATTCCGGTTGATCCATACTCGAGCAGTCATCCACGATGACTAGAGCGGATTCGGATAAAATGGACGCAGGAACATCTCGATTGATTTGCTGAATCAGGAGATTCAAGGCATCCCAATCGTTGTATTGTGGAATTAACAGAACATAGGAAAAGTGCATACCAAGTGAATCGGAGTCGAGACTTTTAAAAGAAAGTTTGACAAAGAAACACAAAAAAGTGCAATTGATATCAAAAAAAACTCCTAGGCTTTACGAACCTAGGAGTGAATATTCAAGGAAACAAAGACTTATAAAAGACCTTTGGCTGCCAAATACTCAGCGATTTGCACCGCATTGGTTGCAGCACCTTTCCGAAGATTGTCGGCTACGATCCACAGATTTAGTGTATTAGGTTGCGACTCATCTCGACGAATCCGTCCGACAAATACTTCATCACGTCCATGTGCCGTGATGGGCATCGGATACACATTTTGGCTGGGATCATCCTGGACAATCACCCCAGGCATCGCTGCGAGAAGGGCACGCACTTCTTGGATATCAAAATCCTTTTCGAACTCAATATTGACGGATTCAGAATGGCCTCCAATGGTGGGGATACGCACGGTGGTCGCCGTTACCTTGATGGAGTCATCTCCCATGATCTTGTTGGTCTCTTTGATCATTTTCATCTCCTCTTTGGTGTATCCATTGTCTTGGAATACATCGATGTGAGGAAGCACGTTCAAATCAATTTTGTAAGGATAAACCGACTTCACTTGGGGGTCTCCGGCACGCTCACCAAATAGCTGGTCTACGGCTGCTTTTCCAGTTCCGGTGACCGACTGGTAGGTGGATACCACCACCCGTTTGATTTTATAGGCATCGTGGAGGGGTTTCAAAACCACCACCATTTGTATCGTGGAACAGTTGGGGTTTGCGATGATCTTGTCTTCCGGTGTTAGTACATCCGCATTGACTTCGGGGACCACCAGTTTTTTGGTAGGATCCATTCTCCAAGCCGACGAGTTGTCAATCACTGGAATACCAGCCGCTGCAAACAAAGGTGCAAGGGCTGTAGAAGTACCTCCACCGGCCGAAAAGATGGCAACATGAGGTTTTCGCTCGATCGCCTCCTGGTATCCCACTACCTTACACTCCTTTCCTTGGAAAGAAATAGTTTGTCCGATCGACTTCTCTGAGGCCACCGGAATTAATTCCGTGACTGGAAACTGACGTTCGGTTAATACTTTCAGGATTTCACCACCGACTAATCCGGTGGCACCAACGACCGCTATTTTCATTACATGTGATGGATTAAGTAAAAAACTCGGTAAAAGTAGAAGAAAAGTTTGGTTTCTGAAAAGGAAATTTCTTTAAAAAGTCCAAATTCTATCTGGAGAAACGCAGGTATCCAAACGAATATCCCATGGATCATGGGCCAATTCGTTTTCTAATGGTCCTTGTAGGCTAAGTCCTACTTTAAAAGCGTTTTGCGCATTTTGTAAAAATTGATCGTAGAAGCCTTTGCCATATCCGACGCGGTAACCGGTTCGGTCAAACGCCAACAGGGGAACCCAAACCAACGTAGGAATCCCCTGGTCCCAAAATTCAGAGGTTGACAGTCCTTCGGTCATGGGTTCATCTATTCCCCACGAATTTTGGATGAGGGTATCGCCCGGTTTCCAGGGGTGATGGGTCAATTGACCTGACGCCCCCATTTTGGGAAGATAAACCTTCGCCTGTTCGGCAAGTTGGTGGGCGAGTGGTAGGGTGTCGACTTCTTTTTTTTCAGGGATAGGCCAGAAAATATGATGACGTGGGTACGTGAACCAAACAGGATCCAGCCGATTCATGACCGAATCGGACAATTGCCGAACTTGTTCTTCGGTTAATTGGGTTCGCTGCTGTCTTCCGAATGCACGGGCGGCGGATTTAGGCATCATAAAACTTTTCCGGTTTAGACGATGTTGGCATTGCAAAGAAACTGTATATTGGTGGCTTAACCAATACCTAATCGCCATGGCTGATACGCTACACCAGGGGGTTCTGTTGTTGGCAGAACCATTTTTAGACGATGAGAACTTTCAGCGTAGTGTCATTATGCTATGCCAACACCATCCGGTCGAAGGCTCGTTTGGCCTTGTGCTCAATCAACGCTCTACCCTGACGCTCGAAGATGTGCTGGAGGATGTGTATGCCGATTTCCCATTGTATATCGGAGGACCCGTGCAGCAAAATACCCTACATTACATTCATCGATTGGGAGGACAGGTCGATCACAGCTTTCCATTGGGAGATGGTTTTTTTTGGTCAGGTGATTTTGATCAGATTAAGGCTCTTCTAAATATCGGCCAAGTTGGACCCAACGACATCCGCCTCTTTTTAGGATATTCGGGCTGGTCGGCCGGCCAATTAGCGAACGAAATGAGTAGACAAAGTTGGTACACGAGTGAATGGAGCCATCGGGACTTATTGACTATCCCCGATGAAGAAACTTGGCGTTATTTTATGCGGAAAAAAGGGGGAGAATACCTGCGCTTAGCCAATTATCCCCTCGATTTTAAATTAAATTAGACATGACAATAATACAACGGAAACCACGCACCTTTCTTCCAGATGATTTTACCTTGACCACCTGGGAATCGATCGCCCCTTTTTTCGAACAACTGGAAAAGGCCCAACCCACCGACGCCGACTCTCTGGACGCCTGGTTTTTGCAACGTAGTGAATTGGAATCCTTTTTGATGGAAGAAATGGCTTGGCGGTATGTTCGGATGACCTGCGATACGGGCAATCAAAACCATCAAGCAGCATTTCAACAATTTGTTGCTGAAATCCAACCTTCTTTGGCGAGTTGGGAGGATCGTTTAAATCAAAAAGCCCTAGCCTCCCCCTATTTGGATGGACTTTCAAGACCTGGATACGACATCCTTTTGCGTAGCCTAAAGCAAGCTGTGGCCTTGTTTCGAGAAGAAAATATCCCCTTGCAAACCGAGATACAACAACTCCAAACCCAGTACCAGTCCATTACCGGGGCGATGCTCGTGGAGGTTCATGGAGAATCCATTACCCTGCCTCAAGCACAAACCTACCTGGAGTCAACAGACCGTGCGCTCCGAGAAGAGGTGTGGAGGAAAATAGCGACTCGTCGTACCGAAGATCGGGAGGCACTCAATCTTCTGATGGCCAAACTCGTTGATCTCCGCCATCAAGTTGCCCAAAACGCTGGGTATTCAAACTTTCGGGATTATATGTTTGCTGCATTGGGCCGATTCGACTATACTCCGGATGATTGCTTCGAATTTCATCGAGCCATTCAATCGGCCGTAATGCCCCTTGTGCAATCTTCCGCGAAGCGAAGAAAAGATCTCATGGGATTACCTAGCTTACGTCCTTGGGATAAAAAGGTCGATCCTCTGGGGCGTCCGGCCTTGAAAGCTTTTCAGGGAGGGGCCGACTTAATTGAAAAGACATCGATTTGCTTGCAACGACTCGACCCCACGTTTGGTACATACATCCAGGTGATGCGGGAAATGGGGCATTTCGATGTGGAATCTCGACCTGGAAAAGCTCCTGGAGGCTATAATTACCCAATGGCGGAGGTCGGTGTTCCGTTTATTTTTATGAATGCGACCCACAGTGTTCGAGATCTGGTTACGATGGTTCATGAGGCGGGCCATGCCATTCATTCGTTCTTAACGAAGGATTTGGAGATTGGCGCTTTTAAAAATCCACCCTCCGAAGTCGCCGAACTAGCCTCCATGTCGATGGAATTAATTTCCATGGATCATTGGGATGTATTTTTCCCTGAGGAAGAAGCGTGTCGACGTGCGAAAGCCGATCACTTACAGGACATTCTCACGGTCTTACCTTGGATCGCCCAAGTCGATGCTTTTCAACACCGGATCTATGAAAATCCAATGGCAACACAACAGGAACGGGATACGATGTGGTTGGAATTATCAAAAGATTTTTCGGATACATTAACCGATTATTCCGGTTTGGAATCCTTCCGAGCCAGTGAATGGCATCGCCAATTGCATATTTTTGAAGTACCCTTCTACTATATCGAATACGGTATGGCCCAATTGGGGGCTATTGCTTTGTGGCGACGGTACAAGTTGGATCCCCAAGGGGCTCTGGAGGGCTACAAAGCGGCGTTATCCCTGGGTTACCGGGCTCCTATTGGTCAAATTTATGCTGCGGCGGGCATTCGATTCGATTTCTCGGCGGGATACATCCATGAATTAATGGAATTTGTAACGGAGGAACTCAATGCTCTGACAGGTAGTTTGTAACAAATGTAGATAAGAACGGGTTTTGACTAGAACTCGGAAACACAACACACATGAAATCGTATTTTCTTCAAGTTAAAGAAGTCATTCAAGAAACATCGGATACCATCACCATCACATTCTGGCATCCGTTGAATGAGCAAATAAAATACAAGGCAGGACAGTTTTTGACCTTGATTGTACCCGCAGATGGGGGCAAAAAAGTACGTCGAAGCTATTCCATGTCAACCTCCCCAGTAACCGATACCGCGGTGGGGGTTACGATTAAACGCGTACCCGGGGGATTGGTCTCCAATTATTTGAATGATCAAGTCAAGGCAGGAGATTTCATAGAGGTCGTCGAGCCGATGGGGCATTTTTATCTTGAGCCCGACACCACCCTGTCGCGGGAGATTGTATTGATCGGGGCAGGAAGCGGCATAACGCCTTTGATCTCCATGGCCAAAACCATTTTAAAAGCTGAGCCTGCCTCGAAAGTAGCGTTGCTCTATGGAAATCGGCACGAAGAGAGCATAATCTTTAAACGAGCATTGGAGGATCTGGAAGCAACCTATGGTAGCCGATTTAGGGTGCGCCATGTATTGAGTCAGCCCAGTGCCACGTGGGTCGGGGAAAAAGGTAGGATTGGACAAGGGACGGTCATTCATTTTTTAAAAGATGCCTCCATAGATCTACCCTCGGCGCATTATTTTCTGTGTGGACCTGTGGGGATGATGGAGGATGTAATTCGGGTGATGGAGCTCTACCAGGTTCCGGCAGCGCAGGTCCATCAGGAGAAGTTCAATGCTCCCATGCTCGGTGAGGAAGTATCACTTCCTGAAACCACGGGAGGCTCGCACACGGTCACGATCCTATATGAGGGAGATACCCACCAAGTCGTTGTGGAACCGCACCAAACGATCTTGGAAGCCGCTCTGGCCGTTGATATTGATTTACCCTACTCTTGCCAAGCCGGTATGTGCACGGCCTGTTTAGGGAAATGTACCCAAGGGAAGATTACGATGGATGAAGAAGATGGCCTGACTGAAAAAGAGATTCAATCCGGTTATGTTCTTACTTGTGTGGCGCGTCCAGCCTCCTCGGATGTCATACTGGAAATCGAATAAGTCTGAGTATATTGCGCGAAAATAGGCGGGTATGTCCACAACCATTCTTTCAAAACAGCCTTTAGCTTCCTTAACGACTTTTGGTTTTTCCGTTACAGCTGAACATTACACCGAGGTATTCTCTATTTCGGATGCTCAAGCCATTGTTCGAGATCCCGCCTGGCGTGCCATGCCCTTGTTGTGGTTAGGTGGGGGGAGTAATGTTCTTTTTACCCAAGACTTCGCAGGGCTGGTGGTTCGAAATCGACTATACGGTGTCGAAGTTATCCACAAGGATCAACACCATGTGTGGATAAAGTCGGCAGGTGGGGAAAATTGGCATCAATTTGTGATGTACTGTGTGGATAACGGCTTTGCGGGTATTGAGAACATGGCCTTGATTCCGGGCACGGTAGGTGCGGCGCCTATGCAAAATATTGGAGCGTATGGCGTGGAGATCAAGGATGTTTTTGACTCCCTCGAGGCCATGTCGGTGGAAACGGGGGAGGTGAAAACATTCTCCCGCGAAGCATGTCGGTTTGGCTACCGGGATTCTATTTTCAAGCAAGAGGCGAAAGGACTCTACTTCATTACCTCGGTTACATTTAAATTGTCGCTACACCCCATTCCAAACACCTCCTATGGGGCCATTCGGGATGTATTGCGAGAACGAGGAATTGAGTCCCCCACGATTCGTGAAGTGGCCGAGGCCGTGATGGCCATTCGACAATCCAAATTACCCGATCCTGCTGTGATCGGCAATGCAGGTAGCTTTTTTAAAAATCCTGAAATTCCGGTGGCTCAATTTTTGGCATTAAAGGAAAAATACCCCACGATCCCCTCTTATCCTGTGGGTCAAGATTGGGTAAAAGTTCCGGCGGGATGGTTGATTGAGCAAGCGGGGTGGAAAGGCCATCGTACCGGACAGGTCGGTGTGCATGACCGCCAGGCACTCGTATTGGTTCACTATGGGGGTGGCCGTGGCGAGGAAATTGTTCGGCTCTCCCACCAAATTCAAGAGGATGTCTTGCAAAAATTTGGTATTGCCTTGCATCCCGAGGTGAATTTTATCGGTACACGGTCATGATTCTTGAGGCACCCGAGCTGATCCTTTTTTTCTTTCTGATTGCCCTGGTGTATGCGTCCGTGGGATTTGGGGGAGGATCCAGTTATCTTTCCCTGTTGTCGTTGTATTCTTTTCCATTTTTATACATCAAATGGGTGGCCTTGTTGTGTAACCTGGTGGTGGTTTCCAATTCCTCCTGGCAATTTATTCGAAGAGGACTTATTCAGCTGTCGGAACGATGGCCTCTGTTTGTCAGTAGTGTTCTTTTGGCTTATTTGGGGGCGAAAGTGCCGCTCAAAGAACGAACCTTTTTTTTGTTATTGGGAAGTTCTTTGGTCTTGGCAGCCTTGGCGATATGGTTCCAACCCTCTGAAATCAAGGATAAACAAACCACCCGATCGACGGTCTGGGCGCAAATGCTTCTGGGAGGGGCCATTGGCGGCTTGTCGGGAATGGTAGGTATCGGAGGCGGTATTTTTCTTTCTCCCATCATGTATTTGTTGAAATGGGATCATCCCAAAGGTATTTCTGCCACAGCATCGGTCTTTATTTTGGTCAACTCGGTAGCAGGATTGATCGGCCAGAGCCAGCACCTTACCTTCGACTTACGGTGGCCTCTAACCATCGCTCTATTGTTGGCCGTCGCCTTGGGAGGTGCCATTGGTCACTACTGGGGAGCTGTGAAATGGTCGCCCAATCGGGTAAAGCAGGCAACCTCCCTTTTTATTTTTTACATCGGATTTCGACTCGTATGGCAACACCTATTCATTTGATTTGTTATGGGATCACCCGGGATATTTTGGGTGGGCCCACGCGGACTCTTTCGGTTGAAGACCCTGCCACGGTAGGTCAGGTCCGTAGTTTGTTGACCACCCTGTACCCGCAACTGGGGGATTTGACCTCCTTGCGGTTTGCTTTCAATGAAACCTACGTTTCCGATGGTTTTGAGCTTCCCTCGGGTGCTGAACTTGTGCTCATTCCCCCTGTTTCGGGTGGTTAATCTGTCGATATATGGTCCAAATCGTATTGCAAACGGGAGCCCTTTCCGTATCCCAAAACCTAGCCGATGTATCAGGCCCTGATTGTGGTGGGGTAGTCCAGTTTATAGGGTCCGTTCGCCATCAAACCGGAGGCCGTGAAGTCCTCTATTTGGAGTTCGAGGCCTATGAACCCATGGCCATAAAGGAAATGGAAAAGATTGCGCTAGCTTCCATCGCACAATTTGGTATCACGCGTATGTCCATTCACCACCGACTGGGTCGAGTCGAACTCGGGGAGTCGGCCGTTTGTATTGCCGCCGCTGCACCCCATCGTAAAGCTGCTTTCGCAGCCTGTGCCTATGCCATTGACACGTTGAAAGAAACTGTCCCGATTTGGAAAAAAGAGTTTTTTACTGATGGAGCCGTTTGGGTCTCCGCAACCCCATAATTGGATGAAAATTGTATTCCTTGATGCTGTTACACTAGGAAAAGATCTTGACTTATCGCCTCTTCAAGCGGTAGGAGATTGTACCGTGTATGACCGTTCTTCGGAAGAGGAAATTGTGCCGCGCGCTCAAGACGCAGAGGCCATACTCACCAACAAATGTGTAATTTCGGCGCCCCTCCTAGATCAACTACCCAAGTTGAAGTACATTGGTGTAACCGCAACAGGGTATAATATCATTGATGTAGAGGCGGCCAAAAAAAGAGGCATTGTGGTCACAAATGTACGCGACTACTCCACATCGGCGGTTGCTCAGCTTGTTTTTGCTCACATACTCCAATTTACCAACGAACTCGCCTACTACAATGTGCCCAATCGGTGGGTAGAGGCGCCCGACTGGTGCTATTATGATCACGGCTTTGTGGAGCTAGCCGGTAAAACCATGGGCATTATCGGGCTCGGTAGTATTGGAAAACAAGTAGCTCGGATCGCCCACGCCTTTGACATGCGTGTCATCACGCTTCCCTCCCCTCGTCCGAGACCTTCCGGGATAGAGGCCTTGGAAAGTGCTGATTTTTGGCCGGCCTGTGATTTTATTTCGTTGCACTGTCCCTTAACTCCTCAAACCACGCATCTGATTCGGGAAGAGGTTTTACGGAAATGCAAGCCCACCGCGATATTGGTCAATACCGCGCGGGGTGGCTTGATCTTGGAAGATGACCTGGCCAAAGCGCTGCGGGAAGGCTGGATCGGTGGAGCCGCATTGGATGTGTTATCGGTCGAGCCTCCTCCAGTCGATCACCCCTTGCTTTCTGCCCCCAATTGTCGTCTTTCTCCCCATATTGCTTGGGCTGCCGTGGAGGCTCGAAAACGTCTGCTGACCCAAGTTGTGGCCAATCTAAAGGCATTCATGTCAGGTAACCCCATTCAAACTGTTTAAAAAAATGCCTAGAATTTTAGCCTTGGATTATGGTGGTAAACGCACAGGAATTGCGGTGACAGATCCACTTCAGATGATCGCCACCCCGTTGACTACGGTAGAAACTTCCCAAATTTGGCTTTTTTTAACTCAATATTTCCAACAAGAAGAGGTTGAAAAGGTCATCATTGGATGGCCTACCCATGCAGACGGTCAGGATACCCATGCCACTCCGTTGGTTCGGGCCTTTCAGCAGGAATGGGAAAACGTTTTTCCCAAGATCCCCCTACTTCCTGTGGATGAGCGGTACACCTCTAAACTGGCCATGCGGGCGATGATTGAAGGTGGAATGAAGAAAAAAGACCGTCAAAAAAAAGAAAACTTGGATAAATTGAGTGCGGTTATCTTATTACAAGATTATCTGATGAATGCCTCCTCGGGTACATCCCGAAGTCCGTTTTGAAGACTCAGGAAAGTTTGATGGGGTCGTCGATTTTTCAAGATTTGAACCGCCTGAGCACTTCGTGTTCCACCCAAACAGTGAACCACCACAGGTTTTTCGGTTGGAATTTCGGCTAGTCGTTCTTCCAACTCGTCCAAAGGAACCGAAAATCCTCCGATGTGCTCTTCCTCGTGCTCCCATGTTTCCCGGACATCCAGTAGAAAATACGCACTGGACGAATTTTGGTACTGATTCCAGGTAATTTCGGGTGTCGATAAGCCACAGAATGCTTCATAGTCGATCAAGGAATGAATGTCGGGACGATTGGGCTCTGCTGGAATTTTTAGTTTTCGAAAGTCTTGGGTGAGGGTATCCACCAGGAGTAGTTCGCCATCTAAGGGAGTGCCAAGGCCGGTGAGTACCTTGACAGCTTCTGTGGCCTGTAAGGTCCCGATGAGGCCCGCCATGACTCCCAGTACACCGGCAGTGGCACAATTGGGTGTCAGCTCAGGGGGTGGGGGAGAGGGAAACAAGTCGCGGTAGTCGATGCCCTTTTGGTGGTTAAAAACAGCTACTTGGCCCTCAAATCGATAAATAGCGCCGTAGATCCAGGGTATGCCGAGCAAATGGCACGTGTCATTGACAAGGTACCGGGTAGGGAGGTTATCGCTGGCATCAACCACCAAATCGAACTCCGATGCAATTTCCATGGCATTGGCCGAGGTGAATCGCGTGGGAAATGGACGTACTTGAATGGTCGGATTTAAATCGAGGAGGCGTTGAGTCGTTTGGGTTAATTTATCTTGTCCAACGTCGGAAGTGGTATACAATATCTGACGTTGCAGATTAGACAAGTCCACTTGATCCGATTCGACGATACCCAAGGTGCCAACGCCTGCGGCCGCGAGGTAAAGGAGCACGGGACTTCCAAGACCACCTGCCCCAATAACTAAGACCCGACTTTCATGCAAGGCTTGTTGCCCCGAGTTTCCAAAAGTAGGAATGGCGGTTTGCCGGCTATATCGTTCTTTCTCCATATTACGAAAATAACCATTCGATGGCTTTTGGAAACTCTTGCCCCCATCTTTTTTCTTGATGTTGGCCGGTAGGATCGACAGCCAGTTGAACCTCCAGTTGCGACGGGTCAAATCCTTGTTGATGGATGGTTTTCTTTAATTTTTCCATATTTTCCACCATATAGCTACCCTCTTTTCCTCCCCCATACAAATAAATTTTTGTTTCGAGGGGATGAAAAAACTCAACTGCGTCAAAGTAAATTTTGGGAGATACCCAGAGGGAGGGTGAAAAAACAAGAAGCCGTCCTAGGATATCGGGGTACATAAAGCCAGCATATATGCTGATCAGCCCACCCATCGAGCTCCCCCCAATACCTGTTGTGGACCGGCCCGGTAAGGTTCTAAAGTGCTGATCGATGTAGGGCTTTAGTGTCCGGACCAAAAACGTGGCATACTTCATGCCCTGCCCTTTCCCCTTATTTTTGTAAGGGGTATATTCTAAGAATCGGTCCTCTTCCCCATGATCGATGGCCACGACGATCAGATCGCCCTTCCCTTGGGCCGCGAGGAGGGATAAGCGTTTATCAATTTCCCAATTGCCATAGCTAGATCCTTGGCCAAAGAGATTCTGTGCATCTTGCATGTACAAGACAGGATATCTTTTGTCCGGATTTTCATGGTAATTGTATGGAAGTAAAACGTGAATGGCTCGGTTTTTATCTAATTGAGGCATATGAAATTCCTCAGAGATCAATTCAATCTTGGGAAGAAATCGATTGATTTGAGGAGTCTTTCCCTGATTTCTCCATTGAGGTACAGTATCTTGCCACAAGGGCTTTGGGTTACTCGGCCATTTTCGATTTTGAGACGGATTCCCAAGGGCATCCAGTTCAACATGCTCCCATCCTCCTTTGGTGTATTTGTATTCAAACGGTTTTTCTAGCCAATCCGGTGGTACCGAAAAACGATACGTTCCGGGTTTAATTTTTTCCAAGGCATATTCAGTTACATCTGGATACCAGTCACAAAAGTCCCCAGCTAAAAAAACCGGTCGGTCGTCGTCGTAAGGTGTATGAAGTTCTATATAGGCATTCATGTCAAGTGTCATTCGTGTTTGGCCCACAAAAATACGGATATTGAGTGAGGAATGATGAATCCAGGTCGTTTAGTTAAGCCCACCCACCAAATAATCAGGTATACTTTCAAGCGTAAAATCTACTCTAGCAGGGTAATCGACTGAAAGAGTACTGGCTCACCGGGTTGAGGTGGCCTTGCCTGTCTATGCCCCTTCCACACCCAGAATCGCTCACCTGCTGGCTCTCAACGGGCCGCCCCGATGGGGCTGGAGTACCGAACGGCCTGGCATTGAGTTGCCCAGGTTATTACCTCGGTCCTTGTCTGGCCCCCAGGGTACCGAACCGTTTAACCCGTGGGAGATCGACACAAACCCTCCCATACTGTCAGTGGGTTCTGCCATGAGGTCATCAGGTCAAGTTACAGGATAGGCCGCATAGGTCTGTTTTGGGCTCTAAAGTTTTACCTCGCCCCCACGAATAACCTCGCTCCTGAGTAAGGTCCCTCAGCCTCAACTTGTTTGTGGACGATGCCCCCCAGTGCAAAATCCGGTACCCGCCTGTGGGAGATGGATGGAGCGTGCCACGTCGTTGCGAAATGTGTATATTTGTATATCCAAACATCAATTTTGTGCGATTTCTTTCCATTTTACTCGGTTGCATCCTATCTTGGGCCTGTATGGGGAAAAGCTTGTGCGATGCTCCTCCGGCAGGTTACCAGTCCATTTCGGTGGGTGCCAACACCCGCAACATTTGCAGTGGAGAGTTTGTAACCCTCACTCTTCCCCCCAGCCTGCAAAATGTAGTCGTGTACCTTGGCTATACCCATCAGTCGCTCGAAAACCTTGGGAGCCTTACCCGCACAACAGCGCTTCGCTTCCCACTTCAAAATGCCTCAACCCAAGATTCCTTGATGACAATCGTGGTGACGGCAACCCAAAACGCACAACCCGTCATCGGTTGCGAAACCATCCGAGTTCGTCCACTTCGCACTCCTCAAGTTACGTATGAGGGCTGCTCGGGCCGCGATATCTTCCTCTTCCTTGATGATCCCTCCAACCTAATGCTCGGTCGTTTACGCATCGAATGGGCCGACGGAGCCTCCCAAGAAGTGGATCCTTCCATGGAACCCGTGGTCAAAAAGTCGTTTGCCGTTTCCCAAGCCAATCAAATCTTCACCATCGGCCCAGCGCCAGGTGTTTTATGTGGACGAACCGCCACTGTGCAAGTCAACCTCGAGGGGCAGGATGGTTATTCCACTTTGAAAAACCTCGTCACCGACCCCACCGACCTAAAAAAAGTCACCCTCGAACTAACACGTGGAAATCAACCCGCGGCACGGGGGGAATACGACTTGTGGGTGCGGCCCTTCGACCAACCCTATCCCGCAACCCCCTTTCAGCAAATCAGGCCCGGGAAAAATACCCTACAGCTGCCAACCGACGGCCTGCATTGCTTTGTGGCCTACCGAAACAGCTACTGCCCCAGCAATGTCTCCAATGAAATCTGCCAAGTTTTACTCGACCCTGTGGAGGTCAGGAGTCCAACCCGAAATCAGATTTCCTGGCAGCGGCCCAGCCCAACCCAGATCACCGGACTACCGGCTCCCTTGCAAACCTCTGTACAAAGCCAAATCGCTCAGGTCTTTCGGTACGATCGCCTTGCCGATGTGGGCAATGCTTCCTTAGCTACCCGCATCACCAATTTTGCACCCAATGCCCAACAATTGGACGATACCGACACCGACTGCCGGACCCCCACCTGTTATCAAGTTGTCTGGCGGACAGAGGGCATCATCCAACGCACGACGCGGTTCGAAGTCCTGAGCTACTCCAATATTCAATGCCTCGATCCCGCCAACCTTCCTAAACCTCCCGCCCCCGAGACCTGGGTGTCGGTCCTTGGGGACGGACAAGTCCAGGTCTTAGCTAATCCCACCGTTTCGTGGTTTGCTCCTATACCCACCTGGGAGGTAAAAGACCGCACCGACCCCTTGCCTCCTCTCGGACTTCCGTGGGTCGATACCCAAAATCGACCCGAACAAGCGCCTGTCTGCTATCAAGTGCGGGTGGTGGATGCGTGCCTGTCTGCTTCCGTCTGGTCCGACCCCGTCTGTACCCTCCACCTGCAACTGGCATCCAATGGTGAATTGAGCTGGACATCGGACTCTCCTTTTTCTTCAGATCCCGTACGACGGTATGAGGTCTTTGCTCAAGAAAATACCATAATCCAAAACCAAGCCTCGTTTACCTCGGCTGTTCAGTCATTCTTTCCCGATACCGACGGCTTCCAGGATTTCATCGAGTTCTATATTGAGGCCAGCAACTCCACAGGCCGACGGAGCCTGTCCAACGTCGTGCGCCTAGTGCTGCAACCCAAGGTGTTTTTTCCCACGGCGTTCTCTCCCAACGGCGACGGACAAAATGACACTTGGTTTCCCAAAGGCCGTCTCGGCCGAATTACGTCCTACCAACTCACCTTGTACGACCGTGCCGGTAGGGTACTGTGGTCCAGTCAGAGGACCGAAGAGGCCTGGGATGGCACCTACCGCCAACAACCCGTCCCGACAGGAGTCTATCATTTCCGGGTACAGTACCAAACACCCCTAGCCTCAGAAGATCGAGTAGGTTCTGTACACCTTTACCGTTAAGTAAATTTTTCTTTTTTTACTTGCCTTCTCCCGGTAATTTTGGTTAGATTTGTTCGCTTATTTAACAGACTAAACCTCTTTTTTTGATTATTAAGTTTGTGTTAAGCTACCAATCAGATCACCCAGAGATCCCAGTCACTCTGTAATTTTGTCTGCCAACGGAAAAAAGTGACCATTTCTGCGATCTTTATAAAATCCTTATCCTAGAAGAATATATCAACTAGGGAAGGCTGTAACCACTTATCCTGACAGAATAACAAAATAATACAATTCGCACCTGCCGAGGTAGGGGTTGTATCCTTTTGGCACATTGCCAAGTTGAGGCATACGTCTTGGCTAGGTCGATTTTGTTGGGAAGGTCCATGGGACCGAAAGGGCGAAGCCGTAACCTTTCATCACTTTATACCGATTGTCTAGTACCTCTTTATTACGCTACATGATTAACACATCTCCTAAAATTGCCATCATTGGCCTCGGCTATGTTGGCTTGCCTTTGGCTGTTGCTTTTGCCGAAAAATACGCCGTCATAGGCTTCGACATCCAGACGAAGCGGATTGATGAACTACGCAAAGGCCACGACACCACCCTAGAGGTGGAAGACGCTCTCTTACGCTCTGTTCTGAGCCCGTCGCCCAAAGCTCTGGAAAACCAAGGCAAAGGGTTCTATCCCACCGACGCCGTCGGCGATATTTCCTCCTGTACCGTGTTCATCGTGACGGTACCCACCCCGACCGACAAGCACAATCGCCCCGTCCTTACCCCCATGATCAAAGCCTCCGAATCCATCGCTCAGGTCTTGAAAAAAGGAGATATCGTGATCTACGAGTCCACGGTGTACCCGGGTGTCACGGAAGACGAAATGGTGCCTGTTTTGGAGAAAAACTCGGGTCTCGTCTACAACCAAGACTTCTTCTGCGGCTATTCACCCGAGCGGATCAACCCGGGCGATAAAGAGCATACCGTCACCAAAATCCTCAAAGTAACCTCTGGCTCCACACCGGAGATCGCCGAATGGGTCGATGCCCTCTACCGCTCGGTGATCGTGGCCGGCACATTCAAAGCCTCCTCCATCCAAGTGGCCGAAGCCGCCAAGGTCATTGAGAACTCCCAGCGCGACATCAACATCGCCTTCGTAAACGAGCTCTCCAAAATCTTCAATTTATTGGGTATTGACACCCAAGAAGTCCTCGAAGCGGCCGGTACCAAATGGAACTTCCTGAAGTTCAAGCCAGGGTTGGTCGGCGGACATTGCATCGGGGTCGACCCCTACTACCTCGCCCAAAAAGCCCAAGAAGTGGGCTATCACCCCGAAATCATTCTGGCGGGCCGCCGACTGAACGACTCCATGGGCAAGTACGTCGCTACCGAAGTCATCAAACGCATGATGCGCAAAGACCTCAAGGTGATCGACGCCAAAGTGCTGATCCTCGGGTTTACCTTCAAGGAGGATTGCCCCGATGTTCGGAATACCCGTGTGATCGACATCTATGACGAACTGAAGTCCTTCGACATGGACGTCGACGTGTACGATCCTTGGGCCAGTTCGGCCGAGGTGGCACACGAGTACGACATCACGCTCTTGCCTAGCGAGCCGGCCCCCGACCTCTCCCACTACTCGGCCATCATCTTGGCTGTGGCCCACCAGGCTTTCCAATCTTTACCATTGCAAACATCCCACAGCCAAGTGATCTACGACGTCAAGGCTGTACTTCCCAAAGAACGGGTGGATGCCCGGCTGTAATCCCCCACATTAAATTTCTCAACGCGTGTTCAACGAATCCCTCTACCAAACTCCTTACCATACCGTCGACCTCTCGGCTTACCGGTTTTTAGTCACCGGAGGAGCCGGCTTTATTGGATCCAATCTGGTGGAATACCTGATACGCCACGGAGCGGGGCATGTCCGAATTTTGGACAATTTGTCCAATGGGTATTTTGAAAACATCGAGGCATTTTTGCCCCTGCCCCAAGTGGAATTCATGGAGGGGGACATCCGCGATCTAGCCACGTGCCGAAAAGCCGTGGAGGGCATCGACTTCATTACCCACCAAGCCGCCTTGGGCAGTGTACCCCGGAGCATCCAAGACCCGATCACCACCAACGAGGTCAACATCAGTGGTTTTCTGAACATGCTGGTGGCGGCCAAAGACAGCCCCACCTGCCGCCAGTTCGTCTATGCGGCGTCTTCGAGTACGTATGGCGATAGCCCGGAGCTACCCAAGGTGGAGGGCCGGGAAGGAAAACCACTTAGCCCCTATGCGGTCACGAAGGCCGTGAACGAAATGTATGCCGACGTATTCAGCAAAACCTATGGTTTTCATACGGTGGGTTTGCGGTATTTCAATATCTTTGGGCCTAAGCAGAACCCCAACAACCCGTATGCGGCCGTGATCCCTATCTTTTGCAAGCATTTTTTGGAAGGTACGCCGCCGACAATCAACGGAGATGGCGAAACCAGCCGGGACTTTACGTTTGTCGAGAATGCCGTTCAGGCCAATATCCGGGCTTTGTTGCAGCCATTGGAGCGCCCCAACCAGGTGATTACTCGGCATGAGGTCTTCAATGTAGCCTGTGGCGACCAAGTGACACTCAACCAAATGGTGACTATGCTCCAAGAAAAAACTGGCAAGGCCATCCAACCTGTCTATGGCCCCGAACGCACCGGCGACGTCCGCCATTCCAAAGCGAGCATCGCCAAGCTCGAAACTTTCTGTGGCTATGCACCGAAATATAGGTTTAAAGAGGGCTTAGGGATTGTGTATGGGTGGTATGAAAACAACTAAGATATGTTTGACATTAAGTTTGAAAAAAAGAAAATAAAAAGTTTTGGGGATAAAACGATTTTTGAAAGTGCCCAAGAAAATTCTTTACTCATTGAACACAGCTGTTTGACAGGAAGATGTAGCAGTTGTAAGGCGAAACTTCTAAGTGGGACAACGGTTGCCATTGGTGGTGAGCTAGGATTAACTGAGGATGAAAAATCTCAAGGTTATATATTGACCTGTGTTCGTCAGCCTAAATCCGATATTGAACTTGATGTTGACATACTGGAGAATGTGAATTTTATTAAATCTAAAACTATTCCATCAAAAATCAGCTCCATCACTCAAGTTGCACCTGAAGTGATGAAATTAGTCTTAAGATTTCCTCCCAACACAGAATTTAAATTTAATCCGGGTCAATACGTAAACATTTTAAAAGGGAATATAAAGCGTAGTTATTCGATTGCTGGACAGCAAGACGGAAATAGTTTGGTTTTCTTTATCAAAAAGTATGAAGACGGTAAAATGTCCAAATATCTTTTTGAAGAGGCAATGGAAAACGATCTATTGCGCGTTGAAGGTCCTTTAGGAAGCTTTTTCTTGCGAGAAACTAGCTCAACGAATATCATTTTCCTCGCAACAGGAACGGGAATAGCTCCGGTCCTGAGTATGATACAAAATAGTGCTAGTCGTGCACAATTGGAAAATAAAAATGTTTTTCTTTTCCATGGTGGACGAAGCAAGGAAGATCTTATTGAATACCCGTTTTTTAAGCAGAGTGCTATCCACTACTTTCCAACTTTGTCAAGAAGTGAAGAAGTAGACTATCATTTCGGCTATATTCAAACTATTGTATTGAGTGAACAAATTGATTTAAAGCAATCAACGGTTTATGCCTGTGGATCTGAAAAAATGATCAAGGAGGCTAAATCTCTCCTTGTTAACAATGGATTAAATCCAAAGGAGTTCTATTCAGACGCATTCTTAGAATCTAACTAAAATCAAAATGAAAGCAGTTATTTTGGCCGGAGGATTAGGTACCAGATTAAGCGAAGAGACCACCTTAAAGCCAAAGCCCATGGTTGAAATTGGGGGTATGCCAATTCTATGGCATATTTTGAAAATGTATTCTTTTCATGGAGTAAATGAGTTTATCATTTGCTGTGGTTACAAGGGTTATGTCATTAAAGAGTATTTTGCCAACTATTTCCTACATCAGAGCGATGTAACCTTTGATATGGTTGCAAACACCATGGAAGTTCACACAAAGAGGGCGGAGCCTTGGAAGGTTACTCTTGTTGATACTGGAGATGACACCATGACAGGAGGAAGATTAAAAAGAGTCCAAGAATATGTTAAAAATGAGGAGGCATTCTGCTTTACTTATGGTGATGGGGTTGGAAGTATTAATATTTCGGAGTTAATCCAATTTCACAAGTCTCATGGTAAATTGGCAACTCTCACGGCAACTTTTCCTCCTGGTCGATTTGGTGCAATCGACATTGTTGAGAATCAAATTCTAAGTTTTAAGGAAAAGCCAAAAGGTGATGGAGCCATGATAAATGGAGGCTTTTTCGTGCTTTCACCTAAAGTTATAGATAGAGTAACCAATGATTCAACAATTTGGGAGCAAGAGCCATTAATGGGGTTGGCAGAGGATTCGGAATTAATGGCTTATAGGCACGAAGGATTTTGGTTGCCTATGGACACATTGAGAGATAAACAAAAACTTCAGGAGTTGTGGGAATCAGGCAATGCTCCTTGGAAAATGTGGAAATAATGAGGAAAGTAAATCAAGATTTTTGGAACGGGAAAAGAGTATTTCTTACCGGACATACAGGTTTCAAGGGTAGCTGGCTTACTTTGTGGCTGCATGAAATGGGTGCAATAGTTAAAGGATATTCCTTAGAACCGCCAACAAACCCATCCTTGTTTCAGATTGCGAGATTGCATGAATTATCAGATTCTGAAATAGGAGATATCAGAGATTTGGAAAAATTAAGAAAAAGTATGACGGTATTTGATCCGGATATACTTATCCACATGGCTGCTCAACCTTTGGTACGGTTATCTTATGCATCTCCCATAGAAACTTACGAAACCAATGTTATGGGGACTGCTAAGGTGCTTGAATCAGCTCGTGTTTGTAAGAATCTTAAGGCCATAGTTTCGGTGACAACCGATAAATGCTATGAAAATAAAGAATGGGTATGGGCTTATCGAGAGGAGGAGGCGATGGGAGGATATGATCCTTACAGCAGTAGTAAAGGATGTGCGGAATTAGTTACCGCCGCGTACAGGAGGTCTTATTTCAATGGCAGTGATTGTGCGGCTTTGGCAACAGCCCGAGCCGGAAATGTGATAGGTGGTGGAGATTGGGCATTAGATCGTCTTATTCCTGATATTTTAAATGCTTTTCAACAAAATCAAGCGGTGATCATTCGGAATCCAATGGCCACTCGACCGTGGCAACATGTTTTGGAGCCATTGTCCGGTTATTTAATGCTGGCAGAAGATCTATACAACCAAGGGTATAAATTTGCAGATGCTTGGAATTTTGGTCCAGATGAAAGAGATTGTAAACCTGTTTCTTGGATCTTGGATAAGTTGATTGAATCATGGGGAAATGGTGCTACTTGGCAATTAGACCAAAAGGCAAATCCCCACGAAGCCACTTTTCTGAAATTAGATTGCTCGAAAGCTAAACATTTTTTAAACTGGCAATCTAAGTGGCAGGTTGAAGAAACAGTTAGTAGAATTGTAAAATGGCATTTGGCATACTTACAAAATCAGGATATGCGTGAGCTAACATTAAATGAAATCAGAGATTATAATCAATAAAAATGTAGTGGAACAATTACAAGAAATTAGAAATCAAATTCAAGGCTTAGTCGCAAATTACGCTCAAATAAAATTTGAGAATAGCAAACCCAAACCAGGCGTAACTGTAATACCTCCTTCAGGAAAGGTTCTAGACGGAGCTGAAATTGCCAATATGGTTGATGCATCTTTAGATGCTTGGCTGACAACAGGTAGATTTAATGATGCATTTGAAAAGAAACTTGCTGAGTTCTTAGAAATTCCTTTTGTGTTATCAGTAAACTCAGGATCATCTGCGAATTTGGTTGCATTTTCCACTCTAACCTCTCCTAAGCTAGGTAACCGAGCAATTCAAAAAGGTGATGAAATAATCTCTGTTGCGGCAGGCTTTCCTACAACGGTCAATCCAGCCGTGCAATTTGGAGCAATTCCGGTCTTTGTAGATGTTGATCTTACAACGCATAATGTGGATGCTAGACTCATCGAAGCTGCAATTACACCCAAGACCAAAGCTATCATGCTGGCCCATACACTTGGAAATCCATTTAATTTGGACCAAGTTGTTGATATCTGCAAGAGATATAACCTATGGTTAGTTGAGGACACATGCGATGCCTTAGGAGCTACGTATAATGGGAAAAAGGTAGGAACTTTTGGAGATATAGGAACTTTGAGTTTTTATCCAGCCCACCATATAACTATGGGGGAGGGAGGAGCCGTTTTCATGAAAGATCCCCAACTCAAAATGATTGCTGAGTCATTTAGGGATTGGGGTAGAGATTGTTATTGTGCACCTGGTAAAGACAATACCTGTGGTTGTCGATTCACACAACAGCATGGAAGTTTACCTTACGGATACGATCATAAATATGTTTATGCACATGCGGGGTATAATTTGAAAATTACAGATATGCAGGCTGCTTGTGGTTTGGCCCAATTAGATAAACTACCTTATTTTATTCAAAAAAGAAGAGAAAACTTCGATTATTTGAAAAATAGATTGTCCAGCCTAAGTGAATTTTTACATTTTGCAGAACCTACACCCAACAGCGTACCTAGTTGGTTTGGTTTTCCAATCACCCTAAAAGATGAGGCGGGGGTGCAACGAGTAGATTTAATCCGGTATTTAGATGAAAATAAGATTGGAAGTAGATTATTGTTTGCAGGAAATCTATTAAGACAGCCCTATTTTGAAAATATACCGTATCGAGTGGTTGGAACTTTGGAAAACACCGATAAAACGATGAATGATACATTTTGGATCGGAATCTATCCTGCACTAGACGAAAGTCATTTTGAGTACATCGCAGAAAAATTAGAGGAATTTTTTGGGTTGAATTTTTAGAATATGACCATCGATTCAACTCCAATAGAAGGGCTTTATGTTATCAATGCCAAACCCTTTGTTGATCTTAGAGGCAGTTTTGTTAAGACGTTTCATGAAGGTATTTTTACGGAGTTCGGTCTAAATACAGATTGGAAAGAAGAATACTTTTCAACTTCGAAGAAAAATGTTATTCGTGGAATGCATTTCTTTACACCACCTGAGGATCATTATAAATTAGTTACTTGTGTCAATGGAGCAGTTTTAGATGTTATATGTGATTTAAGAAAAAAATCACCTACTTTTAACAAAGTTTACTCAATACGCTTAAGTTCAATTGATAAAAAGCAAGTGTATATACCAAAGGGATGTGCTCATGGATTCCTATCTTTAGAAGATAATTCTCAAATGTTCTATAAAGTTAGTACAGTATATAAAGCGGAAAATGACCACGGTATTCGGTGGAACTCGATTGATTTTGATTGGGAGGTGAAAAATCCAATTATTTCTGAGCGTGATTTAAAATTTCAATGTTTAACTGATTTTAGTTCCCCATTTTAGAGTGAATATTTTTATAACAGGTGGCACCGGTTTTATTGGTTCACATTTTTTAAAAATTGCCTTACAAAAGGGCTATAACATAACAGCATTAAAGCGAGGATTGAACTCATCAACAAAAATCATTTTAAATGATGAACCAAATTGGATAATTAAAAACTATGATGAAATTGTTGAATCTGATTTTGAAAATATAAGTGTATTCGTTCATTTAGCTTCACATTCAGCCAATGTTCCTTATGATACCCTTTTGAATTGTATAAAGTTTAATGTTGAAGAACCTTTAAAAGTATTTGAAAAAGCATTTAATGCTGGAGTTAGAAAATTTGTTGTAGCAGGAAGTTGCTTTGAATATGGACGTTCAGGTGAACGTTACGAATATATCCCCGTTGATGCTCCCCTAGAACCTACACAAACTTATCCAACATCCAAAGCTCTATCTTCAATTGCATTCAGCCAATTCGCATATCAAAAACAGGTAAAAATTAACTATTTGCGAATTTTTCAAGTGTTTGGAGAAGGTGAAGCAGAAGAACGTTTATGGCCATCATTACGAAAAGCAGCCTTAACAGGAAGTGATTTCCCAATGACACTTGGTGAGCAAATCAGAGATTTTATAGACGTCAAGGAGGTAGCAAAGTGCATTTTAGATGAAGTAGAGCAAATTTCAAAAGAAAAAAAAAGGAATTCCTTGTTTATTGTAAAAAATGTTGGAAGTGGGAAACCACAATCAATTGCAGAATTTTCGCAGTATTGGTGGAAAAAATGGGAGGCTAAAGGTAATTTAATTGTGGGTGCTTTACCGTATAGGGAGGGTGAGGTAATGAGATATGTTCCTAAAATTTAAATAAATGAGCTTTTCAATAGTTATTCCGACTTACAACAGGCCAGATAAACTTTTAAAAGTTTTGAATAGCTTGGATAATCAGCAAAATCACTATGTTCAAATTCTAGTTATTGATAATTGTTCTGATACAAATGTTGAAGAATTTTTAAAATTTCATAGTTTTAAATCATTGAATTTAAAAATTTTAAGAAATTCGGGTAATGTAGGCTTGGGTGGTAATATTTTAATGGCATTTCTTCAATGTCAGACAAAGTGGATGTGGTTATTGGGTGACGACGATATCCCTTTAAGTGGTGCTGTTGATAAAGTACAGAATGCTTTGAAATTTATACAAGAAGATATTTTTGCACTAAAATTCAATAGTCATGCAGGAGGTTTTCCAGGAAAGAATGATTTTTTCGATGTAATTGATCGATTGAATTGCTTGAGTTATTTGAGTAATATTTCTTATTATTCTAATTTTTTATTTATATCAAATTCAATTTATAATGTTGAGCTGTTTAGGAAATTTACATTTCATATGGCTAATGGACTTAGAACAATTGCTCCGCATGTGTTAGCAAGTTTAAATTTGCTTGAAGATAATAAAAAAATAAAATTAATTGATGATTTTATAATACACCATGGAAGATTAGAAAAAGGAGAGGCAAATTGGTCATCTGCAAGGCTGATTTCGGGGGTCACGTATTTGTACGATTCTGATATTCCAGATAAATTTAAACAAGAATTTATTCCTATTTTATTGAATAATTATATTTCTAGAGGAAAAAAATCGACCAAGAATTATTTAGGTTTTGTATTAAGAAATTTTGAAAGAGTCGAAGGGCAATATTTTTTGCATAAGGCAGCTGGTATTCAAAAAGGTTGGTTTTCTTTAAAATTGCAAATTATAATTCAATTTTTTGCCATTCCCGGAGTATATGATTTTTTGAGAAAAATATTAGTAAAAAATAATAAGAATACTTTAGAATTATTAAGAAATTGATACGAAGTTTGTTTAGTAAATTGTTATTAAGTTTAGAAAGTCCCTTAAAAAAACAAATAGTACTATCCTATTTGTTAAAAGGGACCGGTATCGGTATCTCATTACTGTATGTACCCTTAATGCTAACCTATCTTTCTTCAGCGCAATTTGGATTGTGGGTAGTAATAACTTCAGTGATCAATTGGTTGCGGCTTTTTGATGTCGGTATAGGCAATGGTCTGCGTTTTCATTTAGCATCGTCGCTTGCCATAGGTAATCTAACCAAGGCAAAAGAGCTAGTTAGTACTACGTATGCAATCATTGGAGGTATATTTTTAGGCATTTGGCTCTTATTTTTAATGATTAACCCACTGGTTAATTGGCAATCATTATTGAATAGTCATTTGATAAGTAGTTCCGAATACATTAAAATCATGATGATTGCTGTAACAGCAATTGTGTTTACGTTTATCCTGGACTTAGTAAAAATATTATATGCTGCACATGGGGACACTGCCACAGGGAATGTGTTACAATTGATAAGTAGTGCTTTATCCTTATTGGGAATCTATATTTTATCAAATACTACAGCTCAGGGTCAACTTGATTTAGCCGTTTCTGTGGTTGCTATGAGTCCAGTAGTTGTCTATACAATAGCATCTGTGTATACATTTCTAAAAAAATATCCTTCAATTCGGCCCTCGTTTGATTGCATTAAGCTGAAAAGTTCAAAAGATCTATTTAATTTAAGTGCGAAATTTTTTGTTGTACAATTGACAGCAACGATTATTTATTCGAGTTTACCTTTTGTTATTACGCGTTTCTATGGACCAGAGTCGGTTGCACAGTATCAAGTAGCGAATAGCATATTCAACTTACCTATAATGGCAATAGGCTTGTTTACAGCACCACTAACCCCTTTTGTAACAAGAGAATTCACTAAGGGTAATCTGATATGGGTAAGAGCAAGTTTGAAGAAGGCAATTTTTTTAGCATCTCTTGTGTCAATCGGTACGATTGGCCTTGTTCTTTTATCCCCATATATATACATGTTTTGGCTTGGAAATAAAATAGTAGTACCCTACAAGTTGTCATTGTTTATTGGAATGTATACAATAATAAATGTCTTAGTTACTCCTTTATCAACTTTTATTAATGCTATTGGTAAGATAGATATCTTAGTGTGGCTTGCACCTATTGGTGTTGGTATGTTTATAATTGGATGCTTTTTGTTTGATTTGTGGTTAAGGAACATTGTTTCGATAGTTTTGGCATTAAGCTTAACAAGTATAATAGGACTAATTGTTGAACCATTTGTGTTGATTAATTACTTAAAAAATCAAAAATAAAATTATCTTTCATTTCAAATGAAAAAATTTATATACTTACTTTGCTTAATTCCTGTATTTAATTTTTTAAGTGTTCTTCAAACATCCTTTAGTTTTAATTCGATTTTTAAATATATAGTACCAGTTTTATTTTTTTTAATTTCATTGAAATTGTACTTTAAGTATAAAACAGATTGGTTGCTTTCAGGTTCAGATAAGTTATTCTATTATGCTTTGTCGGGTTTTACCTTCTATTTGGTAATTTCAAGTGTTCGATTTGAGCTTTTTTATTTACAGGAATTTTTTGTTGGAGAAATATACTTACTTCCTTATTTATTGCCGATTTTTTTATTAAATATCAAAGTCGATCCGCAAAGCTTGAACATTTATTTTTCAATTATTAAGAAATTTTTACTTATCGGGATTTTTGTTTTAATTTACATAATTGGTAACTTAAATTTTGAAAACTGGTTTTTTCACACACATATTTATGAATTAACGCTTTTTGGTTTTCCGATTATTTTTTTATTGTCCTCTTTCTTAAAAGAACATAAATTTAAAGTTTATTTGTATGTTATTTTTGCTTTAATTTTATTTATATCTTCATATTACGGAAGGAGGTCATTATTTGCCGATCTAGTTTTGATTTTCATTTTCCATCTATTAATCCAAATTGGATCAAAATCTAAATCAAAGGTTACTTTATTTTTAAAGTACACTGTGGTTACATTTATGATAATTCCTATGTTTATAATCTATGCACCGGATGTGCAGCAATTTTCTGTTTTTCAGCGTGGCTTTAATAAAGTAGGATGGGAAGAATCAAGAGGTCAAGTATTGGAAGAATTTTTTAGTGATTTTGGGTCAGATAGCGATTGGTTTATTGGGAGAGGATTAAATGGTACAGTTCAAAGAAGTCTTGGCGGTTCAATCAATGGTCGAGGTCGAAACATTGAAAATGGATATTTGATGCTCATTCTTAAAGGAGGTAATTTTTATTTTCTTTTAATATTGTATTTCTTTTTAAGGGCCTTCTATCTTGGATGGTTTAAAAGTAACAATGATTTTACCAAGGCATTTGCTTCGCTTTTATTAATTCATTTAATTGGTATGATAGGGTTTAACATACCTATATTTAATCATCGGTATATGTTGTTATGGTTGTCAATACCCATTTGTTTTTCTGTGTATTACCGGAATCTTTCCAATGAACAAATAAAACAATTGATAATTTCCTAATGAGAGTACTCTGGTTTTCTAATACCCCAGCTCTTGGGAAAGATGTTCTAGAGAATGGTCAAAAAATTAAGTCAACAGGTGGTTGGTTAAAATCTTTGAATCATTTAATTGAGAGTAGAGTTGAATTGCATGTAGCCTTTCATTTTCCCTATAAAAAAGATACTTTTTTTTATAGTAATACGACTTTTCATCCTTTATACACTAATAATATTTATTTAAGTTTATTGAGAAAGCGAATCGGTTTGAAGTTAAGCGAGGATTTTTATATAGATTTATATCGTAACTTAATTGATAAGGTTCAACCTGATTTAATTCATATACATGGTACTGAAAATTTTTTTTTAAGTATAATTGAATCCATTGATATTCCAATAATTGTTTCGATTCAAGGAAATTTAACGGTATATAACCAAAAGTTCAATAGTGGATTTTTGGGCAAATATTTAAACTTAAATGAATTTAGTTCAATTAAAGATTTTTTAATTGGTCCAAGAAGTTTTAAGAATAGTAAAATTTTTTTTGAAGAAATGTCAATTTATGAAAGAAAGCGAATGTTAAATATTCGTTATATTTTTGGACGAACTGATTGGGATTATCGAATCACTCGTGTTCTTTCTCCAAAAAGTCAATATTTTGTTGGGAACGAGTTGCTGCGAGATTCATTTTATGAGCACCATTGGAATAACGTATATACACAGGGAAGTATACGGTTGTTTACAACCAATGGAGATAGTTATTATAAAGGAATAGAGACTGTTTTTCATTGCATTACCTTGTTAATTGGTTTAGGTATTCAAGTAGAATGGCACATAGCTGGCCTCAACGAGAAAAGTTTAGTTGTTTCTATTTGTAAAAAGTTTCTCGGTCAAAACTTTCCCAAAAAGGGGTTTAAGCTTATGGGTTCTTTAGATGAGTTTGAACTTGTGGATGAATTGATGAAAAGCCACATTTATGTGATGCCCTCACACATCGAAAATAGTCCCAATAATCTTTGTGAGGCCATGATCCTTGGTTTACCTTGTGTTGCTACGTTTGCTGGGGGAACGGGAAGTATTTTAAAAGATGGTGAAGAAGGAATCTTGGTTCAAGATGGGGATCCTTGGGCAATGACGGGTGCCATTATTGAACTAATGCGAGACCCCGACAAAGCAAATATGTACGGAACAAATGCTCGAAAACGTGCCTTAAAGCGGCACGATAAAGAGACTGTTGTCCAAGAGTACTTGACTGTCTATAATTCTTTAATTTAGCTTGCATTTTGAAAATTTTTATAGTTCTGCAATCAAATCCATTCTGTGGGTCTCATGCCAGTGCAAATCGATGGCTTACGTTAATTGAAGGGGTTAGAGACGCTGGTAGCACGGTACATTTGTTCATTTACGGTGGATACCTCAGTTTTGAGGAGAAGACCAAGTTTGGAGTAAAGGGCGTTTGTCAAACGATTACATACGAGTATATCGATCCTGTATTAGTGCAAGGATATTGGAAAAAACGCTTTTACAACTACCTTGGTTTCCTCTTTCGAAATATTAAAGTCTCTAAATTGTTGCACCTGCGTTTAAAAAACGAACAAGGTTTATTTTGGACGGATGCCTCACCTTTTGGTTTTCGTTTTGCTATGCTTTTGAAAGCGCATAATCCCAATTTGAAGCTTTTTATTGAAATGAGTGAATTTCTAGATATTCACCAATACAACAAAGGTAATTTTCTACAGCGTTGGCAAGGGGATGCAAAGCAACGTTTGTTTGAAAAGAAAGCGTATTTTGCCTATGATGGCATGGCTTTAATGACGCGAACACTGATAAGTCATTACCAAAGCTTTCCAAAACCACAACCCAAGCTTTTACACCTTCCCATGACAGTGGATTTGGAAAGGTTTGCCTCACCAAAGGTTCCTTTGAAAGAGTTTCAATCGCCCTATATAGCTTTTGTGGGTGTGATGAGCGACCAAAAAGACGGGGTCAGTATATTGATCAAAGCCTTTGAGTCGATCAAGAATACCTTCTCTACCCACAAAGTTTACTTGGTTGGGGGGTGGAATTACGATACACCCATTCACTTGCAACTAATCAAAGAGTATGGCTTACAAGATCGAGTTTTCTGGATGAAAGAGTTCGGACGAGACCAAATTCCACACATCATCTGCAATGCCGACTTGCTGGTTTTGCCTCGTCCAGATTCCAAACAAGCCCAAGGCGGCTTTCCAACCAAACTTGGCGAGTATTTGGCCACTGGAAATCCCGTTTGCGCGACACGCGTAGGGGAAATTCCAGATTATTTGGTGGATAATGAATCGGTATTTTTTGCGGATCCAGGTTCCGTAGAGTCCTTCGCCGAGGCTATGGTGCGAGCCTTACGTGATCCTGAAAATGCGAAGCGAGTAGGCACCAATGGCAGGAAAGTCGCCGAAGTTCATTTTAACAAAAATATCCAAGCACAAAAATTAGCAGAGTTTTTAAGAGAGCTTAATCCATAGGGTAAATGAAAAGCAATTTGGCCATGACTTGGTGAATATCAGGGTCCAATAAAGAGATTTACTAAAAATGATACAAAATAAAACACTTTTAATCACAGGAGGCACCGGTTCGTTTGGTAATGCGGTGCTTCAGCGTTTCTTACATACCGATCACTTTTCGGAGATACGTATATTCTCCCGCGATGAAAAAAAGCAAGATGATATGCGAAACCTCCTGAAAAGCCCAAAGTTGAAGTTTTACATAGGGGACGTTCGGGATTATACGTCGGTAGAACACGCAACGCGTGGTGTGGACTACATCTTTCACGCCGCTGCGCTGAAACAAGTGCCTTCTTGTGAGTTCTTTCCTATGCAGGCGGTGAAAACCAACGTGGAAGGAACTCAACATGTGATCCGTGCGGCGGCCTCCAATGGAGTGAAAAAAGTGATTTGCTTGAGCACCGACAAAGCGGCCTACCCGATCAACGCCATGGGAATTTCCAAGGCCATGATGGAAAAAGTAGCCATTGCCGAGTCTCGCAGTTTACAAGATACCACTGTCTGCCTTACCCGATATGGGAATGTTATGGCCTCCCGTGGATCGGTCATTCCGTTGTTCATTCATCAAATTAAAAGTGGTCTGCCTTTGACCCTCACTGATCCCAACATGACTCGTTTTTTAATGAGTCTGCACGATGCCGTCGACCTCGTGCTGTTTGCTTTTGAACACGGCAATCCTGGCGATTTATTCGTCAACAAGGCCCCAGCGGCCACCATTGGGGATCTCGCCCAGGCGATCAAAGAGTTGGCCGGGTCCGCCAACGAGATCAAAATCATTGGGACTCGACATGGGGAAAAACTCTATGAAACTTTGTGCACCCGAGAAGAAATGGTGAAAGCTGAGGACATGGGCGACTTTTACCGGGTTCCCGCCGACAACCGCGATTTAAACTATGCCATGTACTTCTCCGAGGGGGAACAAGATGTGTCAAAAATCGAAGATTATCACTCCCACAATACGAACCGCCTCGATGTAGATGGAGTAAAAAAGCTGATTTCTGGACTGGGCTTGGTTCGACGAGAGTTGTTTGGGGAGGAAATCGATGAGTATTTGGTGTAGTGCCTAGGGACTGGTGATTTATATCGTATGAAAACACGGAAGGGTATTAAAGCTTGGCAGAAGTCGTTGGGTTTAGTCATTTATAGGCGAACAATACCGTTTCTAAACGAGGAAAGGTAAGGCTTGGTTCGACAGCCAATAAAAGAAATACAAAAAATGCTCTATAACCTCTTCACATATCCCAAAAACATACTCTACTATCCAAGCACCCGATGATCATCAAAGGCAATAGTCATACCGATTCCCGCGGCACGGTTCGGTTCGTTAATGACTTCGACATGTCGCGGGTTGTTCGGATGTACTGCATTGAGCCCCCAATGGGGGTGATCCGGGCATGGCAGGGTCATAAAAAAGAAACCAAATGGTTTTTTGTGGCCAAAGGGAGCTTCTTGGTGAAAACAGTGGATATGGTAAGTCGGGAAAAGGAGGGATACCTTTTACAAGATGGCATTAGCGATGTCTTGGAAATACCGGGTGGGTTCTACAATGGTTTTGAAGCGAAGGAAGAAGGAAGTGTGTTAATGGTTTTTTCGGATTTTGATTTGAAAGCCTCTCAAGCAGATGATTTTAGGGAAAGTGTTGACCAAATTTTTTGGTAGATTGATTAAGGAATAGAATTTGAAAATAAATGAAAAGAATTGGCATCACCGGTCAAAATGGTTTTGTAGGGTACCACCTGTACCAAACCTTGAAACTGAACAAAGAGGAATTTTCTCTGATTGAATTTGATCGGGCATTTTTTGAGGATGCACCTGCCTTGGATGGCTTTGTAGCCCAATGCGATGTGATTGTGCATTTGGCGGCGTTGAATCGCCACCACGATCCAGAGGTGATTTATGAAAAGAATACAGGTTTGGTGACCAAATTGGTGGATGCGTTGGTCAGGACCCAGAGCAAAGCGCACGTCATCATCTCATCGTCTACACAGGAAGAACGCGATAATCTATATGGCAAGTCGAAGAAAGAAGGAAGGTTATTGTTGGCAGACTGGGCCAGGAGGTCAGGAGGACGCCTGACCGGCATGGTGATCCCCAATGTTTTTGGGCCTTTTGGACAACCCTATTACAATTCGGTGGTCGCTACGTTTTGCCATCAAGTGGCTCGCAACGAGACCCCTAAAATCGAGGTGGATGGGCAATTGAAATTGATCTACGTGGGCGAGTTGGTTGATCACATTTTGACAGCCATCCGCAGTGAAGACGATACGCATGAGCTGCCAATACCCCCTACCGCCGAGGCCAAAGTTTCGGGTCTTTTGGCACTTATCCAATACTACAAAGAGGTGTACCAAGATCGAGGAGAATTTCCAAAGTTTGGTAGCTCGTTTGAGCTTCAATTATTTAATACCTTCCGCTGTTACATGGACATAGCCAATTATTTCCCGCGTCAGCTAATTCAACATACCGATGACCGTGGAGCTTTTGTCGAAATCGCGCGGCATGGTCTTTCGGGCCAAACGTCTTTCTCAACCACAGTCCCGGGTATCACCCGTGGAAACCATTTTCATACCCGAAAAATCGAACGCTTTGCGGTCATCAAAGGTCAGGCGCTCATCCAGCTTCGCCGGATTGGAACCAACGAAGTCCATAATTTCTATCTGGATGGCAACCAACCCGCATACGTCGACATGCCGATTTGGTACACACACAACATTAAAAATATAGGTGAAGATACCCTCTACACGATCTTCTGGATCAACGAGCCGTATGATGCCCGTGATCCGGACACGTGGATTGAGGAGGTAGGTGTAAGTCCCAAAAATAAATAACATTGAATGGTATAAAATAAATTAATTAATTTAGTTTCTAACTTTATGAGATATATTAAGAATATTTTAAAAAAAATTTACTGGAGTTTTAATTATCAGTACAACTTTAAATTAAATGGTACGAAATTAAGGGGGCTAAAAATTTATCAATCAATAACAAATAATTCTGATGAATTATGGATGGGTCAAATTTTAAAAACATTATTAAAATTAAATAATGATGCCTTTTTGGATGTGGGTGTAAATATTGGACAAACTTTGTGCCAAGTAAAAAGCATCGACTTTAACCGGTCCTACTATGGATTTGAACCGAATCCTTCTTGCAATATGTTTGTTGAAGAATTGATAAGAATAAATAAATTTCCTAATGTTAAGGTTTTTCCTGTAGGTATTTTTACGGAGAACTCTATTTTAGAACTTGATCTATATTATGATGATCTCACCAATGCTGGTGGTAGTATAATTAAAGATTATTGGACTTATTCGAATGTCAAGGTATATAGGAAAATTATAGTACCTTTAATGCAATATGAAACAATTGAAAAAAGCTCTTCTATTCCAAAAATAGGTACTGTAAAAATAGATGTAGAAGGGGCAGAGTTGGAGGTTCTTAAGTCTCTAGACAAGAAAATAAGACAAGATAGACCAATAATACTAATGGAAGTTTTGTCTGCATATTCAACAGAAAATACTATAAGAATTGAAAGACAAGAGGAAATATTGAAGATCTTAAAAAAGTTAGATTATGATTTGTATCGAATCATTGAATTTAAAGAGACTGGAATAAAATATATTCAAAAAATTTTATTTTTTGATCCGAAGTTTGATCATAACCAGGCTAATTATTTAATCATACCTTCAGAAAATAAAGTAGCTCTTCAAGCCTTAAAAGAAAAATATGAATTTAGTTAAGCTAAAGGTCATGACCGTCGTGGGCACACGCCCCGAAATTATCCGATTATCCCGCGTCATGGCGGCACTAGATGCCTCTCCGGCGATCGAGCATATCACGGTACATACCGGACAGAACTATGACTATGAGCTGAATGAGGTGTTTTACGAGGATATGGGTGTGCGAAAGCCCGATTATTTTTTGAATGCAGCTGGCGCCACAGCGACGGCTACGGTAGGCCAAATATTGATCCATATCGATCCGCTCCTGGAGGAGGTGAAACCCGATGCGTTTTTGGTGCTGGGCGACACCAACTCGTGCTTATGTGCCATTCCGGCAAAGAAGCGACATATCCCCATTTTTCACATGGAGGCAGGAAATCGATGCTTCGATCAGCGCGTACCAGAAGAAACCAACCGCAAAATTGTGGATCATATCTCGGATATCAACCTCACCTATTCGGATATTGCCCGAGAGTATCTTTTACGAGAGGGGCTATCGGCAGATCGGGTGATCAAAACAGGTTCGCCCATGTTTGAGGTCCTCCACCACTACCTGCCCAAGATCCTAGCCAGTGATGTTTTGGAGCGTATGGGGCTGGAAAAAGGGAAATACTTTGTGGTTTCCGCACACCGAGAAGAGAACATCAGCAACGACACCAACTTCTTTGGCTTGTTGGATTCCCTGAATCAGATTGCTGAAAAATACGGGTATCCAATCATCGTAAGCACTCACCCCAGAACAAGAAAAAGATTGGAGGCTTTAAATTCTAGTAATCAGTTATCTGTAATCAGTGATCAGCAACAGATCACAGATCACAGGTCACAGATTACACTGAGTCCACTGATCCAATGGCAAAAGCCGATGGGGTTTTCAGATTACAACGCCTTGCAGATCAATTCCTATGCCGTCTTATCGGACAGTGGAACAATCTCGGAGGAGTCATCCATCCTGAACTTCCGGGCATTGAATATACGCGAGGCCCACGAGCGTCCAGAGGCCATGGAGGAGGCAAGTGTCATGATGGTGGGCTTGAACCCCGAGCGGATCTTGCAAGGACTAGCCCAACTGGCAAGCCAAGCGACGGGAGCAAGACAACCCGCCTCCAATGCCCCAGTTTCAGTCCTCAATTTCCGACCAGTCGCAGATTACTCCATGCCCAATGTGAGCGAAAAAATGGTGCGCATTATATTAAGTTACACGGATTACATAAAACGAGCAGTTTGGCGTGAGTAGATTAAAAACACTAATTTCTCATCTTCATACAAATCTTGTTGGAAGAAAGATATCCAAAAAGATAATTGTAATTGAGTCTGATGACTGGGGTGCAATTAGAGTTCCCTCAAAAGAATCTATTGATAGACTTAAAGTAAAAAGTTTAGATTTAACGAAAAATGCCTACACTAGATTTGATGGGTTGGAGACTAATGACGATCTCGAATTATTATTTGAAATTTTACAAAAATATAAAGATAAAAATGGAAATCATCCGGTATTTACTGCAAATTTTGTTACCTGCAATCCTGATTTTGAAAAAATAAAAGATTCGAATTTTGAGCATTACTATAATGAAAAAATATCGAGAACATATGACATTTATTCAAATTCAGATAGAGTTTTAAATCTAATAAAACTTGCAACAAGTAGTGGTATAGTCATGCCTCAATTTCATGGAAAAGAACATGTAAATGTAGAAAAATGGATGTCATTATTAAGAAAAAATGATCGATTTTTTCGATTAGCTTTTGTAGAAGGAATTTCAGGATTAGGAAAAGAAAGTGTGCCATATATTTCAAGCAATATTCAAGCAACTTACGATACTTTAAATATCGATTTTGCAATTAAATCTTTGGATGAAGGTTTGGGTTATTTTGAGAGCTTATTTGGCTTTAAATCTCAATCTTTTATTCCAAATAATTTTGTTTTAGATTTAAAATTATTTCCTTATTTATATTCAAAAGGAGTAGTTGTTAGCCAGGGTATGAAATATCATTTAAATCCTAAAGAAATGGGATTCAAACGAAAAATAATTCTGAGAAAAAATGGAGTATTGAATCATGCAAACCAAATGCAAGTGGTAAGAAATTGTTCTTTTGAGCCTACAGAGACAGGAAGAGATCATTTCTCAACACTAAATGAAATTGGTTTTGCTTTTGCCTTACAACAACCCGCTGTGATCTCAACGCATAGATTAAACTTTTCATCAAGAATAGATTTCGAAAATAGAGATAAAAACTTAAAGGGTTTTGACTCTTTATTGCGATTAATTTTAAAAAAATGGCCAGATGTTGAGTTTCATTCAACTTTAAGTTTAGCGAATATTTATAGTAAAATATAGTTTAATTGTGAATTAAAAAAGAGAGAAAATTTATTATCAGCATCAAAGTCTTCATGAAGGAAAGCTTGATTCATGTGGGTGGATGGTAGATTTAATTCTAAAACAAAACACGGCAAATGTATAAGCACATTTTATTTATAAATAACGGGCTAGCTGGAGGCGGTATAGAAAGAGCATCTGTAAGCTTAGCAAACCATTTTTATAAAAAAGGTTATAAAGTTTCAGTTCTGGCTTTGTACCAAAGTGAAAGATTTTTTACTCTTGAGAATGGAATATTTTTTTTAGAACCAAATTTTTCAAGAGTCGGTACAAGTAAGATTTTATATTTATTGAAAATGGTTAGATATATACGAAAGTCAGTATTTGAAATAAACCCAACAACTACACTAGCTTTTGGAGAATGGACCAATCCGTTTGTTCTACTTGCATTAAGGGGAACAAGGTATCCGGTTTATGTTACAGACCGTATGAATCCTTTAGCTAAACTTCCCATATTAAGTGAATTTTTACGGAAAAAGCTGTACAAATATTCAGCTGGTATTATTGCACAGTCTAATTTCGCAAAATCAGTTCTCCAAGAAAAAACTAAAGCAAAAAACATTCATGTAATTTACAATCCAGTTAATGTTATTAGAAAAATAGATGCTGTTGCAAAAAATCGAATTGTGACAGTTGGAAGGTTAGAAGAAGTAAAAGGACACAAATATTTAATTGAAGCTTTTGCAAAAATTAAAGATAAAAATTGGGAGTTAAGTATAGTTGGAGATGGTTCTTTAAGAAATGACCTAGAAAATCTAGCTAAATCACTTGGTGTTGTTGACAAAATCATATTTCATGGTCACTTGACAGATTTTAGACTTCAAATGTCGGAAGCACAAGTATTTGTTTTGCCATCATTAAAGGAAGGTTTCCCTAATGCATTAATAGAAGCCATGTCTGTTCCATTGGCATGTATCGCAAGTGATACCTTTGGGGGACATCACGAAATTATAGAAGATGGAGTCAATGGATTATTGGTTGAACCGGGAAATGTTTATGAACTAACAAGAGCTCTTGAGACATTAGTAGAAAATAGACAACTTAGAGAAAAATTTAAGATACACGCTTATGAAATAAGAAATAAGCTGCATTTCGACACTATTGCGGATCAATATTTAAAAGTAATAACGTAAAAAATGAGTTTAAGAAAAAATTTGAGTAATCTTTTTGGTTGGAAGACGAAGCGAAAAATTGTTGTAATTGAATCTGATGACTGGGGGAGTATTCGAACAAAGAGTACCAAGGCCTATCAAATTATGAAAGAGGGAGGGCTAGAATTGGATAGGTCTAATTTTACAATGTATGATACTTTGGAATCTAATTCAGATTTGGAGTCATTTTTTCATGTGTTGAAAAATCATAAAGATTCTACAGGTAGACATCCAGTTTTTACACCCATGTGCGTGGTCGCTAACCCAGATTTTGAAAGAATTAAGAAATCAAATTTTGAGTTTTATTTTTATGAGTCATTTACAGAAACATGTAAGAAGTACCCAGAACACGATAGGGTTCACAATTTATGGTTGAAGGGAATTCAAGAAAGATTGTTTGTTCCTCAATTACATGGTAGGGAACATTTAAATGCTAAGCGATGGATAGATGCTTTAAAAGAAGGAAATGAAGGTTTGCTTTTGGCTTTTGATAACCAATCCTTTGGTGCAACTTATTATAAAGGAGGTGTTTTACCTGAACATTTAGCGGCCTTTGATCCGAAAGCAGTCTCTGATATACCTGCTTTACACGAAGTTACTATCGAAGCAGGTAAATTATTTGAGCAAATTTGTGGATATAAACCTAAACACTTTATTGCCTCAAATAGCCCTGAGCCAAAAGAATTAGAAAGGACTCTTAAAGAAATAGGGGTAGAGTATTTAACACGTTACAAAATACAAAGATACCCTTTGGGTGATGGAAGGTTTGAAAAACAGTTTAACTGGCTTGGGAAAAAGAATAATTTGGGGCAAATTTATCTTACAAGGAATGCAATCTTTGAACCGTCGGCCTTCGAAATTCCAAATACCTTAAATGAATGTTTAGCAGATCTGGAAATAGCTTTTAAATGGGGTAAGCCTGCTGTGATTAGCTCTCATAGAGTTAACTATGTTGGAGGGATTGAAAAAAGTAATAGAGAAAAAGGGCTTAATATGTTAGACGATCTTCTTCGAAAAATTATCTTGAAATGGCCAGATATTGAATTTATGACTTCAGAAGAATTAGGCAGTTTAATTAAGAATGAAGGTAAATGAATAAACCCATTAAAAAGCTTTTAGTTATTTCAGCGATTAATATTCGAGAAGGTGGGCCTCTGACTATTCTCAATAATTGTTTAAATGAATTAGCCAATAGTGATTTGTTAAAACGATTTAATATTGTTGCATTGGTTTACAAAAAAGAATTGTGTTTGTATAAGGGAATTACATATGTAGAGTTTCCTAAGGCCAATAAAAGATTACACTATTTTTATTATGAGTATATTGGTTTAAAAAATAGATGGAATCAAGGTGAAATAGAATTACTTATATCCTTAACAGATAAAACACCTAATATCAAAGCCAATTTAAAAGCAGTTTATATTCATAACCCAACTCCTTTTTTTGAAGTCAACATTAAGGACTTTTTTCAAAGGCCTTTTTTAGTGCTTTATAAAATTTTTTATGCGAAGCTTTGTTCGATAAATATAAAATCAAATAACACTTTAATTGTACAACAAGACTGGTTACGGTCTGCATATTCTGACTTACTTGATTTTTCAAAGTCAAAAATTGTTGTTTTTCCACCAGTATTCACCAAGAATCAACAAATAAATATAAATGATATTGAGAATTTAAGTAAGAGTAAATCCTTTATTTTTGCATCGCTGCCTCGTTCATTTAAAAATTTTGAGGTTATTTGTGAGGCCGTAAAAATTGTAAACAATAATATCAATGACGAATTTAAAGTATTGCTAACTTTAAATGGTACTGAAAATAAGTATTCATCATTTATTTATAAAAAGTATAAAAGTGTAAAGAATATCGAATTTTTAGGCTTGCTTCCTCATAATGAGTTAGTTAAATTGTATGAGGATACTGAATGCTTGATATTTCCTTCAAGGTTAGAAACATGGGGTTTAGCAATTTCTGAGTATTCTATATTCAATAAGCCTATGTTACTCGCAGACTTGCCTTATGCACACAATACAGCACAAGGTTCAAAGAAAACCTCTTTTTTTGATGTAAGTAAAGCAGATGAACTCGCAAAAAAAATGATTCAAATAATCAAAAATGACTATTCCTTTTTAAAAGAAGTGCCCCGGAAAAAAATAGATGATCCTTCGACAACTTCATGGATAGAAACTGTTAATTATTTGTTAGATCAACATGAAGAATAAAAAAAAACTAATGGTTATCTCACTCTTTGGAAATATCAATAATATTAACAGTAGAGTATATAAGATTGATAAAGCTTTTAATTGGGAAACTACCTTTGTAACGCCGAACTTTGATCATTCTAAGAAAGAATATAAAGTACTGATTCAGGCTCAAGAAGCAAGAATAAAGACAATTTATTTAGATGTGCCTGCTTATTCGAAAAACTTATCTTTCAAGCGGATTTATAGTCATTTGACATTCGCTTTAAAACTTAATAAATTTTTAAATTCATTAAGTGAATCTGAGCGCCCTAGCCTTATAATATCGTTAATGCCAACCTCAACTGCAGCATGGATTGCTGGCAGATTTTGTAAAAAAAATAATGTATTTTTTGTTGTAGATGTTATCGATCTATGGCCAGATTCATTGGTGCCTTTGGTGAACAATAATTTAATAATTAAAGTTGTTCTATTACCTTGGACTTGGATTACAAGAAATGCCTACAAGTTAGCAAATTATATTTCTGCTGAATCAAAGGCTTATTCAAAGGTAGCAGCTTTATTTAATGTAAAAGTTAAATCTTCTCACACTTATTTAGGTGTGAATACTTTTCAAGTAAATAAAATTCTCTCGGATTCTAAAATTCAAGAATTTAGAAATAATGATGAATTAATTTTATGCTATGGAGGTAGCTTGAATAATAGTTATGATTTTGATTCAATTTTAAATGCGGTAAAACATATACACAATCATGGTGTAAATTACAAGATGATATTTATTGGTGAGGGTGAAAAAAGAGGTGATATTTTAGCTTATTCTAAACTTCATAATCTAAATGTAGAAATTACAGGAAGAGTTTTGTATGAAGATTTTCTAAGATATTTATCTAAATGTGATATTGCATTTAATTCATTTGTAGAAAATACAAAAGTAGTACATAGTTATAAGTTTAACGATTACTGTGCAACTGGTTTGTTTATCTTTAATAGTCTAAAAGGTGAAACGGCCGAACTTATAGAACTATATGACATTGGTGTAAATTACACGAAAAATGATCTTCCACATAAACTTTTACACATAGTTCAAAATTGGGAAGTATTTGGTTTAAAACGAGAAAATCTAAAAACCTTTATTCAAAAAGAGCTTGAGGCTGATAGTATTTATCTTAAATTATCTGTTGATATCAAGGAACAGTATGAAAAATTTTCAAGTACCAATTCATTACAATGAAACGTTTTATTGATTTTTGTATTTGTCTTTTTGTCCTAACAATTCTCCTATTACCCTTGATAGTAGTATCATTGTTGTTAACAGTTTACAACAAAGGTGCAGGCGCTTTCTTTACCCAAACCCGCACAGGAAAAGATGGCCGACTTTTCCAGATTATCAAGTTCAAAACCATGACAGATGAACGGGATTCGGAAGGGAAATTGTTGCCAGATGAGTCTCGCATGACGCCCATTGGTCGGGTTGTACGCTCCACTTCCTTGGATGAATTGCCCCAGATCCTCAATGTTCTGAAAGGCGATATGGCATTGGTGGGGCCAAGACCTTTGTTGGAGAAATACCTACCTTTGTACTCGAAAGAACAATTTAGGCGGCACGAAGTCCGGCCAGGAATCACCGGTTGGGCTCAAGTGAACGGACGAAACAACATCAGCTGGGCAAAAAAATTTGAGTTGGATGTGTGGTACGTGGACAACCAATGTTTTTTGCTGGATCTAAAAATTCTTTGGATGACGCTTTTGAAGGTGATTAAACGAAAAGATATTACAACAGAAGACCCTAAAGCTTTTCAGCCTTTCAACGGAACAAACTAATGCAAGACATAGCCATATATGGAGCAGGAGGATTTGGAAAAGAAGTGGCCTGTATCCTTAACAAAATTAATGAACTTGAACCCACCTGGAACCTAGTGGGCTTTTTTGACGACGGCGTGGTGAAGGATACGCCCATCTCTCATTTTGGCCAAGTTTTAGGTGGACTGTCCGAGCTAAACGCCTGGGAAACGTCTATTGCTATTGCTTTTGCCATTGCGAATCCGAAAGTGATTGACATGCTGGTCAACAAGATTACCAATCCTTTGGTGAGTTACCCCAATATCATTCACCCCGAAGTGTTTTTTGCTGACCCCATTTCCTTTAAAATAGGTAGGGGAAATGTGATTGTTCGAGGTTGTAGTTTTTCAGTCGACGTGACTGTAGGTGACTTTAACCAAATGAATAGTTTATCTTCGTTGGCACATGATGTGGTGATGGGGTCATTCAATGTTTTAATGCCACTCACCCGGGTCTCAGGGGAAGTGAAAATAGGAAATTACAATATCTTTGGGTTGAATACCCTGATTTTACAACAAATCAAAATCGGGAATCACATACGAACAGGTCCGGGGGCCGTATTGATGACGAAACCCAAGGACGGACTATTATACATGGGTAATCCAGCTCGAAAAACAATTCTATAAATGGCTTTATTTCAATTCAATAACATTAAAATCTCGGGGATAAGCTGCGTTATTCCTAAAAATATTGTCCAGACGGAGTCATTTAAAGACCGTTTTGGAGCTGAGGAAGTAGATAAGTTCATGCAAATGACCGGGATCTCCCAAACCCGCTGGGCTTCAGAGAAACAAACGGCCTCTGATTTGGCCACATCGGCTGCTAAGCTCTTAATGCAGAAGAAAGGCTTGGACCCTAAAGACATCAAAGCGCTCGTATTTGGCACGCATAGTCCCGATTATCGACGGCCTGCATCCGCCTTTGTGATTCAAAAGCAGTTGGGGATCAGTACCGAAGCAGCCGTATTTGATATTAGTTTGGGCTGTTCCTCGGCCGTTTATGGTTTACAGGTCGTGGCGTCCATGATGGCGAATTCCGATATTGATAAGGCCATATTGGTGGTGGGCGATACGGCCAGCAAAACAACGAATCCGATGGACCGAGCCTCCATTATGTTGATTGGGGAGGCTGCGGTCGCCATTTATTTAGAAAAGACCACGGATACGAAACCCATCGTCTCTTTGATGCGTTCGGATGGAGAAGGGTATCGGTATTTGATTGTCCCTGGAGGTGGGTACCGTAACCTGCACGCCAATCCAGACGCCGAAATATGCCATGACGGAAATCCGCGCAGTTTAAATAATTCCTTCATGCAAGGCACCTCTGTTTTTACTTTTACGATTTCGGATGTTCCAAAGGCGATCAAAGATTATTTTGCCTTGACGCAAACGAGTGAAGAGGATTATGATGTATTTGCTTTCCATCAAGCCAACTTGCTCATTTTGAAGCAAATTGCTAAGAAGTTGAAAATACCGATGGAGAAGTTACCTCTAACTTTGCCGATATATGGTAATACGTCGGGCGCTTCACCCCTGGTCACACTGTGTGAATTTTATGGAAAAAGTGACGTGGCTCAGGTACTCAAGGTGATGATGGTTGGTTTTGGGGTAGGTATTTCATGGGGCGTTACTTCGTTTGAAATTAATTCCGACGACATTTTTACGATCGAAGAAGACGATCATGTTTTTGAGGAAGGATTTATTGATTCCGTTTCAAGATTATAGGACTATTTATATGATAACAAACATACTTCACTATTTAGATAACGCGGTTTTAGCTGTACCTCAGAAGTTAGCTTTTGTGGATGAGCATCATCAGATCAATTATCTAGATTTACAACGTAGAGCCAAACAGATTGGGACAGCATTAATTAATCGAACAAAGGGGGATATCCGAAAACCGGTCGTGGTTTTTGTTGACCGAAACATTGAAAGTGTAGTAGCTTTCTTGGGGGTGGCCTACAGTGGGAATTTTTACGTTCCGATCGATATGCAAATGCCTAAGTTGCGGGTTGAACTGATCTTAAACACCCTGCAACCTTCCGCGATGGTGGTGACACCGGTGAGCAAAAAATTCTCCTATGAAGTGGCATCTCATTTAGTAGCGGTGGATTATGAACTCACTGAACGTCAAGAGATAGACGAGGAAGCTTTACAGAAGGTGAGACGAAAAATCATAGACCGCGATCCCCTGTATGCCACCTTTACGTCAGGTTCCACAGGTATCCCTAAGGGTGTCATTACGTGCCACCAATCGGTGATTGATATGACAGAAGCCTTGGTCGAAACTTTCGATTTTGATCAAGATCATATCTTTGGGAACCAAAATCCTTTTTATTTTGATGCCTCGATCAAGGACATTTACAGTTCGTTGAGATGTGGGGCTACGATGTACGTGCTTCCGAAATCGTATTTTATGATGTTGGGCAAGCTGGTTTCTTACATCAACGAGCATAAAATTGACACCATTATGTGGTCGGCTTCGGCCATTGCGTTGTTGGCCAATGCCCAGGCTTTCGAAGATGAAAAACCCACCACGTTGAAAAAAGTGATGTTTTCTGGCGAGGTGATGCATAACCGAGTGCTCAATTATTGGAGACGGAACTTGCCAGACACTCAGTTCGTGAATTTATATGGCCCAACTGAAATTACTTCGGTATGTACCTACTATAAAATTGAGCGTCCATTTGCTGATGATGAAGTTTTGCCCATTGGAGTGGCGTTTAGAAATTGTGAAGTACTCATTTTGAACGAGAACAATGAAGCGGTTCAAGAAGGCGAGTCCGGTGAACTTTGTGTCAAAGGATGCTGTTTGGCCCTCGGGTATTACAATAATCCAGAAAAAACAGCTGCAGCGTTCTGTCAAAACCCATTAAATCCTCATTTTCCGGAATTGATTTATCGGACAGGTGATTTGGCTCGATTCAATGAGCAAGGGGAAGTCATGTTCATGTCGCGCAAGGATAATCAGGTAAAACACATGGGGCAGCGCGTAGAACTCGGTGAAATCGAGATTTTGCTCAATGCCATGGAAAAAATAGACGCTTCAATTTGCTTTTATGACCATGATGCCCAGAAAATCATTGCCATTTACCAAGGAAAAGAAGCCGATACCAAATACATTTATGCCGAATTGAAGGATAAAGTGTCCAAATTTATGTTTCCCAATGTGTTGATTGCCCTAGAGGAATTACCCTATAATTTGAATGGGAAGATTGATCGGACCTTATTGAAAGAGCAATATTTTAAAGGAGAACTCAAGTAAATGGAACTGATTCATACGATTGAGGAACTCGAAACGTTGATCACTACTTTCGGAATGAAAGAGACCTTGACCAACTTCTACATGTTAAATGAGGAATATAGTAGGCTCGTAAGCTCCCAAAGTCTATCTTATTTCCTCGATGAACAGAATCTGTACCTTTATTGGCATAAAGATGGTTTTGTTCGTCTGTTTTACTTCATCAACGATGTCGAGCATAGCTATGCGAATGACCAGATTCAGCAACCTCAGGTCTTAGAAATAATATATCGTGGAGAAAAGCATTATCCAACCCAGGCTATTCATTTTTGGAATCAATCGGGATTCGTCTCTCATTTAAGTCGGGATTGTTACTTTTTAAAGAACAGAGATATTTCTGTTCTGAGCGAGTCATCCCGTATTCAAATTCATCCCGCCCATTCGGAAACGGAATTACACTATGCACAAAAATTGATAGAAGAAAATTTGGATCTCTATACGGGTGATCAGCTCAGCTTAGAGGAGTTACAGCATTTTGCAGAGGCAAATACATTATATTTGGCCTATGAGGAGGGCAATCTTTGCGGGATGTTGCAAGCGGAATATAAAAATGGCGTTTTCTGGTTAGGCCATCTTGTGGTAGATGCCAACTTTAGAGGTAAAGGAATTGCCCAAATATTAGTGGAATATTATTTGAATGAAGGTATACAAAGAAAGTGTCATCAGTTTCAATTATGGGTGATCCAAGACAATACGCCTGCTGTGAATTTGTATAAAAAATTCGGATTTAGTTATTTGAATAGATCGACTTGTTCGATGTTAAAAAAATAAAATGGAAAAAATACTAGAAATTTTGACGGACATCCGGCCGGATGTTGACTTTAACGAAGAAAAGAACCTTGTTGATGGTGGGGTTTTGGATTCATTTGATATCGTATCCATTATTTCGGAGCTTAATGATGCTTTTGATATCAATATTCGGGTAACTGATTTGAAACCGGAGAATTTTAATTCGTTGGAGGCGATCGGTCAATTGGTTGAGTCAAAACAAAAATCAGCTTAAATGTTGACCTTAAAAAAGATACTTGTTTTAGGAAGTACGTCAGCCATCACCCTTAAAATAGTTGAAAACTTAACCACACATGGGGCAGTGGTCACGTTCGTTTGTTCTCAGGAATTGAGTGAAGAATTACCATTGACCGACCACTATCAAGTTGACTTTTATGACTTTAATTTGTTCAGCTCATTTGTTCAGGAGCATTTGAAACATCCCTTTGATGGGGTGGTCTATGCAGGTGGCAAGGGAGGGGTGCGTCCGCTCAAGTTAAACAGCGCCGATTTTGTGCAGTCCATGTTTCATGACAATGTATTTACCTTTTTTGAGTTAGTCCGTTTATTGCTTAAAAAGCGCCTGATTAAAGAAAAGGCAAGTATAGTCGCGCTTTCTTCAGTTTCAAGCCTCAAAGGACTCAAATCCAAGTCAGTTTATTCTGCGTCAAAAGCGGCCTTGGATGCAGCCGTGAGGGGAATGGCTGCTGAATTGGCGGATAAAAAGATTCGGGTGAATTCCATTCAAAAAGGATGGGTTAGTTCGGATATGAACTTGGACTTTATTCAAAGTAATATGGCCTTATCGGAGGAAAATGATTTCAGTAAGCAACTTTTGGGGGTGATCGAACCGGAGGAATTGGCTCGTTTGGTCAATTTTTTATTAAGTGATGCTGTAACGACACTGACCGGAACGAATTTACTTTTGGATGGGGGATATACCTTGTAACTATGTCAGAATTTCAAAATAAAAAAATATTCATTTCTGGTGCTTCCAAAGGAATTGGATTTGCTTTGGCCGAGCATTTAGAAGCTTTAGGGGCCTCTTTGCTCTTGCATGCTTCCTCCGAAGAGGGTATGACCAAGTTACGTGCACGATTCAACGCAGGCTCTCATACATTTTGGCAAGCTGACTTTTTCACTCCTGAGACGTTTGAGCAAAGTCTAGTACCAGTTTTGGACGCTTTTGGTCCCTTGGACGGATTTGTTCATTGTGTAGGTATTCGATTGAGAAGGCCAATTAATTTGTTAAGTGTGTCAGCCACTCAGCAAACCATGACGGCTAATTTTGTATCATACCTTGAGGTAGTTCGAATTATCACCAAGCGAGGACGATTTTCTAATGGATTGAGTATTGTCTCGATTTCATCCATTTCCGCACACTCCGGAGGAGCGTCCGTCAGTGTTTATGCCGCTTCAAAAGCGGCTTTGGAAAGTGCAACCCGATGTTTAGCCAAAGAATTGGTAAAGAAGAGTGTTCGAGTAAATACAATAATTTGTGGGCAAGTGGAAACTGAGGCGTATTCCGAATTAATGGCCTCCAAAGAAAATAGTACGGATCCCGTTTTAGAGCGACAATACCTGGGACTTGGAACACCCCTTGGCGTGGCAAAAATCATTACCTTTGTGCTTTCCTCACAATCTGAGTTTATTACCGGACAATCCATTCCAGCAGATGGAGGTTTTTTAACATAAATAATTTATATATCATGACAAGAGTAGAAGCTTTAGATGCCTTAGAAGATGTTTTGGATGTTGAAAAGGGATCACTTTCTGAAGATACCCAATTAAATGGATTAGATGCCTATGATTCAATGGCCAAATTATCGATCATTGTGTTTGCTGATGACGACTTTGGCAAAAAGTTAACAGGAGAACAGATCCGTGATTTTAAAACAATTGGTCATATTTTGGATTTTTTACTTGCCTAATTTTGTTTCAGGTTCAACGATTTCCGAGTGAAAAATTTACCTCGAATGTCTACTCCGTTCGACACCTTACATATCCAGATATCTATCTCATTGATTGTGGAGGGTTTTCGAAGATCAGGGCCAGTTTATCCACGGAGCAAAAAATTGCTGGGATATTTCTAACACATTACCATTATGATCATATTTACTACCTTTCCCAGTGGATTTCTGAGTTTCCCGATTTAATGGTTTGGGGTTCAAAACAAACTCTTGAGGGACTTCTAGATGCGAAGAGGAATTTATCGTATTATCATCAAGATCCCATCGAGACAGCTCCTTCTAAACTCTCGATTCTTCAAGACAATGAGGTAGTCAATTTGGTGGAAAACGCACTTTCAATAACAGCATATGAAACGGAAGGACATTGCGAGGGAAGTTTAACATTCGCTATCGAACACTTCCTTTTCACAGGAGATGTCCTCATTCCCAACATAGGTACAGTGACTAAACTGAAAACTGGAAACAAAGAAAAAGCCAAAAGAAGTATTCAAAAAATTAACAAATTAGGAACTTCTGATTCAATTATCTGTCCGGGTCACCTTGAGATGATATCCTATAGTCAGGTGAATTGGTCTTTATATCTATAATGGAAAGCGTTGGAATTGATATTATTGAAATTTCTAGATTTAGACAACTTCTTGACAAAAAACCTTCTTTGTTAAGGCGGTTATTTACAGAATATGAATGGAATTATGCTGATCAAAAACAGAAAGCCCAAACATTAGCGGGTCTTTGGTGTGCCAAGGAGGCAGTTTTAAAAGCCATGAGCCTCTACATTTCTGATTTAAATATCACTGATGTTTGTTTGGCACATCATCCAAATGGAGCACCTTATGTTTTTAGCATCAAAAATAGGGATATCAGCCAATTTGATATGTCAATCAGTATTTCGCATTCCAGTTTGACTGCCACAGCTGTTTGTATTTTTTCAAAGAATGCATCTCAATAAGATTGGTTTGTATTGAGTACACGGAAAGTGGAAAATTAAAACGGCCAAAGAAAATGTTCAATTTCCTGGTATACCCGCTTCTTCATCCCATACCCTGGTTGGTGCTGATCGCCTGGGGGATTTACACGTACCGTACTCGGGTACCCCGCTGGGGGAAAATAGGCTTTGGTGGGCTCGTTTGGTTTTTCAGTTGCCCGGTTTTCATCCATCACCTGGTGGCTGATTTTGAGTTCAAATACCTCCCTCCCCAGCCAGCTTGCTTGGCACCTCGCCACTACCACATTCTGGTGCTGGGAGCCGGGAAAAACAACGATACCCGGTTATCGGCCAATCAACGGTTGTCGGAAACGGCCTTGGCTCGGTTGGTGGAGGGCGTTCGGTGGGCCCATGTTTTTCCCACGGCTCAGCTGATTGGGTCCGGACCCGTCGGGGAGGGCGATCGGTCCCAGGCACGTCTCATGACCGACACCGCCGAGCGCCTTGGCGTGGCCGCCCACCGGTTGCATGTGCAAGAAGAAGTACACAATACCCAAACCGAGGCCTTGGCCTACGTGCAGCGGTTTGGCCGAGATACACCCTTGATTTTATGTACCTCAGCCCTGCATTTGCCACGCGCAGTGCGGTTTTTTCAGTTGGCCGGTGTTCGGGAAGTCATACCTGCCCCCGCCCAGTTTACAGCCCCACGCAAGAAACTGACGTGGGAGGATTGGCTGCCCAGTTTAAGTAGCCTGAGTCTTTGGCAGGCGTATGCCAAAGAACGCATCGGGTATCATTTCGCGCCACTGTGGTTTAAAAAAAAGACCTAGGACAGGCTATATTCCGTCTCATTTTCATTCGATCTTTGTAGGATCTTCATCCAAATCACATGAATCATCAAAAAATATGGCTTTCGTCTCCCCACTTGGGAGGAACCGAAATGAATTACATCCAGGAGGCCTTTGCAGCCAATTGGATTGCCCCCTTGGGGCCCAATGTTGACGGGCTCGAGCAGGATTTGGGTCGTTTTTTGGGCCATGGCTATGTTGCGGCACTCTCTTCCGGTACGGCGGCGTTGCATTTAGCCTTGATATTGTCGGGGGTGGGCCAGGGGGATGAGGTCCTTTGCCAATCGTTTACGTTTTCGGCCTCAGCCAATCCCATTCGGTACCAATATGCCACACCCGTGTTCATCGACAGCGAGTCTACAACTTGGAATCTCTGCCCCGAGGCCTTGGAAGAAGCCATCCTAGACCGAATCCGCCAAGGTAAGAAGCCCAAGGCCTGCATTGCGGTACATCTGTACGGGATGCCAGCCCAAATCGACCGCATTCAGGCCCTTTGCCAACAACATGGGATCGTGCTCATCGAAGATGCCGCCGAGGCCCTAGGTTCAACGTTTCAAGGCAAAGCCCTGGGTACATGGGGAGACTTTGGGATCTTGTCGTTCAACGGCAACAAAATCATCACTACATCCGGCGGCGGGGCTCTGGTCTGCCAACAACCTGAACTTGCCCAAAAAGCGCGCTTTTTAGCGACCCAGGCCCGAGATGCCGCTCCACATTACCAACACTCCGAAATCGGGTACAATTACCGCATGAGCAATATCGCGGCGGGAATCGGTCGTGGCCAGATGGAGGTTTTGCCCCAATGGGTGCAGCTCCGGCGTGCCCACCATGAGGTTTACTCCACCGAGCTCCCTCAGTTGCACTGGTTGCCCGAACCCACCGAGGCGTTCTCCAACCGGTGGTTGAGTTGTGCATTGTTTGCCACCGAGGAGCTACGGGAACAAGCCCGCTTGGCTTTGGAAGCCCACAACATCGAGTCTCGACCGCTCTGGAAACCCATGCATTTGCAACCCGTCTTTGCCGAATTTCCGTATTATGGTACCACCGTGGCCGCCGATCTGTTTGAGCGCGGCCTCTGCTTGCCGTCGGGATCCAACCTCGCTCCCGCCGACCGAGCGCGTGTCATCCAAGTACTTCAGTCCTTGTCTTAATACTCCCTATTCAGAGTAGACTTCTTTCCATGGCCTTACCCCTTCCTATGTAAAGGGGTAGGGCCATGGCTGGGTATTTTTAGCCGGAGGGAAAGTGCCTACTCCCACGGGTTTGTTTCCACCCAATTCCTGACCCCAGTGCGTTTTGGTATCCACCTTTCATGGACCTCGGAAACGGCCCCGTTGAAAATGGCCAAAAGTTTAGGTTTTTGTTGTGCTTATGGCTTCAAAGATGCAGTTGAAATACCGCTCAATAAATTTTTCAAACTTATAAAAATATCTTAATATACTTTTCAAGTTTTGTTGTTATCTTCGTCACGTCTATTTTAAATTCCTCTTTACTAACTCCTCCTCAGGTTTGGGTGAAGGCAAACTTCACCGCTAAATGGTTACTACTATGGCACTTTGGGTTCGTTTGTTTTCACAGCGTTTTTTATCCAAGTGGTTGGTTTTGTTGGTGGACGTAGTCATTCTTACGTTGGCCTTCATGCTGGCTACCCTCCTGCAATTCAAGCTGCAATTTACCTACCCAGACCCCGGCTTATTCAAATACCATTTGATCTTGGTTTTGGGGGTGAAAGTCATGGCTAGCTTGGTATTTGGGGCACATTCGGGGGTCATCCGGCATACCGGTTTGGAGGATGCCTGGGTGTTGTTCAAAACCCAAGCCACTGCTTTGGTGGTCCTATTGTTGCCGGGTTTACTGACGGGGTATTGGGCTCCGTATGTACAAGTTCCGCCGTCTGTACTGTTCATCGACTTTTTCGTGTCTTTATTTGCGCTATTCTTTACCCGTTTATTAATCAAGTCGGCTTTTGAGGGGTTTGTCAAAGGTCCGACCAAAGCCCAACCGATCATCATTTATGGTGCCGGATTGTTGGGGCGGAAGGTCAAAGAGGCCCTCACCGGAGGGTTTCAAAATCCCCACATACTCTGCTTTGTGGACGACAACCGGCATCTGATTGGCAAAATGGTGTCTGGTAAAATGGTCCTGAGCCTCGATCAAGCCGTGCAGCGGTACGTCCAGGCCCCTGCCTACCAAGACAACAAGCCCACGGTCTTGTTTGCTATTCAGGAAATTACCTTAAAAGACAAGAAGCAGAAAATTGCGCAATTGGTGGACTTGGGATTAGTAGTGAAAGTAACCCCCCCCGTGCAGCAATGGATGGACGGCCGGCTGGAAGCCCAGCAGATCCAGTCGGTGAAAATCGAGGATTTATTGAACCGTGAGCCCATCCAGATCACGAACCATTTGATTTCCGATACCCTGATGGGTCGGGTCGTGATGGTGACGGGGGCGGCGGGATCGATTGGCAGCGAGTTGGTCCGGCAGATTGTTAAGTTTCAACCCGCTAGTTTGATTTTGGTGGACCACGCAGAGTCGGCCTTGTACGACCTCGAAACCGAGCTGACTCGCCTTGGCACCCAAGAACCAGAATTAGCCGATGCCATCGACTTTCAAATCGAGGTGGCGGATGTGGCCCACTGGGTGCAAATGGAGACCCTCTTTGCCAGAACCCGCCCCGATCTGGTCTTCCATGCTGCCGCCTACAAGCACGTCCCCTTGATGGAGAAAAACCCGTCCAATGCGGTGCGGGTGAATGTGTTGGGCACCCAAGTGGTGGCCGACTTGGCATCGTTGTACCGGGTGAAGAAATTCATCATGGTGTCGACGGACAAAGCGGTGAATCCGACCAACGTTATGGGCGCAACCAAACGGTTGGCCGAAATGTATGTACATGGTTTGAACATGCACCATGGCAACGACACGCGTTTCATCATTACCCGTTTCGGAAACGTTTTGGGGTCCAATGGGTCGGTGATTCCCTTGTTCAAAAAGCAAATTGCCAGCGGTGGCCCCTTAACGGTCACGCATCCCGACATCATTCGGTATTTCATGACCATCCCCGAGGCCTGCCAGCTGGTTCTGGAGGCCGGAACCATGGGCCGTGGGGGCGAGATTTTTGTTTTTGACATGGGAGATCCCGTGAAAATCGTGCATTTGGCTAAGCGCATGATCCAGTTGTCGGGCTTGAAACTCGGCAAAGACATCGACATCGCCTTTACCGGACTGCGGCCCGGAGAAAAGTTGTACGAAGAGCTGCTGGGGGACACCGAGAAAACCTTGCCCACCCACCACGACAAGATCATGGTCGCTAAAATCAAGGCCACTAGCTGCGAACACCTGCGGGAAGCCCTGTACGAGATGGAACGCCATTTGTACGATGCCCCTGCCGTCTTGGTGGCGCAGTTGAAAGCGTTGGTTCCGGAGTTTGTGAGCCAAAATTCGACTTTCGCCGATTTAGACAGCCCTTTGGTGGATCATCCGGTGGAATCGTAACAAAACCGTGGACCAAAAATTAATACCCATGGAATAGGATTTTGGGGGCATCCTACTTTCCTAATTCTTAAATCCTGTTTATCTTTGGTGGCTTATTGCTGTCCCTGAACTCGAAACTAGACTTCGCAAAACCACCAAACATCGCTTGCATGAAACGTTTATTCTTTTTGCTTGTGGCCCTATCCTGTGGGGTCATGTCATGTGTGAAAACCCCGGTCATTACCTACTTTGACAGCGCGGATTCCACCAAGTACAGTGTACTACCTGCCAATCTGCCCGATGTATCGGTCATTCGCCCCGGCGACATCCTGGCCATTGCCATTGGCTCGCTCAACCAGGAGTCCAATGAGATTCTAAACTACAACAACATCAACCGCATCCCCACCACCATGTACCCCGGTCAAATGATGGGAGCTGGCATAGGTCAACCCCTCGGCTTTTTGGTGGATCCCCAAGGCCGGGTGGAGATTCCCCTGATCGGGACGGTGTCGGTCGGAGGTGTCAGGCTGGAGCGGGCGGCCCAGATCATCAAGGCCGAGGTGGATAAAATTTTAAAAGAGCCGTCGGTGTCGGTTCGGTTCCTCAACCACCGGTTCTCGGTATTGGGGGAGGTGGCACGCCCCGGGGTGTACAACCTTTTGGACGACAAAACCACCTTGCCCGAGGCCCTCGCCATGGCTGGTGACTTGACAGTATTCGGAAATCGCCGAAACATCATGGTCATCCGCGATTACTATGGCAAACGCGAGGTAATTCGGCTGAACATCCAAAACCGAGAAATATTTACGCAACCTTTGTATTTTCTAAAAGACGGCGACTTGATTTACGTGGAGCCAGTGGAGGCCAAAGCAACCTTCACCGACCAGCGCGTGCAGTTGGCTCCGTTGTATATTTCGATCGCCACCAGTGCCGTATCCATCATCGCTCTTATCACCACTATTCTAAAGTAATTTATCCGTTTTTATGTCGTCCCCTAACAGTTCGTTTGCTCAAGAAGAAGAAAGTTTAGATCTCCGGGCTTTTTTGTACAAGTACCTTCGCCATGGCTGGTGGTTTGCCCTGAGTGTTGTGGTGAGTTTGATGGTCGCGTTTTTTTATCTGCGCTACGCAACGCCCATCTACAAGGTATCGGCTACCCTGCTTATCAAAGATGAAAAACGGGGTATGACCTCCGGCAACGACATCATGAAGGAGTTGAACCTCGGGGGGGTGTCGAAGGTGGTTGAAAATGAAATCGAAGTCTTGAAGTCCCGGGGGATCATGACCAAAGTGGTGGATGCCCTGAACCTCACGGTGGTGTACTACCAAGAAGGAAAGATAAAAGACGGGGAGGTTTTCCATCAGTCGCCTGTTCGGGTGATGCCAGAGCGCCTCAAACCCATTGCCTATGAAGAGCCCTTGTTCATTCGTCCTGTCGATGCCCAGTATTTCGAATTGCTGGACGAGAACCAGGATGTGCTTGGGAAATTCTTGTACAGTTCGGCTGTCAATTCCAAATACGGAAAGATTCGGGTTTTGAAAAGCAATCACCCCGATCGCCAGGAAGTTTTGACCAAAGTGCATTTTCAGAATAAAAATGGCGTGATATCCGGATTGATCTCGGGATTGACCGTGCAGTTGATCAATCAGAAATCTTCGGTACTCAACTTGTCTATGGAGCATGCCCTACCTGAAAAGGGGGAAGCTATTTTGGCCAAGATATTGGAGGAGTACACGTTCACGACGTTGTCCGACAAAAACCAAGAGGCCACCAATACCCTCAACTTCATCGAAGACCGCCTGAAGTTGGTTACAAATGAGTTGGGCAGCGTGGAGAAAAATGTGGAGTCGTACCGGACTTCTCAGGGAATCACCGACTTGAGTGCCGAGGCCAGCTTGTTTTTGGAAAAAGCCAAGGAAAATGATTCAAAACTGAACGAAGTGGACATCCAACTGAAGGTATTGGATGGGGTGGAGCGGTACTTGCAGAGCTCCAACAACATCACGGTGGCACCAGCCACTTTGATGGTGAGCGACCCTGTGCTGACCCAGTACCTCAGCCAACTAAGTGAGCTGGAATTGCAATATGAGAAAACAGCCCGGACAACCCAACCCGGAAACCCCTTCTTGGAGACCATCAACAAGCAAGCGTCCAACATCCGCCAGGCGATTCGGGACAATGTTAACAACCAGAAAAACGGGTTGATGATCACCAAGCGCTCGTTGCAGGGCTTGAATAATCGCTTGGAAGGGGCCATTTCGACCATCCCCCGGAAAGAGCGGGAATATGTGGAGATCAAGCGGCAAGCGGGGATCAAAGAAAACCTGTATTTGCTATTGCTGCAAAAACGTGAAGAAACCGCTTTGGCTTATGCTTCTACCGTGACCGACAGCCGGGTCGTGGATCAACCGTTTTCGTCAGGTGGGCCAATCAAGCCCAAGCGCCAGGTAATCTGGCTGGGGGCGTTCATGATTGGTTTGCTTTTGCCCATCGGGGTCATCACAGCGCGGGAGGCATTCACCACGACGGTGCAGTCGAAGAAAGAGATTGAAGACAAAACCGGAATGAAGGTTTTTGGGGAGATTTCGAAGAAGGAAGCTACGGAAGGGGAAATCATTTCCCTCAAGTCGCGGTCTTTCTTGAGTGAGCAGATCCGAATGATCCGGTCCAATCTGCAGTATTTGTTTACCGAAGAAAACGAGACCAAAGGACGGGTATTGTTGTTTACGTCGTCAACGGGAGGCGAAGGGAAAAGCTTTGTGACCACTAACGTGGCTGCTTCCTTGGGTATTTTAGAGAAGAAGGTCATTATCTTGGGGTTGGATTTACGGAAGCCCAAGATTCACGAATACATCAATGTGTCCAATAGCAAAGGGTTGTCCACCTTTTTGATCGGAAAGACCGGATTTAGCGAAATCCTACAAAAGACCAATTTATCTGGAGTCGATGCGATCGTGGCAGGGCCCATCCCGCCCAACCCGGCGGAGTTGATCAGCAACGGCCGCTTGGCCGACCTGATCGAGCAGTTGAGGCTGCGGTATGACTACATCTTGCTCGATACCCCACCTTTGGGATTGGTCACCGACGCTACGTTGATGGCTCCGTTGGCCGATGCATCGTTTTACTTGGTACGCCATGAGCGAACCCCGCGGGCATTCTTAGGCAATATCAAAGACCTCAACGAAAAAGGGGTTTTCAAGTCCTTGCACATCATTTTTAATGCGGTCAACTACAAAAATTCACCAGACTATGGCTACGGCTATGGCTATGGTTATGGGGGCTATGGCTATGGCCAGGGTTACTACGGCGAGACCGCCAAGAAGGATCCCACCCAACAGCTGATAGAAGAAGTGAAAAAACGGAATCCGTTTAAATCGTAGTTTGTGACTTACGGTACAAAGTAGGGGAGAGAGTCTGACGAGGAAAACAAGTCAGGCTCTTTTTCTTTACCCTTTGACAAAACGACCATCAAGATTTTTTGAGCAATATGATGTTTGGTACAACAGGGGCAGCCTTTGGCTGCCTTTTGTTTTTTCAAAATTAGGTAAAGAAATATTTATATTCCTTATCCTATTTTCTTGGGCGAAAGGCGTAGTTTCAGTTTTTCAGAATAAATCCATCGTTTATGCAAAAAAGACACATCAGGGCCTGGTTATTGCTGGGTTGTTTGGCTTGGTCTGTGGGTGTTAGGGGCCAGACGGTTGGCTTCACAGGCGGTACAACGGGGGTTGGCGTGGTGGTTGGGCATACCCACCAGCGTTTTCAGTTTCAAGTGGGGTACCAGGGGTATCGTTGGCAGCGCCCCGCAGCGTATGCACTGGGCGACAGCCAACGGGTGAACATCCAACCCCAAATTGTAATCGGCCAAGCTATGGCCCGAGTGGGTTACCAGGTATTTCCCAAACGGCCCCGGTTTCATTGGGTTTTGGGGGCCGTTTGGGACCTTCGAAAACAGCGAGAGGCGGTTTTTTCCACAGAAACGGGCTTGACACTCAGCAACGTGACCATCTCGGCGGAAGATTTTGGTGAAGTTACGTTGGGAATCCGGGTACCGGCATTTCGGGCACACACGGGTTTTCAATGGGATATTCCTCTTGGCAAACGCGTGCTGTGGCAAAACTTGGTGGGGATATCCTACATGGGACCCATGACCTTGGACGCAAACTACACGGGATTTTTTGAAACAACCAATTTAAAAGATGACATCAAGACCATTGAAAACAACCTCCGCCCGATCCGGTACACGCCGGTATATCAAATGGGCCTTTCTTGGCGTATTCGCTAGTCTGGGGGCCTGTCAGGTAACGCCTTTGGATGGCTTTACCCTGACCTTCAAAGAGCCCTTGGCCGATGGCCTGTACACATTTACTTTACGAAATTATGCCAATCAGCCATTATCCAGCCCAGCATTGGTGTTGGGCGGTGTGGATCGGTCGAAGTTGGTCAATCACCTGAACGACCCTGTTTTTCGCCCGACCGAAGACGGTCGATTTTTGGTGGGTTTGGAGCGATCCTTGCAGCCGAGTTCGGAGGCTCCTGTTCAGTTTTCTACGACGTTCGAGCAAACCGGGTATGTCCCTTATACCCAAGGTTTTCGGGCGGTGAACCGGGCAAATCGATCCTTTATTGTCCGCTTAGCCCCGCTGGATCGGGAAGAAAACGGTGTTCGGGGGAGCGTGGGAACCTGGCGGCCTGGCCAGGAGGCAAGGGTAGGCCAAACGGTGTGGCAAGTACCCGTTGGAGTCGCTTGGCAAGGAGCTACGGGTCAGGCACTATCGGGCGAGGTTCAGGTGCGCTTATTGCAGTTTAATGCTACGGCACGCGGCTACCTACCCTCAACCACCATTTCTCGGTTGTTTTTACCCGATGGCACGAGCTCGCCAGATGCGTATCAACTCTCGCAGCTGGCGGGTTTTTTTCAGGTGCAAGCGTACCAAGGAGACACAGAGGTCATGCGGTGGGAGGGTCCGTTGTCGGTTCGCTACCCAGTGGCTAGTCAGACGAATCCGATCACAGGACAGCCATTGAAAGTGGGAGATCGCATTCCCGGATACGAGTACAATCCGCAGACGGGTCGCTGGACGTACCTGGGTGAACTGGAAGTCCGAGCGAAGTCCGATGGAAGCATGGAAGTGACGGTATCAGTTTCGGTGGCCGGGACGTATGTTTTGGGCTGGTTTACGGCCGTTTGCTCAACGGCCGCCCGTATCCGAATTCAAAGCAATTTGACCGACCTGGATATCGCGCATTATGGAGAATTTCGGCGGGTTTCCGACAACCGGGTGCTCCGCAGTTTCCATTTGTCGATGAACCAAGGTTCAACCACGACATCCTCATTTTTTGCTCGGGACACGGGGCCCATCCAATATGTGCTTTTTGCATCGACCGATTACCACGGCGGCGACCGAACCAAGCCAATCTATGTTTCTCCGCCCTTTGATCCCTGTGATCCGAAGGAGATTCTAGTGGATGTACGGACGATCCTCACCAAACCGCCTTCTGTTTCTGCCACCTTCTTGACGGATTGCCCAGCGGGTACCACGCTCCAAGAAAACCTGATTCCCGCCCAAATACGGATTCAGTTTTCTGCGCCGGGAACCAATCAATGGCGGGATTTGGGGAGTTTTAGTCGGACGGTCCGGAAAGTGGTCTCCTATCGACTTTTGGCAGGTAGGACGTATGACTTCCGGGTCAGTACAGACGGAGGTGTGACCTGGCCAGTGCGGCAACTGAACTTCCGAGTATCGTCCAATTATGTGGTCTCATTGGCAAGTGAGGGATATTGCAAATGACCGATGGAATAAACGAAAGGGAGCCGAATCATGTTTGATCCGGCTCCCTTTGTGTTTTGAGCCCTCGTTTCATCGTCTCCCGGACGCTGTCTGCACGGGAGGTACGAAGCTTTTTTATCTAGAGTCAGCACGATTGGGCTGAAAAGCGCAAACCAATCCATTGGGTACCTATGGGCTTTGGCAAACACCCAACCGGAGACAGGGTACATCGGTGTGGATCTGGCACAAAGTCTTGGTAGTCAACCCACGAAAGGTGTAATTAAGCGGATAGGATGGCATTGGCCAACCAATCTCCCACCTCAGAAGTGGAATACGCTTGGCCACCATCGGCGATGTCGACGGTCACAATTCCCTGCTCCAAGGAAAGATCCACCACTTTTTTGATTACCTCTGCCTCTTCGGTTAGGTTGAAGGCATATTCAAACATCATCGCTGCGGAAAGGACAGTTCCGAGTGGATTGGCCATGTTTTTTCCAGCCGCCTGCGGATATGACCCATGAATAGGCTCAAACACGGAGGTATGTAAGCCAATCGAGGCGGAAGGCATGAGACCCATGGATCCGGAGATGACCGAGGCCTCATCTGTCAAAATATCGCCAAACATGTTTTCGGTTACCATTACGTCAAATCCTTCAGGCCATTGGATGATCCGCATCGCGGCAGCGTCAACAAACAGGTATTCCGTTTCTACCTCTGGAAATTCTTTCTCAATTTCTTGGCCGACTTCCCGCCAAAGTCGTGAAGATTCCAACACATTCGCCTTATCGACAATACAAAGTTTTTTCCGGCGATTCATAGCATACTCATACGCCAGCCGGATGATGCGCTCGACTTCCTCCCGGGTGTACACACAAACATCCCATGCTTTGTCTCGAGTTTCGTTTCTTCCTTTTTCTCCAAAGTAAATACCACCGGTCAATTCCCGAATGCAAACAAAGTCAGCCTTTTCAATGAGCTCTCGGCGAAGAGGAGATTTATGCAACAGGGAAGGAAATACCAACGTGGGACGAATGTTGGCGTAGAGTCCTAACTTTTTCCGCATGGCCAACAAGCCTTGTTCAGGGCGAACTTTAGCGGACGGATCGTTGTCAAATCGAGGATGGCCAATGGCGCCAAATAACACGGCATCTGCCTTCATGCACACCTCATGTGTTTCATCTGGGTACGGGTTCCCCGTCGCGTCGATGGCTGCTGCCCCGGTTAGGGCGTGTGTGAGCGAAACGTTGTGGTTAAATTTAGTTGCGACTGCCTGCACCACTTTGAGTGCTTGATCGATTACTTCAGGCCCAATGCCATCTCCTGCGAGGACTGCAATGTTTAAATTCATGAATGGTATGGTTGTTTTCCCAATTTCAATGGGTTTGGAAGGTGTTTATTACACAAAAGTATCCAAAACCGAGGAAAATTGGAAATCGAATCAAGGGTATTTGAGTCGAAAACCAAACCCAAATCTCAGGAAAAGCTAGGGGAGGGAAAGGGGCTACCCTTTCCCCTCCGTAAAATTACAATCCTTTCAAATAAGCAATGCTTTTGGGAACATTGGTTTCCTCAAGATTGGACTCATCTTCAATAAAGAAATGTTGAATTCCTGCTTTTTTAGCGGCTTTGAAAATGGCTGGGAAATTGGCTTGACCTGTCCCGAGAACGACATCATTTTCGGCTGGGGTGTGGCCAGTCAGATCGCCTTTGACTCCTTTTTTCAAGTCTTTTAAGTGCATTAACTTGAATCTTTTTCCGTATTGGGTAAGAAGGGCTTCTGGATTTCCACCTCCGTGTAAGGTCCAGAGGATGTCCATTTCAAAGGAAACATGCGCTGGATTCGTTTGCTGAATCATGTAGTCAAATAAGGTTCCATTGAGGTGGGGGAGAAACTCATACCCATGGTTATGGTAACAGAAAATGATTCCTTGTTCGGCCAATATTTTTCCGGCTGCATTGAAAACCTGAATCGCACGGTTGGCATCCTCCAAACCAAATTTCCCACTTTTATGGGGAATCCAAGCACACATCACGTACTTCGCACCGAGAGCTTTGGCTTGTTTGACAATGGCCATCGGGTCTTTTTCCAGTTGTTCGAAGGAGCATCCCGTGGCAGGAATCGAGATGCCTCGTGCATCACACAAGGCTTTGAATTCTTCGGCTGTCATGCCTGCGGTGGGTCCACCTTCTAATTCCGTGATGCCCATTTTTTGGATCATATCCAATGTGCCGACCGGGTCTTTAGGGAATTGTTTACGAAAGGTGTACGCCTGAACCCCAATAGGATAGGTGTACAGTCCTTTTTTTTGTGCCCAGCTTGGCAAACAGAGCATGGTTAGTAAAAATAGAAGTAAGCCTGATTTTTTCATAAGCGGAATAGGTTATAGGTTGCGTTTTTTTACTTGATCGACGGCATATTGGGCGGCTCGGGCGGCCAAAGCCATGTAGGTTAGAGATGGATTTTGAGTGCCTGAAGAGGTCATGCAAGCTCCATCGGTTACAAAAACATTCGGACAGGCGTGCATTTGATTGAATCCGTTCAATAGGCTCGTTTTGGGGTCTAAACCCATCCGGACACCCCCCATTTCATGAATGTCTGATCCAGGTGGATTTTTGGTATCGACCGTCCGGATGTCTTGGCAGCCCGCTCGTTCGAACATTTCGGCGATATTTTGCCGGTAGTGAGCCACCATGCGGTCGTCATTATCAGTCCAGTCACAAGACAACACCAATTGGGGGATACCATATTTATCCCGCAGCGTTTCATGCAAACGAACGTGATTGGTTTCGATTGGGACACATTCGCCCATCATCCAACTGCTTAAGTACCAGTCTCCTGGATTTTGTTTCAGCAAGTTTTCTCTGAGCGTATCTCCAATTCCCTCTTGGGAGACACCCATGCCGCGCCCTCCCCCAATTCCGGCAGCATAACCTCGAAGAAAATCCGTTTCTTGTCGATGCAAATTTTGAAAGCGAGGGATGTAGGAGTGGCTTGGATTATTTCCGGCTGTCTTGAACTCCTTGAATCCCACATGACGACCTTGCACCTGCCCACGGTAATTATGCCAGGTAATGTACTTACCCAAAAGGCCAGAATCATTCCCTAGCCCATTTGGAAAGCGACTGGACGTCGAATGGAGTAGGATCAGGTTGGTGTTCAAGGCCGAGGCATTGACAAAAATGATTCGCGCAGCAAATTCAATGGTCTGGTTGGTTTGGCGATCGATGATCCGGACTCCAGTGGCTTTATTTCGTTTGGTATCGTAGAGAATGGAGTGTACGACACTGTGTGGGCGAAGTGTCAGATTCCCCGTTTTAGCTGCCCATGGAAGGGTAGAGGAGTTGGAACTGAAATAACCTCCGTAGATACAACCTCGGTCGCACATGCGCTGGTGTTGGCATTTAGCCCGGCCTTGGTCTGCATGAATGGGTTGAGGATCCGTTAGATGGGCACATCGGGCTTGAATAAGATGGCGACCGGGAAATTCCTTGGCAATAACCTGTTGTAAATGGGATTCGATGCAGCTTAGTTCAAAACCTGGCATGAATTCGCCATCAGGGAGGTGAGGAAGTCCGTCTCGATTTCCGGCAATACCGGCAAATTTTTCTACATGACTGTACCACGGTGCTAGGTCTTTGTATCGAATGGGCCAGTTGACGGCAAAGCCATCTCGGGCGGGGCCTTCAAAGTCGAGGTCGCTCCATCGCTGGGTTTGTCGTGCCCACAACAGGCTCTTTCCTCCGACATGATATCCGCGGACCCACCGAAACGGTTTTTCGTATACCACGGGTTGTTCGTCATCAGAAATGGCCCAATGCATGGTTTCCTCCCGCATAAAGGAGGCGAATCGATGGTTCTCTTTGTTTTTTAAGGGTACCGCCCCACGATAAGGCAGTTCCCAAGGAGCTTTGGAGGCAGTGGGGTAATCGGTGATATGGTCAACGGGGCGTCCTCGCTCTAATACGAGAGTTTTGAGTCCTGCTTCACAGAGTTCTTTGGCAGCCCAACCCCCACTGACGCCCGAGCCAATGACGATGGCATCGTAGGTATGCGATTTTGGAATAAAAGATGAATTCATGCGGGGGGAGTTAGGGGTACACAACCATGATAATATCCGGGAGCAACTTCATATCCATAATGTTCTTGCATGACATAGGACGACGTTGTGTAACCTCGAACGACTTCTCGGCGCATCCAAGTAAAAAACAAGGCACTGTCCTCGGAGCTTGGTGCACTGAGCCGAATCAACAAACTGGTTCGTTGGTCGGACGTACAGTCGGGAAAACTTTGTTGGTAGATGTCCTTGGCATAGGTATCTAAACTTCGCAGTTCTTGTCGAACGATCCGCTGAGTCTCTTCGTCATAGCAATCGCGTAGAAGGCGAAGTAAAAAATCGTCTACCCCGACGTCCAAGGCGCCTGGGTGGCCATTTCCCGCCGGAATGAGAGTTTGCAATACAGCATCCAGCAGCTTTTTTTCGGCTGGTGGAAAAAAATCAAGAGCGGGCTCTTGGCCTAAAGCCGGCCAAGTCCACAGGGCACCCAACGTCAAAGCAAGAGAACGTATAGACGCCCGGCGTGAAATCGGTGTCTGCATGTTTAGGTAGGGTTGAATAGGGTAGGTCTATTTCGGTTGTCTAGACAAACTTACATTTTTTCTAGGAAGAAGCATATAAAGTAGAAAAAAAAGAAAAGCCACGTACCGATCGGCACGTGGCGAGGAAGGTTTTGGTGTACTTTTTTAGATGAGGTTGAGCATTTTTTGGGTAGCGATGATGGCGGAGACGGTCTGGTCGGAGTCGAGTCCACGGGTTTTCATGTCGCGTCCTTCATGGTGCCAAGTGATGATGGTTTCACACAAAGCATCTGTCTTTCCGCCGGGGGGAATCCGGACGGTGTAGTCTGTCAGAATCGGCAGGGATTTTTTCTTTTTTTGGTAGATTTTCTTCAATGCTTTCATGAAGGCATCGTATTGTCCATCTCCTTGTGCGTGCTCCTCAAAGATTTGCCCATCCATTTGGATTTGCAAGGTGGCGGAAGGTTGTAAGTTTTTGGCGTGGGTCAATACGTAATTGATGATCACGACTTTTTCCTCGATGGCATTGCTATCCAATACATCCGATAAGATATAGGGAAGGTCTTCACGGGTGACGACTTCCTTGCGGTCTCCAAGCTCGATGATGCGTTGGGTTACTTTTTTCAACTCATCTGGAGCCAGGGTGATGCCAAGTTCACGTAAATTATTTTCGATATTGGCTTTTCCGGAAGTCTTGCCCAAGGCATAAACGCGGGTACGGCCAAATCGCTCGGGCATCAGGTCGCTGAAATAGAGATTATTTTTCTTGTCGCCATCGGCATGGATGCCCGCGGTTTGGGTAAATACGTTTTCTCCAACAATGGGTTTGTTGGTGGGGATCCGAATACCCGAAAAGGTTTCTACGATTTTACTAACCGAGTATAGCGATTTCTCATTCACTTGAGTCGTGACTTCCGGCATCATATCATTCAAAACGGCTAAGCAGCTTGCCAAAGGAGCATTGCCTGCGCGTTCTCCCATGCCATTGACCGTGAGGTGTAATCCACGGGCACCAGCTTTAAGGGCTTCCATGACATTGGCCACGCTCAGGTCGTAATCGTTGTGGGCATGAAAATCGAAATGCGTAGTAGGATACCGATCTACCAAGGTCTTGACAAAAGAAAAAGACTCTGCAGGGGTTAAAATACCCAGCGTGTCGGGCAGTAAGATTCGTTCGATTGGCCAGGTGGTGAGAGCATCCAACATAGCCAATACGTACTCAGGAGAATGACGCATGCCATTGCTCCAGTCTTCGAGGTAGACGTTCACCAAAAACTGTTCAGCTTTGGCGTGCTGAATCACGGATTGAATATCATCCAGGTGCTCTTGGGGCGACTTCTTCAGTTGATGCGTGACATGATTCAACGACCCCTTCGTCAGAAGATTCATGACTCGGGCACCCGCCGATTTCATCCATTGAATGGAATCTAGGCCATCGACAAAGGTGAGAACCTCGATACGATCCAACATGCCTTGAGCGGCAGCCCAACTTGTGATTTTTTGTACCGCCTGAAATTCACCTTCCGACACACGGGCGGAGGCCACTTCGATGCGGTCCACTTTGACTTCTTGCAACAACATTTGTGCAATGGTCAACTTTTCTGAGGCGGAAAACGACACACCGGAGGTTTGTTCCCCATCTCGGAGTGTCGTATCCATGATTTCAATGCGGCGGGCCATATCAAGGGGTTCTAATTAGAACAAACGTTGCTTTTCGAACGCTTTGATCTCGGTTTCTAGGGAACGGAGGTAATCGATATCGTCAAAACCGTTCATCATATTATGTTTTTTGTACCCATTGATATCGAATGACTCCGAGGCACCGGTGGCGAGAATAGTTACCGATTGCTCGGGAAGGTTCACCACGATTTCGGTGGTAGGGTCGGCTTCAATGGCTTGAAAAATTTGATCCAAGAATTCGGGGCTGACCGTGACAGGTAGAATGCCGATGTTCAATGAATTATTTTTGAAGATATCGGCAAAGAAGCTAGAGATCACACACCGGAAACCGTAATCATAGATGGCCCAGGCAGCATGTTCTCGGCTAGAGCCAGATCCAAAGTTGCGTCCAGCGACCAAAATCTTGCCAGAATACAACGGATTGTTAAGTACAAAATCAGCTTTGGGACGGTCGTCGTTATGGAAACGCCAATCACGAAATAGATTATCACCAAATCCCTCCCGTTTGGTAGCTTTCAAAAAACGAGCCGGAATGATTTGGTCGGTGTCCACATTCTCTAGAGGAAGTGGAACGGCAGAACTTTGGAGTATTTGAAAAGGATCGTATGCCATAATGATGTTGGAAAAGGTGCCGTGCGCTTTGGGCGCACGGCCTTTTCTATTTTTAGGTTAAAAAAGAGCTTATAAAAGTTCTCTGGGATCAGTAACAACCCCAGTTACGGCCGCGGCCGCAGCGACCAACGGGCTAGCGAGTAACGTTCGAGCGCCTGGGCCTTGCCGACCTTCAAAATTTCGATTGGAGGTGGATACAGCGTATTTTCCAGCCGGAATTTTGTCATCATTCATCGCCAAACAAGCAGAGCATCCAGGTTGACGTAGTTCAAACCCAGCGTCTATTAAAATATCGTAAATTCCCTCTTCCTTGATCTGTTTTTCCACAATGTGTGATCCAGGAACGATCCAAGCCGTTACGTGATCGGCTTTTTTGCGCCCTTTCACGATGGAGGCAAATGCCCGGAAGTCTTCGATCCGGCCGTTGGTACAACTTCCAATGAAGACATAATCGACTGTTTTCCCCAGAATGGCTTGGTTTTCCTCAAAGCCCATGTAGTCAAGCGATTTTTTATAGCTAGCTTCTCCATCTAAAACTTCCCGAGCATGTGGAATTGGACGGGAGATGCCTATACCTAAACCTGGGTTGGTACCGTATGTGATTTGGGGTTCGATGTCGTCTGCCTCATAGACCAACTCTTGGTCAAAGAAAGCACCTTCTTCTGTTTTTAAAGTTTTCCAGTAGGCTTCCGCTTTTTCCCAAGCCTCACCTTGAGGGGCATATTCGCGGCCTTTGAGGTAAGCCAATGTTTTTTCATCAGGCGCGATCATGCCTCCGCGGGCACCCATTTCGATGCTCATATTGCAGACGGTCATCCGGCCTTCCATGCTCATGTTTTCGAAAACTTCACCTGCATATTCAACAAAATACCCTGTGGCACCTGAGGCAGAGATTTTTGAAATGATGTACAGAATGACGTCTTTAGGTAAGACACCCTTGCCTAAGGTACCGTTGACGGTGATGCGCATTTTTTTAGGCTTCGGCTGCATGATACACTGGGAAGCCAGTACCATTTCGACTTCAGACGTACCAATACCAAAGGCAATCGCACCAAAAGCCCCGTGGGTGGAGGTGTGGGAGTCACCACAAACGATGGTCATACCCGGCAAGGTAATCCCATTTTCTGGCCCGATGACATGGACAATCCCATTTTTCTGATGACCAAGTCCCCAGTGCGAGATTCCGTATTTGGCTGTGTTTTCCTCCAACGCTTTCAATTGATTGGCAGAAAGCGGGTCAGCTACAGGTAAATGCTGATTGATTGTGGGCGTATTATGATCAGCGGTAGCGAAGGTTCGTTGTGGGAACATTACCCCCACACCTCGGCCTTCCAAACCCAAAAAGGCGACAGGGGAAGTCACTTCATGAATGAAATGACGGTCGATAAAAAGGACATCCGGGCCGTCCGGAATATGTTTGACCACGTGGGCGTCCCACACTTTGTCAAATAAAGTCGATGCTTGCATACGTCATGGAATGTTTACTCTTCTCTCAAATACAAGTAGAAGATGATACAAAAGTGGGGAGTTTTTTAGTAAGCCCATTAACGCTGTTTGGCCAAAAAATAGCGATTTTAGTCCAAGTGCACCATCTTGACCACTGTAATATTTGATTTAAGTGGATTAAATTGTTTCGACAGGGCAGATATTGATCTTATTTTTCTGAAATTTGCAAACAATACCCCCCGAAAATCTTATTAATTTGGAATGTTCATGAGTATTCATTTTGATGAATCACCCACTTTATACTGGCTTATTGGGTATGCCTTGGCCATTTTACTGGCTGTTGGGTGGTGGAAGCTACCTCAAAAGAACAAATCTTGGATTTTGTTTTTTGGGGGAATGGCCCTCTTGCTATGGATGCGATTGCCCGTATTGGTTTTTAATCAGGAGATAGATCCGGATGAAAGTCAGATGCTAGCCCATGCCCTTACCTTACGGTATGACCCTATCTACTGGAAGTTTGTCGATGGCCAGACTATAGGTCCTTTAGACTCCTACTTCCTTCTCCTCCCTTCGTGGTTTGGGTTTGATTTGGATTATACTTCTGCCCGTATCATGGGTATGGTTTGCATTTTGGGGAGTTTGTTTTTCTTTTACCGAAGTGCTCGTCTTTTGATTGGCCAAGAAACGGCTTGGGGGGGCATTTTACCGGTATTGATTTTTCTAACGTTCATCCAAGAGGGTGACTTTGTGCATTATTCGAGTGAGCAGCTCGCCCTATTGTTCCTCAATATCGCATTATGGCTTTACCTTCGCCAAGCAGAGCGCCCCCAAATAAAAGACTGGTTTCTGATCGGTTTTTTTCTGGGACTCTTACCCTTTTGTAAACTTCAGTCTGTACCATTGGGGCTCGTTTTAGGGCTTTTTGCGCTTTATAAATGCTTTTATGTCCACCGCAACCGATGGGGCTCAGTTCTGGCCTTGATAGGTGGTGGGGTCGCTTTTCCGCTGGTTGTTTTGGCTTGGGTGTTTCATTATGAGTTATGGGATGATTTTTGGACTTTTTACATTCAAGGCAATCTAGTTTATGCAGGAGGATTGGGCTTTTGGGAAAATGTTCAAAATGCCCTTGGTTTTGTGAAAGCCAGTCCGGGTTTCATGCTTTACTGTATTTCCTTGATTCCTATCTTGGTGATGGGCATACGTAATTTTACATTTGGGTCGAATGCCCTATTGGCTATTTTTTGGGTATTCGTCGCTCTGTATTCCATATTAAAGACCGGGAATATCTTTCCACATTACCTTCATTTTCTGCTTTATCCCCTGCTATTCTTGGCATTGGTTTTAAGCCAAACATCTACCTTTAAGACCAAACGGCTTGTCGGTCTTTGGATAAGTTTGTTGTGGGGTGGTTGGCTTCTTTACCAGAAGTGGGATAACCAACCTTGGAATCGGTATGTATCCAGCGAAACTTCAGTGCCGATGAGTCGGGTGTCCCAACTCATTTTACAGCACGCCTCTCCCCCCGACCGGATGACCATTTGGGGGTGGAGGAGTAAATACCACGTCGAAACGCAACTCCCCCAAGGGGCGGCGGAAGCACATACCGAGCGGTGTATTTATGATCATCCGCTACGGAAACAATACTATCATCGGTATTTAAAGGATCTTCGTGAAAAGCAACCCAAAATCTTTATTGATGCCATTGGGCCCCAAAGCTTGTGGGTTCAAGACCGGGCAACTCAAGGGCATGAAGTCTATCCGGAGCTGAAGAGCTGGGTCGAAACCCATTACCAATTCGTAGGAGAGGTGGACTTCACTCGCGTGTATGTCCGGAGGTGAAGCTGGTGGAACTGGTTTGAAAATGATGTGGGGTTTCCCCATATACCGACTTAAAAGCTTTTATAAAATGGGATGTACTTTCATACCCAATTTCCTCGGCGATTTCGGCAATGTTGCGATTGGAATTGCGGAGTAAAAATGCGGCATGAGTCAGTCTTTTTTGTCGAATCCAAGCCGCAGGGGACTGGTGGAATTCCTCCTGGAAATCCCGTTTAAAGGCTGATAAACTTCGCCCCGACAGCCTCGCCAATTCATCGAGCCGCAAAGGTTTGAGATAATAATTTTGCATCAAAAATCGCAACTCCGTTTTTTGCCCTCGGTACAAGCTGAATAGTAAGTCTTTCAATTGTCCAGTTGGGTCAACCTCCATCAAATGCAAAAGAAGCTCCTGTAATTTGAGTTTTAGAAACTGGGTTAAATACCGAGTATTGGATTTGAAGTAAGGGAAAATGGATTCTACAAATTTGGCGAATTTCTCATCAGTCGCCATTACGGCACCTTCCAAGGGCATTTCTTGGGTGGGCTCCTCTGGAAAAATTCCGATGTTTTGGGCTACAAACTCCTTTAAAAGTTTTTCATCGAAGAAAAACACCAGGCTTTTGTACGACTCATGTATCGACTCCGACATGAGAAAGTAGCCCCGTCGAACAAAAAAAACATCTCCCTTTTGGATGAAAACCTCTTGTGTAGGACTCCGGAACCGCTTTTCGCCCTCCAAAACGTAAATCACGGCATGCTCCTCAAAGAATATTTCATTTTTTGAAGGGTACACATCGCTTCGATAAGCCACGAATGTCAGCTCCTGTATTTTTAGAAGCTCAAATTCTTGAGGTGAAATAGCCGAGGGAACTCGTAACATGAAAAATTGCGTATGGGATCATCAAAGTTAGTATTTTTGTCCAAAATTGATTCCTTGAAAAAATGGCAGAAACTCTTTATATACCTGAGTCCACAGATCGAAAAGCAGTTTATGAGGCGTTGGTACCTCAGATTAAAGCGCTTTTGGACGGAGAAACCAACCTCGTTGCCAACTTAGCCAATGTAGCGGCTGTGTTGCGTGAGGCTTTTGGTTTTTTTTGGGTCGGATTTTACCTAAAAGACCAACATGACTTGGTGTTGGGCCCTTTTCAAGGTCCGTTGGCCTGTACCCGAATTCCGTTTACCAAAGGGGTATGTGGCCATGCTTTTACGACGGAAAGCACCGTACTGGTTCCCGATGTGGATCAATTCCCCGGCCATATCGCTTGCTCATCCGCTTCCAAGTCGGAGGTAGTCGTGCCAGTCCGTAATTCTGCTGGCCATGTAGTAGGTGTTCTGGATGTGGATTCCGATGCATTGAACGATTTCTCGGAGATCGATGTGAAAGGCTTGGAGGCCATTGTCGACACCTTAGCTCCGCTCTTTTCCTAATGCCTTGGCGCGTGGCAGGAGGCATATTGGTAGGTCTTCTTGCCTTGACTGTTCGAGTGACTCCCCGAGAAGAATGGCTCTGGTTGATTGGTCTTACCGGCCTCTTGACGATAGGCGTGTTTGGCTGGATCAAAACGAGTCCCGCTAGCCTGTCGATCTGGGAAATCTTAACTTGGGCGCTTGTATTTCGGCTCACGACCCTCGGCGTTTTTCCGTCCTGGTCGGATGATGTCTTTCGATTCTATTGGGATGCCTGGGTCGCCAAATTAGGGGGGTCACCATACGCACAGACGCCTCGAGATGGACTACCTGAAATGCCACCGATGGCGCAGGCTATTTTTCCGCAACTCAACTCCCCCGATTATTATTCGGTCTACCTGCCGTGGCACCAAACCCTTTTCCGGCTCGCCCTCGGTGAGGGCAGTAATGTGCACGTTTTTGCCTTGAAATTGCAAGGAATTTATACCTTCATCGAATTGATTTGTTGGGGGATAATCCTAAAGTTATCCACAATGGATTGGATAAGTCGATGGAAATGGATCCTTTGGAATCCGATTCTTATCCTCGAGTTTATCGGAAATTTGCACGTGGAAGGGCTTTTAGTAGTCTTTTTGGTATTAAGTTGGACACTTTATTTGTCCACTTCAAAAATGTGGATAAGTATAGTTCCATTCGTCATGGCGATTGCTTGGAAATGGACTCCTCTCGTGTGGGTTCCTTTGCTTTGGGTTGCGTTTGATCGACCCAACCGATGGAAGGCTCTTCTTTTTGGGGTCGTAAGTTTGCCCATTTTTACATGGAGCCTTTGGCCAGAGGTGAGTCGAGTGGGTGCCAGTTTGGATTTATATTTTCAGCGCTTTGAGTTCAATGCCAGCGTGTACTATCTCTTTCGGGACATGGGGATTTGGATCTTGGGCTACAATCCAATTCAGATCCTTGGGCCATGGTTGTCTGGGCTAACGGTGTTTGGAATTTTATATTGGGCTTGGAGACACCCCGGCAACGGTCGGGTACGGGCTTATTACAGTTATACTCTTTATCTGGCTTTGGCTACCACCGTTCATCCATGGTATGCTTTGCCCTGGATGGTCGTAAGCGTGCTTTCGGGCCGTTCGGCAGGTTGGGTGGGGCTGTGGTTTATGAGCTGGAGTTACCACGCGTATTCCCATCCCGAACAACCCATTTGGGCGTATGCCTGCCTGGGTTGTTGGATCTTGGGAGAGGAGATTATTTTTTGGCGTACGCCAAAACTTCCCGCCAAACACGGATTAAATTACCTCCACAAATTTTTTCAATATCTTTCTCCGAGTAACCTCGCTGAAGCAAAACGGCAATCAAATTCGGATAATCCGATACATCTTTGAGACCGGTGGGCAGCGAGTCACCAACACCATCGAAATCGGATCCAAAACCAACGTGGTCGATCCCCGCCAAGGCCACGATGTGGTCGATGTGGTCGGCTACTTTTTCAACATCGGCAAAAATGGGAGGGTTTGTCCGATTAAATTCCTGTATAAACGGCTTGGCGGCTTCGTCACGGGCCGAGTTCACTCCCTTGGATTTCAGGAAATCATTCAATTTTTTTTGATATTCCGTCCGCCTTTTGGCCACATCACCATCTACAAACGTAGAACCAAAATTAACCATGATCACCCCTTTGTTTTGTCGCATCCGGCGAATCATGTCATCGGCCATGTTCCGTTCAAATCCGGGAGTAAATTTCCGTGCAGAGGAATGAGAGGCTATCACAGGTACTTTGGCCATGTCCAAGACCTGATGGAAGGTACGGTCGGATACATGAGAAATATCGATCATGATCCCAGTTTTCATCATTTCTTCCACTACTTGTTTGCCAAATGGGCTCAGGCCTTTCCAGGTACCCGTGGTGTCGTAGGAAGAATCCCCAAGTTGATTGTCTTTTCCGTGCGTTAGGGTGATGTAGCTGATGCCTTTGTCGCGGTAAGCCTTCACCTGATGGAGTTCTGAAATGGGTGATCCGTTCTCCATGCCCATGGGTAAAGCTAATTTACCTGTTTTTTTGATCCGGATCAGGTCTTCCGGCGTTTTGGCTACTTCAAAATAGGTAGGATTTTGATCGGCGATGAATTGGACCATCCGGATGAGCGAGTCGGCCAACTGCCTTCCCCCTGCCGGATCATAGGAAGTAGGAATGTAAATGGACATAAACGGCGCATCGAGTCCACCCGCCTTAGCCCGGCGGTAGTCGAAATCACCATCCGCCGACTGAATCGGAATGCCGGTGTATTCGCGATCCAGTTGAAAACGGCGTACTTTGAGGCGATAGGGCAAATCGACATGGCCATCGGTAATTAAAAAGGTATCCGCTAATTTTTTTGCTTTCGCCAATGTTTCGGGAGAAGGAGCTTTTTGGGCCCAAGAGGCTGTTGAGATCGAAACTAGCGCGCTGAGTAGAATAGGTAGTCGCATGTTGGGTGTTTTTTAGGTCCAATGTATTCAAAACCAGGAAGATTTCCAGCCCCCTTTCGACAGCTCCGACAGAATTAGATGCGAAATTGAAATGTATAGCGAATTGGACTTGGAAAAATTCTATTATTTATTGATTTATCAATAGATAATAGGCTGATAGTCCAATTTCTTTTGAAAAAATTTGGAAAACGGAAAGGAAGTGATTTCATTTGTTCCATGAATAATCTTTCATTAAAGCGAAATTTCGCTAAAAAAAGAATATTCGCTTTCTCTTTTTTAACCTATAGTTTTCCCTTCCTCTTTTTTTAAAAAATACGTGGTATGAGTCAAGAGTTGAATCGATTTAGTAAGACCTTAACCCAAGATGTGAGCAATCCAGCAGCCCAAGCGATGTTATATGCGATTGGGTTGACGGAAACCGACATGAAAAAGCCCCAAATTGGTATTGCCAGTACAGGCTACGAGGGGAATCCCTGTAATCTCCATCTCAACGGTCTGTCGGTTCATGTTAAGAAGGGAGTTCAGGCCAATGACATGGTTGGGCTCATTTTTCATACCATTGGGGTATCGGATGGCATGACCAACGGAAACGACGGCATGAGCTATTCGCTTCCTTCCCGGGATATCATTGCAGATTCCATCGAAAACGTCGTTTCTGCGCAATGGTATGACGGCCTGATTGCCGTTGTTGGCTGTGATAAAAATATGCCCGGTGCCGTATTGGCCATGTGTCGATTGAATCGCCCCGCCATTATGGTGTATGGGGGAACAGTCCGGACAGGTGGTTGGAAAGGAGGAAAGCTCGACATCGTATCGGCTTTTGAAGCCTACGGAAAACGAGTGGCCGGAACCATCTCTGACGAAGATTACCAAGGAGTCATCCAGCATGCCATTCCCGGACAGGGCGCGTGCGGCGGGATGTACACAGCCAATACCATGGCCTCCTCCATTGAAGCCTTAGGCCTAAGCCTTCCTTACAGCTCATCATTCCCCGCGACCCACGAAGGCAAAAAAGCAGAGTGTGAAGCCATAGGTGCCGCGATGAAGATTTGCTTGGAAAAACAAATCGTTCCTCGGGATATCGTCACCCGAAAATCCCTTGAAAATGCGCTAACGATCGTGATGGCACTCGGTGGATCCACCAATGCCATTCTACACTATTTGGCCATTGCACGGGCCGCTGGAGTGGAGCTAACCTACCAAGATATTCAGGCCATCTCAGATAGAACCCCGCTCATCGCCGATCTAAAGCCCTCCGGTAAATATTACATGGAGGATGTACTCGCCTTAGGCGGTGTACCAGCGATCATGAAATACCTTCACCAAGAGGGATACATCCATGGAGATTGCATCACCATTACGGGAAAAACGGTAGCAGAAAATCTAGCCGAGGCCCCCGATCTGGACTTTACCGCCCAGTCGATCATTCGACCCATCTCCGATCCCATCAAACAAACAGGACATATCCAGATCCTGACAGGAAACCTCGCAGAGCGTGGTGGTGTGGCTAAAATTACAGGAAAAGAAGGCCTCATTTTTGAGGGAATTGCCAAAGTATGCGATAAAGAAGAACAAATGCTGGAAGCATTCGCCAAAGGCGAAATCAAAGAAGGACAGGTAATTGTGATTCGCTATGAAGGCCCCAAAGGAGGGCCCGGTATGCCCGAAATGTTGAAGCCAACCTCGGCAGTTATGGGTGCAGGATTGGGTGACAAGGTAGCCTTGATCACCGACGGTCGTTTTTCCGGAGGTACGCACGGCTTTGTGGTCGGACACATTTCTCCCGAAGCCTATGATGGAGGCAACATCGCTTTGGTACAAGATGGGGACTTGATTACCATCGATGCCGATACCCGGACCCTGCATGTCCATGTCTCAGATGAAGAACTAGCCCAACGGCGACTCAATTGGAAGCCTCTTGAGCCTCCATTTACAAGTCAAGGGGTACTTAGAAAATATGTAAAGTCGGTTTCAGGTGCCGACTTGGGCTGTGTGACCGACCTTTGATCGAATGAAAATTGCTTTTGATACCTCTGTTTTAGGGGCAGCCTATTATCTAGCCAACGAGTCAAGAACGGGTGTTTTTCGCGTGGCCGAAAAACTCTGGGAGGGATTGAGGAAATCAGAACATGAGGTTCACATCGCCTCCCCTTTCCACCTAGGCGAAACCCAACGATTTCTGGGAAAGCCTTCTTTACATTCGGACTGGACTTGCTGGTGGGCTGAAAAGGAGCTTTCGTGCTACGAATTATTTAAGCTTGATAGTACCGCCCAAAAAGCGGCTCGTTGGGCTTGGTTTCAGTTGATTCGGCAACGAAAGTCTCGGTACCCACTCCAAGCGTCGGCATTGAGCGAAGTGGAGTTATACCATTCTCCTTTCCATCCGCTACCTACCGAAATTCAAAAGCACAAACGGATCAAGTCCCTAGTGACCATTCACGACCTGATCCCGAAGATACATCCTGAGTTCTTTGGTGCGTGGCATATACACAATGCCAATGAACTCTTGGCTGGTTTGACCCCCGAGACCTTTGTGGCTTGTGTGTCCGAATCAACCCAACACGATTTATTGACCTGGTGTCCTGCCTTAACACCTGAACGGGTATCGGTCATTCCATTGGCCGCAGACCGTCAACTGTTTTACCAGGAAACGGATCCGAACAAGTTACAGGCGGTTCGACGTCGATACCAGATTCCAGAGGAGGTGCCCTATTTTCTGTCGGTGTCTACCTTGGAGCCCAGAAAGAATGTTGCTCGGACTGTCGAGGCGTTTCGACAGTGGGTCAAAGCCGAGCCCCAATCCCAGGCAGTTTTGGTGTTGGTTGGATCCAAAGGCTGGAAGTTGGATCAACTGCTGGCCGATATACAGCGAGATACCCAGTTGAAAGGACGGCTGATTTTGACCGGGTATGTAGCCGATACCGACCTCGCAGCATTGTATTCGGGAGCACAAGTCTTTGTGTATCCCTCGCTATACGAAGGGTTTGGTTTACCGGTATTGGAAGCCATGCAATGTGGAACACCCGTGGTGACGTCACATTCAAGCTCGTTGCCGGAAGTCGTCGGCAAGGCCGGATTCTTGGTCGATCCACTCTCATTGGACTCCATACAAGAAGGTTTGCACCAAGCTTGGTTGAAAGGAGACCAACTCCGGGATCAGGTGACGGATCAAGTGCGTCAATTTGATTGGAAAAATTTTGAACAAGCGTATCAAGCGCTATATCAACAAATACATACTGTTTAAACGGGTAGGATCATGCAAACAAAAGAACAATTAGATTCCCTGACCTTGCAAGAAGAAAGGTTATTAACAGGAGGACAAGCGCTGATGGAATGTTTGTTAGCCGAAGAAGTGGACACCATTTTTGGGTATCCCGGCGGCGCCATCATGCCGGTTTATGATGCCTTGTATGATTACACCGACCGAATTAAACATGTTCTGGTTCGACATGAACAAGGTGCCGCCCATGCCGCAGAGGGATATGCCCGGTCTTCCTTAAAAGTAGGTGTTTGTATGGCCACTTCAGGGCCTGGGGCCACTAACTTAATTACAGGTATTGCCGATGCGATCATTGATTGCACACCGATGGTAGCAATCACCGGGCAAGTCGCCTCCAATTTATTGGGAACCGATGCCTTCCAAGAAACGGATGTGATCGGGATTACCACCCCCGTTTGTAAATGGAACTACCAGGTGACACATCCCGATGAGTTACCCGAAGTAATGGCCAAAGCCTTTTTTATCGCTCGTGCAGGAAAACCTGGACCGGTCTTGATTGACATCACCAAAGATGCCCAGGTAGCGACCATGACCAAGCCTTTTGTCTATAAAAAAGTAGAGAAATTGGCTGGGTACCATCCAAGGCGAATACCCAAACTTGAGCAAATTCAAAAAGCGGCCGACTTGATCAATCAGGCCAAGCGCCCCTACATTCTATTCGGACATGGGGTGTTGCTGTCCGATGCCATGTCGGAATTTCGCCAATTTGTCGAAAAGACCGATATCCCAGCCGCGAGTACTCTACTAGGTATATCGGCACTTGGAATCGATCATCCCAACTACATGGGTTGGCTAGGAATGCATGGACACTATGCGCCCAACATCATGACAGATAAGTGTGATGTGCTTATTGCCATCGGCATGCGTTTCGATGACCGCGTGACCGGAGACGCTAGCAAGTTCGCCCAACAAGCACGGATCATCCATATTGAAATTGATCCCGCTGAAGTCGAGAAAATTAAAAAAACAGAAGCCCCTGTCATAGGAGATATCAAGGAAGCCCTCGGTTTACTGATGCCCTTGGTTAAAAATGGGGATTTCACCGCCTGGAAGAATGAGTTCCGCAAATTAGAACCTGCAGAACATGAAGCCGTTACGCTTCGTGATTTAAAAGGTGAGGGGCCACTGAAAATGGCCGAGGTGGTTCACTTAGTCTCGGAAAAAACGAAAGGCGAAGCCTGTGTGGTCGTGGATGTGGGTCAGCACCAAATGGTAACCGCTCGGTATTATCAGTTCAAACGTCCTCATTCCTACATTGCCTCGGGTGGACTGGGAACCATGGGCTTTGCCATTCCAGCCGCGCTAGGTGCCAAAATGGGGGATCCCTTCCGTGAAGTCATTGCATTTATTGGAGACGGATGTTTTCAAATGACCATTCAAGAACTAGGGACCATCGCTCAATCAGGTTTGCCTGTTAAACTCATCATCCTAAACAATAATTTTTTAGGGATGGTCCGACAGTGGCAACAATTGTTCTTTGAAAAACGCTATTCTTTTGTCGAGCTTCAGAATCCTGACTTTATCATGATCGCCAAAGGATTTGGCATCGACGGTGCCAAAATAGATCATCGAGAGGGCTTGGAAGAAGCCATCGATACCATGCTCGCTCATCCGGGTTCCTATGTTTTGGAGGTTGTGGTCGAGAAAGAGGAAAATGTGTTTCCCATGGTTCCGGCAGGTCGAAGTGTTTCAGAAATTCGTTTAAAGTAAATCCTCGCGCATGACAACCTACACTCTTTGTGTTTTCACCGAAAACAGCATCGGATTACTCAATAAAATTACCATTATTTTTACCCGACGCCGCATCAACATCGAAAGTCTGACCGTTTCCGAAACAGAACGAAAAGGAATTTCGCGTTTCACCATTGTTATTCAACACGACAAACGCGAGGAAGTGGAAAAGTTGGTCCGGCAAATACGAAAAATTGTGGAGGTCCTGGCCGTGTTTGGTTATTTGAACGAGGATATCGTGTACAACGAGATCGCCTTATTTAAAATACCGACGCCTTTGGAGTCCAAACCGCTCGATATAGAAACCATCAACCGAGTATACAAAGCTTGGGTGGTGTATTGGGGACTTGACTATGTGGCCATTCAGAAAACCGGTACCGAACGAGAAATATTTGATTTCTTCCGGTACATCAAACCCCATGGAATCATCGAATTCGTCCGGTCTGGCCGGGTCGCGGTAGGAAAGACGCCCCAAGGCCTAGTCGAGTACCTTCCAGAAGAGATGGAGTGGGAATATTATCTGTAATGATTCGATCGCACATTTAATGAAATTACGTCAAATAGTTTTCGGAGTTCTACTAGTATTGCCTATTCTTGGGTTTTACTACCTTCATGGGTATTGGGTAACCAATACGCCCCTCCAAGATGATTTTGACGGACTTCTACATCCGGCTACTCTTTGGCAGTCGATGCCCCAAAGTATATCGAGTACTTGGGAGCTACTCACTACCCAAGATGACGAACGCCGTGTCATCCTGAACCGATTGGTGGCCATTTCCATCACGGAAGCCATGGGCTACTTGGATTTCCGCTGGATGAAGTGGGTCGGATTGTTTCTAAATTTCATCCTAGTAGGCTTATTGGTCGATTTGATTCGCGTCAATCGCTGGTCTTGGTGGACATTGGTGCCTGCTATTTTGCTTTTATACTCGAATGCCAATTACGGAGCTTTGCATTGGGGAATGATTCCCGTTCAACAAATCGGGGTTTTTGTGTGGGGAATCCTCGCTCTATGGGCTGCCAGCCGAGGTCATGGCTTCTTGGCTGTAGTGGCAGGGTGTCTTTCTCTAGCCTCCGATGTTTCGGGTGTCCTCATCTTACCTGCAGGCCTCATCACCTTAGCGCTTCGCCGAGATTGGCGACTTTTTGGGCTGTGGTTTTTGGGCATGGGACTGGCTGTTTTTGGGTACATGCACGGGCTAGAAGTCCCGGCATATCGACCTTCTTTGTTGCAAAATCTCCAAGAATGGCCTAGCCTTTTAGGCATGGTGTGGATTTCACCGGGACTTTTTCTGGATATTTGGCTGGACAGTCCCCTGACCTTCCGAATCGCCTGGGTAGCGGTGTTCTCTACCGTGGGGTGGTATGTATTGATTAAATTAACGATTCCGTCCCTTCAAACCTGGTGGAAAAAAGGGACGATTACCTCGCAAGAGAGTTGGATTTTAGGGGTACTTGCTTTCTTGATAGGAACCCTTCTGATTTTTGCATTAGGTCGAGCTAGTGAAGGAATATCCTCCATTCTTGATTCGAGGTACCGCCATATTTTCCACCTTTTTGTGCTGTTTATCTGGTTTTTAGTTGGTATTAAAGGACAGTATAAGCACATGCTTCCTTGGGTGGTATCAGGGGGAATTATCTGGTATGGATGGGTGCTGTGGATCACCTGGGGGTATTTTGACTTTCAACGGCAGGTACATTTAACCGACATGTATGCGTGGCATCATCAACGAGGTATGCCGAATACGGGGATCTATTATTCGATGCAAACAGAAGTGGATCGGGTGATTGAAGAGGCAGAAAAATGGAATGTGTACCGCCCAGCGGACTTTCCGTTTGCCCCCTTAGCCACAGCCCAGGTATCGGGCAAAGCACAAGCCCAATGGATCAACGTCACCCCAACTGGGCGAGCGGTTGAGTTCATGGGGCAGCCGCGAGGCTTTGGAAAAGACCAAGGTAATTACCTCGTTTTAAAGTCATCGCAGACTAGCTACATTTTACCCATACGGTATGCGCGGCAACGAAGCTGGAAGAGTTTTTTCCCTAGCCGGTATTATATGCCAACTGGGCAGTCGATTTTAATTCAGAATCACATGCTAAAGCCCGGGAAGTACGAGGTTTTTTTAGGAATACCCAAAGGTAACGGGTGGTCTTTACTGGAAACACACCTTACATTTGAACCGACGCCTTCTGCCGGAGGCTAAGTATATATCAATCCACAATGGATATCTTTTTTAATTCAAACTATTCAAAAACAACATGGCAAAGTTAAATTTTGGCGGCGTTGAGGAGGAAGTAATCACCCGGGAGGAATTTCCACTCGAAAAGGCCCGCGAGGTATTGGGTCAGGAAACCATCGCTGTGATCGGGTATGGTGTTCAAGGGCCTGGACAGGCAATGAATATGCGGGATAACGGTTTGCCCGTGATCGTCGGTCAGCGTAAAGGAAAAACATACGATAAAGCCGTGGCCGATGGTTGGGTGCCTGGTGAAACGTTGTTTGAAATTGAGGAGGCATTGGAGCGCGGAACGATCATCTGTTATTTACTTTCGGATGCCGCTCAAATCGAGCTTTGGCCGACCGTGAAAAAATACCTCACGCCGGGTAAATCCTTGTATTTCTCCCATGGTTTTGGTATTACCTACAAAGATAAAACCGGGATTGTCCCACCTGCGGATGTTGATGTTTTCCTAGCTGCTCCCAAAGGTTCAGGGACCTCGTTGCGTCGATTATTTGTGGAAGGCAAAGGCCTTAACTCCTCGTTTGCTATCTATCAAGATGCAACAGGCAGAGCCCGCGAAAAATGCATCGCTATGGCAATTGGTGTGGGATCTGGCTATTTGTTTGAGACCAACTTTTATAAAGAAGTTACGTCCGATTTAACAGGGGAGCGTGGAACACTCATGGGAGCTATCCAAGGTATTTTTGCCGCACAATACGAAGTATTACGGGCGAATGGTCATTCACCCTCTGAAGCATTCAATGAAACGGTGGAGGAACTTACCCAGTCGCTGATGCCTTTGGTTGCTGAAAATGGGATGGATTGGATGTACGCCAACTGTTCCACTACGGCTCAACGTGGGGCATTGGATTGGTGGAAACCTTTCCGTGATGCCACAAAGCCTGTATTCGAGAAATTATATGAGTCCGTTAAGTCTGAAAACGAAGCACGTATCTCGATCGAGCGGAACTCACAGCCGGATTACCGCGAAAAATTAGAGATAGAGTTGGCGGAACTTCGGGATTCTGAAATGTGGCGTGCCGGTAAAACGGTTCGGAGCCTACGTCCTGAAAACAGCTGATCAGGTAAATACTCAAAAACGAAAAAGTCGAGGCCTTGAAAGAGACCTCGACTTTTTTAAATCCTGATGGTAAAAGAACCTGAACTATCGGTTCATGGTCATTAAAAACTCTTCGTTATTCCGGGTTCCCTTCATTTTATCCAACACAAACTCCATTGTTTCCATCGGATTCATATCAGACAAGTATTTCCGCAACAACCATACTTTTTGGAGTTCATCTTTTTCCATAAGAAGGTCTTCACGGCGGGTTCCTGAAGCTAGGATATCGATGGACGGATAGACACGTTTGTTGGCCAGGCGGCGATCTAGCTGAAGTTCCATGTTTCCTGTTCCTTTGAACTCTTCAAAAATAACTTCATCCATTTTGGATCCGGTGTCGATGAGGGCTGTGGCAATGATCGTCAACGATCCTCCATTCTCCACATTACGGGCAGCACCAAAGAAACGTTTTGGACGGTGCAAAGCATTGGCATCTACCCCTCCAGATAAGATTTTGCCCGAGGATGGAATAACGGTATTGTAGGCCCGTGCAAGGCGTGTGATGGAATCCAAAAGGATTACAACATCATGGCCAGATTCCACCAAACGCTTGGCTTTCTCAAGTACCATGCCTGATACCTTTACGTGTTTGTCGGCGGTTTCGTCGAAGGTGGAAGAAATGACCTCCGCTTTGACGGATCGTTGCATATCGGTTACCTCCTCGGGGCGTTCATCTATGAGGAGGATAATCAAATAAATTTCGGGGTGGTTGCGGGTGATTGCATTGGCGATCTCCTTTAGCAATACCGTTTTACCAGTTTTGGGCTGGGCAACAATCATCCCCCGTTGGCCCTTTCCGATTGGAGCGAAAAGATCCAACACGCGGGTCGACATAAGATCGGGCTTGGTACTTAACCTGATTTTTTCTTCTGGAAAGAGGGGCGTCAGGTATTCAAAGGGAACCCGATCACGGATTTCTTCTGTCGTCTTTCCGTTGACAGAGATTACCTTAAGCAAAGCAAAGTACTTTTCTCCTTCTTTGGGTGGTCGGACAGTTCCTAGGATGGTATCTCCGGTTTTAAGTCCGAACAATTTAATTTGTGATGGTGAAACGTAGATATCATCGGGACTGGCTAGGTAGTTATAGTCACCTGAGCGCATAAAACCATAGCCACCATCGGACATAATTTCAAGAACCCCTTCATTTTCGATTAGTCCATCAAATTCTTTAACGAGGGTATTGAATTGGCGTTTGATTTGCCGACTGTAATCGTCTTGTCTCTTTTTTTCCTTGGGACTTAAAAGGGTTTCCTCTGGAAGACCTAAGTCGACGGGTGGCATTTCGGAGGGGGCTTCGTTTGTCTCCAGTTCCTGGCTTACGGCCATGTCTATTTCTGAGGTCTCAGCGGGTAGAAATGGGATGGGTTCTTCCTCGATTTCAAGTTGTGGAGCTGGAAGCTCATCGATTTCGGGGGATTGTTTTTTGGAGATTCGTCTCCGCAGTTTAGGCCGATTGTCTGATTCTGTTTCGACGGCGGTTGGTTCAGCTCGGTTGGGTTGGGACTCCGTAGGCTTTTCCACTCGGGTAGGAGCCGGTTTAGGGCTTTCTACAATCTCGGGCTCAGGTTGGGGGGGTGGGGTAGAGGCAATTTCCTCAGGTTGGATTTTGCTCAAGATCATTTTGACAAGATCTTTTTTTGTCACGCCACGATACTCCGTGATGCCTACTTCGTCGGCCATTTTACGGAGCTCTGAGAGAAGTTTATTGTTTAATTCTTCTGCTTGGTACATCATGATATGGATACAATGCGGTAATTCAAGGTATGTGGGGTTGGAACACTGCCATACATAGGAAGTGCATTTGACTCTAAAGAGTGGTTGTGAGTAGGCATAAAGCCGTGGACATCAAAAGTAAGGTTATTTAATCACGAGTGGATGGATCGTTAGGCCATCGTCAAGCCTTTGGGGAGAAAAGGATCGTGGGATTCTGATGCAATTTTAAAGTATAAATTTCCTATTGACAAATAAAATCATCAATTTATTATCATTTCGGTGGGTTAGGGCAAAGAAATGTTACCAACGAATACCCGTTTGGCAGGCCCTGTGAGGTAAATTTGGTCAAAACCTTGGGGTGTTCTCTCAAATGCCACCGATAACGAGCCACCCAGGGTTTGGATGGCCACGGGAGAAGGCCAACCGAAAGCCAAGTGTGTGGCTAGCGCGCAGGCTGTTACGCCTGTTCCACACGAGAGTGTTTCATCCTCTACACCTCGCTCGTAAGTTCGTACAAATAACGATTGATCTGGCTGTTTTTCAACAAAATTGACATTGGTTCCTCCTTGGCTCACCCATTCGGGGGAGTACCGGAGCTCAGCCCCTTTGGAGGCCACTGGATAGTGGGCAAGGGAATCGACGAACGTGACGTAATGAGGGGAACCAGTTTGTAAGAAAAAGTGGGATGGCTGTTGTTCAAAATCCACAACGTCCATCATTTTAAGGGAAATAACATCCTTTGAAACAAGGGCATCATGCGGGCCGTCTACCGCGAGGAATCGAGTGGTGTTTTGAATAACCCCCAGGTCATGTGCAAAACGAACCAGGCAACGTCCACCATTTCCACACATGGTACTTTCCCGTCCATCGGCATTGTAATAGACCATTTTAAAGTCGTAACCTTCTTCCAAGGCCAGACAGATGAGTCCATCCGCTCCGATTCCAAAGCGGCGGTGGCATAAGAAGGCGATTTGCTCCGTTGAAGCATGAAAGTGGCCATCCCGATTGTCAATCAGGATAAAATCATTCCCGGTGCCTTGATATTTGAAGAATTGGAGTTCCATTTCGATGGGATTTGTGTCAAAAAAAGCCGCCTCAGGAAGGCGGCGTTTTCTTACACAAATTATGAAAAAGCTATTACTTAAAATCGTGTAACTTGAGATTAACCTCAAATTATTTCTTAAGCTCTTTAATTTTGGCGGCTTTTCCTTGCTTACCACGTAGGTAATACAAACGGGCGCGACGCACTTTCCCTTTGCGTAACAATTCGATTTTCTCTAAGCTTGGCGACAAGATGGGGAAAATTCTTTCCACACCAACACCATTCGATACTTTCCGTACAGTGAATGTTTCACCGCTACTTCCCAAATTACGACGCTGAATAACAGCACCTTGGAAAATCTGGATACGCTCTTTGTTACCTTCTTTGATACGTACGTGAACGTTCACGGTATCACCTGCCTTAAAGTCTGGAAAGGTGGCTCTTGGAGCACTGTACTCCGACTCTACTAATTTAATTAAATCCATTGGATGAATGAAAAAAAGTGTTTGGAAATTTCACTTACCAGAGGCTTCCTTCAGGCTTTAAAGGAGGCATTCGCAAAATGAGTTGCAAATATAGGCAAAATTTGAATCCAAACCAAATGGCCTTGCATCTTAATACCCATCTGATTGCGAGGGTTTTACCTTACCCCACCCCATGGCAGAAATCATCCATTTGGGTAGTGGTTTTTGGTGTTTCCGTTTCTTTAAGTCCAAGAACCAACCCCATTTTTTCATGATGGGTACCTTGTGCGTCTCTACGAATTCGATCAAGGTGCCGTCAGGGTCTTCAATGTAAGAAAATCGACCACCGGCTTCTCCCATATCAAACGTGGTGGCGCTATCGACCGTGAAAGGGAATCCATTTTGCTGGCATCGTTCTTGGATGGCGTCCATGTTGAGTGCATCAAAACAGACATGTATATAGCCCAAGTCACCCCAGCTTCGTCCATCGAATATGCGGGAAGGCTTGCGGTCGAGGGCCTGGATGAGTTCAATCTCAATATTGCCGAACAGTTCACTGAAGGCCCCGAGGTTGGTTTGTTTTTTTCGGAGCAAAACACGGCGGTAGCTGCGATGTCCTTCGGGTAAACCCGCTAGGTCTTGAAATGTGCCCGAAACATCATATACCACTTGATTGATTCCGAGGGTATCTCGGTACAGGGCCAGAGATTGCTGGATGTCACTTACCCCTATAACAACTCCAAGAACACCACCCAAAAGGTGTTGGGATTGTGCTTTAAACCAAGAGGAATCCTCGGTGAGTTGGATGGCATTTCCTTCGGGATCTTGAATCCAAACACTGGGTTGATTATGGGGTGTATTGACCCCTTCCATGTGGTTTAATTCACACCATTTAGCCACCGATCGGCATTTGATTTTCAAGCCAAAAATGCCCAAATCCCCTAAAGCGGGAGCTGAAGTAGGGGCTAAAGGGACAGGAGAACGAGATTCCCAAATTTCGGCTCCTCCGCCCCCTGCTAAATTGACGGCCAAAATGGCCCGTCTTTCGCGGATGATTCCTTCGGTATGAGGTGTCATGAGTTTGGCGTGTGCTACATCGTCAAATACGGGGACACTTAAACCCAACTGAAGCCCGTACCAAGACCATGCTTTGGTGGCTGATGTGACACCGATTCCCACTTGTTGGATGCCTGAAATTAATTCAAGAGATGTTGTGGTGGCGTCTTTTTGAAGAGTAGTCATAGGTAAGGTCAAAGAGCATGTAGAAACTTACATACTGAAAAAACAGGTGAATAAAAGATCAAGTATAATAAAATTCCCTGTATTTTCTTGAATTTTACCTGTAATCTAGCATTTTTTTATACCGCATGGCCATATCTTGGAATGAACACGTTCGATTCAAAAAGAGCCGCATCATCGTAAAGTTAGCCCACTGAACTCGCCAATACGAATTGGTCGCATACTTTCGAGAAGAAACCATGACGTTCTGTGGAATAATCGTAAAGTTGAGGTGCAATTTCTCGGCACGTAGTAGGATATCATAATCCTCCATGATTAGACACGTCGAATCAAACCCTTTCAACTTTTCAAAGGCGGTGCGTTTAATGAACAAGGTCTGATCGCCCCCACGGCACCAAATTCGATTAAACCGAGTAAAAAACGAGTTGATGTAAAGTAAAACATGGGGATATTGGTCAAATCGATACCGATAACAACCTAAATCAGCTCCTTTTAACAAGGCTACGGGGATGTCAACTAAAAAATTGGGGTGTAGCCGCGTGTCGGCATGAACAAAATACAAAATGGAACCTTGCGATACAGCAGCTCCTGCATTCATTTGATTGGCTCGGCCTGCTTCGGAAGATCGAATGTAGGTTACATTCCATGCGGCTACTAAGTCATCAATCACATCCGTCGATTTAGGTGAATCTACGATAATGATCTCATTTTCTGGGGCTAAAGCACGCAAATGAGGTAAAAGCGTTTCCAAATTTTCACGTTCGTTGTAAACAGGAACGATGATCGAGATGGCTTTCGGCATATCGGTAAAGGTACTAGTTAGGTATTCTTTACCTAACTTTCGTATTTTAAACCGATTTGGATCAATTCGTTTCCTCATATTTTTTATGAAACCTCTGTATTCAGCCCAGGAGTGGCATCGCATGGATCAAGATACACTAAATTTTCAGCATTGGAAAGAGTGGGACTTAATGGAAGTGGCTTCCGCATCCCTTTTTAATGAGCTTCGTAAATATCTGCCCTCGTCCCAGCCTGTCCGAATGGTCGTGGGAACTGGAAATAACGGGGGAGATGGTCTTGCGGTGGCCAGAATGCTGTGGGAATCACATCACCCCGTCGAAGTTTGGCAGGTCCCCACGAGTGGACAGCCTTCTGAGGCCTGGATCGAGAATCGACGCCGATTCCTTGGACCTTTCCAAGAGATTACCGATCTCACCCAATTTGAAGAGTCCATTGAAGGCCAGTATGTTGTGGAGGCCATTCTAGGCATTGGAACGCACCGGCCTGTCGTCGGAAAACTCAAAGAAATCATTCAATGCATGAATGAAAAAGCGTCGTTTCGTATCGCCTTGGATTTGCCAGCGGGACTTCGGGCCGATACCCCCACGCTACCCTTGGATGGTATTTTTGAAGCGCATGTAACCCTTACTTGCCATCAACCCAAACTCAGTTTGTTATTATCGGATTACGCTGAATATGTGGGTGAGTGGGTGATTGCACCCATTCCGGTGCTCGACGCCCAGATGACCTTTCCACCTAAAAGTCAAATGTTTTGGATCGATACCATCGAAAACCTCTTGCCTAAACGTGATCGATTTGGCCATAAAGGTACCTTTGGCCATGCCTTACTCTTGGCTGGAAGTGAGGCCATGCCAGGTGCAGCCCTACTTGCAACCAAAGCGTGCCTTCGGACGGGAGCCGGAAAAGTTACGTGTGCCTCTGCTCCCAAAGTGTTGGATTACCTCCCATTGGCTGTTCCCGAAGCCATCGCCCTGGTGGAGGAATCGATTCCATGGCAGGACGTACCCAAAAAATTTCAAGCGGCGGCCATCGGACCTGGTTGGACCACCTCTGCCACCCGCCTGCCGATGCTTCAACAGGTGTTGGAATGGCCCATCCCATTGGTTTTGGATGCCGACGCCTTAAACTTGTTGGCCGAGAACCGCACCTTGATTCCTCAGATCCCCCCACAGACGATCCTGACCCCCCATCCAAAGGAATTTGAACGACTGATCGGGCATCGGTGGAAAAATGATTTTGATAAGCTGGTATTTTTACGCCAATTCTCGGTAACCTACCAAGTAATCGTCTGCCTGAAAGGGGCAAATACCTGCATTGCTCTTCCAGACGGCCGACTGCTCTTCAATTCTACGGGGAACCCAGGCATGGGTACCGCCGGATCTGGGGATGTCCTGACGGGGATGATTACCAGTTGGTTGGCACAAGGAGTATCGCCAGAAAAAGCAGCCATTTTGGGTGTTTTTCTTCATGGTGAAGCCGGTGACCGAGCCGCAAAGCTCCGATCCGAGCGGGCTATCCTGGCCTCCGATATCCTCGAATCGATACGGTAGATAGGATTTTGCGGGGTACAAGTCCCTCTGCTATTCACTTGAGGTTGAGTACCGTCGATTCTGCCAGAGTCAACACGGCATTTAGCCACCAAGGCTCAGAGGATTCCATGGTGAGGAGGGTAAGAAAGTGTCAATTGAAGGGATTTCAACATATTTTCATCAAAAAAACCATCAATTTGCTGTAAATTACGTTGAATTGGTGATAAACATTCGGGCATGTCATTTTTATATCCATCCTTTTTATGGGCGTTAAGTGCGTTGGCGATTCCAATCCTCGTACACTTTTTTCAATTTAGACGCACCAAAAAAGTAGTTTTTACGCGAGTCGCCTTGCTCCGGCAATTGGAGGCCCAGAGCCAGTCATTCCGTTCCATCAAACAATGGATTCTCCTGATCCTTCGGTTGTTGTTGATGGCCTGCCTGATTTTGGCTTTTGCTCAACCTCAATGGAGAGGCGCCTCCCAAGCCGTCGGTGTGACAAGTATTTGGGTAGATAATTCACGAAGCTTGGAAATTCAGCAGTCTAGCACCTCCTTACTCGATTTGATTGCCGTTGAGTTAGATCAGGCACTGAGTAAGAGCGGAGATAGGCCACGTTTTCAATTTTGGACACATGAAACACAGATTTCTGTAGCCGATGTACACCCCGCATCGTATGTTCAAGAAAAACTAACATCTCTTCAATATGCGTCGGCCAGCCAACCCTTGCAAAACATTTGGCAAAAACAACAATTAGCTGCTCAAATGAGTGGCTTAACAGGCCCGACAACCTATATTTGGTTTTCTGATTTTCAAAAAAGTACCACATCAGGACCTTGGGGCGAATTGAAAGAGAACGAAACACTTCATCTGTTCCCGTTGCAAGGATCCAAACCTCGAAATGTTTGGATCGATTCCGTCTGGTTGATGCGGCCATTTGTGCAGGTACAAGCCGCCAACCAACTTCGGGTCCGCATTCGGCAGGAGGGTCAAGAGCCGATCACTCAAATGCCCTTGCGGCTGTTCCTAAACAATCGTTCCACGGCCACAGTTCCAGTCGATATTCCGGCCAATGGGTACCAAGATGTTTCGATCTCATTTTCGGTTCGATCTCCCGGGAATCAAGTAGGTCTCCTCCGAATAGAGGACCCTCAAGTGGTTTTTGACAATGACTTTCATTTTTTAGTAGAAGTATCTCCTCGTTTGGAGGTATTGCATTTGAAAGGTGCTGGTGTCATTTCACCCTATGTACCCGCTGTTTTTGGGGATGATAGTTTATTTTCCTATCGCCAAACGCCAATTACCTCCATGGACCCAGGTCAAATAGGACGATTCCCTTTGATTGTGCTGGAAGGAGTAGAGAAAGTATCCAGTGCGGTTTTAGGGAGTATCCGGGAGGCAATGCAACGAGGTTCTACACTTATTTGGATTCCGAAAGAAACGGGACTTGACAAGGAGGTCAATCAAGCCTTGTTTTCTGGGTTATTAACAGAGACAAACCCCCATCTTCTTCCCTTGGAGGAGCCAGATGTGAAGTCTTCCTTTTTTCAGGATGTGATCGAGTCAAGAGGTGGAGGAAAAGGCCAGTGGGCGGTTCCGAAAGTTCAAGTACAGTGGCAATGGAAAGCCCCTACCGAGACGTTAGTTCGGCTTCGGGATGCCTCTCCGGTTTTGCAAAGAAAGAAGGGTAGAGGGAAAGGTGCTTTATATGTTTGGAATACGGCACTTCTGCAAGATCGATTGGGGGAACATGCGTTGTTTCCTGCCATTATGTTGAAAATCGCGCTAGAAAGTGTAGCTCAAAAACCCCTAGCCTTTCGGATGGACCAACCGGCTCCGTCGGTGTCCTTACCTTCTGTTTCTGGGCAGCCCAGCTTGTCTATGGTAGGTCCGTCTGGAACATTTATTCCTAACCAATCTTGGAATGGATTCAATTGGACTTTTCAATGGCCAAGCTCCGAGGAACTTCCATTGGGTAAGTCCCTCCAATCGGGCCTATATACTTTGCAAGATGGTCAAAAATCGGTCGGACAAGTGGCGATCAACGCAGGCCGAAAAGAGTCCTATTTGGAGGCCATTCCGGAGGCTGAGTTGGCCAAACAAATGAAAGGAAAAGGGAAGGTCGTCGTACATTCCAAGGTATCGCTTGGGGACCTACTGGCCGATGCCTCCAATGGAAAATCCTTGTGGTGGTATTTTGTGCTCATGGCCTTGGTGTTGGCAATAGCTGAAGGGATCTTGGGGCGGTATTGGCGTCAGAAGGGGTAGCCGACACCTAGATTGAGAACTAAGTTTTCTTGTCGCCACGCTTTGGTCCATTGCATGTCTTGAATCACCCATCGTTGGCCTTCGGGTAACCAAGGTTTACGTAAAGGCGTAGCTAGGTCGAGACGAAAAATGACAAAAGAAAAGTCTAAACGCAGTCCAACCCCAGCTCCAACCGCCAAATCCTTGTAGAAATCTTTCTTGAATAGGGCACCTTCGTCGTAAATGAACGGATCGCGGTACATCCATACGTTACCTGCATCGATAAAAAAGGCCGTTTCAAAAAAATCGGATAGTTTATGGCGCCATTCGGTGTTGACCTCGATTTTGATATCGCCGGTATTGTTTCCCAGAAATTGCTCGGTCAGGTTTCCGGTTCTGGCGTAGGTACCCGGCCCAACTCCACGGGCACGAAAAGCCCGAATTGAATTATTTCCTCCCGAAAAATACTGTTTGACAAACGGTAATTGGAGAGAATTTCCATACGGAATACCCACACCCAAAAAAATACGGTGGGCCAATTGGTTGCGGGTTGAATAGACTCGTCGGTAGCGGAGGTCGGTTTCAAAACGAGCATATTGGGCGTAAGTTTCTCCTAAAAAAGTTCCCACAGGCTCGTCTGGACGTCGCCATCGATGAAGGAGTCCAGCGAGATTTCCTGCCAAATCCAAAGAACTTGTCATGTTCCATTGATGTTGGCGTGAGGTGGTTGGGGTAAAAATGACCTGATAAGTAGAACTTGGAATGAATTGATTTTCAAGAATCGTTAAAAGTCGAGGATCGAGGAAGATTTCGGAAATAAACGCCTCACTAAAATTGCTGGAGCGAACCAAGTTTAAGCTGAGTGGAGTGAAGGCGTGGGTGAATCGACTGTTTTGTCGCCAGGTATAACCCAGGCTAGCTCGGAAAGAGTTCAGATTGTATAATCCTTGTTTAATGAAGTTCTCATAACTGAGCTGAGCAATGGTTTTGGGTAAAATTTTACTGGTTTCGGGATCGATGGAAAACCAAGGAAGCCAAAATCTGGGGAAAGAAAGGGTGCTTTCAAATCCCCAACGGTAATTATCTCGAAACTCGGTCGTACGCCGACCACCAGCTTGAAGTTCGGCACTGCCCAGGGCTGAAAGGGTCAATAGCTCTGCCCCTCTGAAAATATTGAGGTTTCGCCAATTTAGAGCGAGTTGGGAACCGGATAGGCCATTGGAGCGGGTAATGGCATTTAATTCGGCTCGAATCGATTTTTTCTTTTGAGGAGATAAATAATAATATACATTCAGGAATGAAGAATCCAATTGATTGACTACCTGGTACCGAGTTTCGACAAATCGAAAATTATTTAATCCAACCAATCGAGTTCGGGTGATTCCGGCTAATTCTTCACTGTAATAGGTCCCGGGCCGAAAGCCAATGGCTTCAGTGAATAGGCGCTGTTTGTATTGTGGAAGGGAGTCTTCTAGGATCACCCCACGAAATAAGTCCAAGGACGAATCCTCAGTGGGTGGAGGCGTTTTCCCATCAGAAAATACATGAATATCGTTGATCAAATACGCTTTTTGGGCGCGGGAAGGAATGTCAGGTTTAATGAAAAACGTGAGTTGAATCTGTTGCTTTGCCTGATTGGTGTCGGCTTCTATGCCAAGATGATTTGACGAAAAAAAATAGTAGCCTCGGTTGTGAAATTGCTGTTGGATGCGCTCACGCTCTGCTTTAACCATTTCCAACTGAAAGGGTTGGTTGGTCATCAACAAGGTGCCTCGGCTAATTTCTTTAAATACCTCCCTCAAATTGACTTGACTTGGTTGTCGAAAGAGGACCGATGACAGCAAATGGGGTTGGGGTAAATGTATACCATAGGTAGCTATGGCTTTTTTTCCGTACTTCTGAAACTGCGCTGTAATCTGGGGTTTAAAATAGCCTTGCGCCTGCAAATAATCATAGATAATTTGCTTTTGACGGTCGATCAAGTTGGGAGAAACCAACACGGGTGTCTCAGCAAACCGTTTCCGCAATTTGGCTCGTACCCCATTTTCTTTTTTAGGGTTACCCAAGCCGTAGTACAAGGCAGCCCGATAGGGATATCCTATAATTTGTGAATTGGGCTGGGGCCTCATCAAATTCTCTTCCATGTATTCTTGTAGCGACTTTGCTTGGTCGGTAAATCCTGACCATTCAAATGTAGCTCCTCCATACAATACATCCTCTGGAGGCATTTGCTTCTGTAAAGAGCAACCTGAAAGAACGATGAGGCCCAAAAGCCAGCCAACTGGTGATCTCATGGTTGTATCTTGGGTAAAGATCGACGAAATATATCCCGCCGGTCGTCATAATCTAGGGTTAAAACAAAGCCTACACCCGTTTCGACCACAAAACCTTCAATTTGGTATTGATTGCTCCGAAAAGCCTTGAATCGGTACCGTCCATCTCGGGTAATGTTGTAATTGGCCGTCAGGTGGTCAAATAACTCATTGGATTGTCGTTGAGCACTTTCCAATTCAAAATTTTTTCCGACCGATATCGAAATGCGGTCATTTAAAAAGGCTTTTTTAACCCCAAGGTTGAGATTGGTACTCCGGTTGGAATGATCCACTCCGGATTCTGATTGAACTCCAACATCCAAGTCCACTCCTTTGATAATATCACTGGCTAAACGGTCCAGTTGATCGGAAATCAATTGACTTACTTGTTTTCGAGCAAACCCTTCGGCATCTAGGCCGGTGGTCAATCGCTTGCCAAGAATATCAAATCTCCCGAACATGAGCATGTAAATGGCCTGTTCTTTAATTTTTTCTGCATTGGCCTCGGCTTTCGGATTGGTAACTCGGCCTTGAATTCGATCTTTCTCGACCAGCAAAAATCCCTCATCCTCTAATAAGGTGCTGATATCCCCACCTAACTGCCGTTCCACATATTCTTTGGCCATCGACAAGGCAAAGGATGTTTGAGGGGCTAAAAGATCTCCTTTTAAAACCAGGTCAACGGAGAACGGCACTTGTCGTTGCAGGCGGGGGTCTTTTGACAGGTCTTTTCCAGTGAACGGATAGGTTGCCAATGGCTTGTTTACTTTGTAGGAAGCCGTGATTTGGATATCGGCATCCGTCGGGTCTCCACGCCAAGTGATACTACTTTGGCTGGATTCATCAATGACAAACTGCCGTTCAAACACCTGATAAGTCATCCGGTATATTCCCTCTTTGACATTGAATCGGCCTAGAATGAAGAGGTCACCTTGAGCATCTAAGCCGGTGGTCATTTGCCCATTTCCCCGAACCTTCAAATAATCCCCGGTCATTTCGTCCATAATCAAGGTCAATTCCGCTTTTTCACTGACCGATAAATTCAATGTCAAGGTAGAGGGGTCAAAGGTTGACTCCCGTTTTATCGATTTTTCACGAGCCTCCGGCTCTTTTTTAGCCGATGAAGGAGGAACAAAATACACAAGCTGATTGAGTTCTGAGCCCACTTGTTCGTCGGGAGGCATGTAGGCAGTCAGGCGAGTTTTATCCGCCACCCGAATATTCCCACGTACTTGGTATTGGGTGTTGTATCCATTGATTTGAACATCCGCATCCAAATAGGCCGTTCCATAGAAAAACGCGTTGTCGGTTCGTCGGGCGTTGGTCGCCAAAAAATCGGTTGTCCGTGCATTTAATTGGTATTTAAACCCTTGAGATTCCGTTTGTTGAAGTGTGCCTTGAACTGCCAAGATGTTTTGTAAGGTATCTTGGATCTGAAAGTTATCGAAGTAAATGATCTTGTCCTTTGCCCGGATTTGTTGGTTATTCATTTTCAACGTTGTGCCCGACATTGCGACTGTCGTTTGATAGTCCAGGAAGCGAAGGTTACCTTCCCAAGTGGGTTGGTCGAAGGAGCCTGTAATCCTCCCAAGTCCTTGAACATATCCTTTGGAATTGCGAAGTTGACCAAAACTGAAAGTCTGTAGCGTGGCGGCCGTGAGTCGTTCAATATCCAGCGTTGCCTCAACTGGATTCGCACGGCCATTGGTGGCATAGGTGCCTTGTAATGTAACCTCATTACCCGCCCCTTTTAACTGGGCATCGAAGGCGATTTCATCCTCTGACCGATTGGTGGAGTGTCCCTCAAAAGTACCCAAGGGTATCTGAAATACAGCTAAGTTATCGATCGATACATCGCCCACATAGGTGGGTTGTTGCAATGGATTTAATAACGTGATATCGGCCTGAAGCTGTCCATCCAGGAGCGTTGTATCTCGCAAAAAAGTAGCTGTCCACGTTTTTAGGGAAATGTCTCGGGCATGAATAAACCATTGATTCCAAGGGTTTTGAGGGGCTGAGTGAACTAGCAGTTCCTGACGCCCCTTTCGCAAGCCCAAGCTATCAAACTCTATACCCTTTGAGGTTAGAATGGCCCGTCCACCCGCCATGGACTGAAAATCTTCATAGTAAATTTGCCAACCATTCGGATCCAATGATAAGAAATAGGAGGTCTCGACTTGTTCAAGTTGTAAACCCACACGGTGAATGGGCTGCCCAACAGAATCTCGAACCTGTATACCAAGCTTTACTAAATCTTGGGAAGCTGCCATGGCAATGTTTGCTTGATTTAGCCGCAATGAGCCTTGTTGCAAACCTTGTATCTCCGAATCCAACCGGAGGGAATCTCCCCTAGGTTGGATAGAAACCTTCCATTGATCCAATTTAAGCGAATCCCATTGAAGGTTTTTTAGGTCCCAAGTTAAATAGGTTTTTTCGGGTATCTCGCTGTTAAAATAGCCTTGAATGGATATGGGTTGAAAATGAAGGGTATGGTCACTGATGAATGCCAACCAGGGGTCGGGCCGAACCTCCGCCCGTAAGGTAAATTGTTCCTTACTGAAGGGGGCAAGGGAAGAGTCCGGAAGAAGATGGAAATAAGGGCCTAAAAATCGAGTTAGTTCCGTTGCCACCCGATCGAGATGATAGGTTCCCGAAATGTGAGCATTCAAAAAACCACTTTGTAACTCGACCGTCTGCCTGTTACCACTCCGCTGTACGTCCAACCGCATCGGTTGGGTATTCGTCAATTCTCCCTCTTTTCTCCATTGAGCTTGATCTAACTGGATATAGCCGGTGGCTTGTGTCAGCTGATCTAGTGGTATTTGACCTGACCAGGCGATCGGGGCGGTAAGATGAACCTCGGAGGGGGTTCCGGCCCATTTTTTTAGATCCAAATCTCGTAAAATTCCCCGACCTTGCCATTGTAGGACCTCCTTGAATTGTCCTTCGGTTTGTAGATCAAAAGAGAATCCCGCTTGTTCCGACCGGATCACCCCGTTAAATCGAGGGGATTGGTAGGTGCCTGCTGCGTGGAGTTGGCGGACTTCCAACATCCCATACGATGCTTCCTCCAAGGTCGTTGCTACATCGATGGATCGACTCTCTTTCAACAGTTGGGTCACACGAAGGGTACCTTGGCCTGAAGTAGGCCCGAGGCTATCCTGTTTAACAAGTTTTCCGATCGCCACATGCTGCCAATTGATTTGGGTCTCCAAAACATCAGGACCCGGCAGGTAGGAACCAATACTTTGTACTGTACCCAAGGAGGTTGTCGTTTGAATCACCCAGTCTGCCTTTTTTCCATTTCCTTCGATTTGTCCCGTTAACCGAACAGTCCCGGGGAGTTGATACGTTGTTCGAATGTTTTTAGGCACTAGGGCATGCCAGCGGGCGTCGGGAAGACTAAGTTCTTTGAGTTGAATTCGACCCGAAATCGTCTTCCAATCCACCGTCTGACGAATCTTCCCTGAAAGAGCAAGACGGCTCCCACTAGGTCCTTCGTATTGAATATTTTGAATATGCCATGTCTTTCCGTCCCCTTGAATGGCATGTGTAAAACGAATGTGTCCTGCCTGAGAGGGCAAAAGATCTGGGAAGAATACATGGAGATCGCGCCAGGCTATTTTACCAAAGGGATTATCCAATTTGAGTATCCAGTCCTCCGGAGATAAGGATGACCAAGGGAGGTGAGAGGGCGATTGAATTTTCCCCTCCAGACGAATGTCTGAATCGGGTGTTTGAGCCCGAAATTGCGAAATTTGAATGGATTTAGCGCTGTGATTCACCTGGAAACCCGTGGTGATTTCCAATCCTTTAGGATGTTTAAATCCAAGCCCCCGGACCCACAGATGTTGTTTCTCAGGGGTAAAACCGATCTGAGGAACGTCCATTTGGATGTCTTCCAAGCGTTCTTCTCCCCAAGCCAATACAGGAAAGCGGCCTTGGATGGCTTCTAACTCTCCTTGTAAAGCGGGCAAGTTCAAGGACTTGACTCGGATGTGAAGTCGATCGGCCTTCCCATGGGTTGACCATCCCGGGTTCCCTTTTTGAGCCACGAGCCAATCCAAATTTTTCGCGTGTAAGTCAGTAAGCTGTAGGTCAGGTAACTCTCCTGTGGTAGTATCTGAGGACGGAGAGGTGGTAGGGACATCAGCACGTGTGACTTGGAATTTCGCGTTCTCCAGTTTGATCGAACCAACGCGATACTGGGTGGGTAAGATCGAAATAGTGGTTTCCAGATGCCCAATCCAACTCTTTGCATTCGTCTGCGGATCCTTCCAATCAATTTTAGTATTCTTTACCTGAATCTTTTCAAAGGTGATGGGCCAACCAGCCGAAGTGGTATCGGTACTAGGGGATGGAGCGAGAAGAAATTGATAATTTTGATCGACAAGACGGACATAGCCATTTTCGAGGATCAACTGATCCACCGAAATTTTTTTATTCCAAATGTCCCACACATCTAAATCCAACCGGAGCGACTTAACCGCTAAAAGAGTATCTTGGTTTTGATCGGCTAAATAAACGTCTTGAAACTCCAGCCAATCGGGAATTCGATACCGAATTTGGGCATGAAAGGTGGTTTGAAAGTTTTTTGAGACGTAATCATTTACCTGACGAGAGACCCACCTTTGTCCTGCATTTGATTGGAGAAAAAGCATCCCGCTTCCTACCAGAAAACAAGCCAGCAGGAACAACCAAAAAAGGTACGGGAGCGATTTCTTCAACATAATAGGAATTTACCGGGTAAAGGTGGATGCCGGAATCGTTGTATTAACTAAAACTGAGGTGTTCACCTGGGTTAATCGGCGGTCGCGGGTAGAAATGACCGTAGACCGAACCGGATACAAAAAACCTTTGGCTGTGGATCGGTACTCCAAGTGATCCCACGTCACGGTTTGGCCTTCCTCCTCTAGAATTTCACGGTGCAATAAACCATCTTGATTCCCAAAAAAGTATTGCTTTGACTGGCCATTTTGGGATAATATAAGGGGTGTACATACCTGGCCTCGGATGGTAGCGGGAGAGGAACCAAGTTGAAGGGTATATCCTTTTTTGGTGGCATCCAGGAAAGGCCAAAGTCCATCCAAAATCTCTTGTCGCATGGCACCACTTTCTTTTTCCGATAAATCTTTGACACTAAAGGTAGCCACTTTATCTCGGCTGCCAGTTGGAATGCGAAGCCAACCATTGGTGAGGTGAACGACATAGAAGAAGTCCCGTTGCATCAATGTCTTTCGTCTGGACATGCTTTGGGTAGCTGGAACTACGATTACTTCCTCGTCAAAATCGGTCGGTGCATTGGCACGAAAGGTCCGTCGAATGGTGTAGTTTTGAAGTGAATCATATGAAGCAGACCCACCCGTGGCATTGACGAAATCGTTGATGATCTCCGTGGCTGATTTTTGACTGTAGGCCGTTTGGAAACCTAGAAAAATGAATAACAAGGCGTATTTTTTCATGTTGTGTACGGGATCTGTTGATTTAGTATGAACGTGAAATTTCGGGTTTTTGATGTAATTAACCAAAAAATTAGACGATCCGGCGGTAAGTACGTTCATTTTTTGACAGCCTTACGCTACGTCTAGAAAAGACGGATGCATCGTGCTTTTGGTAAAACAAAAAACAAGCCATTCTAAAAGAATGACTTGTTTTGTTAGAAACACTACGGTGTATGTGGATCGGCTTATTGAATACGAATTTCGCTGGCCCCGGAGGTCGATCGATTGATTTTACTCACTTTGCCCAGTTCAACTTGGCTGGCACCGCTGGCCTCGACATCAGCCGTTTCTACATTAAATTTGCTGCCATCTACCTGGCTGGCTCCACTGATGTCGCCTTGTAAGCGAGAGGCCTTGCCATTAAGGTTGGCCTGACTGGCCCCACTCAATTCCAAAGTAAAGTCACGGATATTGCTACTGACCGCCGCTTTGGATGCTCCAGATAAGTCCAGTTTGAAAACATCCAAAGTGCTAAATCCGATCACTTTAGCTTGAGAGGCCCCTGATAACTCAAGGCCTTCGATGGTGGGCATGGTGACTTCAAAATAGACTTCTTGGTTCCGCATCGAGGAGAAAGGATCTTCAAACGTGAGTTCCAACGTTTTTCCACTTACTTGGGCTGAAATATTATTCAACAGTTTTTCGGATTCTGCAAAGGCAACGACCGAAAAGGATTCTCCTTTTTTGACCTTGATTTGAAACGCACTACCTGCCTCAATTTTGGTAAAATCAGTTACAGAGAACGCTTTTTTGTTGTAATGCTCAGGTACCGAATCAAAATCAAAGTCCTCTTCATTCCAACGATTATCCTGCCAAGCCTCTTTTTCTTCCTCGGTTAGTTTAGGACAATCCAAGCAGGTTAAGGTTTGATCGGGACTGAATACAAAGGTGTATTTGTCAATATCATCCGATTCAACAAAATAGTTTTGGCGTAATTCCCACCGGTTACTTAGTAATTCAGTGAAAAAGCCTTTCGACATTTTAAACTGTTTACCCGATGGAATGGACACCACCGCCCGAACATGTTGGCCACGCAATGGGGCCGAAATAGGTACTTCAAAGTAGTCTGCAAAAGTTAAGGCCGAATCAACCTGATTGACTTGGTAGCGAATGGCCCTAGCATGTCGCATGGCCTCCTCGCGTGAGGCTCCTTTGGCAGAATATTCCAATTCCATGGACAATTGACCATTTCGCGCCGGCTCGATTTCGACTTGAATATTTTTCCAAAGTTCATCTTCGTCTTGTTCGGAGTCCAACGCAGTAAGGTACAATGTGGAGGTAGGCACTTTAAAGGTTTTCGTTTCTTCCCATGAGTTCCGCTGGGCGAAGTTCAAAGAATAGGTGGTACCAATGACCGATAGACCGACAATCCCCAGTAACCAAAGGCCTAGACCCGCTAACCAGATGGTTTTATGCCGTATGGAGCGATTGAACACCAAGGAAATTCCGGTGGCAGCAATGGCAATGGCTGGAAGACAAGTTGCCAAGAAGAAGAATAAACCTGCCCACGGTGTCATTTCGCGAAGAACCGCCCATGCTTCACCCGGTAGTTGTACCCACTCGCTGGTCGTCATTAAGCCAAAGAATACGGCCGTCATGACTAAGGTAGAAAAGAGGAAGGTAAGTCCCATGATGGTCAAGAACAAACCAATCAAAACGCGAACCACAGGGCCCAAGCGACGAAAAACCGTACCGATGGCTTGTAGAACCAATCCCAAGGCTCTGAATGGAAGTAATACCAACCGAGTCAACGTATTTTCCGGGGCGGCTGGACTTCCCTGCAAGGTTTGCCGTACATTGGACTCGATGTTTTCGAGGGTCACAGGTTCTCCTTTTAATTCCATTTTCTGGGTTAAGGAGTTGGCTTTCGGAGAGACAAGCCATAAGATAATGTATATCATTAAGCCGGTGCCGAAGAAAAGGACACCCAAAACGAAAAGAAGGCGTACAATCGCGATATCCATACCAAAATAGGTAGCCAGTCCAGAGGCCACCCCTCCAATCACTTGGCCCTCAGGATTCCGATAAAACTTCTTGATGTCTCGATTTTCCTCCAAACTCGCGTTGGGTGGGAAGGCAATCCAACAGATGAGATAGCCTACAAACAAAACCCCCGACAATCCGCCGTCCGACAAGGGGGCTGCCCCGAAAAATAAGAGTAAGAAGATAATCCTTACCCAGGTAACGTCTACCCGTAAATGGTTAGACAACCCGGCCAAAACCCCCGAAATGGCTTTGCGTTTGGTATCTCTAAAAATTCGCTTCGGTCCTGATTTTTCCGACGAAGAAGAGGGGGGTGGGGAAACAAATTCCTCTTCCTTTTCAACAGCTTCGAAATCAGCCACCGTACCCATCGATTTGATCAGTTGATCCACTTCCGATAGGGTGATGACCTGCGATTGGTCATCTTTTTGGTAGGCTAGAAACTTCTCAGCCATGCGGCTTTCAATGTCAAGTATGATCTCTTGGCTTCCATCAAACGAGGCAAAATACTGCTGAATGGATCGCATGTACTCGCTCAATTTTTGGTAGGCATCTTCCTCAATAGAAAAGATAATCCCTACAATATTGATCTGAACAGTCTTTTTCATAAATGTGAATCGTTAGGCATTATTTACTTGTGATGGTCTGCACGGAGTCGGAAAGCTCAAGCCAAGTTTGTTGAAGGCCAATCAAAAACTCTTTTCCCATGTCAGTCAAAATATAATATTTGCGTGGAGGACCCGATGCGGACTCGACCCACTTGTAATCCAATAATCCGCTGTTTTTCAACCGAGTTAACAACGGATACAATGTGCCCTCTACGACCATGATCTTGGCCTCGATGAGCTCGTTCAGAATTTCGGAGGCGTAAATTTCCCCCCGGGAGATTATGTGCAGGATACAGTACTCCAAGATCCCTTTCCGCATCTGCACTTGGGCGTTTTCTACATTCATACATGAGGATGTTAAATAGCTTTTTCATTTCATTTGTGTGATACAAAAGTAATAGAAGGTACTATGTAATGCAAGATACTTTGTGAAAAAAATTTGTTAGGAAAGGACCGACGGGGTAGGAACTTGGATAAAGGGTTTAAAATGGGGACGGGGAAATAGAACAAAGTCGTGTAACTTTGTGTAATTTCCACTGAAAACGAATTCGACGCACTTGAACAGTCAAGCTTACTTTGCCGTGATTACGGCTGCAATGATCAAATTTTTTGCTGGCCCCGTGACGGGCGTAGGGTTGGGGCTTCATCCCATCGAAATCATCGTATGTTCATGGCTGGGCATGATGATTTCGGTTACAGTATTTGTCTTCGCGGGTGATTGGATCCAAAGACAATGGAAACGTCCGCGGAAGTCGTCTATCAAATCCAAAAGAAGATACATTAAAATCAAACATGCGGCTGGGTTGTGGGGAATAGCCTTCTTAACGCCCGCCTTATTAAGTCCGATCGGCGGAGCACTGGTAGCTGTTGCATTTCGGTATGATCGTAAAGAAATCCTGACCAAAATGGCCGTGGCCGGAGGCATTTGGGCCGTGGTTCAGGCGTATGCCTTTGATGCCATCCGGAACTTATTTTAATTGTGCTGTCACAATTCGCAAGCTTAATTCCACCACTTCCCCCATGTTTTTACAGGATAGGAACTGGGGGTTTTTGTAATGTTGTGTCAGTTCTCGCTTGAGTTGATCTAAATTATCAGGCAAACTTAAGGTATCTCGCTTCATGGCTTCCAGAAGATCATGCAACCGAACCTTTTCGGCTAACACCCGATGGGCAATCAGGGAGCGTTCCTCGGTTTGATATTGTTGGACAGACTCGGGCGTCATGTACCGCATGCCCATCTGGATGATTGGATTATTTTGTTTGAAATACTGAGGCATGTAAACGGATTTGCTCGCTTCATACGACTGTTGATCAAAATCAATCGCTCGAATGCGGTAATGAAAATCCTCAAAATCAGGGATGATAATCACCACAAAATTGGAGGAATGCATGTCGCCCAAAAGCCGAACAAAACATCTTTCATTGAATTTAATGAATTCTTTGGCTAATCGAATGGGGTTTAAGTTGACATCGTTCAGATGATTTGCCATAAATAGATCCCCGGTAATCCCTGCAATGTGTTCTTCCACTAAGGTTTCTCCATGGGTAATATACAAGACGGCATTGGGTGACAACAACTGTTCCAATTCCAATCCATAAACCCGAGAAGCATCAGCCTTCTTGATGTAAAAGTAATCGTAATTATCATTTACCTTGTTGATGATCCGAATGCGGAAGGGAGAAGTATTGGCATACGTACAGATATCCACCCGATCCACGACGAGGTGTTCGATGACATCGGTATTGCCATCGGTTTTCAAATCGGCGTAAATCATCTTGAGATTTTCATAAATTTCCTCCATATCGGTGGGCGGATAATAGACAGACTCCCACAAGGTGTCCTGCCCCTTTTTATCGTACAACGGAACGCGCATACTGAATCGCAAGAGGTCGGAGTAATTCAAGGGTAACGCCTTCTCCCGCTGGTATTTGGTCAGGTACTTTCGAAGTTTGGGAGAAATCTGAAATGCAATTTTTCGTTTGGTGATAAGAGCCATAAATGGATGATTTCGTCGCAAAAAAGGTGAAAATAAAAGAATTAATTCATCAAATGTATCAGGAATTACGAAGGATTTACGTTATTTTAGCGATTATGTTTCTTTTGAAATAGAGAACGAATCACTCAAGTTCATTCTTTCCAGCAGACTAAAATCTGCCTTCCACCTAACCATAACGCTATGATGGAACAACCCGAAAAAAACAACACGGTCGTAAAAGCGGTCCTTGTTTTGGCGATTGCTTTTGCTACACTCTTTGGCTTTTTGTACTTCAGTGCACGCCAAGAAGTTGACCAACGCGCGATCGACAATTCCGAGCTTACCAAGGAATTATTACTCACCAATACCAAATTGGACTCGATCTCCGCTCAACTTGATGCCCGTATTGCAGAGGTATCAGCACTGGGTGGTCAAGTCGAAGAACTGGAAGCGATCAAAGCGCGTCTGGAAGAAGATAAACGCCGGCTAATCAATGGCAAAGACGTCTCGATGAAAGAGTACAAAGCCAAAATCAAAAATTATGAGGCCTTGCTTGCCGAGAAAGACAACGAAATTGGTAAACTCCGTGAGGAAAATCGACTCCTTGCTTCTGCCAATGAAAATCTATCTTCTGAGAACTCCAATCTCCGGACAGAAAAGTCCTCGCTTCTATCAGAAAAAGCAGCCTTGAGCGACTCAGTTACTTCCTACAGCCGAAGCAACCGTGAACTTAAAGAAAAAGTTACCTTGGCAGCGGCCTTGAAAGCGATGAACATCTCAATCGCTGCCATCAATTCCAGAGGGAAAGAACGGGATGGCGAAACTTTCCGTGCACGCTGGGTAGACCGGATTAAAGTTGCATTTAAATTAGCCGAAAACCCCTTGACCAAACGGGAAAATAAAGTCATTTATCTCCGTCTATTGGATACTCAGGGTAATGTCATCGCCGACAACGCCACCGGGTCTGGTACGTTTATGTTTGGGGCCAAAGAAATGCAGTATTCCTCAAAACAAACCGTCCTGTTCGACAACAGTGGGCAAACCGTTGAATTCACCTATGATCGGAACACCAACTATGAAAAGGGTTCCTACACAGTAGAATTGTATTCTGAAGGTTTTAAAATCGGTCAATCTCAATTTATCATTAAATAAGAACGGCCCATCCAAATCAAGCGGGGGGAGCACTCTTTTCGAGTCTCCCCCCGCTTTTTTATTCCCTATTCTCTTCCATCATATACAAGGCATAAGCTCCCGACAGTACCCATTGGGAGCTCCTTGGCCGGATACCCGCCGGTAACTCAATCGGAATCCATCCCTCTTTTTCAGTGCCTATCCGGACCAACACCCGCTCAAAACTCCCGGGTGCAAGTTCCCGATATATCCAATTCTGAGAACCTCGTTGAACAACGGCCTCGGCGGGCAAACTCCAACTTTTGCGAGCAGGTTGAGCCAAAATAACATTCATGTAGGTGCCCGGTGCCATTCCTTCCATAGGTTGATCAAAATGACATTGCACATTGACCGTTTTATCCTCTGAATAGATAGGCGAAATGATCAGCACCTTCCCTGAATAAAATCGATCTGGCTTTGAGTTGGTGAAGGCCTGAAATGACTGCCCCACATACAACCGTTCCATGTCTTGTTCAAATACATGCAACGAAAGGTGGATATCCGTAGGTTCAATCAGGTCAAATAGGACATCGGTCGGTTGTACATATTTTCCAACATTCCCATACACGACGCTGACGATCCCATTGATCGGTGACTTGATCGTTAGAAATCGGGTAATTCCAGGATTGTTGGTAGGATCAATCCCCACCAAACGTAGTTTTTCTCCCAACGATTGCACTAATATCTTTTGCTGACTCAGTTGGTATTGGGTCTCCTGAAAAATCTTATCACTTACCGCTTTGGACTCAGCCAACTCTTTTTGTCGCTGAAACTCCGTCGTGAGCCAGGCTAATTTATTTTGGGCTGATTGGAAACTCTCCAATAAGTCGATGTAGGTCCTGTCCTCCAGCACCGCAATGGCTTGTCCTTTTTTTACACGCATGCCCGGTAGAAGTGGAGTCCGATATAAATATCCTCCCATCGGGGGGGAAATACTCACCCGATTTTGAGGTGGCACCTCCACCTTTCCGCGTACCTGAAAAGTTGACGCAAAGGTTCGTTCAGATAGTAATCCAACCGTAATCCCTCCCGTTGTTAATTGATCATTCGTTAAAGTAAGTTTCGATTGACGAGCATTTGCTTCGTCCTCGGTTTTGTCGGCTTTGGAGGACTGACAACTCATAGCGCCAATCCCTAGAAGCAGGAGTCCTATCCCTATGCAGGTGGTTTTCATTTCTCTTGATGGGTTAAAAAATGTCGTTGAATGGTCAATGTGTTTTGTTGGTGAATGGTATCCAAATAACCCTCCCAAACAAAATGAATCTGTTGGGTAAGAAGTAACCACTCCAAGTAATCTATGGATCCTTTCTCCAGTTTTTCGCGCGCTAGGGTTTCGACCTTTTGGGCTTGGGGAATTGCCTCAGTTTCCCACTGACGAAGCGACTCCCCAAGTGCCTTAACTTGATTGGCCAAGGCTTGAGATAAAACCTCAAACTGGGTACTTTCCTGGCGAACTCCCAGTTTAGCTCGTTCAACCTCAAGTCGAGAAGCTTCGATTCGAGCTGACTGAACCGTCGGGAATAAGGGAATCGTCAATCCAATTTGCGCGGAATGAAATCGCTGCCCTCCCGTGTAGGTCCGGTTATCGGCCCCTGTACCTTGAAAAGTCACACTGTTTAGGCCCCAATTGACTTGAGGTAAACGGCGATTTTTTTCCAACTGCCATTGCGCCTCAGCCGCGGTTTGAATACTTTTTGCTAGCTCCACTCGGGGTGAAATCGTGGGTTGATTCGGCCACTGTGGTGAAAAAAACAAGTGAGTCGTATCGGGTTGCCATGTTTCAGGTAGTGGAAGAAGCACTTGCAGCCATTGGTGCCAGTAATTTCGTTCTCGGTTCAACTCCCTGATTTTCCATCGAACTTGTCCCAGCTGCAGTTGGGCGGTGGAGATCTCCAATAAATCGGTCTCGCCTTGATCAAATCGCAAAGTGGCCTTCTCCACAAATTGAGTGTACAAGTCCTCAATTCGTTTCCAACGCCGCTCCCGGGCTTCCAACAGCACCCAGGTATAGTAGGCCTCTGCAATTTGTTGACGGATCACTTGACCCTCCACGATCACATTGGCCCGTGTCTCCTCAACTTGGGCAGCCAATACCTTTTTTTGCTGTTGTAAAACAGTTGGAAATGGCATAGATTGTTGGAACATCAAGGCATTGTCCCGAAGTGCTGAGTTGATTTGACCTACTTGGAATCCGACCGTAGGGCCTGCAAGATCGAGACCTCCTCGTTGCCAAATTTTTTGTTTTTCCACCTCAAGCTGTCCACGCAAAAGGGTTGGGTTATGTCGGTCCAGAGAATCCATGACACGGTCCCATGATAACGTTGTTTGTGCCTGAGTGCTCATCGATCCTGTTACCAATAGCCACACCAAAAACCCTTTTTTGAAAGGCCAACGGAGTCGCTGGCGCAGAATAATCTCATAGTATAGGGAGGGAAGAACAAAGAGTGTCAGAAAAGTAGCCACCACCAGGCCGCCAATCACAACGGTAGCAAGAGGTCGTTGGACTTCCGCACCAGATCCGTGGCTCAATGCCATAGGCAAAAATCCTAAAGAGGCCACGGTAGCGGTCATTAAGACAGGGCGAAGTCGATTTTGAGTTCCCTGCAAAACAACTTCCAAGGGATTATCTAAAATGGTGCGTAAACGATTGAATTCTGAAATCAGCACAATTCCATTTAAGACCGCTACGCCGAATAAGGCGATGAATCCCACCCCAGCGCTGATACTAAAGGGTAATCCCCTCCAAGCTAAAAACAAGATACCTCCGACGGCCGACAAAGGAATAGTGGCATAAACCAAAGCACTTTGTGACCAAGATCGCAAGGCTAAGAATAAAAAGCCGAAGATCAAGGCTAAGGAGATCGGAACCGCAACAGCCAGCCGTTTGGAGGCTGCTTCTAGGTGCTCAAAGGATCCCCCATAGGTAATGTAATAGCCGGAAGGCAATACGTTGGATTGGGACAATTTGTCTTTCAATTCCTCCACAATACTTTGAACATCTCGGTCTTGGGTGTTGAATCCCACCAAGATTCGGCGCTTGGCATCTTCTCTTTGGATCTGATTGATGCTCTCTTTTAAGGTAATGGTGGCCAATTGACCAAGCGGAATTTGGCCACCGCTCGGAAGCGGAATCAATAAATTTTGAATGGAAGAGGGTTTTAAACGGGCGGATTCTTCCATCCGAACCACCAAGTCAAAGCGCCGTTCATTCTCAAAAACAAGGCCAGCGATTTTGCCTGCGAAATTGGTCTGAACCAACGTATTAAGGTCTGCTATCGAGACACCATAAGCGGCCAATTTATTCCGATCGTACTGAATAACCGCTTGCGGAACTCCTTGGATGGGCTCTACGTAGACATCGCGCGTCCCCTGTACCTGGCCAACAAGCCGGCCTACCTGATCGGCCACTAAAGCCAGTGAATCCAAATTCTCCCCGTAAATTTTACAAACCACCTCTTGCTTGGCCCCGGTCATGAGTTCGTTAAACCGCATAGCAACTGGGTATTGGAAGCTGAACTGCACCCCGGGGATTTGTTGAAGTCGAGTTTCCATCTTTTCAGCAAGCTCCTCCCAGGAGGAGGCACTGGTCCAACTGTCCTTGGGTTTCAATATAATCATCATGTCGCTGGCTTCCATGGGCATAGGATCAGTCGGAATTTCACCACTACCCGTTTTACCGACGATTTGCTCAATTTCAGGAAAAGTAGGAAGCAGAAGATTGGCGGCTTGTTGTATGGCGCGGGTTGAAGCTTCCAAGCTACTGCCCGGAATTAATCGAGTCTCGACAGCAAAATCGCCTTCCGGTAGCGCAGGAATAAATTCACCTCCTAGACGACTGAAAATTCCGATCGAGGCAATGAACAAACAAAGGGAAGCTCCAGCGATCCATTTAGGGTACACAATCAGCCGTGAAAGCCAGTTTCGGTGACCGACTGCCAAGCGATGAAACCAACGATCGGAGGCCGCCCAACTCGTCAGACCCGATCTTTTCAAACTCCACGAGCTTACCACTGGCACGTAGGTGATAGACAATAAAAAGGCCCCAAGGAGCGCCAACGAGACCGTTTCAACCATGGGTCGAAACATTTTCCCTTCCATTCCCTCCAAGGTGAATAAGGGAAGATAAACCACCAGGATGATAATTTGACCAAAAACAGCACTATTCATCATCCGGCTGGCTGAACCTTGGACGATGCGGTCCATCTCTTGAGCCGTGGGAATGGATTTGTTTTGGCCGGCCATCACATGCAATACGGCTTCTACGATGATGACGGCACCATCCACAATCAATCCAAAATCCAACGCCCCCATGCTCATCAAGTTTCCGCTTATCCCCAATTGATTCATTAAAATGATCGCAAAAAATAGAGACAAGGGGATCACGGAGGCAACCAAAAGTCCGGCGCGTAAATTGCCTAAAAACAAAACCAGAACAAAAATAACAATGAGAGCACCCTCTATTAAGTTGGTTTCCACGGTTTTTATGGTGCTGTTCACCATTTTGGATCGGTCCAAATACGGGATAAGCTCAACCCCTCTAGGCAAGCGTTGCTGGATCTCAGCCACTCGTTCCTTAACACGTTCAATCACCTGGTTACTATTTTCACCTTTAAGCATCATGACAATCCCACCTGCGACTTCGCCATCCGCATTGTGGGTTAAGGCTCCATACCGAATGGCATGACCTAGTCGAACCTCAGCGACGTCCTGAACCAAAATCGGTGTTCCGTTGGACAATACTTTGATGACAATTTGTTGGATATCCTGAATCTTTTCAACCAAACCTTCTGTTCGAATGAACAATGCGGTGGAGGTCTGTTCGATGTAGGCCCCTCCTGTGTTTTCATTGTTGGTATGAATTGCCTCAAATAACTCGGCTAACGTTACCCCTGAGGCCTGCAACTTGGCAGGTTGAATCGAGATTTCATATTGTTTAACCTGGCCACCAAAACTACTGACATCAGCCACGCCTTCTACCCCCAGCAACTGCCTTCTGACCACCCAATCCTGAATGGTACGAAGCTCCATCGTGCTGTAAAGCTCCTCATAACCCGGTGAGGGTTTTAAAATGTACTGGAATATCTCGCCCAGACCCGTAGTCAAGGGGGCAAGTTGGGGTGGCTCAATCCCGGTGGGAATCGCCGATTGAACCGTGACGAGCCGTTCCGAAACTTGTTGGCGTATCCAATAGATATCCGAGTCTTCATCGAATACCAAGGTGATCAACGACAAACCAAATCGAGAAAAGCTCCGCATCTCGATGAGTCCCGGAATGTTCTTGGTGGCTTGCTCAATGGGAAAAGTCACTAGCCTTTCCATATCAGGCGCCCCTAAAGAAGGGGCAACGGTAATAACTTGAACTTGATTATTGGTGATATCGGGTACAGCATCGATGGGCAATCGAGTAAATTCAAAAAGCCCGAGTCCGATTAAAATGACCGTACCCAATCCAATAACCCACTTCCTCCTTAACGAGAAAGCGATAATCGATTGAATCATGAAGAAATGAAAAAAGAAGTGAATGAAACAAAACCTACTTAAGCGGTCAGTTTCATCGGGGGATGCCAAATGGTGGAGAGGTCCTGTTGAAGTAAGCTGGGTAGAAAGTCGTAAAATGTATTTTTAAATGTATCCAGCACCACTAGCGTAGGAACAACGCGAAATGTGGAGGACACAAGCGGGACAAAGAGAGTAGGGGCATGATAGGTTAAGAACGGTAATTTACTATGGTCACCATGCGCATCATCAGGATGTTCGATGGATTGGCCGTAATGAAGCTCGAGGAAATCGACCCACGTCAGAGGGGTTGGGTGGGTGGCTTGGTGTTCGACAAAGTGGTGCACCAAAATCGGCACCCGGACCCACTGGCTCCAGTCGGCATGCGAAAGCATGAACGAAAAGAGCAGCAGTAAGTAAAATAATCGTCGAATCATGGGATAAAAGTACACATAAATCCATGTGAAATGATTCTAAATTGAGGAGGAAAAGGCTACCTCCTCAACTTGGGCTCAAAGGAGGGCTTTAGCCATTTCTTTAGCCACTAAATCATTGCCTTTTTCGTTCAAATGGACCCGATCGGTCGTCAAAATGCCTTTCTCCAGATTTTCAGCATTATGTTGCAGATTGTAGGCTTGGAAGGCGGCCCGAAGGTCAACGAGTTTGCATTGGGTACTCTTGGCCATTTTACGAATACTTTGAGAATAGGCGTTTAAGTCCCCATCTTGTGGATTGGAGTGATCGGTTTTTTCACCAATTACGGCCGGGGTGCAACAAATGACCTGGATGCCTGCCGCTTGCATTTTTTGAATGAGGCGAAGATAAAATTTCTCGAATTTATCTAAGTCCGTTCCCGTTCCATGACTGGATTTATGCCAAACGTCATTCACACCAACATAAATAACAACGATATCCGGTTTTTGAGCTAAGACATCCTCTTCCAACCGAAAAAAGAGGTCATATACCTTATTTCCGCCAATGCCGGCACCGATCAATTCGAATTGATCGGGCGTGGGAAGCTTTTCAGGAATACGCCGAATGTACCCTCCAGGTTGAACACCGGCTTGGGTAATGGAATCGCCAAAGAAAATAACTTTTTTAGCTTTGGGTTTTTGAAAGGCGGTCAAGGCAAGAGCGAGTCCAACCCACGATAAAAAGGAGATCGTACGAAACATAGTATGGAGGTGGTTGAATAGGTGATATTAGGGAATCTACAAGAATAAATCCTGAAATCTAGCATTTTTTTCGTAAACTTGTTGAGTTATTCATCGATTTCCAATGGTCATAGGTCTGGAATCATCTTGGACAGTGGCGCAGCTCGCCCAGCATCTTCAACTTCCTTCCGCCAAACTACGGCGTTGGCTAAGGCTTTATTGGCAAACCCAAATTTCAGAAGATCAACCGGTCGATAGCAATCAAAAATTGGTTTCATCTTTTGCTCTGAAGGAGCTTTTAGCTTTTTATGCGCTTCGCCAGCGTGGTGTTAGTGCTCAAAAAATCACCATTGCCCACCAAGTGCTATCGTTTGTGTACCAAACGCCACACCCTTTTGCCGACCTCACCCTGTACACCGACGGAGAAACCATCTTTGTGCGGTCCGGCACCGAAGAAATTGTTCGGGCTGATCGCGGCCTTCAACTCTGTCTGTCTTCTTGGATCACCCCGTTCTGTGAGGAAATACATCCCGCTGGTATAACACCGGAAAACGAAAATCCCCAAGCCTAAGCCCGGGGATTTAATCGCGTTGTGCACAAAACCATTCGTTACACTTTGATTTCTACATCAACACCCGAAGGAAGTTCCAGTTTCATCAAAGCATCAACTGTCTTCGGGCTAGCCGCGAAGATGTCGATCAAACGTTTGTAGGTACACAATTGAAATTGCTCTCTTGATTTTTTACTCACGTGAGGTGAACGCAAAACCGTGAAAATTTCTTTCCGTGTTGGCAATGGAATTGGACCACTTACCACGGCGCCTGTAGATTTTACCGCTTTAACAATTTTGTCAGCCGATTTGTCTACCAAGCTGTGATCAAACGACTTAAGTTTGATTCGGATTTTCTGTGACATACGAAAAATTGGTTCGTTTGAATACCCCGCCGAAAGAACCATTTACTCCGGCGGTACAAATGAGGGGCAAAAGTAATTGATTTTTACGTATCTACCAAACTATTTTTTTGCCAAAACCTTGAATTGCAGCCGAATATCTTCTTTTGTTTTAATCCCCAGCAACGTGGGATTCTCAATCTGATAATCTTGCATCAAGACGGTAAAACCGCCCGTCACCTCCAAACTAGTCGCTGATTGCTTCAGGGTAATTGGAAATTCAATCTCCCGGGTTACACCATGAAACGTCAACTTGCCTTTTACCTTCCAATTTTGATCTTGACCGCTAACTTGGCTCGACGAAAACGTGACATTCGGATACTTTAATGCCTCAAGGACTTCCAGCGCGTGTGAGTCACGATTCGAATTTTGGCTATCAAACGTTTTAACAGGCACGGCCACCGCCACGGCTTCAATGAGTTGTTTGGATTCATCCCAAACGATAACACACTGAAAACTTTTGGATACCGCCTCCCAAGAGTGCATCGGGTGCACCATAGCATACCGAATTTCGGATGACTTAGCCTCAGCGCTCAACCGTTTTTTTTGTGCCATGACCACCATCGGAAGGGCCATCAAAGATAGGATAAGATACTTTTTCATAGGTAGGGACTTAAAATTCGAATTTGATAATCGCAATAGCCGCCGCATACGCCCCGAAGGTGGTCAGGGCGGCTGCACGGTGCAAGGGTTTATTGACCTGAAAATCGTTGGCAATACGATTTCCCAACACATTCGTGGTAATCATGCCGGTTAAATGCACATACGACAACCATTTGTGCACCCGCATGTTATCCACACGCTTCCTGCTCAGTAAAGGTGGAGGGGCCGTGAATGACATCAAGGCCGTGGTGGCATAACCAATGTTGACCCCCGTAGCCAACCCTTTGTGAAATTCATACATCTGCGTGGTGTAAGTTTCCGGATTGTAAATTCGATATCCCACATACCCCTGTGCTGCCATCCCGACAGCCGTGGCAATCCCCACAATTTGATGGATACGGAACATCGTACGCCGCACCTTCAATTCCCGCTCCCGTGTGTCAATCGTTACTACTTTAGGAGCAATTCCCACCCGTCGGTATAGACCTTGCTCACCCCAAAGTGCACGCTGTGTCCACATCATTTTTTCTGGGAAAAATTCAGATGAAACCGATTGCTCTTGCGTGAGGTCTAAAAGTAAGCTATCCGCCGAGATATCTTGGGCCATCACATGCCCAGAAAAAAATAAGCAAAGTCCAATGAATAACGTGCGCATTTGTAATGGTTGGGGTTTATGTGGAAATAACTTCTTAAGCAGAAATAGTTAGTATAGTGCCTGAGAGCGTTGTTTTATAAATGGTCAATCCTTTTGTTCCTTCTTTGTTCAATCCTTTCCCTTGGGTATCAAACCGGGCCCCGTGGGCTGTGCAATACCATTCCCCGTTTCGAAAGGTAATCTCCTTTTTCCCTTCATGGCTACAGATGAGCGTCGCCGCGATATAGGAGCCATTGGCATTGGCTACCACCACATTGTTCCAAATGACATAACCGCCGGATTTGGCCAAAGCAGAGTATTTTGTCAAATCCAAACCCGTGGATGTATCCCCGTTCGAGATCGGATTTACTTGGGTGTCGTCTGCTTGACAACCATTTAACGTGTAAAGTGCTAACAAAGATGCCCCTGTAAAGCCCAATTGTTTGAGGAAGCGGTGTCTTCCGATTTTTTCTTGATATTCCATTGTAGACAGTAGTTTTGCATGAAATACGCTCTATTGTCTACCATTGCTTCCTCCTGTTTAAATGTTTTTTTTGATTTCTATTGATAAGTACGAAAAGAAGTCTCAAAATGTTTAGCTAGGCAAATAAAAAAGGCAACCTTGGGAGAGATTGCCTTTTTTTAGGTAGTCAGTTTATTGAAATCAATGCTCCTCTAAATGCTCTTTGTTGTAGGCCGAGGCAAAAACCAAGGTAATAACCAAAAAGCCAACCACGAAGGTGAAGAAATCACCTACAAATCCCAAAATAGCAAGGATCAAAATATAAACCAACAATAGGGCCCACGTTGGCGCTGTTGGCGTTGAATCATGTGACATAACGGATCAATCAGTTAAATGGTCAGACATCAAAATGCACAAGCAAAACTAAACAAAAATCAACATGCCTCGTTCATTTTATTGGATCTTTTTGCCACTTTCAGCACGAGGTTTCCTAAATTGTTCCCTAAATCGGCTTACACATGCATCGGATTCAGTACCTTTTTGGGTGGATTCTTGGGTTGACAACATCCTGTGTCATGGCTCAACAACCCACCACTTCCTACTATGAGTTGCCTCAAAATAGATCAGGGCAAGGGGTCTTGGGGATTCCGGTGCCCAACATGAAAGCCGAAAAAATCAAATGGTTTATTCAATCCGAGGGAGGCTTTACGTTTGCCGATAGTCGGGTTTCCAATACTTTGGAGGGGCTTCTTTCAGCGCGTCGAAGTGATGGGCTTCACTATGGTTTTCATGCAGGCTACACCGAACGAGATTTGTGGAAACTTTCCGCTGGCTATCAAAATACGCCCATTCAAACCCTTTCTTTACTCGGATCATCGCGAACTGCCCGGATCTTCTCCAATTCGTGGGGAGGGGCCACCCACGGGATTGCCCTGCGCTACCAAAGACGTCTCCTGACACTAGATCGAGTCACTCGGTCGGCCAATTTGATGGCTGGAGGTGGCCTTGTGCAGTTACTTCCCAGCGACCGTCGCTCCCTTGGGTCGGTTGCCTCCAATAATCTTTTCGATAATGTACCCGCCGGCCGAATCGATACCCTGCTATTTCAATCCTCCGCTACTCAAAATTTTAGACTTCCTGCGTTAGAAGCGCAAATTGAAGTGAACGGCTTACTTTCTGACTTCCTGGAAATCAGTGCCTACCTACGAGGTCATTTTTCCATTCAATCCCGTATTCAAAATCAAATTTTGGTTACCTTCCCCACAGGGGATCGTCTACAGACCAATCAGCTATTGCAAGGAACCCTAATTCAAGTCGGTATTTCGATTTCTTATAATTATTTCCGATACAATCGATACCGTGAGAAGTTGGATTAATGTGGTTTTTGTGGTAATTTGAAACTTAGTAAGGAGTTCTCACTTTTTTCACCCTCAATCCCCCTATTCTACGCTATGAGTAAATTCGTTGAAGCTGTTGAAACCTACATGGCTCAGGTTAATGAGCTTGGTCTTGGTTTGGATGAAGCCCTTGTAACTGCAGTGGCCAAAAGCTTAGGTCCATCCATTTACAATGCCGATTCCTCTAAAGTATCAGGCTCTGATAAAACCGAATTGGATCGCGTCAAACAAAACTTCCTTCAAGGTAAATTGGGCCTGCCCGATGGCCCTGAACTGGATGCCGCTATTGCCGAAGTCATCGAGCAATTAGGGAGCAGTAACCGAAACAAATACCGAACAGTCGTTTACGCGCTACTCGTTAAAAAGTTTGGCAAAGAAGCTATGTATCAATAAATTATTTGGTCAAACCCAGAATGCCCTGATGAAAATTCGTTAGGGCATTTTTTGTTTGGTAATATTCAATGATTTTATACGACGTTTTCGATAAATTCAATGGTTGTCCCATGGTAACACCGGACATTTTGTAAATTTACATGTCTTCTTTTACCAACAACGCCCATTCTACCGTGGTACAACACACATCTGAAAAGCAATATTTTATCATTGATTTTGATAGCACTTTTACTAAAGTAGAAGGGCTTGACGAATTGGCGGCCATTGCCTTGAAACAACGGCCAGATCGAGATGCCCTCGTCGCGCAAATTCGGTCCTTGACCGAGCAAGGTATGGACGGGACACTCCCGTTTTCGCAAGCGCTCAGCCAAAGATTAGCTCTGCTGCAAGCCAATCGAGGTCATCTGGAAGAATTGATTTCGTACCTACATACCCAAGTATCTGAGTCATTTCTCCGCAACGAAGCCTTTCTACGAGAATTTTCCGATCAAATCCTGATCGTTTCCTCCGGATTTCGAGAATTCATTGTGCCCATTGCCACTTCGCTGGGTATTCAAGAAAAAAATATTCACGCCAATTCGTTCCTCTGGAATGACGCTGGCGAGATCATAGGTGTTGACTCCTCCCATGTCCTTGCCTCCGATGGGGGGAAAGTTGCTCTCATGAAAGCACTGAATCTAGAAGGGCACATCTCAGTCATTGGAGATGGATTTACCGACTACGAAATTCGTCAAAGTGGGTTAGCCAACCGTTTTTACGCCTTTGTCGAAAATGTTGAAAGAGCCAAGGTGACTTCCGTAGCCGATTTCGTCATTAAATCCCTGGATGAGTTCCTTTTTTATAATCAACTCCCACGAGGATTCTCCTATCCAAAAAGTTTAATTAAAGTTCTCCTCCTGGAAAATGTCCACCCCGCCGCGGTAGCCTCTTTCGAAAACGAAGGGTTCTCCGTTGAATTTCACAAAGGGGCTCTGGATGAGGATGAACTTTGTGAAAAAATTAAAGGGGTATCCATCCTTGGAATTCGCTCCAAAACCAATGTCACCAAACGGGTTCTAGAACAGGCCGATCGATTAATCTCTATTGGTGCTTTTTGCATTGGTACCAATCAAATCGACCTGAAAACCTGTACCGAAAAAGGAATTGCGGTTTTTAATGCCCCGTACAGCAATACGCGGTCGGTGGTTGAAATGGCAGTAGGGGAAATGATCATGCTGATCCGTAAAATTTTCCCTAAATCAGTAGCAATGCACCAAGGCATCTGGGATAAATCCGCCAACCATAGTTTTGAAGTACGTGGTAAGAAATTAGGGATGATTGGGTATGGCCATATCGGTACCCAGTTGTCGATCATTGCCGAGGCTCTCGGAATGGAGGTTTACTTTTACGACATTACCGACAAAATGCCGATCGGAAATGCTCGAAAATGCAAAACCATGGATGAAGTCCTAGAGGTTGCCGATGTCCTGAGTCTTCACATCGATGGACGAAAATCCAATGCCAATCTAATAACAGCGGAAAGCTTCGCCAAAATGAAAGATGGGGTTATTTTCTTGAATCTTTCTCGCGGACATGTGGTCGACATCCCTGCTCTTGTCCACGCTCTGAAATCTGGAAAAGTAGGAGGAGCTGGGGTAGATGTCTTTCCAGAAGAACCTAAAACCAACCAAGATCCGTTTGTCAGCGAATTGATGGGACTACCCAACGTGATCTTGACTCCCCACATCGGTGGAAGTACCGAAGAGGCACAAGAGGGAATTGGTCACTATGTTCCCGAGCGATTGCTTGAATATACCAATAACGGAAGCACTACCGGTAGTGTGAACTTCCCAGAAGTCCAACTTCCCTTACTCGTCAATAGCCACCGGATGCTCCATGTACACCGAAATGTTCCCGGTATTCTGGCAAAACTAAATGCCATCTTTGCCAAACATGCGCTCAATATCACAGGTCAGTACCTCAAGACCAATGAACAAATAGGCTACGTAATTGTTGACATCGACAAAACCTACGCCAAAGAATTCATTCAAGAAATCAAACAAATGGACGAGACGATCAAATTCAGAATGTTGTTTTGATGAAACCGACAGTCCTATATCTTTTTCTGGGAGGGCTGGGGGTTGGAAAAACCACTGCCCTCCGGTCTATTTTAGCCCAAAAACCCGCGGATGAGCTCTGGGGGGGTGTCATGAATGAGTTCGGGAACCTTGGAGTCGACCAGCTTCTTCTCCCAGAAAGTGATACCATTCCACAAATTACCGTGGCCGGGGGATGTATCTGTTGTTCGGGTGGACATTCACTCGTCCAAACTGTTCAATACCTCCTCGATACCCACCAGCCCCAACGGATTTTTATCGAGCCTTCGGGTTGGGCCCATCCGGTGGAACTTCGGGACCAGTTAAAAAATCACTTGTGGCCTACGCCTGTGGCTTTCGGCCCAATTTTTGGGTTCATTGACCTTGTCGATTGGCATGCCAAGCGATGGTTGGATCATCAATCGTTTTGGGATATGGTCCATGCGTCGGATATTTTATTGGCAACCAAGTCCGATCAGGTGGAAGAAGAACAGGTAGAGGAATGGTTTGAGTGGGTGGAAGACCTATACCCTCCCAAACAACTTTGGGATGTTCTAGTCAAGGATACATTCAATTTGAGGTGGTTGGACGGACAACGCCTGCTAACCTATGAAGTTTCAACGGGAGGTAGAAAGTCCGTTTTGCCTCCTCCGGTACCTAGGGTAGAGGAAATGGTCATTCGCAAACAACCCGGCGGTTGGAGTGCGAGTTGGATCTTCGAGCCCCATGTTCGATTTGACCCCCAAGCCTTGTCCGAATTTTTAGAGGCACAAACCGGAATGATTAGGATGAAAGGCATCTTTCAACTACCCGACCGTGCCTTTGTATGGCAGTGGGTTCGGGGGCATGCCAATTGGGAATGGGTTGCCTACGACCGTGACTCCCGCTTGGAAGTTTTAGCCGTTGACCCCCTCGATTGGGATGCATGGGATCAAGGGCTAAAAGCCTGTCAAATGATTACCCAAGATCATACCAAAATAAGCACATGATTCGTTATGTACGTATGAGTTTTAAGCCTTCTGAGGTCTCTAATTTCCTGTCTGTATTTTCTCAATACAAAGACCAGATTCGAGCCGTCTCGGGGTGCCAATATGTAGCGCTACAACAAGACCTGGATCATCCTCACATTTGGATGACGCACAGCGTCTGGGATAGTCCAGGTCACCTGGAGGCATATAGGAAATCAGCCCTCTTTCAAGAAGTTTGGGGAAAAACAAAACCCTTGTTTTTAGAACCAGCCGTTGCATTTTCTGTTGAAAATTACCTTGAATTAACTTGACTTTTAAATGACAATGAAAACCTGGATCATCGTAGGTAGTCTCCTTTTCTTGGTTCCTGAGCCAAGCTTAGCCACGACCTCTTCGCCCACCGAAATGAGCAAACGTGGAAAAAGAACGAAATCAGGTCGGTATAAGAAGAAAAAAGGCTTATTCGGCCGTAAAAATGACTGTGGTTGCCCAAAACATTAACCAGAATAGCAAATTTTCTATATCTATCCTTTTTTAGCAATATAGATAAAAAGGTAAATAGTTGAAATACAATAGGTTAAGTCCAAAGGGGTAGGGTAAGGCAGAAAGTTTTTTGTATTTTTCTTATTTCGGGATTACTTTTACGAATGATTCAAGGAATCAGGGTATTCCGTTGAAATCTTACCCATTGTATAACCGCAAAACTCCATCATAATGAGCGTTCTCGTCAATAAGGACTCGAAGGTAATTGTTCAAGGATTCACCGGTTCGGAAGGATCTTTTCATGCTAGTCAAATGATCGAATACGGCACCCAAGTCGTGGGTGGAGTAACGCCCGGCAAAGGTGGTCAAATGCACCTAGATCGTCCGGTATTTAATACGGTTGCTGATGCCGTCGCATCCACAGGAGCCGATGTGTCCATTATTTTTGTACCCCCTGCATTTGCCGCAGATGCGATCATGGAGGCTGCTGATGCTGGCATTCGGGTGATCGTTTGTATCACAGAGGGTATCCCAACGAAAGACATGGTTCAGGCGAAAGCCTATTTGAAGGATAAATCCGTTACCTTGATCGGACCCAACTGTCCAGGAATTATCACCGCTGAAGAATGTAAAGTGGGGATTATGCCAGGCTTTATCTTCAAGAAGGGAACCATCGGGGTGGTTTCTAAATCGGGTACCTTAACCTACGAGGCGGTCGATCAATTAACCAAAGTTGGCTTGGGCCAGACCACAGCCATCGGGATTGGAGGTGACCCAATCATTGGTACTACCACCAAAGAGGCGGTTGAGTTGTTGATGAATGACCCAGCAACCGAAGGTATTGTGATGATTGGAGAAATTGGTGGAGGTATGGAAGCTGAGGCAGCCCGTTGGATCAAAGAAACTGGTAACAAAAAACCGGTAGTTGGGTTCATCGCGGGTCAGACAGCTCCTAAAGGCCGTCGGATGGGTCATGCCGGAGCCATTATTGGTGGAGCCGAAGATACGGCGGCAGCTAAAATGGAAATTATGCGGGAATGTGGCATTCATGTCGTGGAGTCACCCGCTGAAATCGGTGAAACCATGCTAAAAGCGCTTGGAAAAGCTTAAGGTGGAACTTCTAGTAGATTGCAAATAAAAAAGCGCTCGGAGTGAATGTACTTCGGGCGTTTTTTGTTGGGCAGCTGGTAAGTTGTGATTTCTGAAACCTTTTTCTAATTTTGCACTAAAATTCCCATACCTTGCGGCCCATTCTCCTCTTTTTATTTCTTTTGAGTTTCTCGAGTTGGGCAGCGCCGGCCGCCTCCCAGAACGGTTTTGTTGTGTACGATTTTCAAGATGATTGGCGAATCTACGATTATGACCTAAAGGCCTACGTTCCCTACATGCCAGACTACCATGGCCCATCGCCAGTGCATACGTGGGTCGGTGATTTAGAGAAGTTTCGTCATTATGTCTTGACCATTCGAGTGGAAGACCAACCAGTGTACTTATTTATCAACGGATCGCTTCAAAGAAAACTGATGCCCGATGAAGTGCTCCGTTGGGAGGTGGATAGCTTGTTAAACGTGTACCCAGATCAACCATGGGTACTTACATTATACGGGCCATCTTCACTTCAAAAAAAGCATGTGCAAGTGGTGCATGAGGTGATTCAAGCCACCCAGAAGTCCTTTGAGTCGGCGAGTGATACTTCCTTGCGGCCACGCAGTCGAATGTCAGGAAAAACAGCCATCTCATTGATGTCGGTGATGGGTATTTTACTATTCTCCTTTTTGAGTTCTGCGTTTTCCAAGGCATTTGCTCGATTTTTCAATCCCTTGGATTGGTTCACCTTCTTGATGCGAGAACAATCTTTTCTGGTGAACAAACCCCTCAATCGGGTCAACCTTCTTTTTATTCTCCTCTTGTGCCAAATTTGGGTGATCCTATATTATCTATTGGATAGCAAAGGAATTCGCCTGTTTTCAACGGCGCCCTTATTGGATGGATCACAGGATATCCACCCCACCTTGTTTTCCTACATCCGGCTGTTGGTTTTGTTTTATGTTGGCTACATGGGTAAATATTTTTATTTGGGCATCATTGGCCGTTTGTTCAACTTAGATAAGATCATCGATATCCATTATTTCAAAGCCATTCAAGGGGCTTTGCTATTCTATAGTGTTTTGTTTTTGATCTTCCTTCCTATCTTCATGGGGTACTATGTTCTACCGATCGGGTGGTTGACTTGGTTCCAATGGAGTATCGCAGGTTTCTATTTAATTCGAGGGGTGATGTTGTATTTTACGATAATTAGGACCCTTCCCGTGCAAATTTTGCACTTAATTTCGTATCTTTGCCTCGTCGAATTGTTACCCTTGCTAATTGGAATTCGACTTGCTTTTTAGTGCAAAAGTAATCTATACGCTTTTTTATAAATATCTTCTGCATGAGTATAATGACAGATCCTATCATTCAGGAACGGTTGCGGAAAGTAGAGAGTATCTTAGTGACTCTCCCAGAGCCTGAAGGAAAAACCAACCCTTACCAAGATTTAGCGGATAAATATGGTATCAAGGTTGACTTCCGGGAATTCATCGATGTGCGGGGATTGGATCATCGGGATTTTCGTAAGCAAAAAGTGGATATTTTGGCTCATACCGCCATTATTTTCACATCTCGAAATGCGGTGGATCACTTCTTTCGATTGTGTGAGGAATTACGCATTGAGGTACCTGTTGACATGAAATACTTCTGTATTTCAGAACAAACAGCCAATTACCTTCAGAAATACATTACCATTCGGAAGCGTAAAATTTTCACAGGTGCTCGAACAGCCGCCGACCTGGAGCCACTCATTCTCCGTCACAAAACAGAGAAGTTTCTATTTCCTTGTTCAGATATCCGGAATGATGCCATTCCAAACATCATGCAGCGTCATAAATTAAATCTCACCGAGGCCATTATTTATGAGACTTGCCCGGCTGATTTATCGGATCTCACCGAGGTATTTTATGACATCATCTGCTTCTTTAGTCCGTCTGGGGTTAATTCACTCATGCATAATTTCCCGAACTGGAAACAAAATAACACTAGGTTAGCGGCCTTTGGTCCTACTACCGCTAAAGCCATCTCGGATCTCGACCTCATCCTCGATATCCAGGCACCGCTACCGAACGCTCCTTCCATGGTGGGGGCACTCGACTTATACATTCGAAAAGCCAATCAATTGGCCAACGATTAAAAAAAACGGGCTCATGCCCGTTTTTTTTATGTCATTCCACTCAGGTATAAACAAAACCTACCTATTTTTTCGTTATTGTATTGCGATTCTCTTAAATTGCAATTCCACTACCTGACCCGGGACTATCCATGCGCTACTTTTTACACCTTATTTTTTGTCTCAGCTTCTGGGTTGCGCAAGCCCAGCAAAGCCCGCAGTTTGGTAGTTATGCATTCAATGGCCAATACTACAACCCCGCGCTCGTTGGACAATCTAATCGGATTGAAATACTGGGATTATATAGGTTGCAATACGCAGGATATCAAGCGACTGCTGATCCCAACGGGGCACCCGTCACGCAACTTTTCTCCATTTCGTCCCCCGTGGCACAACAAAAAGGAGGGATCGGTTTGCAAGTCGTCAATGACGTTCTTGGTGGTGGCCGCGTCAGCCGTGAGCTAACGCTCGCTGGTGCCTACCATTTGCCCATTGGTATTAATAAATTAAGTCTTGGAGCATCCGTTGGATTTTTGGCACGGGGATTGAATGGTACTGCCCTTAGGCCGCGCGATGAAGAAGATCCCCTTTTGCCCACCACTCAAGTGCTCGAAACACAACCTGACGTTGGTTTGGGGGTAGCCTATTCCGGAACCGGTTTTTCACTAGGATTGGGTGTTCGACACCTCACTCAACCCACCTTTTCCCTGGGAGGAGTAGGCGGAGAAAACCAACAACGCCGGATGTACCACTTGACAGGTCAGTACCTGATCGGATTAACGTACACCTGGGACCTACAACCCATGGCGCTCGTCCGATTTGACGGACAAAAAGTAGCGACTGATGTAGGGCTCCTCGCCTTGTATGACCAAGTCTTCTGGGGAGGCATTAGTTATCGGCATGAAGATGCCATATCGCTCTTGGCAGGAATTAATTTATTGCAAAATCGAATGAAACTCGGTTATGTATTTGATTATGTTGTAGCTGGGGTTGCAGCTAAAAGTCTGACTTCACATGAAATCATGCTCCAATATGCATTACCCGCTCCCAAACCTGGAAAAAGATCCATTATTCGAACTCCAAGGTATAGTTTTTAAGAACTCGGGTTTGGCCCATACCCGAAAAAGAATTTAGGCCCGTGCTATCTTTGATTTTTTATAATATCTTTGCCGTTTGGTAACAATATCGAACGAGAACGGTACGTTTCATAAACGTTTTTTGTTCAATTGATTGACAAATTTTTTATGCTAACTAGTGGTGAAAAGCAGATGAACAAGAGTAACCTTCGGAACTTGGCCTTGAGGAGTTTCCTGATTCTAGCTCCCGTACTATTTCTTCAAAGTTGTGGTACGTTGAGTAAAATCAATCCGTTTGGTGGTAAAAAGACTACCGGATTGAACAATGAACCCCTCCAGGGTATCCGAAACGGGGAGGTGATGGCCACCGCTCGGAAAGGCTTCAAGCAAACCGCCCCAGCCGGAATGGTACTCATTCCGTCCGGTTCGTTCACCATGGGTCAGGCAGACGAGGACGTGTTGTCGTCACGTGTGACCATGAATAAACGAGTGACCATCGTCCCATTCTACATGGATGATACCGAGATCACCAACATGGAGTACCGCCAATTTGTGGAAGCCATGCTGATGGATTCTGTCTCAACCCTTGGCGAAGAGTTCATCATGACCTCCCTTTATCCCGATACCACGGTATGGCGGAAAGACTTTACTTTCCACAATGGGGACCAAATGACCGAGTATTATTTCACCAATCCTGCTTTTGACATGTATCCGGTAGTCGGGATTAGTTGGGATGCTGCGCAAAAATATTGCGAATGGCGAACCAAACTCTTCAATGACTTCCGTACCGAAAATAACCAAGTCAAATCCCCTCGCTTCCGTTTGCCTTCGGAAGCAGAATGGGAATGGGCTGCTCGTGGCGGAAAAGAAGGGGCCAAATATCCTTGGGGTAACCCATATGTGGCCAATGGAAAAGGGTGTTTCCTAGCCAACTTCAAGCCGTACCGAGGGAACTTCCGCGCCGATGGATATCCATACACCGCCCCTGCAAATGCTTTTAACCCCAACGATTATGGCTTGTATAACATGGCTGGAAACGTTGCAGAGTGGACTCAAGATGCATACACCGAGTCTTACATGCCAATCACTTGGGACTTAAACCCCGTATATGATGATCCCAACGAACCTCGGAAGGTGATCAAAGGTGGATCATGGAAAGACGTTGCACATTACCTAGAAACCGGTACCTCCACCTACGAATACCGCGATGCCACCCGGTCTTATATTGGATTCCGTTGCGTCATGGATCGGTTAGGTAGTGTACCAGGACGCGAATAAGTAAAACAACCCATTTAACTATATTAATCTATCTCTATTCATGGCAGCGAACAACAGTTCAAGTTTTTTCTGGGATAAATTCATTCCCTTCTTTTATTCCGTAGGCGCCTCGGTGGTTATCTTGGGTGCGTTGGGGAAAATCATGCACTATGACTGGGCCAACTGGATGCTCCCTGTGGGTCTAGGAACCGAAGCGGTGATTTTCTTGGTCTACGCGCTTCAATCCATCCTTCGTCCTGATATGTCCTATGCTTGGGAAAAAGTATACCCAGAACTTGCTGAAGATTTCCAAGGTGAATTGCCTAAACGCTCACCGGTCGTATCCACAGCTGGCTTAGGACTTACCGCCAAAATGGATGAAATGCTAGCGAATGCCAAAATTTCTCCTGATGTATTCGACAATTTGAAATCTGGTATCCAAACGCTTACATCTACGGCTTCCAAGTTAAACGATCTTTCAGATGCTTCCGTTGCATCCTCTGAGTATGCCAAAAATGTTAAAGTAGCGGCTCAGAAAGTGAATGAGATGAATTCCGCCTATGGTGTTGCTGTTTCAGCCATGAATTCCATGGCAGACGCTACCAAAGATGCCCAAGAATACAGAACCCAGTTCAATCGGATCACACAAAATATGGGAGCCCTAAATGCGGTGTATGAATTGGAGTTGCAAGACACAAACAAGCATTTGAAAGCGATGAACGCTTTCCATGCCAACTTGTCGGTCGCCATGCAAAACATGGCCGATGCCTCCAAAGACACCCAACAATTCAAGGCAGAACTAAACAAGTTGACGACCAACTTGACGTCCTTGAATACCATTTATGGTAGTATGTTGACTGCCATGAAAGGCAACTAATTAAAATATTTAATAGGGAACTCATAAAAACGACATGATATGGCTGGTGTAAAAGAATCACCACGGCAGAAGATGATCAATATGATGTATCTCGTTCTAACGGCAATGCTTGCATTACAGGTTAGTAACGCGATACTTCAAAAATTTCAACTGTTAAATAATAGTTTAGAGCAAGCAAACTCATCGGCTCAAAAAACCAATGAGCGGACGCTCGCCTCCATGAAAGAGGCAGTTGACAAGGCGGGTAACAAACCAGAATATGTGAAGCTCTTGAATCAGGCTGGTGAGGTGCGTAAGAATACAGAGGAGTTGATGACATACATCAATGGGCTCAAAGACCAAATCATCAACGAAGCAGGGGGTGGTATCGATCCAGAAACGGGCGGAATCAAAAACCTGGCAGAAGAAGAGAAAGTGGCAACGCTCATGGTTGGTCCTTCCAAAAATGGAAAAGGATATGAGCTTCGTACCAAATTGGATGCCTACGTAGCCGCTTTAAAGGCCTACTTGCCCCCTAATGCGGAATTACCAAGTCTGGCCCTAGACGCCAAAGACGACCCTGCAATGGCCAATACCGATGCGATTACCAAAAGTAAGGACTTTGCTGAGCTCAACTTCTCACAAACACCTGTACCAGCTGCTTTGGCATCATTAAGTCAAAAACAATCAGAAATTCGTCGATTGGAAGCCATTGCTTTAGATTATTTGGCTCAACAAGTGGGTGCAAAAGAAATTAAATTCGACAAAATTTTTGCAGTAGTCATTCCAGATTCTCGGGCAGTTGTTGTTGGACAAAAATACCGGGCAGAAGTCGCGATAGGCGCCTATTCAACAGCAATTACTCCAAGAATTAGTATCAACGGGTCAGCCCTTCCGGTAAAAGATGGAAAAGGCGTGTATGAAATCACAGCCCAAGGTGGCCAATTCAATGCCAATGGCCAATTAGAGCGGTCCTACACCGCGACACTCTCGTTCCCAAAACCAGATGGATCGACGGAAACTGTTACTCAAACAGAGAAGTATACGGTTTTGAAGCCTTCTATTCAGCTGGAATCGGCTACCTTACCCGCACTTTATTTCAAGTGTGCCAACCGGCTTCAAACATCCTCGCCTGGACTAGGTGCGTTGTATAAACCAACTTTTGGAGGATCAGGTGCTGAGTTTATTCCAGGTGCCGGTGGAAAAGTGACTGTTGTGCCAAACTCATCCAATGTGGTATTGAAGGTATCCAATGATGGTGTATTGTTGCAAGATTTTCCTTTCCGAGTGCGTTTGGTTCCTAAGCCAACCATCAAAATTTATGCAAACAACGCGGAGGTTAATGAAAATGCCGAAAAAAGAGGTCTAGGTGCAAGTTCTGTGCGGGTTATTCAAGCCAAAGCCATTGCAGACGAGGACTTTAAAAACTCAAACCCAGAAGATGCACAATACCGAGTAACGGGTATCACCGTATCGCTGGCTCGTGGTTTGCGTCGTGTCGATTTTGTAGAAGGATCTGGAGATCAGGTGAATATCTCGAAATTAGCACAACAAGCTCAGTCAGGTGATCGTTATTTGATTGAAGTAAAAGAGGTACAGCGTCGGAACTTCAAAGGAGAGGTTGAAAACGTTTCCATGGGTTTTATTTCGAAAAGCTTACCACTTAATTAACCGTATTAAATTTAGTTTTGCTCATGCGCGCGTCAATCTTTTTTTCCTGTGTATTTCTGGCCGCCGCTTCCAGTGGATGGGCGCAAGAACGTTCCTTGGTGGCTAAAAACCAAGAGTTGTCTGTTCGACCTGTCGAAGAGTCGAATGTAATGTACCGTACCACACTTTGGCGTCGGGTCGATTTGCGCGAAAAACAAAATCAACCACTTTTTGCCAAAGGAAAGGAAATCACGCGCCACTTGATTGAGGGTGTCAAGGCTGGAATACTCATTCCATACGCCAATGATTCGCTCAAATCAAAATTGACACTTGAGCAATTCAACGACCGCCTTTTCAAGAAGTTTGAAGGTGGAGGCTTGTCCAAGGAAGAAATCGAAGCGGGTTTCGGAGGAACAACGCCTGCCAAAAAAGCCACTACTTCGTCTGAGGATGATGGTTGGGGTGGAGGAGGCTCCGCTACCTCGACAGCTGGTGGTACTGACTCCGGCTGGGGAGACGAGGGTGGATCCGATCCTAGCCTTCTTGCAGGTGGATACGAAATGTTCCCAGAGGAGCTGACCGTTCTGGAAGTACGGGAAGATTGGATGTTTGATAAGCAACGGTCGCGGCAATATTTTGATGTGCAGGTCCTGACGATCATGATTCCCGCCGAAGCCTCGCAAGATGGTCTTGAAAAACCTTTGGCTTCTTTCAAATACAAAGATTTAGAGCTTTTCTTCCGGTCAAATCCCAATGCCATTTGGTATAATACGCAAAATACCTCGAAGCATTTGAATCTGGCCGACGCCATTGACCTTCGTCTTTGGTCAGGTAAAATTGTTCGGAAAGCCAATCCTTTGAACAAATACTTAGACGATATCTACAAATCTCCTCGGGAAGGTCTGTTGAAAGCTCAACAAATCGAATACGAACTCATGGAGTTTGAACATAATTTATGGGAGTATTAATATTCCTAACGTATGAAAAAAGCCTCGCCGTCAAACGAGGCTTTTTTCGTTATTTACCCCTGAGCAACGCCTGATAATAATCGTGAACATCGTGATGAGGAGCGGGCAATTCTCTTCGTTCAGCGATAATGCCATCGTTTCTGAGCTTTTCCTCCAATTGCCCTCCCCCTTTTTGTCCGGATCCATCCCGGTCAAAGTAAATGGATACCTTCACTCGTTGAAATAGTTTTGCCCAGCTGGGATCATAGTGCATTGCACTGCCCGCACTCACGGCGACCTCACCAAACTGGACAGCACTCATGCAGTCAAAAGCGCCTTCCGTGATTAGTACACGAGTATTAAGCTTTAAATGATTTAAAATGTCTTGATTAAACAAAGGTCGACGAATGCCTTTTAAAAACTGATATTTGGACGTGCCTTCGGGTGGATTTCCAATCGCTCGGCCCTGAAGATAAGCGATTTTTCCATGAACATAATAGGGGATAAGAATAGGATGCCGGTAAAAAATGAAGTTGCCTCGGTCATTTACCAAGCCTGACTCGATTAGATCCCCTTGATCAAAATGATTTTTTAGGAATTGATTGGTGGCTCGATAATCTTTGACCACAAAAAGCTTGAACTGTTTAATAATTTCGTATGAAAATCCACGGTCTTTTAGATAATTAAATGCCCGAATGGCGGAGTCTGTTGTCGGGGAGTCCAGACAGAACTGTCGTAACGCCTCCATGATGTCTTGCGATTTGGAGGAAGCAAGCTTCAATCCTGTTGTTTTTCGGAAGGAATGTTGAATAGGCTTAGGGAGAGGCTGCCCTTGGTTCAGATAAGTTTGGGCCAATTGCTTGACCGCTGTTTTTAAATCAAGTTGATGCACCTCTGCGTAAAAATTGATTCCGTCTCCATGTTTTCCACAACCAAAACAATGGAATTCGTTTTGTGGAAATGGATAAAAAACCAAAGAAGGGGAATCATCGGGATGAAACGGACATAAAATTCGACGGTTTTGGACGATCTTGAACCCCAAATCCTCCACGATGGTTCGGATATCAATGGACTTTAATTCTGTGAGCAAGTCTGGCACGGTTGGTCGAGGTATTTGGGTAAATGGTACGAATTTCTTGGAAAAATGGGGTTTGTCCTCTTCTTTAGCCCTGCAATATAGCCTTTCATACTAAACCCTTTCCAAAGTTGGTGAGTTTAGATGTAAGTTTACCCCAAATCAATTAGAACTAAACCTAATTTCTATGAAAATTTTTCGACCCCTTTCGGTCGTAGCCCTCGCGCTGGTTGTCAGTCTCGGCGCTGAGGCACAACGAAAAAAAGAGAAAGAGTCGGAGGCGAAAGCTCCGGCGGTTGAGGCTCCCAAGCCCGCGACTCCTCCTGCTAAAAAACCTGAAGCTCCTAAAAAAGGACCGAAGTCCTTCAAAGAAGTAATTGACAGCACCGCTGTTACTCAAAAAGGGTTAATGAATGTCCACAAAGTAGCCGACAAGTGGTACTTTGAAGTAGCTGATAGTTTGTTAGGTCGTGACATCATGACCATCACTCGGTACGCCAAAACAGCTGCAGGTGCGGGTGTTTTTGGTGGAGAAGAAGTAAATCGTCAAGTGATTCGGTGGGAGATGGGCCCTTCAGATAACTTGTTCATGCGTTCGGTGACCTACGTCCTCATGTCACCAGACAGCACCAAGCCCATCGCCCAAGCGGTGAAAAACTCATCGGCTGACCCAATCGTGGCTTCTTTTGAGATTAAAGCCATTAAGAAGGAAGGAAAGAACAAGTCGTATGTGATTGAAGTAAACAGCACATTTGATGCAGACAACCAGATCTTCTCCCTGAGCCCAATCGACAAACAGCGTTTTAACATTGCGGCCTTCCAGAAAGATCGTTCGTACATTCAGAAAATCAGTAGCTACCCCATCAATACGGAAATTCGGACGGTCAAGACCTTTTCGGTGAATCCTCCACGAATTTCATTGACCCCCGCTCCTCAAATTGGAACGTATTTCCCGGCCTCTTTGGATGCAGGTGTGGTCACGATGGAGTTCAATACGTCCATGATCTTATTGCCTAAAACACCGATGCGCTCGCGGACTTTTGATGCACGCGTGGGTTATTTCGCAAATCAATATTCGGTTTTTGGTGAAGAATCGCAAAAATCAGATCAAAATGTATTCGCAGTTCGTTGGCGCTTAGAACCTAAAAATGCAGCGGATGCTGAAAAACAAAAGCGTGGAGAGTTGATTGAGCCCGCCAAGCCTATTGTTTTCTACATTGATCCGGCTACCCCTGAAAAATGGAGAAAGTACCTTAAAATGGGGGTTGATGATTGGAGTGTTGCTTTTGAAGCTGCGGGTTGGAAAAATGCCATCCGGGGTGAGTATTGGCCAGAAAATGACACGACCATGAGTTTGGAAGACGCTCGGTACTCGGTGATCCGGTATTTTGCAGCCGATATTCAGAACGCTTACGGACCGAATGTACATGACCCACGTTCGGGGGAAATCATCGAGAGCCACATTGGTTGGTACCATAACGTGATGCGTTTATTACGTAACTGGTATATGATTCAAGCCGCAGCGGTTGATCCGGCAGCTCGTACCAAGAATTTCAAGGATGATTTGATGGGCCAGTTGGTTCGGTTTGTATCATCTCACGAAGTTGGCCACACCCTAGGCTTACGCCACAACATGGGAGCTAGTGCGGCTACGCCAGTTGAAAAACTTCGTGATCCAAAATTCATCGAGAAAAACGGACATACCTCTTCCATCATGGACTACGCTCGTTTCAACTACGTGGCTCAGCCTGAAGATGGGGTGAAAGACCTATTCCCTCGGATCGGAGATTACGATATTTGGGCTATCAAATGGGGATATTCCTACTTTGCAGACGCTAAAAACGAAGCAGATGAAAAGAAAGTCTTGAATGAATGGACCAAAGAAGCGTATAAAAACATTCGTTTGCGTTTCGGTACCGAAATCAGCCCGCATGATCCACGTTATCAAACCGAAGATGTGGGTGATAACTCCATGAAGGCATCCACTTATGGAATTAAGAACTTGAAGCGGATTGTGCCGAATTTGATCGAATGGTCAAAAGAAGATGGCGAAAGCTACCAAGAATTGGATGAGTTGTACGGCAACGTGGTGGCGCAATTTCGTCGCTATTTAGGTCATGTGACCAAAAACATTGGTGGAATCTACGATACTCCGGTAACGTATGATATGAAGGAAAATCAGTTTGAAGTGACGCCAAAAGCTATCCAGAAAGAGGCCGTGACTTTCTTAAATGAGCAGTTGTTCCGGACACCCACTTGGTTATTGGATCAGAATATCATGAATAAGATTCGTCCTGAAACAGGTGTCGAGGCAATTAAGTCGATTCAGGTATCCACGTTGAATAGCGTACTATCCGGTGACCGCGTGGTTCGTTTGATCGAGTCGACTACATTAAACGCTTCGAATTACTCGTTGGATGAATTGATGACAGATCTTCAATCGAGTATTTTCTCTGAATTGAAAGGAAAGACGTCGATTGATGTATATCGTCGTAACTTACAAAAAGCCTATGCAGAGCGTGTGATCGCTTTGTTGGAGCCAGGGCGTGCGGTGGTGACAGCCATTCCGGTAGGCGCTACGTATGGCTTTAATCGTAAAACGGTTGAGTTGTCGCAAACAGACTTGCCATCCGTGGCTAGAGCGTACCTAGAAAAGCTTCAGGCCGATATTCAGGCGGGTATGCCTAAAATGACGGATAACTTAAGCCGGTACCACTTAAAAGACCTTCAGCGCCGGATTTCGGCTGCGTTGGATCCGAAAAAGTAAGTAGTCGGACCTAGTCCTATACCCAAACAAAAGTGCCACGCTTCGGAAGGAGCGTGGCACTTTTGTTTGGGAAATATTTGGTTTAGGCAATAAAGTATTTAATAGTAATTCATTGTATGTTCTAAAATTGCGAAGATTAAATACGTTAATTTGGAATACCGATGAAAGATTGATTTTCTAAATTAAATGACTAATACCATTAAATAATTATTTTAATCTATTTTTTATAATAAAAATAGTGTTATATTGCTAAAAAGGCCATTATGAAAGAAATAGGATTGAAGTTAAAGCGCATTAGGGAAATATATGGTTTGTCTCAGGAGCAAGTAGCCTTTCACTGTCAAATTAGCCAATCTGCTTATTGTAAAAAAGAAAATGGTCAACGAATCCCTTCATTGGAGAGGTTAATTCAGTTGACCACACTATATGAAATTGATTTACAGGATTTAATTAATCTGGATTTAAGAGAAATTTCAATTTTAGCTCATCAAAAGCAAATAGAAAAACTCAGTAGAAACTAAATTGTGGGCATGTTAAGCCGAATTCCTACATTGGCTTGCAAACCACTACCTTGTGTACCAAAGATTCCACGACCTGACATTATAGCACCTGAGGTAGGTTTGATCGTGTAGTTCACTTCCCGTTCAAATAAAGGTCCCCAACCTATATTGTAGGCATAACCAACATAAATTCCTGTGTTTTTTTGAATGGGAAACCATATTTTGGCTCCTATTTGGCTGATTGGATTCACCGCACGGATCGCTCTCATGCTCTCCGATTTAATCGCATTTTCCGGGCTAACACCTTCTGGATAATAGCCGATAAATGTTTTGTCTTTTGCATTGGGAACAACAAGAATCTGCTGGTTCAGGGAAACGGATACATGTATCTTTTTCTCTTTCAAAAAAAAGCGTTCTATACCGCCTGAAAGTCCTAAAAACCAGTGGCTATTGAGGGTAGCCCCCATATCAAATCCTTCAATTAAGGTCCGACTGGCATAATTTTGGAGAAACAAACCCAAGGGAAATGAGAGATTATTCTTGGTATTCTTTATGATCTCTAACCCGATCATGGGGCGCGCTTGAGAACTATTTTGAATATTCCCATTCATACCGCTTTCTAGGGTCCGTTCCTCCCGTAACCCCACTTTTAGATCGAAAGACGTGGTCTGCGCAAAGGCACATGGTAGGGTGATAGAAAAAAGGCTTATGAATACTAGATACCGTTGCATAAATTGTGAATTTTAATTATAATTAAGTTGTACCTCGGCGATAGATCCATTTCTAATGATTCGGTGCTCGGTTTCGTATCTTTTAAATTTCCGTGCTTTTGCAGGTTTTTTTACAAAAGGTGGTTTAATAGTTAAAACTCCTGTTTGAAAGTCTGCTGTCCATACAGTTTCATGGTGATTATAGTTTTCACCAAAATTAATGGGTATACCTAATTGTGTAAAATCTACAATTTGAGTACCGAATGCATTTTCAAACTCAACTTCGAAAATATTCATTTTTCTCCTCACTACATTTGCGTCTTTCGAAAACCACATTCCAAAACGTCTCCATTGATGAGTGGTTTTGTATCCAATAGACGCATAAATACCAAATGACTGAGACCAAGTTCGACCTTTAATTCGAAAGTGATTAGGTTCATACTCATTGAAGCATTCATGATTATGTCCAAAAAGTCCGGGGCCGGAACTTGTGCAAAGCACTCTTGCACTCCGATATTTGCTATTCTTAAACGAATCTTTTTCATAAAATAGTTCTTGAGGATAAAATATCACATCTTGAGCAATTTGAAAAGGTTGGTCTATTGGGTACTTTTTATTTATAAGTTCATTATTGATAAATTTTGAAATTTTAGATTGATTCATTTCATTATTTTTGTATGCTAAAACCCCATCTTTAACAATCCTATACATTACATTTTCAATATTTATTTCCCTATTTTTGTTTAATACTGCTGCAAAATATGGGTCATATACAATTTTATCTTCGGAATCTGGATTTAAATTTTTTGTATTTATTTTTAGGTTATTAAGACAAGAAATATTCATTATCAAAATTTAATTTTGATAATGAATAAAAATCATTTAATGTAGAATTGGTGTATATTTCGGACAGTGGTAATTTTATCAATTGACATAAATTTTGAAAAACTTTCTTGATTTTGAAAAAATAATACTTGAGAATTAGGATCATACAGCATGTTGCTGAAATAATTAGGGGTATCTCTATCTTCCAAATTGTCAAAATTTCGTTTTTCACACGAAGAAATTATAAAGCATAACAAAATAATTATTAGTTTTTTTATAATGATTTATATTTAATTTATATTCAAACTTAATTTATATTAGTTCATATAACAATTTCATATAGTCATTATACTATGATAATTATTCATAATTTTATTCCCTTATTTATTGGTTCTCTGATAACTTTTGTGATATTCAGTCTTCTATGCGGGAAAAAGCTAAAAGGCAAAAACCACGCAAGACCGCCAAGAGTTGCAAATGTCGCTTAGAAACCCTTAGCGGTCTGTACGAAAAATCTTTTAATTGGGGAACGAGTATTTGTCAAGCAGTAAAAGGAAGATTTCAAAAATAGACTAACTAAAGATACTCACTGCATTTTCTTGACTGACGGCCGCCGGATAGATATCATTCATCAGGCGCTGGGGTATAAATTTTATTCGGGCATAAGTTTTAGGAGTCCCGAAAGGCTAGGTATTTAGTTTGGCGTTTTTACTTTACAGACTATGTGGGTCCGTAACCTTTAAACCGTCAATGTTTTTAAAATCGGAAATATTTCGAGAAATTAAATCCAAGTCATAGACAAGAGCCGTGGCCGCAATGATGGCATCTGGCAACTTTGTTTTGTGTTTTTTGCGGATTTCAATACTCGCTTCAACTACGTTGTTGGTCAATTCCAGTACAATAGCATCATTGATAAAATCAGAAAGAGTCTTGTAATGCTGTTCAGGCGCATTAAAGCCAAGTACCTCAATTTTGGTAACTACTGAAACATTAGGCACTGCATCAATAACCTTATTCATAAATTGCATACCGGAGGCAGGAAGTTTACTACCCAGATAATCAATCATGGCATTAGTATCAATTAAATACTTCGGTTGTTCCATTCGTTACGGCTTTGGGTTATATAGTTTTGAAGCTCGTCAGCCACATCTGCAGGCAGTTTACCGCCATACTTTTCAGAAAGCTTTTGCTCTGGCTGAATACTTTTTTTAAGGACTTTGATAATATGTAAATCTTCCAGGTCCTCTAAAAGCCTATAGGCCTTGCTATTATTGATCTGTATTAACACCGTTTCCATTTTTGAATCATTTTAAAATTGACTGCACTATATTCTCAACAAGGAAAGTGTTCAACATACAAATACGTGTTCCTTGTGGCTGTTTCTAGCTATTCAAAATCTTGTCATCGTTTGATCTTCATTGAGCAAAATTGCTTCTATTGCCCCCATCATGCTCAAATTTACGTAAATAAAAGACAAAAATAAAGAGTGTAAGACTTGCTAGTTTAGTAAATAGTAGTTAAAATTTAGTTCAATGTATTCAGATCAGGGTCAAAATATTCTATTCTTTTCTTACAACTTAAACTTCAAACCCACCAGCCACATGTCTCCACTACCCCGAGAAGATTGATTGGCTTTGGACATGGGATCAAACGACCTCCTTTGGTAATTTATTTCTCTGTTGAGCATGGTTTGTAATCCGATGATGTACCCATAGCTCATAGAAAGGGCAAGATTGTTCGAGAAGGTATAAGTAGCATTTAGGCCACCCTCTAGGTTAAATCCATGTCGATTGACTAACCCCGCAGTTGAAACAACTAGGTCAGAGCTTCCTGATGCACTCGAAGGATCTTTTATTTTGAAAACGGACTTTCTGTCCGATTCAAATGCCATGAAAACCCATGAAAATCCTCCCATCAATTGAACCTGAGTACGTCTAAATCGATGACTTGACCGAGCGAATGGATCCATGTACGCTCTAATCGGGATCGATAACCCCGAAAAAGGACGCAAAGAGGAACGATTAAGAAAGCCGAATGTATTGCTCATGTGCAAACGAATGGCATAGGTAAATCGATATAGCCCTGTTTCTAAAGTTAGCGATGGTTTGATGTGGAGCCCAACATTCCCGCCGTAGGATACATTCCACATCCAGTCGGAAGGCACTATTTGGCCATTGGGGTCATCCAGTCGAAAAGATTCTTGACGAATCAAGGCATCTGTACCTATATACCACCTTGGACGGAAAGTTGAATCTTGGGGATTTTGACTCAAACAGGCAAAGCTTAGCATGTTTGCCCAAAGGAAAAACAATGTAAATCTCATGTTTAAATCGTTATTTATAGTAAATTTACATCTAAAAATAACGATTAGTGTGTTAAATAGTTCAACCATTATACATTTCCCCAACTCCCTCCGCACACCCAACCAAGTTGTTTTCGTATCTTTGGTAAAAAAAATTCCATGACACTACACAGCTTCCTAGAACAACTTGCTCAAAACCCGGCACAAATTGCGTTTTCCGATACCATGGCCATCATCGACCAGCATTATAAGTACACCCCAACGGCGTTCACCAATGGGGAGGTACGAAATGAGGCTGGACAAAATGCGGGTTCTTGTAAGATTTTAGCTTTTGGGCAATTACATCACCTCACCGTGGATCAGACGCTTCATTGTTTTGGTACGTATTACCGGAATGATGTATTGAAAAATCCAGAGGGAACTGATCATGGTAATATCCGCAACTTCATGAAGACAGGATGGGAAGGTATCCAATTCGATACGTTTCCGCTATCTATGTGATTTATTTGGGGTCCTGAAAACGAATCGACATCGTTTGGACCTTCGGATTTAATTGCTGAGCCTCAGGTCGTGCTGAGGAATAGACTTGGTCGCCAAGCAATGCATTGGCCAATTCCTGTTCTTGATTCGAGTCGTAATCGTATCCGAGTGTGACATTAAAATAGGATTCTGGGGCAGGTTGAAGCGATCCCCCTTTCCAGTCGGAGGCTGTTCCGCCCATATCCCAGCCGAATCCCCAGAAATCAAAGGCACGGCCATTGATTTTCTCCAATTCAAGTAATGTGGTTCCAATACGCACGCCTTGGTTGGTTTTCCAGCGGGTTTGACGAACGGGCTCGCCAAATCCAACGCCCACCCAATCGGGTAATCGAAACTGATCGGGATCCTTCCAGATAATATGGGTTTCATCGGGAGTCCCTTTGTATAAAATCGTCCCAATCACCCAATCTCCTTCCATCGTGTAGATGGTATCGTGTGGGCTGACGGCATCATCCAACAGGCGGATTAGATCGACCTCCGACATATCGGCGGTTAAAATGCCGGCACGTTCACCGGGAACCAGTAGGAAGTCATTCTCCACGACCTCAATGGAGTCGGTATGGGCATCTTTAAAGACCTCTTCGGATTGTTTTCCAGTTTCGTTGGATTGGCAGGCCCCAAGTGTCATAGTACCAAGCCCCATCCATAGCATCCATTTTTTCATTAGGAACTGTATTTATCGAGTGATTTTACCAAAACATCAAAGTCTTTGGGATACGGAGCCGTTTGCACTAGCGGGGTATCATCTAGTAACCGAAACGACAAGGTATGCGCGTGAAGAGCCACCCGTTTGATGAGTGGTTGCTCTTCTTCCGTTTTTTTCAAATTAAAACCCCGTTTCAATTGAGACAGGTAGATGGGGTCGCCGCCATAGGTGGGGTCACAGACAATCGGAGCTTTCAGGCATTGCAAGTGGACCCGAATTTGGTGCATTCTTCCCGTGACGGGTAAGCATTGCACCAAGGTATGATGACGGTAGGCTTTTAGGGTAAAAAATAACGTTTCAGCTATTTTGCCTTTGGTTCGGTCGATGCGCACGTAGGTACCATCTTTGACAGGGGCGATGGGTAAAAATACCGAAATACTGTCCAATTCATGCACACCATTCACCACGGCATGATAGACTTTTTCCACTTCACGATTTTCGAACTGCATGGAGAGGTGGCGGTACGCCGCAGGGTTTTTCGCGATGGCCAGAACTCCGGAAGTTTCTTTGTCGAGACGATGGCACAACTGGGCATCTGGCCAATAGGCCTTGGCTAGACGTAGAATACTCTGGTGTTTATCGGTGGTTCGTTCATCCAAACTTGCCAAGTGGGGAGGCTTGTTGATGAGAATAAAATCGTCGTTTTCAAATAAAATAAGTTCTTTCAACGAAGCGATTCTTAAAATTTTATCAGCCATTCCAATCGGATATTTTTGTACAAAGTTAGGCTATTTTTCGGCTTTTTGGAGCCGAAAACTAAAACGAGCCCCTTTATCTTGCCGACTTGTCACTGTAATCTGCGATTCATGCGCATTTAAGATATGCTTCACAATGGCCAATCCAAGTCCGGTACCTCCAGTTTCGCGGGATCGACTTTTGTCGATGCGGTAGAATCGTTCAAAGACCCGCCCTAGGTGTTCTTGTGGAATGCCGGGCCCGTCATCCTCCACCGAAACTTGCAGATGCTTTTTATCATCCTCCAATTCAACAAGTATTTTCCCTTGGTCTTTCCCGTACTTGATGGCATTGTCAATTAAATTCGTCATCACCTGGGTGATCCGTTGCCGATCGGCCCAAACCAAGGTATGAATCCCTGGTTTGCATTTAATTTTTAGTTTTGTTCCGCGTTTATCCGCCTTATCCTCTAGTTGTTCAAAGATATCTTGAACGATTTGTTCAAGGTCCACTTCTTCCAATACCATTTTTAGGTCACCACTTTCCACTTGGGTTAGGACGACCAAGTCTCTCACGAGGGCATCTAGCCCGTCTAAACTTTTGGCGGCTTTCTTCAAGAAGCGGTTTGCAACCATGGGATCATCTTTGGCACCGTCCATGAGTGTATGGATAAAACCTTGAGCGGCGAAGATGGGCGTTTTGAGTTCATGCGAGACATCAGCTAAAAATTCACGTCGAAATTGCTCCATGCGTTTGAGTTCATCGATTTCCTCCTGCTTTTTCGTCATGTAATTGGAAATTTCCCGATTCAGCTTCTTTAATGGGTTGACGCTTCGAATGAGGGACTTTCGCGAAATACCAAAATCTTGGATTTTTAACTGACGAATGGTTTGGTAGATTTGGTTGACCTCTCTAAAAACCAAAATATCAATTGTATAGAAAGTAAAGAAAAAGGCACCGATGAAACAGGAAGTGCCGGCCACGAACATCATGGTACCCTCAACTTCAGGAACGAAGCTGAGAAAGGTGATTGTGACCAAGGTGATAATCGTAGCTAAAAACAAGGCAATCCAGCGAGGGGATGTAAACATAGGTTTTGGTCGTTGGGTAGGTCAATTTCGGGAAAACCATTGATAAATAAAAACCCACGGTTTAGCCGTGGGTTACGTTTAGGAGGAAGTCCTGTTAGACTTCATCTGTGAACATATAGCCCACTCCCTTTAAGGTTTTGATGTACAGGTCACCGACCTTCTCACGAACCTTTCGGATGTGTACGTCGACGGTTCGCTCGACAACAAAGACATCGGCACCCCAGATACGTTGGAGGAGTTCATCTCGGCTGAAAACTTTGTTGGGGTGTTGGGCCAAAAAATAAAACAGCTCAAATTCTTTTTTGGGCAAGACCATCACGGCTCCGTCTGGGCGAGAAACGGTATAATTTTCTTTATTGATGACCAACCCGGCTAGTTCTAAAATGCCTTCGGGTTCTACCTTTTGATTTTCTCTCCTAAAAAAAGCTTGAATTCGGCTTAACAAGGCTCTGGGTTTGATCGGTTTGATGATGTAATCATCAGCTCCCACTTCAAAAGCAGCAATTTCGGAATATTCTTCCGCACGGGCTGTGAGATAAAGAATAAAGGTATTTTTGAGTTCGGGTGTAGAACGGATCAATCGGCCGGCATCAATCCCATCCATAACGGGCATCATGATGTCTAGGATGATCAAATCGGGTTGGAAGGTCTTGGCAATTTCCACACCCAGTTTCCCGTTAGGGGCAGATTTAACAAGATACCCCTCTTTTTCAAGGTTGTAGCAGAGAAGTTCAACGATATCCTCCTCGTCATCCACCACTAGGATTTTGCGCTCGATCTTTTTTGTGGTATCCGGTTTCATGATAAGGGGATTGTCCATACGTTTAACGATGCAAAGGTAGGATTAAATCTAGGTTCACTATGTTACCAGAATATTAAATTTATGGCTTCTGGGCCTTTTTGTGGTCTATTTTTAGACGAAATAGATTTCCCTGTTCGTTGCTTATCAACAAGGTTTTCTCATCGTAAAAAACCAGTGCTTCGGTTTGTTTCCGACCGGTTCTAAAGCACATGATAGGATAATCAAAAGTTATTTTTTGATTTTTTATTTCGAAAATTAAAACCTTCCCGTAGGTGAGCAGTGCAAAGTATTTTCCACTCGGACTTACATCAGCGGCGGTTACTTGGGCATCTAGTAAGAAGGATGCTTGCGGGGATACAGAATAGGAGCCGGGCTTGTCAGGAAGTACATATAGTTTGGTCTGGGTATTTTCTAAGGATCGGTCTTTGGAAAATAAATACAAAGAATCCTGATACCAAAAGAATGCTTCGCAGTCAAAATTAGGTGTGGTACCGGGGAAGGAGGATTGATCGGCATACGAATAGAAAATTCCCTTTGGGTCTTGATTGGGCTCAACTCGCCAAATGACCAAATCTTTTCGTAATTGCATATTGTTCCCAATATCACCCACAAATAAAGTTTCTCCCGGACCAGCGCTTAGGTCCTCCCAGTCATGGTTTGGTACGGGTAAATTCCATTTTGCCAGTAACGTACCCTCCGTATTGATCCGGTAGAGGACAGGATCGCCTCCTGAATCGTTATGTGTCCAGAGTGTTCCGTCCTTGGCCAAAGCCAAGCCAGAGGACTCATCAATGGTAGGTGGGAGTGAGGCGATTTTTTGATTTGATGGGAGGTTCGACTAAGATCGTGGGATTTTCGATCGGCTCGGCAGCTACATGTGGCTACTTTCAAGGCAAACAGGATCCAATAAACTTTGAAAGCCATGTGCAGTCGTCTATTTTTGTTCAATTTTACTTTCTTTTTTCATGATCGCCAAACAATCCCCCTTGATCTTTCGCTTTACTGCGGGTTTAGTATCCGTTTTCCTGATCGTTTACGGGCTACAAGTACTTCAAGATATCTTGGTTCCGCTGATTTTTTCAGCCATTTTAACCATGTTGCTTTTGCCGATGAATGCCAAGATGGAATCATGGGGATTTCCGCGAGTTTTGGCTATTCTTTTATCCATACTCATTACCTTATCCCTATTGGGAGGGCTCGGTTATTTGGTGTATTGGCAGATTACCGAACTGCAAGAATTGATACCCCTGATCATCCAGAAAAGCGAGATATGGTTAAGAGCCATCCAAAAGTTCATCGCCGTTCATTTCCGGATCAACGCCCAACAACAATTAGCGGAAGGGCAAAAATATTTAATTACCGCTTTAAAAGAGAATTCCTCTGTATTTTCAGCCGCTTTGAGCGGAACAACCGGTTTTTTAGCGAATTTTTCTTTGATGCCCCTCTGCATTTTCTTGATGTTGCTGTACCGAGATTTTTTCCATGTGTTTTTGTACAAACTTTTTTCGTCTGTCAGTAATCCAAGGTTGGATGTGGTAGTTGGAAAAATCAAAGAGATCATTCTAGATTATATGGTTGGGCTGTTGTTGGTGATTTTAATTATTGGCAGTTTGAATACGATCTCGCTCTGGGTTTTGGGGATAGACCATGCCTTGTTTTTAGGATTTTTCGCTGGAGCGTTGGTGTTGATCCCCTACATTGGGATCGCCATAGGGTCTTTGTTACCGATCTTTGTGGCTTTACTAACCAAAGATTCGTATCTCTATGCCGTGGGAGTGGCTGGCTCTTTTGCTGTTGTGCAGTTTTTGGAGGGAAACTTCATAACCCCGTTGATCGTTGGTACCAAGGTGTCGATTAATTCCATGGTAGCGATTGTTTCCCTGATCTTGTTTGGAAATCTTTGGGGAATGGCTGGATTGGTTTTAGCGTTACCACTCACAGCCATTCTAAAAGTTATTTTCGACTCAGTGGATGCACTGCGGCCCTGGGGATTTTTGTTGGGTGATGCAGACCACATGGATGTCAAGAAAATCAAAAAAACAGAAAGTTAAGCGAGTAAAAAAGCGGCCAATAGACTCCCAATGATTGGGCCCACCACAGGAACCCAAGCATAAGACCAGCCAGAGTCACCTTTTCCGGGGATTGGAAGCAGTTGATGTGCCAAACGAGGGCCTAGATCTCGAAAAGGATTGATGGCATATCCCGTAGGCCCACCCAAGGATAATCCGATCGCCCAAACCAACATCCCGACAAGGTATGGTTTTACACCTGACCCTTCGACATCGTACAAGGATGCCACGCCAAGAATGAGGACGAAGGTTCCGATGATTTCAGCGATCAGGTTTCCAGCTGGATGCGGGATGGCAGGCGTCGTGAAAAAGACTCCTCCTTTGGCCCCAGGGTCGTCGGTGGCTTTCCAATGGGGTAAATAAGTGAGCCAACATAGAACCGCACCCGAAAATGCCCCTAAAAATTGGGCTAACCAATAGGTACCTACATGGTCCCAGTTTTGGTCTATGATCGCAAAGGCAAGGGTGACGATCGGATTCAAATGTGCCGCTTGACTTCCCATTTTTTGGGAAACAAATACACCCACCATCACAGCAAAAGCCCATCCGGCGGTAATGACAATCCAACCCCCTTGATTTCCTTTTGCCTGGTTGAGTAATACGTTGGCTACAACGCCAGTTCCTAGTAAGATGACCAGTAAGGTCCCTAAAAATTCGCCAAGGAATAGAGAGGTTTGCATAGGTAAGGATTAGGATAAGGTTGATTAAGTGGGGCAATTTAGTAATTTTGCTATGCAAACCAACCATATTCCCATGTCCACCTCCCCTCTAATGGCCGTATCTCCTTTGGATGGTCGTTATTCAGCGCAAGGTCAAACGATTGCACGATTTTTCTCAGAGTTTGGTTTAATACGGTACCGTGTCCGGGTGGAAGTCGAATATTTCATTGCCCTTTGTGAATGGCCCTTGCCCCAGCTATCTTCCGTTCAGGCTTCAGTTTATCCTGCCCTACGTGCCATTTATGAAAATTTCTCCGAGGCAGATGCTCAAGTAGTTAAAGATATCGAAAAAACCACCAATCATGATGTGAAGGCGGTGGAGTACTTTTTGAAAGAAAGGTTTGAGTTGTTAGGTCTAGGCGATGTCGTTGAATTCATCCATTTTGGCCTTACCTCTCAGGATATCAACAATACGGCCATCCCTCTTTCTTTGAAAGAATCACTACAAGAAGAGATCATCCCCTTACTTCAACAAGTGGTGGCGTTGCTTGATAGCCAGGCTCAACTTTGGAGCCAGGTTCCCTTGCTGGCGAGAACTCATGGACAGCCCGCTTCCCCAACCAAGTTGGGAAAAGAATTAGCTGTTTTTGTGGAGCGGCTGAACCTCCAAATCGCGTATTTGGATGCCATTCCCATGGCGTCTAAATTTGGAGGGGCTACGGGTAATTTCAATGCCCACCACGTGGCTTATCCTGAAATTGACTGGGTGGATTTCGGTAACTCATTCGTATCCAATTATTTAGGACTTACTAGGTCACAAACAACCACCCAAATCGAGCATTATGATCAACTAGCCGCCTTATTGGATACCTTTAAACGTATCAATACCATCTGGATAGACTATGCCCGAGATGTTTGGACCTACGTTTCGTTGAATTATTTCAAACAGAAAATCAAAGCAGGTGAGGTAGGGTCGTCGGCTATGCCCCACAAAGTAAATCCCATCGATTTCGAAAATGCCGAAGGCAACTTAGGAATCGCAAACGCAGTATTGGAACATTTATCGGCCAAATTGCCTATTTCCAGACTTCAACGAGACCTAACCGACTCCACCGTTCTGCGCAATTTGGGAGTCCCGTTTGGTCATATGGTCATTGCCTATAAGTCTTTGTTAAAAGGAATGGGCAAACTTGAATTAAATGAAGCGGCGATCACCCGCGACTTGGAAGATAACTGGGCCGTTGTGGCGGAAGCCATACAAACCATTCTACGTCGCGAGGGTTATCCCAAACCTTATGAAGCTTTGAAAGCACTGACCCGAACAAACCAAGCCATCACGGCCCAAACGATGTCAGACTTTATTCGGACCTTGAACGTTTCCGACCAGGTAAAAGGGGAGCTATTGGCCATAACACCGTTTAATTACACGGGCAGAGCTTAAAATTTGTTAAAATATTTACCACAGACAATAAAACAGCGGGTTTCACTTTCTAAAGGAGGAACCTGCTGTTTTCTTTATGACAACCTGTATGCGAATAATTTTCTATTTATCCTTTTTCATCTGTACCGCTACTATGGCCCAAGAGTTGGACTCTCTAAAGATAGAGAAGCGAAAAATCGACAGTCTTTATATTGAACAAATAGAAAGTAAAAAAGGGCCGGCTAAAGTTTTGCATGCAGAGCCCTTGTACATTGACTTGATTCGGGACTTGGGGGCACGAAAGGGGGAAAAAGAATGGAATGTGGGAGTTGGCTTGACAGATAACCTTCAATATGATGAATACCAAGCCTTGATTGAGTATGAGTTTGCACCTATAAATCGTCTTGGAGTCGAGATTGAATTGCCTTTTCAGCTTTATGATCCTGTCCGAGGGCAAAATGCCCCCCAAAGTCAGTTGGAGGGCCTGAAACTCGCCACACAATACACCTTCCTGGTGTCGGAAAAACATCAAACGAGTTTGGCTTTAGGGTATATACATGAGTTTAAAACTACCACATTTGCAGGGATAGGAGAGGAACGACTTTTTCAAGGAAATCAATTCAATCCCTTTTTTGTTGGCGCCAAACGGTGGGGACAAAATTTTCACACCCTGCTGTATACTGGCCCTATTCATGTTCGAAAGGCGGATCAGTACAATAAGACTCAATGGCAAGCCAATTCTAATTTTCACTACATGATTCCGGGTACCCGAAACTTCATCGGCCTGGAAGTGAACAAGGCTTGGAGTGGCACCGATTTTGACATGACGCTACGCCCCCAAATGCGTGTCGGAATTGCCGATAATGTATTGATCGGGATTGTCACCGGAATTCCAGTACGTCGCGAGAACCAACGGTTTAGTTCGTTTCTACGCTTGATTTATGAGCCTGGACATAGAAAGAGGCACTAATTTCGGCCAGAATTGCTAATTTTGCGATTCATTTGACCAAATCATCCACCGCTATGTCTGTACGCGTTCGATTCGCCCCAAGCCCAACGGGGCCTCTTCATATTGGAGGGGTTCGCACCGCTTTATATAATTACTTATTTGCTAAGAAATTAGGAGGAAAGTTCATTCTTCGGATCGAAGATACCGACCAGACTCGCCTTGTTCAGGGTGCCGAGGAATACATCCAAGAAGCTTTGGCTTGGTTGGGAATTGAAGTGGACGAAGGCCCTGTTGTGGGTGGCCCCCATGCTCCATACCGTCAATCAGATCGGAAATCGATGTATGCAGGGTATGCTCAGCAGTTGATTAATGAAGGAAAGGCCTATTATGCTTTCGATTCTGATGAAGAATTAGCCGACATGCGGCAACGTCTATTGGATGCAAAGGTAGACAACCCATCGTACAATGCTGTTACCCGCATGCAAATGAAAAACTCCTTGACCTTGCCAGCCGAGGAGGTAGATGCCAAACTAGCCGCAGGCGACCCATTCGTCATCCGTCTTAAAGTTCCTATCAAAGATGAGATCCGATTCAAAGATCTGATCCGGGAATGGGTAGTAGTACACTCTTCGACGATTGATGATAAAGTTTTACTGAAATCAGATGGTATGCCCACCTACCACCTAGCCAACATTGTGGATGATCATTTAATGGGGATCACCCACGTCATTCGAGGAGAAGAGTGGTTGCCCTCTGCCCCTTTACATGTTTTACTCTACAAAGCCTTTGGGTGGGAGCCCCCTCAATTTGCGCATTTGCCTCTGTTACTGAAACCAGAGGGAAATGGAAAACTCAGCAAGCGTGATGGATTGTTGGGCGACTTTCCCGTTTTTCCGTTGGCTTATCAAGATCCGGCTACGGGCGAACAAGCACGTGGTTTCCGGGAAGACGGATACTATCCAGAGGCTGTGATGAATTTTTTAGCGCTCTTGGGGTGGAATCCAGGCACTGATCAAGAAATTTTCTCCAAAGACGAATTAATTGACCAGTTTTCTTTGGAAAAAATCCACAAAGCTGGAGCTCGATTTGACGTCGCAAAAGCCAAATGGTTTAATCAACACTACCTACGTCAAAAATCCACCGAGGAGCTCATTCAAGCCTTGCCTTCGCTGCCTGAGGGTAAAGCGGAGCAACTAGTCGCTCTCATGAAGGATCGGGTGACGTTTGTTTCGGAGATGATGACGGAAGTGCCCTATCTATTTGGAAAACCAATGACATTTGATGTTGAGTTAATCCAAAAAAAATGGGATGCTCAAGCCGCTCAAGCATTTAAAATACTCCTTCAAGTTATTGAAAATTGGGAATTCACCACCCCTGAGGCCTTGCACGAGACTATATTTTCAGCATTAGAAGCGGCAGGGATTAAACCCGGTAAGGTTATGCAAGCCATTCGATTGGCGATAACAGGAGAAGGGAAAGGACCCGATCTCATGCTGATGATGGTCATTTTGGGAAAGGACGAAGTAGTAGAACGGTTGCGGGCAGCAGTGAGCCAATTGGGATAACAGCCGTTTGTCCAGACAAGAGACCTTTAACAGAAAAACAGGAGGATTCATCTTTGAAATAGGAATAAATCCTTAGATTTGTTTGATATCATTGGTTGACAATTTCATGGAGTTATGAATCGATTATGGGATGCATGGGACAATTACCCCTTTGAAATACTGTTCAGCTGCTTGGTTTTTTCTTTGATTCCATGGCTGGTGTACCGCCTCAAAGTCCAGCCCCAAATGACACGCTGTTTGGTGTTGGAGGATAAAATATCCATCCTTGAGGAAGAGTTAGCAGCCTACAAAAAAAAGGAACAGGAGATCCCCATGGATACGGTGGTGGTCTCCAAAATGGATGACTTAAAAATTGTTGAGGGGATTGGTCCGAAAATCGAGACCTTGTGTAGAGAATGGGGGATTTATACCTTTCAAGAATTGGCTGATACTCCAGTGGATTTTCTACGTCATAAACTTGCCCAGGCGGGTCCCCGTTTTCAAATGCATGACCCGACGACTTGGCCAGACCAAGCTCGATTGGCTTCTGAAGGTCGTTGGGATGAATTGAAAATCTGGCAGGATCAATTGCACAAAGGAAAACAACTAAACCCCTAATGGAATCAATATCTTCATTGCGTTGGCACGCCCGATTAAAACAAATTACCACTTTTGTATTCGATGTAGACGGCGTCTTTACCGATGGTACACTTCTAGTGGGGGCACATGATGTTCAACGTGAGTTCAGTGTTCGGGATGGATATGCGGTTCAAATGGCCCTAAAGAATGGATTTCGAGTGGCTGTCATTTCGGGTGGAAAACAAGAGAGTATTCGGACTCGCTTATCCGGACTTGGCATTCCTGATGTCTTTCTGTCCGTTGGAACAGCCCAAAAGCCGGAGGTCATGGCCGAGTACCTGGCTCAGTATGAATTGCAAGCAGAGGAGGTTTTGTATATGGGGGATGACCTCCCCGACTACTTGGTTATGAAACAATTTCCTGTTCTTTCCGCTTGTCCAGCCGATGCCGTGGCCGAGGTTAAAGAAGAAAGTCACTACATCTCTCCCAAAAAAGGCGGAGACGAGGCCGTTCGGGATGTCATCGAAATGGTCCTAAAAGCTCAAAATAAATGGATGAAAGTCTTTTAAAGAAGATTGTCACATAAAATCATCAAATATTCGTTATATATCTTAGTTCACTGCATAATGTCTTACCAACCTACCTACATGAGAATTCGCACAGCCCTAGTGGGCATTTTTGTATTGGGATTATCCCTGACGGCTTCGGCACAAAATCAAGTTTTAAAATCAGCCATCGATTCATTGAGTTATGCTATTGGAGTGAATGTGGGTGGTAACATCAAACAGCAAGGCATTACACCCAATATGTCGGTGTTATCATTGGCCATGCAAGATATGGTAGCTGGTAAACAACCTTTGATGTCGGTCGAAGAATGCAATAATTTCATTCAGGCTTATTTCCAAAATGAATATGCAAAAAAAGCCAAGGCAAACAAAGAGGCTGGACAAAAGTTTTTACAAGAGAACAAAACCAAATCAGGAATCGTCACGACGGCTTCCGGACTTCAGTACCAGATTCTCAAAGAAGGTACTGGGCCAAAGCCAACTACGTCGGATCGGGTGAAAGTACATTATGAAGGCTCTTTACTAGATGGAACGATTTTCGATAGTTCTGTGAAACGTGGCGAGCCAGCTACCTTTGGCGTAACCCAAGTCATTCGTGGCTGGGTCGAAGCGTTGCAGCTGATGCCTGTAGGAAGTAAATGGAAAGTATTTATTCCATCTGAACTTGCTTATGGGCCTCAAGGACCTCCCACGATTGGTCCTGACCAAATGTTGATCTTCGAGGTGGAACTCCTCGCAATTGAAAATTAAGTGGTTTCCTAACCTATGCTTACGATGATGAAAAGATTGCTGGCATTTTTAATCCTGGCGGGCTTATTCAGCTGCCTAGATAATCAGGCCCAAACATCTCCCAAATATGGGTATGATGATTTGGACCCAACCCCTTTACAAGCTAAAACTGAACGCTTTGTCACTCAATTTTTGGCCAATTACCATTACCAAAAATTTGCCATCAATGACTCCTTGTCGGTGCGTATTTGGAATAACTACATGGAGAATGTAGATGGTGGAAAATCGTATTTTACAGCCGATGAAGTGGATCAGTTTGCTCAATATAAATACGACCTCGATGAGGCGATTCTGGCTGGTGACCTTCGAATTCCATTCCAAATTTTTAATGCTTATCGGAAAAAGTTCAAAGCTCGTCATGAAAAAATCATGAAACAGCTCGAATTGCCGTTTGATTACACCACCAACCAAACCTTTACCGTTGACCGGAAAGACGTTCAGTGGGCTAAATCAGAGAAAGAACTAGATGAAATTTGGCGAAAAGTTATTTTGTCCCAAGCCCTTGGAATGAAATTAAGTGGTAGCACAGATAGTGCCATTACGGCTAATCTGAGAAAACGCTACGAAATGTATGAATCCCGAATGGCCAAGTGGCGTTCAGATGATATTTTTCAAGCCTTCATGAATGCTTTCACTGAGTCCATCGATCCGCATACCAACTACATGATCCCTTCGACGGCCGCTCAATTCAATATTGACATGAGCCAGTCCCTAGAGGGTATTGGCGCGACCCTCCGAAACGAAGGAGAATATGTGACGATCGTGGAGGTGATCCCAGGAGGGCCCTTGTTTAAAAGTGGCGAGGTGAATAAAGACGATCGGATTTTAGCCGTAAGCCAAGGACTTGACGAGCCCTTCCAAGATATTATCGGTTGGCTAACCGACGATGCAGTGAAACTTATTCGTGGGAAAAAAGGAACCACCGTGCGGCTAAAAGTACTTCCCGCCGGTGCTCCTGTTACCAGCGTCCCAAAAGAAGTAGTTTTGATTCGGGAAAAAATTAAACTAGAAGAGGCCGTGGCCACCAGCCGCATTGTACCCGTTAAGCAAGATCGGAAGGACTTTCAGGTAGGCGTTATCGATATACCTATGTTTTACCGAGACTTTGAAGGGGCTCGTGCTGGAGGCGATTTTCAGTCCACCTCCAAAGATGTAAAACGATTCTTAGAGGAGTTTCAGAAAAAAGGAGTCGATGCCGTTGTGATTGATCTTCGGAATAATGGGGGAGGATCCTTGACGGAGGCGATCAACCTAACCGGTTTATTTATTCCGTATGGCCCGGTAGTCCAACGTCGCTCGGGACGGACCTCCGTTGAAGTGGAGCAGGATGTCGATCCTACCGTAACCTATACTGGCCCACTCGTCGTACTTCAAAATCGATTCAGTGCCTCCGCCTCTGAAATCTTCGCTGGAGCTATTCAAGATTACCGTAGAGGCCTGATTGTAGGTGAACAATCCTATGGAAAAGGTACCGTGCAACAGCTTGTCGACCTCAACCAATTTTTGTCTTCTCCACGCCAAGCCTCCCGCACTGCAGGGGCAGGGGTTGGATCCGGCGGTTTGGAGGATAAGGAGCGCTATGGACAGTTAAAGTTAACTACGGAGAAATTTTACCGAATTTCTGGACAAAGTACACAACGAAAAGGGGTAATTCCAGATATTTCGTTCCCATCTCCATTTGATTCCGAGGAAATGGGGGAAAGCGCCCAGCCATTTGCCTTGCCTTACGATGAAATCAAAGCGGCTAACTACGACCGGATCAATACCCTGTCGGAAAAACAACTTCAAAAACTTCAATCCAAGTTCCAAAGCCGTTTGCAATCCGATCCTGAACTAAAAGGGTTGTTGGCAGATTTGGAAGAATACAAAGTGCTCAGCCAACAAAAGGAGTACTCGTTGAATCTCGAAGTTCGTAAGAAGGAGCGTGATGAAACAGAACAAAAACGAGCCTCAGTTAAAAAATTAGCCAAGGGACGTTCGGAAAAAGATGTGGATGTATATTTGATCGAAGCCCAACGCTTGGCCGTTGATCTCACCCAAGTGAAATAGGATCCTCGGCCTACTAGAAGCCCAAGATATGAGAAGCTTAAAAAAATTCTTGTATCTTGGGCTTTTTCTATATCCCTCATGATCAAGCAAATCCCGCATCCCGTTGTCCTATTAACATGTCTTCTCTTTCTGGTGGCGATAAGTTCCCACTGGATTCCAACAGGCCAATTCGAACGGATGGAAGTGGATGGCCGGCAAGTCGTAATCCCCGGTTCTTTCGCTTGGGGTGAGCAAAAACCTTTGGGTTGGTTGGACACCTTTCTGTGTCTACCTAAAGGGTTTAAAGGTGCGGTTGATATTCTTTTTATCATTTTTTCCTCCGGTATCTTATTTGGGTTTTTACAACGAAGCGGAACGTTGGAGCGATGGGTAGGTCAGTTGGTCGCTCGAGCACAAAGTGGCCAAGCCGCCCAAGCTTTGGTTGTCGGAACAACGGGTCTATTTGGTCTACTGGGCATGTTCGTGGGATATGAAAATAATATTGCCTTAGTTCCCATTGCACTCGTATTGAGCCGAGCGCTGGGTTGTGATGCCATGTTAGCGGCTTCAATGAGTGTGGGAGGCATTACGGTCGGATTTGGATTCTCTCCTTTTAACCCCTACACCGTCGGAACAGGTCATAAATTGGCTAGCTTGCCGTTATTTTCTGGTTATGAATGGAGATTAGCCCTATGTTTGCTGAGCTTAGGGGCTTTGATGTGGGTTAATCTTCGGTATTTTAAACGAAATCAAAGATTACCTGAACAACCCACACAGGAATCACAGGTGGAAACGCTATCGTTTTTAGATTGGCTTCACGGTTTGCTTTTCATCGGCACGATGGGAGTCATTTTGTGGGGAGTCTTTGAAAAAAGTTGGTATTTGAATGAGCTCTCCGCCGTTTTTTGCATGACAGCACTTGTATATGCCTTAATCGGCCGATACTCACACCATGAAATTGGAGAAACCGTTTTAACATCGGTTGCCACCGTAGCACCGGGTGCTTTTTTGGTGGGAATGGCGGGCTCGATCAAAGTGGCATTGGAGGGCAGTCAAATGCAAGATACCTTTGCCTATTTTTTGTCGGAGAGTTTGGAGGGATTAAGTCCGAGTGCTGGGATTGTCGGTATGACCCTAGCGCAATCTTTAATGAACTTCCTGATTCCTTCAGGCTCCGGACAGGCACTAGCTACCCTACCAATCATGATTCCGTTGGGTGAAATAATGGGTATAACCCGGCAAAGTACCATCCTTGCCTTTCAGATAGGAGATGGACTCACAAATCTTGTCAATCCGGCTTTCGGGGGAATCATCGCGATGCTTAGTCTGTGCCAAGTGTCATTCTCCGCATGGCTTCGTTTTATTTTCCCCTTGTTTGTTTTTTTATTTCTATTGGCGGTGGTATTTGTGGTGGGAAGTGTTTGGATCGGATATGGACCTTTTTAAAAAAAAATCCCGAGGTATTCGCTCGGGATTCTTAGGTTTTATTGTAATCCTTGTAACGTTTCCTGGATGGCGGTGAAGTTAGGTAAATCGCCGGCGCTTTCTAAGACTTCTGCATATCGAATAACCCCATCTTTGTCCACAACAAAGGCAGAACGCTTGGCCACACCTTTCATTCCAAGTACAAAGTCCTGATACAACGCACCGTAGGCTTCAGCTGTGGTTTTGTTGAAATCGGACAGGAGCTCAAACGGAAGGTTTTGTTCTGCCTTAAATTTAGCCAAAGTAAACGGTGAGTCTACTGAAATCGCAAGGATTTCTGCGTTCAATTTGGAGTACACCTGTAGGTTGTCCCGCATATCACAAAGTTCGGTCGTGCAAACTCCTGTAAAAGCCAATGGAAAAAATAGGATGACAACATTTTTGCCTTGGTAAGAGGAAAGGCTGACTTCTTTGGTTTCTGCATTAACCAAGGTGAAAGAGGGCGCTAACTCGCCTAATTGAATAGCCATAGGGAAATGAAATTGAGGTGAAAATTATATACTATCAACGGAATTAAACTTAAGTTGGTTTGCTTGGGTACAAAAAAAGGGGGCTGTCTCATAAAGGCAGCTCCTTTTTTGTGTGAATAAATTATAATAAAAGTG